>Ga0209048_10001096_pt1 | contig 28348 bp, 23 predicted proteins | sample FrelakmetCRP12CR_FD_187146 | JGI IMG/M metagenome (GOLD analysis project Ga0209048, IMG submission 187146) | Freshwater lake sediment microbial communities from the University of Notre Dame, USA, for methane emissions studies - CRP12 CR (SPAdes)... | ecosystem: Environmental > Aquatic >... | reverse complement strand
CGCCCGGCCCTTCCGAGGTGGGCGGGCCGCCCTCCGGTGGCTGGGCGGCGGCTACCGCCGCGAGCGTCACGCAGGCCGCCAGCACGGCGAGAAGGGTGTTCTTCAGGGATGCGGACAAGAGCTCGGGAAGGTCACGGGAGATCGGCCGATTCTGACGGGCGCTCCAACAGGTCTACAAACAACGGCCGGCGCCCATCAGAGCGGCGCGGCGATCGCGGGCTGCGGGCGAACCGCGAGCATCCGCTCGAGCAGCAGGCGGGCGCCCGCCTTGGAGAGGGGTTCGTTGAGGTTGCCGCACTTGGGCGATTGCACGCAGGAGGGGCAGCCGCCCGAGCACGGGCACTCGGCGATCAGGCGGTGTGCGTCGCCGCAGAGCTCCTCGAAGCGGCTGAAGGCCGCGCGCGCGATGCCGATCCCCCCGGGGTGCCCGTCGTAGATGAAGATCGTCGGCCCGTGGGTCTGCTCGTGGAAGTTGGTCGACAGGCCGCCTATGTCCCACCGGTCGCACATCGCGATCAGCGGAAGCACCGCGATCTGCGCGTGCTCGGTGGCGTGCAGCGCGCCCAGGAGCGTATCCAGCGGGACGGTCTCCGACAGCTCGGGATCCTCGCTTCCCAGCTCGAACCAGAGCGCCTGCGTGGGGAAGCTCGTCGGCGGGAGGTCGAGCGCGACGAGGTCGAGCGGCGAATGGTCGCCCACCCGCTTGCGCTGGTAGGCGAGGACGGTCTCCGTGGCGTTCACCTCGCCGAAGGAGAGCGTCACCCCGAGCGTCTCACGGCGGTCGAGCAGGCGGACGATCGAGGTGTCCGTCTCGCGCTTGGGCTGGGTGTACCAGTCGCCCTCGAACGGCGCGACCAGCGCGCGCCTGCGGTCGAGGTCGAGTTCGCGCACCTCATAGGGCTGGCCGAGGTGCAGGTAGATCGCACCCTGATGGACGGTCGAGTGGGCGCGCGCCGCCTCTGTGGAGCCCAGCAGCTCACCGGATGCGACGTCGACGATCGCGAACTGCTCGGGTGAGGCCGAGCGCAGGGAGATGTCCGCCGCGGGGTATCCGCCGGGTCGGCGCAGCACGTAGGTGCTCGGCGCGAGCGTCGCTCCCGGGGAGTCGTCCTCACGCTCGCCGCCACCGTGGGCGGGGCGCTCCCGCGGCCTGCGGCGCAGCTCGCCGGCGCTCTGCAGCAGTTCGGCGTGGGCCTCCCAGCGCGGGCCCAGGAACTCGGCGTCCTGCGCCGACAGGGGCCCCTCGTGCGCTGCGCAGAGCAGGTGCCGGCGGTAGATCAGCGGGCTCTCGTGGTCGAGGATCGCCGCCTCGACGGGGCGGTCGAGGAAGTCCTCGGGATGGCGGCAGAAGAACTGGTCGAGTGCGTCCTCGCCCGCCACGTACATGGCGAGGCCCTTCCCTCGGCGACCGACCGAGGAGCGCCCGGCGCGCCCCCACATCTGGCGCAGCGAGGCGACCGTGCCCGGGAAGGTGACGACGAGCGCCGCGTCGAGATCGCCGATGTCGATCCCCAGCTCGAGCGCGTCGGTGGTGATCACCGCAGCCAGCTCGCCGCGCGTGAGGCGGCCCTCCAGCTCGCGCCGCTGCTGAGCGGTGTAGCCGGCGCGGTAGGGCGCGACCCGCTCGGCCAGCTCGGGATCGCTGTCTGCGAGGTCCTGTTTGACCAGGCGGCTCAGCACCTCGACTCCCTTGCGAGAGTTCATGAAGCAGATCGTCCGCGCGCCGTCGCGCACGAGCTGCGCCAGCAGCTCGGCCGCCTCGCCGAGCGCCGAGCGCCGAGCGCCCAGCGCCTCATCGGTGAGCGGGGGGTTCCACATGGCGATCCGCCGCGACGGGGCGGGCGAGCCGTCCTCATCTATAAGGCCGATCTCGTCGAGGCCCGTCAGGCGCTCGGCGAGCTCGACGGGGTTGGCGATGGTGGCCGAGGTCAGCAGGAAGCGCGGCTCGGTGCCGTACGCCGCGGCTACCCGGCGCAGCCGGCGCAGCACGTTGGCCACGTGCGAGCCGAACACGCCCCGGTAGACGTGTGCCTCGTCCAGCACCACCACGGCGAGGTTGGCGAACAGGTCCGCCCACGCGGCGTGGTTGGGCAGGATGCCGACGTGCAGCATGTCCGGGTTGGTGAGCACCACGTTGGCGCTCCGGCGGATCTCGGCACGCGCCTCGCGCGGGGTGTCGCCATCGTAGATGGCCGGTCGCACGCGCTTGGTCATGCCGAAGGCCGCCAGCGCCCGGGCCTGATCGCGGGCCAGCGCCTTCGTCGGGTAGAGGTAGAGGGCCCTGGCGCGGCGGTCGCGGCAGAGCACGTCGAGCGTCGGGAGGTTGAAGCACATCGACTTGCCCGAGGCGGTTCCCGTGGTGATGATCGTCGGGCCCTCCCAGGCGGAGCGGACCGCCTCTGCCTGGTGGGAGTACAGGCGCTCGATCCCAAGTCGCCCAAGGGCCTCGAGGACGTCCGGGTGAAGCTCGGAGGGGGGCGCCGCCAGCCTCGCCCGGCCCGGCCCTTCGCGGGCCTCACCCACCAGCCGTCCGTCGTTCAGCCCAGCGTCGAGAAGCGCCGTCCACGGCTCGGTTCGGCGGTCATGGGCCACGGGTTGCGATAGTAGAGGCGATGCCCCGCCGCGTCGCTCCTGGCCAAGAGGAAGGCAGCAAAGACCGCGTTTCGCGTGATCGGGGCGCTGCTGCGCCCGCGCGCGCAGCGGCACCCAACCGGCGCCCGCCGGCGCGCTCATTTCACCATTCGTCCTACCCCGCGGCGCGCGTCGCAGCCGAGCGCGCCGCGCGCGGACTGACCGTGTCGGTGTGCCTGCCCGCCCGCGAATGTGCCGAGACCGTGGGGGAGATCGTGACCGCGCTGCTGGCGCTCCGCCGAGCCGGGGCGATCGATGAGATCGTGGTGGTGGACGCCGCCTCGGTGGACGGCACCGCCGCGGTGGCCGAACGCGCCGGGGCGGTGGTCCGGCAGGAGGCCGAGCTGATGCCCTCGTTCGGGCCCGTGCTCGGGAAGGGCGACGCGATGTGGCGCGCCCTGTCGGTGCTCGAGGGCGAGTTGGTCTGCTTTCTCGATGCCGACACCCAGGGCTTCTCCGCCCACTTCGCCGCCGGGCTGCTCGGGCCGCTGGTGTGCGAGCCGGCGGTCTCCTTCGTGAAGGCCTTCTACCGCAGGCCCTTCGTCCAGGACGGAGTGTCGCTCCCAGACGGCGGCGGGCGGGTGAACGGGCTGACCGCACGTCCCGCCCTGGAGCTCTTCTACCCGCAGCTCGCCGGGGTCCACCAGCCGCTGGCCGGCGAGGTGGCGGCGCGCAGGGACCTGCTGTGGGGCCTGCCGTTCGTGACCGGGTACGGCGTGGAGATCGCCATGCTGATCGACGTCTGGCGGACCGTCGGGTCGGAGGGGATGGCGCAGGTGGATCTCGACGAGCGGCGCAATCGTCACCAGCGCCTGTCCGCGCTCACGCCGATGGCGGTGGCGGTGCTGGCCACGGTCGCGCGCCGTCTGGAGTCGGAAGGACGGCTGCGGGGATCGGGCGACGGCCCCGTCGAACGCCCTCCGCTCGCGAGCCTGAAGGACGCCGCCGGAGCCGCCCGGCCGCAGCTGGTCTCGGGGGTTCCGCGGCGGGGATCGGCATGAGCGCCCGGGCGGGTGTGCGATGCCTGTATCTCGACCTCGACAGCACGCTGCTCGGTCGCGGCGCCTCGCTGCTGCACGACGGCGAGGGCGGGATCTCCATCGAGGGTGTGCGCGCCGTGCAGGCCTGCCTGCGCGCCGACGTGGAGGTCGTGCTGATGTCCGGACGCCGGCGCGCGCAGGTGTCAGAGGATGCGCGGCTGCTGGGGCAGAGCTCCTACATATTCGAGTCGGGGGCGTGTGTCGTGTTCGGCGGAGAGGAGCACTGGCTGACCGGCGAGCTGCTACCGGGGGAGCTGACGATCGCCGAGCAGATCGAGCTCTCGGGCGCTCCGGCGTTGCTGTTGGAGAGCTACCGGGGGCGGCTGGAGTATCACGAGCCGTGGCATCTGGAGCGGGAGGTCTCGCACCTGTTCCGGGGGCTCGTGGACGCCTCCGAGGTGGATCGCCTGCTGACCGAGCGCGGTCACGGGGGTCTGCGGCTCGTGGACAACGGCGTGGTCAACCGCCGCTCCGAGGCCCTCGCCGGGCTGTCGCACGTCCGCGGCTATCACCTCCTGCCCGCCGGCGCTTCGAAGGCGGGCGCGGTCGCCTTCCACCGCCGGGTCCGCGGCTACTCCCGCGAGGAGACCTTCGCGGTGGGCGACTCGCGCGAGGATCTCGCATGCGCCGCGCACGTGGGCGTCCTGTGGCTGGTCGCCAATGCGCTCGCGCGTGATCCCTCGATGCGCGAGGCGCTCGCCGCCCATGACAACGCGCGGGTGGCCGGGGCGGCGCACGGAGCCGGGGTGTACGAGGCGGTCGTGGAGACGCTCATGAGCTCGCCGTCGTGATCGGGCCTGGCGGCCGGTTGAGACCAGCGCGCCTCTGACGCTCTCCTGGTGGCGTTCTTGCAGTCTGCCGGCGCCCGGCCAGTAGGCTGCGCGCACCCCATGGATGGGTGTATTCCCTCCTGGGACCGCCGCTCTCGGATCAGAGCGGCGGTTCTTAGGCTCGTGATCGCACCCCCGGCTCCGGAGCGCTTCGAGGCTCGCTTGGAGAGCCCCGACGGCCACGCCTTGCATATGGGGGGCAGTACGTAGCCGCCGAGGTCGTCCAGACGATCTCCCATGGGACCGCCGCCCCACCCGCCTCCCTGAGGGCCGGGTGTCACCAGTGTAGGCCTGCGCGCAGGGTGTCGGGCCACTTGCGGGCGGCATCCCGGTTGGTCGTGATCTAGATGGTTGCCATCTACCGGCCCGACAGGCGTCGCCAGGTGCGCCGCAGGAATCCCGGCTGCGGGCGCCGGCGCCAGCGGGCGGGGGGTGGCACCGTCGCGCGGACGAGGGCCACCCACTCGTCGAGCGGCAGCTCGCCCGAGATCAACCGACCGAGGGCGCCCGTCACCGGCGCGCCGACGCCCGCGCGCTCGAGCGCGGCGGCGAGCAGGGGCACCGACTCCAACGCCTCGACCGTCTGACCGATGAGTGCAGGGATCTCCGCGGCCGACGCGCCGGCGGCCAACAGCTCTCCGGCTCGGCGATTGCGGCTGTCGCGAGCGAGCGCCGTGGCCACCAGGTCACCCGTGCCGGCGAGACCGATCATCGACTCCGGCCGCGCGCCGAGCCCCTCGGCGTAGCGCCAGACCTCCGCGAAGATGTGGCCGGCCGCCGCCCCGGCGGCGTTCAGCCCCTGCGCCTCGGTTGCGCCCGCGGCCAGTGCGGCAGCGTTCTTGGCGGCCCCGGCCAGCTCGACCCCGAGCGGGTCGTTTGACTGCTCGCACACCACGCCGGCGCGGGTGAACACCTGGGCGAGCGATCGCGCGAGGTCCTCCGAGCTCGAGGCCGCCACGAGACCGGCCCCTGCGTGCACCATCTCCTGCGCGTGCGCCGGCCCGCCGACGCACGCGACCCGATCGGCGCCGAACCGGGCGGCGAGCACTGTTGTCGGCGCGAGGCCTCTCGGAGGAACGAGACCCTTGGCCACCGACACCACTGCCGCCCGCTTGCCGAGGCCGGCCGCGCCCAGCGTCTCGATCACCTCGCCCAGTCCGCGCGAGGGCACCGCCAGGAACACGTAGTCGGCGCGCACCACCCCGACCGACGCCGCCTCGATGCGAAGCTGGGGCGGCAGCTCGACGCCCGGCAGATACACGTCGTTCTCGCGCTGGCTGTTCAGGCGCGCGGCCTGCTCGGCGGTGCGCGCCTGCAGAGTGGTGCGGAACCCGCCGCGCGCCAGCAGCACCGCCAGCGCGCTGCCGAAGGATCCCGCACCGATCACGGTGGCACGCTTGGCGCCGGGCGCGTGCCGCGAGCGCCCGCGCGAGGGCCGAGCGGCCGGGGTGGGGACGGGCGCGGAATCGCGTGATGCCGCGGCGGGCGAGGACGGGAGGGGGGGTGAGAGGGGGGTCGCGACGGGCTCCGCCTCGGGCTCGTTGTCGGTTGCCATTCGCCGGGCGAGCCTAGCGGTCGGCGGGGCCGGGCGGAGACAGGCGACAATGCGTGTGTGACGCGCGATCCGAGCGAGTTCGGCGAGAACCGGCTGGAGGGCATCCTGCGGGAGGTGGTCGAGAGCCTGGCCGCGATCGACCGCACGCCCTGCTCGCCCGGCGAGCGGGTCGCGGCCGAGTGGCTGGCCGCGCGCCTGCGGTCGGTCGCGGGCGTCGAGGTGGCGCTCGAGGATGAGCCCTCCTGGGGAACCTTCCCGCCGACCGCAACCGGGCTCGGCATGCTCGGCATGCTTGCCGCGGCGCTCACCCTGCGCGGGCGGCCCGCCGCGGGAACGCTCATGGCCGCCGCGGGGCTCGCGGGCATCCTCGACGAGGCGCAGAACGGGCCGCGCGTTCTGCGGCGCCTTGTGCGCCGCCGGCGCACGACGGTCAACCTGATCGCACGAGCGGGCGATCCGGACGCCGCCGGCACGCTCGTGGTGCTGGCCCACCATGATGCCCCCCAGACGGGCTTCCTCTTCGATCAGACGCTCCAGCGCCGGCTCTACGAGCTGGCGCCGGGGGTGATCGAAAGGATCAAGACGCCCGCGCCGCAGTGGTGGATCGGTCTGGCCGGGCCGCTGTCCACGATTGCGGGCGCGGCGGCGCGGCGGCGCTCCCTCGCCGCGGCGGGCCTTCTCATCGGCGCGCTCGGGACCGCCCTCGTGGCCGACGTGTGGCGCAGCCCCACCGTGCCCGGCGCGAACGACAACCTCTCGGGCGTGGCGTCGCTCGTGGCACTGGCCGAGCTGTTCTGCGAGCGGCCGCCTGCGGGCCTGCGGGTGCTGCTGGTCTCCTGCGGTGCGGAGGAGACCTTGCAGGACGGCGTGCGGGCCTTCATGGCGCGCCACCGGCACGAGCTCGCCGGGGGGCGCACCTGGTTCGTGAACCTCGACACGGTGGGCTCGCCCCACCTGGTGATGCTCGAGGCGGAGGGGCCCGTCTGGATGGAGCGCTACGCCGGGCCCTGGCTTCGCGACCTGCTCGCCGCGTGCGCCGAGCGGTCGGGCGTCGAGCTGCACCGCGGCTTCCGTGCGCGCGCCTCCACCGACAGCGTGATCCCCAGCCGCGCCGGATATCCGATCGCGACGCTCGTCTCGATGACCGCCTGGCGCAGTCCAGCCAACTACCATCTCCCGAGCGACGTCCCGGCGAACCTGGACTACCTCACGGTGGCTGACGCCACCCGCCTGGTGGCCGAGCTGGCGCGCTCGCTAGCCGAGCGGCCCGCTGCCCGAGGGTCCTGACCAAGCCCGGGGCCGGTCCTCCTACGCTGAAGAGCAGGGCGCGCCACGCTCCTAGGCGAGCCGCGCGAGCTTCCTGGCGGCCGCTCTGAGCGCCCGGGCGTTGCTCGCCTCGAGGATCGTCTGCAGGTCGAGGATGCGTGCGTCGAACGGGTCGAGCGCGTTCTCGCCGGTGATCGCGTAGGCCGGGACGCCGGCCTGGCGCGCCCGCGAGGCGATCTCGAAGGTCGGGCTGCCGATCAGCGTGCGCTCCTGCAGACGCCCGGCCGCGAGCACCACTCCCCGGGCTCGGCGCATGCGCGCGTCGAAGTCCAGCGTGGCGAGCAGCTCGCGCAGCCGCGCCGGGTCCTCGCCCTCGGGGTCCATCGGGCACAGGTCCGACTCCTGCAGGCCCCCCTCCCGTAGCCCGTGCCCGATCGCAGAGGCCACGCGCCGGGCGCTCAGCGCACCAGAGAACGCAAACGCGGCAACGAGCATCGCCCGGGGGATCACGATCGGGCATCCTTCCAGCAATGGCTTCCCAGAGGGGCGAGCACGCGGTCGTCGATGTCTGCGGACACGAGGTGCGGGTCAGCAATCCGAGCAAGGTGTTCTTTCCCGAGCGGGGACTGACGAAGATGGACCTGCTCGGCTACTACCTCGAGTGCGAGCGGGCGGTCGTGCGCCACCTGCGCGAACGTCCGACCGTGATGAAGCGGTGGGTGGATGGCGTGGCGGGCAAGCCGTTCTTTCAGAAGCGCGTTCCGGACGGGGCGCCGGAGTGGCTGCAGACGGCGACCGTCACCTTTCCGAGCGGCCGCCACGCCCGTGAGCTGGTGCCGAACGATGCCGCCCACCTGGCGTGGGGCGTGAACCTCGGCGTGATCGACTGGAATCCGTGGCCGGTGCGGCGGGCGGACCTCGATCATCCGGACGAGCTGCGCGTCGACCTCGACCCCTGCCCGGACGTGCCCTACGCCGAGGTGCGCGAGGTGACGCTCGGCGTGCGGGAGGTGCTCGACGAGCACGGCCTGCGCGGCTTTCCCAAGACCTCGGGTTCGCGGGGGATGCACGTCTACGTGCGGATCGAGCCCGAGCATGGCTTCGAAGAAGTGCGCCGCGCGGCGCTTGCCCTCGCCCGTGAGGTCGAGCGGCGGATGCCGGGCAGGGCGACCAGCCGCTGGTGGAAGGAGGAACGCGAGGGCGTCTTCATCGACTACAACCAGAATGCGCGCGATCGCACCGTCGCCTCGGCCTACTCGGTGCGGGCGGTGCCCGACGCCCGCGTCTCCTGTCCGCTTGAGTGGGAGGAGGTGGCGGACGTGGATCCCGCCGAGCTGCGCCTGGAGACGGTCCCCGCGCGGCTGCGCGAGCACGGCGACCCGGCGGCGGAGATCGACGAGCGACCGGGCCGGCTGCAGTCGCTGCTGGAGCTGGCTGCGCGCGACGAGCGCGACGGGCTCGGCGACGCTCCCTGGCCGCCGCACTTCCGCAAGCAGAAGAACGAGCCGCGCCGCGTGCAGCCGAGCCGCGCGCGCCGCACCGGCGCGGCGGGCGGCGAGGGCTGAGAGGCTCCCCGCATCGATGTGATGAAGCTGCCCCTCTCGCCACCCTTGAAGCCCCAGCTGGCGCTCGCCCGCAAGGAGTTGCCGGCGGGGGAGGACTTCTCCTACGAGGTCAAGCTCGACGGCTTTCGCTGCCTTGCCTTCGTTGACGGCGATGAGGTGTTCCTGCAGTCGCGCAACGGCAGGCCGCTGGGTCGTTACTTCCCCGAGCTCGAGTTCCCGGCGGGCCGCTACGTGCTCGACGGGGAGATCGTCGTGCGCGGGTCAGACGGCCGCGAGGACTTCGACGCCCTTGGTCAGCGCGTCCACCCGGCGGCCTCGCGGGTGGAGCGCCTGTCGGCCCAGACGCCGGCGGTGTACGTGGCGTTCGACCTGCTCGCCCTCGATGACGAGTCGATGCTCGAGCTGCCGTTCGCCGCGCGCCGGGAGGCGCTCGAGCGGCTGCTCTCTGGCGACGGGTTCGGCGCGGCGCCCGTCGAGCTGATGCAGGCGACGGCCGCCCTGGAGGATGCGCGGCAGTGGCTGCTCTCGGCCGAGGGGGCGATCGCCAAGGATCGCTCGGCGCCTTACAGACCGGGCGAGCGCAAGGGCATGGCGAAGGTCAAGCGCGTGCGCACGATCGACGCAGTGGTCCTCGGCTGGCGTCCCGGCAAGGAGCCCGACACGGTTGGGGCGCTCATCCTGGGCCTCTACGATGGCTCAGGCAGGGGAGCAGAGCCGCGTGTGGTCGGGCACTGCTCGGGTTTCACCGCGCGTGAGAAGCGTCGCCTGGTCGAGTTCCTGGAGCCGTTTCAGACGGGGGAGCGCGGCACCGCGGATCCCAGCCGCTGGAGCGCCGGAAGGGACCTCGAGTGGGTCGCCCTGCGTCCGGAGCTCGTGGTGGAGATCGACTTCGATCACGTCTCGGCCGGGCGCATCCGCCACGGTGCGAAGCTGAGGCGCTGGCGCGATGACAAGTCCCCGCGCGAGTGCACGTTCGATCAGCTGTCTTCGTGAGCGGCCCCGCGCGCGAGCACCGCAGAGGGGCCGCGCCGACCGTCGTCTAGCATCACCGCCATGACGAGCGATGGCGCGACGGTCGCCGAGGAGGAGTACCTGCAGAGCCTATTCTGGCTGCAGGAGGCCGGGCTGCCGATGACCGGCGCCAACGTGGCGCGCGCGATGCAGCTCTCGGCGCCCACCGTGCACGAGATGGTCGGGCGCCTGGAGCGCGACGGCTACATCACCCGCGCAAAGGACAGGGCGATCGCCTTCACGCCGACGGGCGCCGAGCACGCCGAGGGGATCGTGCGCCGCCACCGTCTGATCGAGCGGTTCCTCACCGACGTCCTGGGCGTGCCCTGGGACGAGGTGCACGAGGAGGCCGAGCGCCTGGAGCACGCCATGTCCCCCGTGTTGGAGGAGCGCATGCTCGCGGCGATCGGCGACGCCAAGACGTGTCCCCACGGGCACCCCATCGTCGCAGGCGCCCGCCTGACCGGCGTGCCGCTGGCCGACGTGGCGGTCGGGGCCTCCGTCAGGGTGCTGCGCTTCGAGAACGAGGCCGAGGACCTTCTCCACTACCTGAAGGCCTCGGGCCTCGAGCCCGGCCTGCAGGGCGTCCTCGAGGTGCGCGACGACGAGCAGGTGGTCGTCAAGGCCGACGGCCGGCGCTGCGAGGTCACGACGAGCGTGGCCGAGACGGTCTCGGTCGTGGCCGACCCCTCGCCGCCGCCGCGCACGGCGCTGCCCGAGCAGCTCGTGCTGGGGCAGCGCTACGGCAGATAGTCGCCCCGCGCGCGGCTCAGAGGGAGCGGAAGGCGGCCGCGAGGCGCGCCACGCCCTCGTCGATCTGCTGCGGAGTGACGCCGGCGTAGGCCAGGCGCAGGGTGTTCTCGCCGCCCTCCAGCAGGAAGTCGGTGCCCTTCACGAACGCCACCCCGCGCGTGGCCGCGGCGTGGTGCAGGGCGTGGACGTCGGTGCCCCGAGGGAGCGTCAACCACATGAAGTAGCCGCCCTCCGGCGCGACGAACTCGGCCTCCGGGAGCTCGCTGCGAAGCGCGTCGGCGAGCGCGTCGGCGCGTTCGGCAAGCGCAGTTCTGACCGTCTCGATCGAGCGGTCGATTGCGCCCGAGGCGCAGAACTCATAGACGATGGACTGAGCGACCATGTTCGGCGAGATGTAAGTGCTGGTCGCGAGCTGCGCGACCCCGTCGATCAGATCGGGTGGCCCCACGAGGTAGCCGACGCGGATCCCCGGGCAGACGGTCTTCGAGAAGGAAGAGGCGTAGACGACCCGGTCGGGGTCGATCGAGAGCATCGTCGGCAGCGGCTCGCCGCGGAAGCGCAGCGCCACATACGGGTCGTCCTCGAACACGACGAACCCGTGCTTGGCGGCGAGCGCTAGCAGCGCGTGGCGCTTGGCCAGCGAGAGGGTGTAGCCGGCCGGGTTCTGGAAGTTGGGGATTATGTGGGCGAGCTTCGGTCGCACGCCCGCGCCGCCTCCGAGCAGGCGCGCGAGAGCGTCGACGTCGATTCCGTCAGGCTGCAGCTCGACCGCGTGCAGCCGGGCACCGCGCTGGCGCAGCGAGAGCAGCGTGCGGTCGTAGGTCGGCCGCTCGACGATCACCTCGTCGCCCGGGCGCACGAGATGCTCGAACAGGAATGCATCGGCCTGCATCGAGCCATTCGTGACGAGCACCCGCTCGGGCGCGACGCCGTGCCGGTCGGCGATCCAGGCGCGCAGCCGCGGATAGCCGACGGACGTGCCGTAGGCGGTTGTGCCTGCGGGGTCGCTCTCGAACGCGCGAGCGGCTGCGGCGCGCAGGCCGTCCACGTCGATGATGTCAAGCGACGGCGCGCCGCGCGCGAAGGAGATTGTGGGGCCTGTCGGAGACGGTATGGGAGTGGAGCTTAGGCGGCCGAGCAGCCGGTCGTAGTCGTGGGTGAGCTCCCGCGCGGTGTTCTCCAGCCGATCGCGAAAGCTCAGGAGCTCTGCCGCGCTCGGTGGCTGAGCGGGGCCTGGGGTGACGGGCGGGCCCGCTGCCGTCGAGCTCATCTGCAGCGACGGGGCCGGCCCGGCCACGATCGCGGGCGCCTCGTCGAGCTCGACCGCTTCGTCCACGAGCCGGCCCGCGCCCGGGGGGCGCGCGGAGTCGGATGTGGAGGCTCCGGGGACGGCGCTCGCCTCGCCGTCACGGCCGATCGCGTTGAGCGTGCGCTCGAGCTCGAGGAGCTTGCGCTCCAGCTCGCCCAGCGTCCTGGCGACATCCTCGTCCACGGCGCAAGCGTAGCGGTCGCCGCCCGGATCGGCGCCCGGCGGGGGGCGCTCAGGGCGCGGGATCGCCGGCCGGCCCAGGGAGACCGTGCGTCCGGGCCGCGATCAGCGCGCCGGCGCCGATGCCCCGCCGAGCACCTCGACCGCGATCTCGGCGACTTCGGTGGGGGTGCGCCCCACGCGCACGCCCCTCGCTTCCAGCGCCTGCGCCTTCGCGATCGCCGTGCCGGCCGTCCCCGAGACGATCGCCCCGGCGTGGCCCATCTGCTTGCCCTCCGGCGCGGTGAAGCCGGCGATGTAGGCAACCACGGGCTTGGTCACGTGCTCGGCGATGTACTCGGCCGCCTCCTCCTCGGCGGAGCCCCCGATCTCGCCGGAGAGCACGATGAGCTCGGTCTGATCGTCGCCCTGGAAGAGCTCGAGCACGTCCACGAACGAGGAGCCGGGAACCGGGTCTCCGCCGATGCCGACGATCGAGCTGCAGCCGAAGCCGGCCTGGGCGATCTCGTTGCCGATCTGGTAGGTGAGGGTGCCCGAGCGCGACACCACCCCGACGTTGCCCTCCTTGAAGAACGACGCGGGGATGATCCCGACGTTGGCCTTGCCCGGTGAGAGGATCCCCGGGCAGTTCGGCCCGATGAGGCGCGTGCCCGGGTGGTCGAGCTTCAGCGTGTTGTACGTGCGCAGCTCGTCGTGCGCGGGTATGCCCTCGGTGATCGCGACCAGCAGCTCGACCCCGCCGGCGGCGGCCTCGAGTATCGAGGCCGCGGCGAACCGGGGCGGAACGAAGATCATCGCGGTGTTCGGTCGCGCCTCCCTCACGGCTTCGGCCCAGCTGTCGAACACGGGGATGCCCTCGACGTCCTGGCCGCCCTTGCCCGGTGTGACGCCGCCGACCACGGTGGTGCCGTAGCGCCGGTTGTTGAGCGTGTGGAACGATCCCTCACGACCGGTGATGCCCGCCACCGCAAGACGCGTGTGCTCGTCGACGAGAACCGCCATCAGCCGGGCGATCCCACGCTCTGGACGGCGGCCAGGGCCACGACCATCTCGGCGGCTTCGTTCATCGTGCGCGCGGGATGGACGTTGGGCAGCGCCGCCTCCTGCAGGAGCTTGCGTCCCTCCACGTCGTTTGTCCCGTCCAGGCGCACGACGAACGGGACGGACGGCTTGATCTCCTCGAATGCGGCGATCAGGCCCCGGGCGACCTCGTCGCACCGGGTGATACCCCCGAAGATGTTGAAGAGGACTGCCTTCACGGCGTCATTGGCCAGGATCAGGCGCACGGCCTGCTTGATCTTCTCCGCATCCGATCCGCCGCCTGCATCGAGGAAGTTCGCAGGCGCGCCCCCCGCCCGGGCGACGACGTCGAGCGTGGACATGACCAGACCGGCTCCGTTCCCAAGGACGCCGATATCGCCGTCGAGCTTGACGTACTGGACGCCCTGCTCCTTGGCCAGGCGCTCGATCGGGTCTTCGTTCTCGCCGTCCGAGAGCGCCTGGTTCTCGGGGTGACGGAAGAGGGCGTTGCCGTCGAGCGAGACCTTCGCGTCGAGCGCCTTGACCTCGCGCGCCGGCGTGACGATCAGCGGGTTGATCTCGACGAGCGTGGCGTCCTCCTCGGTCCAGACCTCGTAGAGCGCCAGCAGGGCGTCGGCGACGCCCTGTATGACGTCGGCGTCGGCTCCCGCCGCCGTGGCGATCGCGACGGCCTCCTTGCGCGAGAGGCCCTCGAGGGCGTCCACGTGGTGGCGCACGAGCTTCTCGGGGCTCTCCTTGGCCACCTGCTCGATCTCAACGCCGCCTTCGACGCTGAAGATCAGCAGCGGCTGCTTGGCCGAGCGGTCGAGCAGCACCGACGCGTAGTACTCGCTGGCGATCTCAGAGGCGTGCTCGACCCACAGCGTGCCCACGATGTGCCCGCGGATGTCCATGCCGAGGATGTTGCCCGCATGCTCGCGGGCCTCGGCTTCGTCGGCCGCGAGCTTGACCCCGCCGGCCTTTCCCCGTCCGCCGATCAGCACCTGCGCCTTGACGACGACCGGGTAGCCGATCTCGTTGGCGGCGCTCACGGCATCTTCGACGGTGGTCACCGCCTTGCCCGGCGAGACCGTCAGTCCGTGGCGGGCGAGCAGCTGCTTGCCCTGGTACTCCAGCAGGTCCATTTGCGGCGCGGGACTCTAGCGCAACAGGGATGAGGTGAGCGCGGGGAGACGCGCGGCAGGTCATAATGCCCGCCGAATGCCAATCCCGAAAAACGTCACCTTTGTCACATTTGATGCGTATGGCACGCTGATCGACTGGGAGACCGGGATCTATGAGGCCTTCGCCAAGGAGGCCGCACGCGACGGCTTCGAGATCGACCGGGCCGTGCTGTTGCCGCTCTTCCACGAGGTCTCCCGCGAGATCGAGGGCGGCTCCTACGAGCTCTACGCGGAGGTGCTCAGGCGCACCGCGATCGAGATCGCCAAGAGGATCGAATGGCCCCTGGAGCCCTCTCGCTCCGGCTTTCTGCCCGACTCGGTGCAGCGCTGGAAGCCATTCAAGGAGACCGCTCCCCAGCTGCAGAAGCTCTCCAAGAAATACAAGCTCGGCCTGCTCTCGAACATCGACGACAAGCTGCTCGGGCAGACCCGACGCCACATCGCGATCGACTTCGACCTCGTGGTGACGGCGCAGCAGGTGCGCTCCTACAAGCCCGAGCTGGCCCACTTCACCGAGTGCGCGCGGCGCATGGGGGGCAAGCGCGGTTGGGTGCATGTCGCCGCCAGCCATTACCACGACGTGGTGCCGTGCGTGAAACAGCGCGTACCCATCATCTGGGTCAACCGCAACAAGGAGACCCTCGACTCCTCGCAGAAGAAGCCCACTGCCGAGGTGGGCAATCTGCGCGAGGCGGCCAAGCTGCTCGGCGTCACCTAGCGCCGGCGCCGGAATGCGCGCCATCTCGCTGCACCATGACGTGATCGTCGTCACGAGCGCGGTCCTGCAGGTCAACTGCGTGATCGTGCGGGGCGCCGCGGCCGACCCGCAGCCCGGCGAGACGTTCGTGATCGACTCGCCGGTGCTGCCCGACGAGCTCGACGCGCTGCCCTCGCTGGTCGAGCAGGCCGGGTTCCCCGGCCCCAGCGGTCTGCTCGTCACACACGGAGACTGGGACCACCTGCTCGGCCGGCTCGCGTTCCCCGGCGTGGCGCTCGGCTGCGCCGAGAGCACCGCCGAGCGCCTGCAGGCGTCGCCGGGCGGCGCTCAGCGCGATCTGCGCGCGTTCGATGAAGACCTGCTGATCGAGCGCGACCGCCCGCTGGCGCTCGGCGCGGTGCAGGAGCTGCCCGTCCCCGGCCGCTGCGCCGTCGGCGATCGGGAGCTCGAGGTGTACGCCGCCGGCGGGCACACGCCGGACGGCATGGCGGTTCTCATCCCGTGGGCGAGTGTGCTCGTTCCCGGCGACTACCTCTCAACCGTCGAGCTCCCCACGCTGAACGACGGGGGAGATCTCGATGCCTACCTCGCCACGCTTGAGCGCCTGCGTCCGCTGGTCGAGGCGGCCGCCCACGTCGTGCCGGGTCACGGACCGGTGATGGACGGCTCGCACGCGCTGAGAACCCTCGAGGAGGATGCCGCATATCTGCTGGCGCTGCGCGAGCAGCGTGTCGACGTCGAGCTGCCCGCCGGCAGGCGCGGGGCGGCGCAGCGGAAGCTTCACAGAGAGAACGTCGCGGCGCTCTAGCCCTCTGGGCTCGTGATGGTGGCGATGGGCGCCCCGGCCTGGATCGCCGCTCCCTCGGTGATGGGCAGCTCCGCGATCGTTCCTGCCTTGTGGGCGGTGATCTCGTTCTCCATCTTCATCGCCTCGATGATGCACAGCAGCTGGCCCTCCTCCACCGTGTCGCCCGGCTTGACGAGCACCTTCCACACGTTTCCCTGAAGCGGCGAGGGCAGCGTGTCGGGACCGCCCGCGCCGGAGGAGCCGGCGCCGCTGCGTCGATCGGGGGCGCGTTTCGGCGCAGCGCCGGCAGGAGGGGCTCCGTTGCTCGAGCCGGCGCCGGTGAAGGGCGGCCCGATCACCCGAACCTCGAAGCGCTTGCCGGAGACCTCGACGGCGTAGGTCTGCTCGACGCTCGACTCCTCCTCGGAGCCGGCCCCGCCCCCTTGATCGCCGGGAGCCGGAAACGCGAGTGTCTTCAGCCATTTCTTGTCCTCGAGCAGGTCGCGGCACGTCTCGCCCCTGGCCCATTGGTCGGTCGCCAGGAGCGCTTCGTGGAACGGGATCAGCGTCTTCAATCCCTCGATCTCGTATTCGCCCAGCGCGCGCAGCATCCGCCTGGTGGCCTGCCCGCGGTCTGCATCCCAAACGATCAGCTTGGCCACCATCGGGTCGTACATCGGCGAGACCTCGCCGCCCGCTTGCACGCCCGAGTCCACGCGGACTCCTGGTCCGGTCGGCTCACAGTAGGCACCGATCCTCCCGGGGGCGGGAGCGAAGTTCTTGGACGCGTCCTCGGCGTTGATGCGGCACTCGATCGCGTGTCCGCGCAACTCGATGTCCGCCTGGGCGTATGACAGTTCTTCGCCGGCGGCCGCGCGGATGCCCTCCTTGACGATGTCGACCCCGGTGGTCATCTCTGTGACGCAGTGCTCTACCTGCACCCGCGTGTTCATCTCCAGGAAGAAGTATTCGGGCAGGTCGCCCTCGCCCTCGGTGAACAGCCCCTCGATCGTGCCCGCGCCGACGTAGTCGACAGCTCGCGCCGCGTCCACTCCGATCTGCCCGATGCGCTCGCGCGTCTGCGGGTCGACCACCCATTCGGGCGCCGGGGACTCCTCGATCAGCTTCTGGTGGCGGCGCTGAATCGAGCAGTCGCGCTCGCCCAGGTGGATCACGTTGCCGTGGCGGTCGGCCAGCACCTGGATCTCGACGTGGCGAGGGTCCGGGAGGTAGCGCTCCAGATACACGGTCGGGTCGGAGAAGAACTTCTCGCCCTCGCGGCTTGCTCCCTCGAATGCCGCCTCGAGTTCGTCCTCGGAGAGCGCCACCCTGAAGCCCTTGCCGCCGCCGCCGCCCGCCGCCTTGACCGCAACCGGGAAACCGACCTCGCCCTTGATGATCGCGAGCGCGTCCTTGACGGTTTCGACCGGCTCGGTGGTCCCGGGCACGATCGGCACCCCGGCGTTCTGCATGAGCTCGCGCGCCCGCGTCTTTGAGCCCATCGCTTCGATAGCGCTCGCCGGCGGGCCGATGAACACGACGCCGGCCTGCTCGCAGGCCTGCGCGAACGGTGCATTCTCGGCCAGAAAGCCGTAGCCGGGATGTATCGCCTGGGCGCCCGAGCGGGCGGCCACGTCGAGGATCTTCTCGATGTTCAGGTAGTTCTCCGCCGCCGGTCCATCACCGAGGTTGTATGCCTCGCCCGCCCGTCCCACGTGCGGTGCGTCGCGATCGAGCTCGGAGTACACCGCGACGCTGCCGACGCCGAGCTCATCGAGCGCTCGCTCTATGCGGACCGCGATCTCCCCGCGGTTGGCGACCAATACCTTCTCGAACACGGCGGTTAGCTTAGTTAACGTGGCGCAGCCGGGCGCTCGGCCCGCGAGCGTCAGGCCACACCGGAGATCATTCCCGCGCCGACAGTCCCGTTGGTGGCCTCGTCGATCAGGATGAAGCTGCCCGTGCGCCGGTTGCTCTTGTAGGGATCGAACACGAGCGGGGAGCTGATGCGCAGGCGCACGCGGCCGATGTCGTTGAGCGCGAGTTCGGCAGGCGGCGGGTCGCGTTCGAGCGTGTGCACGTCGAGCAGATCCTCGATCTGATCCACGATCGCGGTCGCGCTGCGGGTCGTCTGCTTCAGCAGGTATCGGCCGCCCGCTCGCAGCGGGCTGTCCGCCATCCAGCACACGTCTGCCGCCAGCTCGCGGGCGACGAGCGGCGCCCGCTCGGGGTGGCAGATCAGCTCGCCGCGCGATACGTCGAGCTCATCCTCCAGGCGCAGCGCGACGGACATCGGAGCGACCGCCTCGTCGAGCTCGCCGTCGTAAGTGTCGATCCCGGCGATCCGCGTGCGCCCGCCGCCCGGCAGCACGACGACCTCGTCGCCCTGGCGCAGCGCCCCGCTGGCCAGCTGGCCGGCGTAGCCGCGATAGTCGCCCGCCCCGGGACCGTTCGAGGGCCTGATCACCCACTGCACGGGAAAGCGCGCCGGCCTGTCGTGTGGATGGTCGTAGGCCACGTCGACCTGCTCGAGCAGTTCCAACAGCGCCGGCCCCTGATACCAGCCCATCGCCTGCGAGGGCTCGACCACGTTGTCGCCGTTCAGCGCCGAGATCGGGATGTACTTGATTTCGTACTGATGGCCCGCCCTGCGCCCGTCGCGGCGCAGGATCGGCGCAAAGCCCTCGAATTCCTCGACGACCTCGTCAAAGCGCGCCTGCGAGTGCTCGACGAGGTCCATCTTGTTGACGGCCACGACGAGCTTGGGGATGCCCAGCAGTGCGCTGATGAAGGCGTGGCGCTTCGACTGCTCGAGCACTCCGCGGCGCGCGTCGATCAGCACGATCGCCAGGTCCGCCGTCGAGGCGCCGGTGACCATGTTGCGCGTGTACTGGCGGTGCCCCGGGCAGTCGGCGATGATGAACCGGCGCTTCGGGGTTGCGAAGTAGCGGTAGGCGACGTCGATCGTGATGCCCTGCTCGCGCTCGGCTCGCAGGCCGTCGGTGAGCAACGCGAGGTCCAGCGCTCCCTCTCCGCCGCGGCGCTCTGAGGCCTGTGCCACGCTCTCGAGCTGGTCCTCGAAGATCTGCTTGGTGTCGTAGAGCAGCCGCCCGATGAGGGTGCTCTTGCCGTCGTCCACCGACCCGGCTGTACTGAGACGCAGCAGGTCGAGCGTCATCGGGAGGAGGTCCCGGTCGCCGGAACCCGCGGGCCGCCGCTCGCGTCGGCGCGAGCGCACCTGCCGAGCATCAGAAGTACCCGGCCTTCTTCCTGTCCTCCATGGCGGCCTCGGTAACGCGATCATCGGCACGCGTCTCGCCGCGCTCGGTGATCCGCGTCGCCGCGATCTCGGTGACCACTTCGGCGAGAGTCGCCGCCTGGGAGATCACGCCTCCGGTGCAGCTCATGTCGCCGACGGTGCGGTAGCGCACCATCTCGGTGAACACCTCCTCGCCATTTATCAACTCGGTGCCCGCGCGCCACGCGTAGAGCATGCCGTCGCGCCGGAACACCTCGCGCTCGTGCGCGAAGTAGATCGTCGGCACCTCCAGCTGCTCCTCGTCGATGTACTCCCACACGTCGAGCTCGGTCCAGTTGGAGATCGGGAAGACCCGGACGTTCTCGCCCTTCTTGATGCGCCCGTTGTAGAGGTTCCACAGCTCCGGCCGCTGGTTCTTGGGGTCCCACTGGCCGAAGTCGTCGCGGAAGGAGAAGACGCGCTCCTTGGCGCGTGCACGCTCCTCGTCGCGCCGGGCACCGCCGAACGCCGCGTCGAAGCCGTGCTCTGCGATCGCGTCCAGCAGCGTGACCGTCTGCAGCCGGTTGCGGGAGGCCCGCGGCCCGGTCTCCTCGACCACCCGGCCCTTGTCGATCGACTCCTGCACGCTGGCCACGATCAGCCGCTCGCCCAGCTCGGCCACGCGCCTGTCTCGGAACTCGATCACCTCGGGGAAGTTGTGCCCCGTGTCCACGTGCATCAGCGGGAACGGGAACGCCGCCGGCCGGAACGCCTTCTCGGCCAGTCTCAGCAGCACGATCGAGTCCTTCCCGCCGCTGAACAGCAGCACCGGACGCTCGAATTCGGCCGCCACCTCGCGCATCACGTGGATCGCCTCTGACTCGAGCGCGCGCAGGTGGCTGAGCTTGGGGCGGGCCGCGGCGATCATCGGGCCGTGGGTGCGACGTGCAGGCCGCACTCCGTCTTGTCGGTGCCCGCCCAGCGGCCCTCGCGACCGCTGCCCGGGTTGGTGCAGGGCGCGCAGCCGATCGACTCGTAGCCCTGGTCGTGGAGCGGATGGTAGGGCAGGTCGCGCTCGTGGATCCGCCGCCACAGATCCTTGTCGGTCCAGTGCGCCAGCGGGTTGTACTTCCACAGGTCACGGCTCTCATCGCGTTCGATGAGCTCGGTGGCGGCGCGGGTGGGGCTCTGCTCGCGGCGGATTCCGGTGATCCAGCCATCCGCCCCGTGCAGGGCACGCTCGAGCGCCGCGACCTTGGCGGCCGAGCAGCAGTGCTCCGGACCCGTCCACGGCCCGTCCGGGCCTGAGGCGTCCTCAACCTCGATCCTCACGCCGAAGCGCTGCTCGAACTCCTTCCACGTTCGCATCGTCTCCTCGAACAGCACCCCGGTGTCGATCGTCACGACCCTCACGGCATCGGTCCGGCCGTCGCTCACCGAGAGCAGCTCGTCGAGGAGCACGGACTCCTCCTTCTGGAAGGAGCACAGCAGCACGGCGCGCACGCCATGGCGGCTCACCGCCTCGCACAGCGTCTCGCGCAGGCTCACCGCCGGGTCGAGTCCGGAGATCGGCTCTGCCGGGTGGCTCTTGGTCGGGTTCATCAGGGCTTCGCTCTCGATCGCGCTAGACCGCGCACTCGCCCTCGCCGCGAATGACTTCGAAGGGGACGTTGCGGTTCCAGTCGATGAACTGGTTCATCGTCTCCAGGCCGAAGTCCACGGGCATCGACAGGTCCTTGACGAGGCTCTCTAGCTCGGCCGTGCCGACACGGGCCAGGTACTCCTTCCACTCCTCGCCGTCCTCGCGGCCGGCCTCGTACTGGCGGATCCAGCGCTCGACCGCCTCCGGCACGCGCTTGGAGGGCAGGCGCAGCTTCAGGCGCGTGCCGAACTCGACATCGCCGCCTTCGAATACACCGCCGATGTAAGGGATGTAGGCCGGAATCGTGTGCTCGCCGACTTTGATCGACGCACCCGTGAATCCGATGCTGGCGACGTGGTGCTGCGCGCAGCCGTTCGGGCAGCCGCTGATCTTGATGTTCAGCTTGCGCGTCAGCTCATCGGTGATCTGCATCGCTTCGATGCGCTGCTGCACGGCCTCGTTGAGACCCATCGAGCTGGTGATCCCGAGCTTGCACGAGTCGGTCCCCGGGCATGACACGACATCGTTGATCTCGCGTGAGCCGGCGTCGCCCAGCCCCAGCTCCGAGAGCGCCCTCCAGACGTCGTAGACGCTCTCCTGGCGCACCCAGCGCAGCAGGAGGTTCTGCTGCACGGTCGTGCGCGCGCAGCCGCCCGCATAGGAGCGCACGATGTCGGCGAGCCCCCTGAACTGCTCAGGGGTGAGGTCGCCGCGGGTCACCTTCGCCTCGACCGTGACGAAGCCCTCCTGCTTCTGCGGGGCCACGTTCGCGGCACGGAAACGCTCGAACTCCGAGATGTCCCCATTGGGGCTGCCGAAGCTGTGCGGCGGTGGTGGCGCGGACTCGCGCTCGTCGTCGAGGAACAGTCGGTGCTCGATGGAGAAGTCGCGTTCGCTCACCCAATCGCCGCGCAGCTCCTCCTCGACCTGGTTGCGCAGCTCGTCGATGCCGTACTTGTCGACGAACACCTTGATGCGGGCGCGCGCGCGGTTGACGCGCAGCCACTCCTGGCGGTCGAAGATCCTGAAGACCGCCTCGGCGATCTTCAGGTACTCGCCGTTGTCCAGCTCGACGAAGTCGTACAGCGCGGGGGCGACCCGCGGCATGATCGAGGTGCCGCCACCGACGAGCATCTCCGCGCCGCGCACCTCGCCGCGGCCCTCGATGTCGCGGACGCGCGCCCGATAGGCGATGTCGTGGATGCCGCTGATCGCGCGGTCGCGCGGGCTGCCGTCGAACGCCGTCTTGATCTTGCGCGGCATCGCCTGGGTGGTCGGGTGGCGCACGAAGTAGCGCACGTAGGCTCCCACATACGGGGTCATGTCGAACAGCTCGTCGGCAGCTACGCCCGCCCACGGGTCGCCGGTCACGTTCCGCACGGTGTTCCCGCAGCCCTCGCGGCTGGAGAGGCCCACCTGGCCGAGCTCGCGGATCGCCTTCTCGACCTCGGGCAAGGGGATGTGGTGCATCTGGATGTTCTGGCGCGTGGTGATGTGCCCCTTGTTCAGCGGCACGTACGTCTCGATAACGTCGGCGAAGCTCTCCATCTGCTCCGGCGTGATCCCGCCGAAGGGCAGCTTCACACGGATCATCTGCACGTCCGGCTGGCGCTGGCCATAGACGCCCTGCTTCAGGCGGAACTTGATGAACTCGTCCTCCGGGGTGTCGCCCTCGAGGAACCTCGCCGACTCGGTCTTGAAGTCGTCGTACTCGCGCTGCAGGATCGGAATGACGTGCCCGGGGACGTTCTGCAGAACCTCTGGGTCCTCGAGCGTGCCGCGGCCGCGCTGGGCGGGTATGGAAACGGTCTCCATGCGAACCTCCTGATCCGGGCGCGCGGCCCGGGCTGCTTTCGACGTTGTCCTGCGGCGGAGAGGCCTATTAAGGGCTAAAGCCTAGCGGCTTTCAGGGGTTTATCCAGGGGTCACGCACATCCGACTGCTGCCCGCGCAATACCCCTTCGAGGATAGCCGCGTGCTGCCAGGGGTCACGATCGTCTTGCGCCGGGGCCGGCCGCGGAGCCGTCGCGCGCCTGAACCGTTCGATCGCCGCCGCGATCGCCGCCGTCGTCTCGGGAGACGCCGCGGGAGCGATCAGCCTCGAGGAGGATCGTAAGGGGGCCATGGGCGCGCTCATTCCCCGGCGGTCAGAGCGGGATGTTGCCGTGCTTTCGGTTCGGGCCGGGTTCGCGCTTGCTCAGCAGGGTGTGCAGCGCGACCACGAGCTTGGGACGGGTCTCGTGGGGGACGATCACGTCGTCGATGTACCCGCGCTCGGCCGCCGTGTACGGGTTGGCGAAGCGCGCCTTGTAGTCCTCCATGAGCTTCTTGCGCCGCTCCTCGGGCGTCGGGCTCCCCGCGATGTCGCGCCGGTAGATGATGTTCACCGCTCCCTCCGGCCCCATCACGGCCACCTCGGAGGTCGGCCAGGCGAAGTTGAAGTCGGCCAGCATGTGCTTGGAGGCCATGACGTCGTAGGCGCCCCCATAGGCCTTGCGCGTGATTACCGTGAGCTTCGGGACCGTCGCCTCGGTGAACGCGTACAGCAGCTTGGCCCCATGGCGGATGATCCCGCCCCACTCCTGGCTGGTCCCCGGGAGAAAGCCGGGCACGTCGACGAAGGTCAGCAGCGGAACGTTGAACGCGTCGCAGGTGCGCACGAAGCGGGCCGCCTTGGCAGAGGCGTCGATGTCGAGCACGCCGGCTAGCTGCGCCGGCTGGTTGCCGACGACTCCGATCGAGAAGCCGTCAAGGCGCGCGAAGCCGCAGATGATGTTCTTGGCGTGGTGCTCGTGCACCTCGAAGAACTCCTCATCGTCCACGATCAGCCGCACCACCTCCCGCATGTCATACGGCTTGTTCGGGTTCTCCGGTACCACCTCGTCGAGCCTCGGGTCCATCCGCTGGGGGTCGTCGGTGGGCGTGACCCGGGGGGCCGTCTGGAGGTTGTTCTGCGGCAGGAAGCCGATCAGATAGCGGCAGTCCTCCAGGCACTCGTCCTCGTTCTCGGACGCGAAGTGGGCCACGCCCGACTTGGTGTTGTGCGACATCGCCCCGCCGAGCTCCTCGAAGCCGACCTCCTCGCCCGTGACCGTCTTGATGACGTCGGGGCCGGTGATGAACATGTGCGAAGTCTCCTTGACCATGAAGATGAAGTCGGTGATCGCGGGCGAGTACACGGCGCCGCCGGCACAGGGGCCCATGATCAGGCTGATCTGGGGGATCACTCCCGAGCACCTGACGTTGCGCACGAAGACGTCGCCGTAGGCGCCCAGCGAGACGACGCCCTCCTGGATCCGGGCGCCGCCGGAGTCGTTGATGCCGATCACGGGGCAGCCGATCTTGGCCGCGAGGTCCATCAGCTTGCACATCTTCTCGCCCATCACCTCGCCGAGCGAGCCGCCGAACACCGTGAAGTCCTGGCTGAACACGCACACCGTCCGGCCGTCGATCGTCCCGTGCCCGGTCACCACCGCATCGCCCCAGGGACGGTTTTTCTGCATGTCGAAGTCGTATGTGCGGTGGCGAACGAACGTGTCGAGCTCCTGGAAGGAGCCGGGGTCGAGCAGCTTCTCCACACGCTCCCGCGCGGTGTACTTGCCCCGCGCATGCTGCTTCTCCTCGGCCTCCGGGGCCGAATGCCGCGCGGCCTCGCGCAGCTCCCTCAGCTGGGCGAGCTTCTCCTCGTATGTCTCGGGCGCCTTCTGGCGCGGCTCGCGTCTGTGCCCGCTGCGCGAAGCCGCCAGCAACGCCGCATCGGTCTGTCGGTTGTGCGAGCTCCCGGCCATCCGACGCGGATCCTATTCGCGTTCGGGCCTGTCCGGCTGCGCTCTCGCAGGCTCAGGCGCGCGAGAACGGCCGGTGGTGCGCTGCGCCGAGCCGGTCGAGCATCGAGGTCAGCACTGCTCTCACCTGCTCGGCCTCGACCTCCTCGGCCGTCCTGAGCTCGGCCGAGATATCCGGGATCCCGCCGTCCGTGGCCTCCTCGACCGGCTCGCCGACCTCGACCGCCGCCGGCGGCACGTCGGCGGCGATGGCCGGCTCCTCTTGCGTCAGGGTCTCGCCGGCCGCGCCGTCTAGCGCTGCAAACGTGGGCTCTTCATGGCCTGGCCGCCTGCCTGCCTCGGTCGCCGGCGTGCCGATTCCGGCCTGCTGTCGTGCCGGGCCGAACGACGCCCCGAGCTCATCGGCGGCGCTCAGCGTCTCATCCGAGGTGGGAACGGTCGCCCCTGGCGCCGGCTGAGCAGCCTCGATGGAGTCGGATCGATCCGATTCGCGGGCCCCACTCTTGTGACGACGACCGAACAGGCGTGCAAAGAAGCCGCGACGAGGCTCGAGCTCAGGCTCGCAATCGAGTTCCGGCGGCTCGCCATCCGACCCGGGCTCGTCAGGCGCCACGAGCATGGATTGCTCCGCGGGCTCGGCGAAGTCCTCCTGCTCGGCGAAGTCCTCATGGACCTCCATCGGCTTGAGCTCTGTGCGGGTCACGGGCGTGAGGAGCTCCGCGGGCTCGCCGAAGCCCTCCTGTGCGATATGCGACAGGGGCGTGGAGAAGAGCACGGGCATTGAGAGCGCCTCGGAATCGGCCGGAGCCTCCTGCGCGGCGGGCGGGTCGGGCTGGGAGAGCGCCCCGGGCATTGAGAGCGCCTCGGAATCGGCCGGAGCCTCCTGCGCGGCGGGCGGCTCGGGCTCGGGAGTATCGCGGAGCACGGTGAGGGTCACCTTCGTTCCCCAGCCTGATGGCTTGATGAGCACGCTGCCGCGGGCGTCCTGCGCCTCCCATTCGACCATCTGCTCGGGATCGGTGCGGACGATCCTGATGTCGCCGAGCTCGCGCAGGTGGCCGGCCAGCCGGGAGGGGTCGCTCAGCTCCGTCCACAGCTCCGGTGGGGACTTGACGAGGGTGCGTCGCACCTCGAGAGAGATCATCGCTCCAAAGCTTCGAGCGATGTCGCCTTACTCCTCCCGACTAGACGGCCGAGCGCACCGGGCGCGGGGTTATCAGCCCCCGCTCGTGCAACAGCTCTGCCAGCTGGACCGCGTTCGTGGCGGCGCCCTTGCGCAGGTTGTCCGCGACGATCCACAGGTCGAGCGCACGCTCGTTGCCCGGGTCGCGGCGGATGCGCCCGACGAACACGTCGTCCTTCCCGGCGGCGTCGATCGCGAGTGGGTAGATCGCAGCCGCGGGCTCGTCAAGGACGGTCACGCCGGGGGCGCCTCGGAGCAGCTCGCGTGCTCTCTCGGGCGAGATTGCCTCGCGGGTCTGCACGTTGACGGCCTCGGAGTGCCCTGTGAGCACCGGCACGCGCACGCAGGTGGCACTGATACGTATCGACGGGTCGCCGAGGATCTTCCGCGTCTCGTTCATCAGCTTGCGCTCCTCGTCGGTGTGGTCCTCGCCGTCGAGGAAGCCGCCCGCGTGGGGCAGCACGTTGAACGCGATCTGATGGGTGTACTCGGTCGGCGATGCGATCTCCCGGTCGTGCAGGAGGGCGTGCGACTGGTCCAGAAGCTCGTCCACCGCCCGCTTGCCCGTCCCGGAGACGGCCTGGTAGGTGCTGACGACGAGGCGCTCGATCTTCGCCTCGTCGTGCAGCGGCTTCAGCGCGACGACCATCTGCATCGTGGAGCAGTTCGGGTTGGCGATGATCCCGCGATGGCCCGCGAGCGCGTCGGGATTGACCTCGCTGACGACCAGTGGCACATCGTCCTGCATGCGCCAGCGCGAGGAGTTGTCGATCACGACGGCGCCGGCGTCGGCAAACCTCGGCGCCCACTCGCCGGAGGTCGATCCTCCGGCGGAGAAGAGCGCAAGGTCGAATCCCTGGATCGACTCCTCGCTGAGACCCTGCACGATGAGGCCCCCGTCGAGCTCGCGCCCCACCGAGCGCTCGGATGCGATCGGGACGATCTCCCGCGCGGGGAAGGACCGCTCGCGCAGAAGCTCGAGCATGAGCGTCCCCACCTGGCCGGTGGCGCCCACGACGGCTACTCGATACCCGCTCTCCATGAGAACCCCAGGGTATCGCGGGCGAGCTCTACGGCTTGACGACCATGAACAGGATCGTCACGAGCACGATCGCGCTCAGCAGCGAGCCGACCGTCGCCAACCGGCGGGTCAGAGCGCGGTAATCGTCGCTCATCGCGGTCGCCCCGCCGGCGCTCTCCCGGCTCGCACCGGCGGTTAGATCGCGCTGCGCGAGCTGCTCGGCACGTTTGGCGGTGGGCATCATCACGGACCCGATCAGCCCTCCGATCACGATGACCGCAGCGAGTCCCCATTGGACGAAGAACTCGCTCCAGTGGTTCCCGTCGCTGGCGAGGTAGATGCCCGCGAGCAGGACGAGCAGCAGCCCCGGGTTGATCAGCCAGCGCCCGATCGTGTATTCGATTCGATGCAGGAGGGGCAGGCTGCGCGGGTCCTGGCGTGCACCGACGGCGAACATGATCGGGAAGGCGAACGTCACGCCGAAGGCGACGACCACCGCCATGATGTGGATCGCGAGAACGACTTCGTAGGCGGACGCGGCAAGCAGCACGGCTCAACCGTATCCGGCTCAGAAGGTCGGCGCGTACTTGCCGAACACGTCCTGCATCGCGCCGCACACCTCGCCGAGCGAGCAGCGGTCCGCCAGCGCCTGGCGGATCGCAGGCAGCAGGTTCCCGGTTCCACGCGCCGTCTCGCGCAGCTCGCCCAGGCGACGCTGCACGAGCGACTGATCGCGGTTGGCCTTGAACTCCTGCAGTCGCTCCACCTGCAGCCGCTCCGAGGCCGGGTCCACGCGCAGCAGGTCGGGGACCTCGATGTCCTCCTCCCTGTAGGCGTTGACGCCGACGACGATGTCCTGGCCGATGCGGTAGCGCTCCTGGTAGCCCCAGGCCGACTCGTCGATCTCTCCGGTGATGAACTCGATCGCGTTGACCGACCCTCCGAGGGCGTCGACCTTCTCGATCAGCTCCTGCGCGCGCAGTTCGATCTCGTCGGTCAGGGACTCGACGAAGTAGGAGCCCGCGAAGGGGTCCACGGTGTCGGCGGCGCCGGACTCGTGCGCAAGGATCTGCTGGGTTCGCAGGGCGATCTTCGCGGCGCGCTCGGTGGGCAGCGCGAGCGCCTCGTCGAAGCCGTTGGTGTGAAGCGACTGGGTGCCGCCGCAGACCGCCGCAAAGCCCTGCAGGGCGACGCGAACGATGTTGTTCTCGGGCTGCTGGGCGGTCAGGGTGACCCCGCCGGTCTGGGTGTGGAACCGCAGCATCGTGGCCTTCGGGTTCGTGGCGCCGAAGCGCTCTCGCATGATGTGAGCCCACATGCGCCGCGCCGCGCGGAACTTGGCGACCTCCTGAAAGACGTTGTTGTGGCCGTTGAAGAAGAAGGCCAGCCGCGGAGCGAAGTCGTCGACGGACAGCCCCGACTCGATCGCCGCCTGCACGTAGGCGATCCCCGAGGAGAGCGTGAACGCGACCTCCTGGACGGCCGAGCAGCCCTTCTCGCGGAAGTGATAGCCCGAGATGGAGATCGTGTTCCATTTGGGCACGCGCTCGTGGCAGTAGCGGAACAGGTCGGTTGTCAGGCGCATGGTGGGGACGGGCGGGTAGATGTAGTTGCCGCGCGCGATGTACTC
>Ga0209048_10001095_pt1 | contig 28349 bp, 22 predicted proteins | sample FrelakmetCRP12CR_FD_187146 | JGI IMG/M metagenome (GOLD analysis project Ga0209048, IMG submission 187146) | Freshwater lake sediment microbial communities from the University of Notre Dame, USA, for methane emissions studies - CRP12 CR (SPAdes)... | ecosystem: Environmental > Aquatic >... | reverse complement strand
AAGAGATGCCCCTTTCTGTGCGCATCTATGAGTGCATGAAATGCGGCAGCATACTTGATCGGGATCACAATTCGAGCGTGAATATCTTAGCAAAAGCCTGTGGACGAGCAGGCCGAGTCATTCCAGAAGCCCCGACGCGGGAGTCGTGGGGAGTCGTCACATCCTGGTCCAGCCTGCAATCTCCATTACAGTCCCATTGAGATCAGCAAAAGTAGTTGGTTTGCCGCCATTTAATGAGCCAAACATCAATGTATATCTGTTGGTGGAGAAACTTGCCATCTCTATTGCGTACAATTTGTTATCGCGTGACACATTAGACCAGAAGTATTGCCAAAAAAGTTATACTTTAGCTTATTAAAGCATAGCACGGACCAGGTTATACAGTAAAGTAGGGACAGGGCTTGCCCCCATTGGGCACAACTAAAGTATAAATCGAGTTGCAAAGAGAGCGAAAAGAGCAGACAATTCTTTCATGAGCAGTCACGTCTACCAGAAAGGATTGTCTGTCATGCATGATATCCCACTGACGCAAGTGCAAGCGGAAGGCTATCTGCCCCAGATTCAGCCGCGTTCGCCGTCGTTGGCTCAGCAGCTGGTCCACCTGCTGCAACAGGTGCTGGTGTTCGCGCACGAGCGTACCGCTCTGCAGGGCTCCCAGAGCCGTTCTCGCGGTCGCCCCCCGCTGCTGCCGTTGCAGCAGCTGTACCTGGCCCTGTTGATGGGCGTGCTGCAGCACACGTCGCATCTGAGTACCATCTGGCGTCGGCTGTATCTGGAAGAGGTCGGCTCGTTTGCCCCGGTGCAGGTGACCTATGAAGCGGTGCGCAAGCGTCTGCTGAGCGCTGGCACCACTGCGCTGGCGCAGCTGTTTGAAACGGTTTCTGTCGGACTGACGCAGTGGAGCCAGGCGCAGCAGCTCTCGGCGCTGTCGCTGGCTCCTTTCGCCTCGCAGGTGGTGGCATTGGATGAAAGTACCTTTGATCGTTTGCGACGGCTGACCAGCGACCTGCGCGACGTACCAGCAGGCGACCCGCACCTGCTGCCAGGCAAACTGGCAGGCCTGTTCGATCTGCGTCTGCAACGCTGGATCCGCGTGCACTTTCGCGCCGATGTGCTGGCGTCTTGCAATACCGGCATCTTGCTCTTGCTGGAAGGGCTGGCCCCTGGCAGCCTGATCCTGGCCGATCTGGGCTATTTCAGCTTCCCGTGGTTTGACTATCTGACCGGGCAAGGCTACTGGTGGGTCTCGCGACTCAAGGACGGCGTGACCTATGAGATCAAAGAGGTGCTGGCCTATGATGATCACCAAGGAATCCTGGATGCTATCGTCTGGTTGGGCAAGTACCGCGCCGACCGGGCAGCCTATGCGGCGCGTTTGGTGTGTTTTTCCTACCACGGCACGCAGTATCGCTACCTGACCAACGTGCTGGACTCGACCCAGTTGTCCATGCGCGATATCGCCCAGCTCTATGCCCGACGCTGGGACATTGAATTGGCTTTCAAGCTGCTCAAGTGCGAACTGGGTCTGCACCTCTGGTGGGGCGCTCGTCCTGAACTGGTGCTGATCCAACTGTGGGTGGCGCTCATTCTGGCACAACTGCTGCATGCCTTGCAGTTGCAGGTCGCTCTGCAGGCCGAGGTTGACCCCTTTGATGTCTCGCTGCATGTGCTGGTCGAATTGCTGCAGATGCAACCAGCAGGTTCCATGCCTATCATCGCTCGCCTCGTCCAGGATGGACGGGCACTCGGCCTCATTCGTCCCTCCAGCCGTCTCACGGTGGTCGTGCCAACGCTTGAGCCGCATATGCGCTGTCCCCCTCCTACTCTCAAAGACCTCACGCGCCGCGCTCGCTATGCCCAACGCAATCCTCATCCCAGACGCGCTCCTTTCGTCTCTCGCTTCTCAACTCAACTTTTAATTTAGTTGGACCCAATGACATACAGTATCATCGCTACCATCCAAACGTCCCCGCTCCCCCTTTGAATGGCCCCACAATCTCGCTGGTAACCCAGCCCCCGTAAAAGTCGCCTTCCTGTGCCTGAACTTGTTCATCATCTACGAAACAGGCATCCATCATGCCTGGGTAAAATGCCACGTAATTGGCCAGAGCTTCATACGGGTGTGTCGGATGTTGATAAAACCATGCAGCATTGGTCACGGTTTTGCCACCAACGGTGATGGTATAGTAAGAGGCCGCCCCTTTCCATTCACAAAATGTCGTACGCGGGGCCTCAAAGAAGTACTGCTTAAGCTTCACATCTTCTGGTGGAATATAGTAAACAGGTGGATGGCTTGTTTCGAGGATGCGTTTCGCCCGATCCGTCTCCGCAATCACAACCCCATTGAAAATGACTTTGATATGTTTATGGCTCTCTTCAAGCCTGGGCGGGCGTGGATAATCCCAGACAGATTCCTGTCCCGGCCCTGGCTCAATACGTTTTCTATTTTTCACAGTATCTCCCTTTCCCATTCAAAATGATCTTGTTTCCTTAATAATGATTTCTTTTACGAAGATATCAGGTCACCTGTATGAACATTAACTGCTTATGAACATCATGTCCCCATGTAGGTGCCGATTTATCGTGCACATCGCCGATTCATCGGCCTTCAAGATTTCCCAATGTAATCGGTAAACTTCATGTTGTATATCAGCCCCTTCATGTTTATAACAGAACTCAACAAGGACTAACGTTTAACAAGCTCATCAGGAGAGACTGCGATCTCTCTAGTAGTTCCATCTACACGAGTCCGAATAATCACATCATCCTCCTGCTGGCGCACTACAACTCCGGGGATGGGAAGTGCGCCCTTTACAGCGTGAGCATGCCACAGCACTAAATCCTCGCTGTGAAACTCGTTTTCTGGCCCATCCTGTATTTGATACATCATCACAACTTTCTCAACCTATATCTTAAAAATGCATAGAGAATAGCAATTTTTTCAACGCCTCAACGACCACAGCATTCTTCCTACTATCAAGAAGGAATACATTCATGAATCAGGTAGGATGTTCTTCTGAAGAGGGAGGCAATGTTTAGGAGTTCTATTAGAAAAAACATCCTATAACATGCCTTTATTCCACTTGTTCCATCTTTTGAACTCAGCAATGAAGAAAGAAGTTTAGCCCTGTAGCCAGACTGGTAAATCAGCTTCGAAGATCTCAAATGCATCATCATGGAGTACATATCCTAAGAGATCTCGGGTGGACGTGATATCAAGGCTATTGAAGCGATTGTTCGAGAGGGCATGAACAACGGCAAACTACACATTTGGCGCTTCAATACAGCGAACCAGCAGTTGATTTAAATCCCGCTCGCTCACGTAACCGCTCAAATGACGCATATCATGTTGCTGTCGCAGCCAATTGGATGTACCACCGTTGACATCATAGGAGTCAATCCATACAGCAATACTGGAGAGCCCTGCAGCATGAGCAAAGTAAGAAGCCGCGGCTTCCCCGAAACAGTATTAGAATGGCTTCTCGCTAGTTTTTGTGGTAGTCTGTGAAAAAAAGAGGCAGAAAGGAGTACTCTCTTGAGTATGATCTGCGTCATAGCAGCGAAGTCTCGCTTACTTTCGGCACAGAGAGATTAGCCGCACCAACTCTGTGATTGCGTTTCAACTGTCGATTTTACCCTTTTGTCACAAGGAGAGAAAACATGAGCGAAACAAGCGAAACTCTGGCGTTCTTTACTCAGGGCTGGCAACACTACCAGAACCAGTTGAGCATAGCCCTGGCTCGACTCTCACTAGAGCAACTTGCGCTGCGTGCTGCGCCCAACCTACGTTCAATTGATGAACTGGCGCGCCACATCATCGCCGTGCGTGTAGGCTGGTTTCATTATAACCTGGAAGAGGGCGATGAAGACTTCGCTGCTTTTGGTAGATGGGCCGAACCTGGAAGCCTGCCGCGCTCCGCAAGTGAACTGGTAAGTGGATTGGAGAAGACCTGGCAGGTTATGCATGAGGTATTAGGACGTTATACGCTCTCAGATCTGCAATCGACTGTCCAGGATGAGTGGAAAGGCCAGATATACATACTTACTCGTGGCTGGGTCATCTGGCACGTTATGGAGCATGACATCCATCATGGCGGCGAGATTGCCTACTCCCTTGGCATGCACGGCCTCGCCGCTCTGGAGGATGGAGGCAAGAGGGATCTCGCTATGTAACCATCCTCTGCCACGTTTTCAGCTCTTATTTGGGGAATGTACTATCCAGTGAGTGACGATATAATTATCTGGCTTCTTTCTGAACAGTTGTAGCTACTCTACTATTGCTGCCTACGCTCTGAGTTATCAACATATAAAAGCTCATCAATAAACTATCGCTTATTTTGAGCGGTATATGAGCGATATTTTCGTTTTATTGTGTAGCATACTATAAATATTCGAGAAAAATACGATAAAAAAGCTATCAGCGACGCAAAATCAATATTTTGAAATCACCCATGCCACCTGGATCTGTAAGCACTGAGGCACGCTGGAGTAGATCTCGCCATTTCAAAAGCGCAATCTGCCCTTTATCAGTAGCGCGTGCATATTCCGCATCTGCGAATTCATTCAAATAACGTTGTTCCAACTCTTCCTGAATACCAAGGTTCTGTAACCAGAGGCGTTGTGTGGTGAATGTATGCAAGCGCATGCCTAGCCGTCTTCCTTCATCGATAAGCGTGCTGAAATTGACATGCGCGGTAATGTCCTGTTTGCCAGGATGCAACAGTGGCTGTTCGTTCGCCTGGTGCTTGTAATAGCAGAGCAGCGTTCCTCTCCTTCGCCAGTCAGTGTACAGCTTCTTAGCCTTATCGCCATAATCGATGGTCAAGACAAAACCTTTCTGAATCAACCCGGCCGTTCGCTGTATCCAGCGCAAAGCGTCCAGATTAATCTCGGCACGCCATCCGTCCTCAAACGTGCGCCAGGGAATCTTATACGTATCCAGGTATCCGACTACTTCAGGCTGACCAGGCTCACCCAATACCTCACAAAAACGGCCATCCTGTTGCACATCCACAAAAACTTCATACAACCGCTCACCCCGTTTCTCCACAATATGCACAGGAAACGCATCAACCAATTCATTCGACAACACAACCGATGGAGAAACAGGGCGACCGCGAGGGTCGCCCCTACTATATTCGGGCTTTGCCTCTTCAATATTATCCTGTGCAATGGGCATTTCATTCGTGTATAGTAGGGGCGACCCTCGCGGTCGCCCTTGTTGTATTACATCCTCACCCTCACGAACATCTTCGGTTCGATAATCCAGAACCTCGTAAAACTCAGGCGCCACTTTTTGCGCCCAGGATCGTACACCTTCTGCAAGATGTCCTCGACCCGCGCCCTGTTCCAGCACAATGAAATGCCCTGGACGTTTCAGCTTTTCCCACATAGCAAAAAGTTGTCGTCCCATACAGTTTGCGAACAGGCTGGAGACATCCGTGCTGGTAAAATAATCGGCCTCCCAACCCATTTTTGCCGCGCCAGTAACATAGTAACCATACTCGGGTTCGTAAAGTGCCATGCGCATATATTCGGCAAACGTAATCGGCCCATCCCGTTGAATGCGTTCGCTTATCAGTTGTTGTAAATCCGACTCAGACATAGATGTAAGCCCTTTGGGGCCGATTATGCTGATTAACAAATGGATCCGGACATCCGTAGGGGCCGATTTATCGCGTCCATCGCCGATTTATCGGCTCTCCGTGGCTTTCACGATATCCCTCATATTTTGTTAATCCACATCATCCACCCTTGATAAATTTCATGATCTTTCAATTAATCGGCAATGTAGTAGACATAGTCCAGGCCAATATGAGCGCGCTCAAAGTAGCGGTAGTAATGGCTGCTCGTCCACTGGCGTAAATCTGCGTGCCAAATGCTACCAGTAACAAAAAGACCAGTACCAGTACGGGCAGCACAATACTCAAAAAATCCAGGTCTGGCGTGACCAGGATCGCCACAAATAGCCCTGCAATCAGTAGAACCTTAAAGGCCAGGCTACTTGCGATAGCACGAATCGTTCCCTCTTCTTGATATCCCCGGTTAATACCTTCATCCAACAGGAAGAGTGGCCAGATGATCAGAAATACAAGCATAAAACGCCACAGGCGAGGTAAAGTAAATGTCAAACGCTGCCAGGCAAACGTCACAAGCTGGCCAAGTGTAATATACAGGAAGAGCCATAGCAGAATACCCAGAACGATTTGTTTTGTTGTCTGGCGAAATACTGGTAGAGGCGCCATACCTCGTATAATATAAACTAACAGCGCAAGCACAACTGCTGTAATGAAAAAGTAGCCGCTGACATAGTCCACAAGCAGCACATGAATGAAGCCAAAAGGACGCCAGAAATATTGGATCGCGATAGCGACTGCGATGCCAACCATTGTACACAGGTCAAAGAATACTACATCCTGGCCTCGGAAAGGTCGAACTATTCCATATATATCGAACATGTCGAGGGCAAGAGAGCTGAGCGGGAACACGGCCAGTATAATACCCGCAATACCCAGCAGTAGCCAGAAAAGACGAATATTTGATTGCATATGCCCGGTATCCACCAGATTTGGGTAGGCTCTGTGTAACCAGTTGAGCACCTCATCATAGGTGCTGCTTGCGTTGAGTATCGTAATGTGGTTCAGTCCGGCAAGTACGACCGCGCGACGCCCTGTCCCATCAGCTGGGTTTCCACATTCTGCTGGAAGTGCCTGCGACTGGCTCAGTCCGCATCCCAATCGCAGCATGCGCGTACTGTTGACAATAGTGAATGGAATATCATTTTGGCCCACCAGCATAAGCAAGTTTTTTGGCTGTGTTAACGTGGGTTGTTCTTGACCAACCGGAGAAACCAGGATGGTCGAGACAATATCATCGTCGGGGTGAGCCATAGAGTAATCGCCGACAGCCGCAGATCCCATCGAGTGGCCTAATAAGATGATATTTGGATGACTTGTAGCGCTGTTATGGGTACGGGCATACGTCACAACTTCGCCTACTGTCGTGATGTTGTCTTGTGCTGCGCGTCCAGAGAATGTATTGTCAGCCAGCGGAACAGGAGATTCCCCATGTCCCGGAAAGTCAAAGAGGTATGTTGTGATCCCTGCACGCGCCAGTTCGTCACCAAAACCGGTCATCAGATCTTTACTACCAGCAAAGCCATGCGCAACGATCGCCACTAACGCTGTTTCGCCGCTGGCAGGTCTCATCTCGATCACTGGCACAGGAATAACACCCTGAAGAGTAAACGTTGATCGCTTCATGCCATCTTCATAGGCAATCACACGATTGAAACTAATCCCGAACATTCCCAGGAAGATAATGAGAAACAGGAGGTTACGGCCTCGTCGGATTCGCCGCTTGCGACGAATGAGTTCCGGTGGCCTGCTTTCCCTACGGGGCGCGCGCCTGCGCATGCGTATCATCTAGCGTTCGCCGCCTCTCTTGATATATTTCGCCCTCGTGGAGATATATCATCAATCAACGATGCGCCCATCCTGTATATTGAGTACGCGGTCGGCAGCTTCTACAATTGTGGCATCGTGTGTTGCCACAAGCAGGCCAATCTGTGATTGTTGCGCAGTTTCACGAAGGAGCGTAGCGATATCGCGTCCGGTAACCGAGTCCAGGTTACCTGTTGGCTCGTCTGCTACGATGAAGCGTGGAGAATGCACCAATGCTCGCGCTAATGCCACCCGCTGTTGCTCGCCACCTGACAACTCCAAGCCACGATGATGGGCGCGTGGGGCAAGCCCAACGCGTTTCAATGCATCATAAGCCAGCTTCTCACGCTGATCCGCTTCTGTCAGCGCAAGCCGCAAGGGAATCTCGACATTCTCTTGAGCAGTAAGCGAGGGAAATAGATGGGCATTCTGAAACATCATGCCAATGCTTCGGCGACGCAGCCGGGCGCGTTCCGTTTCATTGAATGCTGCTAGATCATTCTCTAGAATAAATACCTGTCCCTGTGTTGGGTTATCCAGTCCAATTAGAATATTGAGTAGTGTCGTCTTGCCTGATCCTGAGCGTCCGCGCAGGGCAACGAATTCTCCAGGCAGTATGCGCAGATCAATACCGCGCAAAGCGTGTACAACACCTCCACCACTACGGAACTCGCGTGTCACACCCCTGGCTTCAACAATTGTCGTTATGGCCGTTGCAGTTTGCTCCATCAGTTCACCTCATCGCGAGTAGCCTGGTTCTCTGCTTGCTGTTGTCCATCAATCGAGAATCCATTCACGCCAACTGCGATTGGCCACAGTTCCACGTGATCATTGATAATGCGGATTTCGGCACGTCCATTATATGAGATGCGCTCAAGCGCTTCTTTGGGGAGTTGGAGCCGACCTGCGCGGTCGATAACGACGGACTCGCGATGGGTCTCGCTTGGTAAGCCTATCACTGCACTGGTCGCGAGCGTATGCTCGTTTACAATCTCAAGTAGAGCATCGCGGCGTACAGTTTCAGTGCTGGTTCGTCCGTCTCGAATAGCAATCGTGCGGTCCACCAGAGCAGCTATAGCCACATCATGCGTCACAACAACGATAGTCAGGCCGAGTTGGTGATTAAGTGTGCGCAGCAGTGTAAGTATTTCATTGGCTGAGATGGAATCCAACTCACCGGTTGGCTCATCTCCCAGCAATAGTTTTGGTTCGTTAGCAAGAGCAACAGCAATAGCTGCCCTTTGCTGCTCTCCACCGGAAAGCTGGTCAGGGTGCTTCTTGCCCATACCTCCCAATCCAACCAGTTCCAATAATTCCTGGGCACGTCTGGCCCTGCTTGCAGAATTAACACCACCGAGTACCTGCGGCAGTTCGACATTCTCCCGTATACTAAGCTCTGGCAGAAGGTTGCGCCCACTCTGTTGCCAGACATGGCCAACCGTGAATCTCTCATAGCGAATACGTTGTGCCTGGCTCAAACGAGTGAGATCATATCCATCCACAACACATTTGCCCGCGCTCGGTACATCCAGGCTGCTGAGTATATTGAGCAGAGTGGTTTTGCCTGAACCAGATACACCAACTATGGCCATCATTTCACCTTGCATAACCTCCAGATCCAGCCCCTGTAACGCAACCACTTCCAGGTCGGCAACTTTATATATTTTGACCAGGTTATCACAGATTACAAGCGGTTTCTGCATGCTTACTCCCGTTAGCATTATAAAGGTCGACTGATATAACCAATCTGGCAGTGTGAGATTTTAGTTCACTGCCAACGTACATTTGGTATTGTTACATTTGAACATTTCACCGTAGGCGGGTAGTGTATTAAAATACGGCAATACTTGCTTAGCCTATTAAAAATACGGACTCAGACCCTAAACTTATCACACAGTTTTGAAAAAGTACAGTTGTTAATAAGTACAGTTGTTAATTAAGAAGAGCAGCCGCAGCATGAGTTCTATTTCTAATACTTCACAGCAGCCCACCAATAGGCGTCTCGTCGCCTCGGTAATAACCCTCTCGCTCTGGCGCTGGCGTCAACAATGGTTTCTTCTCATGATGCTTTGCATTGGTATGGTCGCAGCCGTTACCATTGTCTGTACCATCCCGCTACTCTCTTCGACCATGCAGACGGCGGGACTGCGCAACGTCCTCCGCGCAACTCCTAATGGTTCGGAAGCCGCTCTTAGCGCACAGGTTGCAGGGTTGTCTACACAAGGTATCGAGCAGGTCTATCCGCTGATCAATACATCTCTGCAGCAGCATTTAAAAACCTACTTGAATGGCCCGCCCCGGTTCGATTTTCGGACCCCGTTATCCAGTATTCTCTCACCCAAGCCTCTTGAGAGCACTGATCAGCTAGGTATTTACGGAACATCGATGCATGAAGCTGCATCTCATGTGTTACTAATTCAGGGGCGACTGCCCCATCCGACCAGTACCGATGCTGAAGTTGCTGTTACGCCAGAGACGGCTCAAGTTCTCAAGTTACATGTTGGATCTAAGCTTGTCCTCAACTGGACAATCTACACTGGACCGGCTGGCCACAGCGTCACATCATCGAATATTCCTAAGGCCATTGATCTTACGTTTAGCATGCGTGTCGTCGGAATATTCAGTGTACAATCAGGTGATTCATACTGGCACGGTTATAACTTCCTCCCATATACACCAGATACAGGTTGTTGCACACAATATACTGTACTCGCTTCACAGCAAAACTTTTTAACTGCTCTTGATCGCCTTGCCATCAGCCACAATGCCAGCCAGGTCTACTTTTTTGATCCTTTTTATCTCTACTGGTACTATCAACTGGCACCTTCCCACATATCCGTCACTCAACTTAACGACTTTATCAACCAGCTTGCCGTCACCCAAGCATATATTGCTGAAACATACAGTAACCCTATTGTCGCCTATCAACCACCTTACATTCAGGCTGTCAATATTTTTGGCGCTGTTATACATCATTCTGGAGTTCCCAGTACCTTAGAGACGTTTCGCTCCAAGCTAGCTGTTACGCAGATACCCATCGTTATCCTCTCGTTGGAAATCATTGCCTTGATCTTGCTCTTTGTGGGTATGATGACGTTGCTACTTGTTGATCAGCAGGCAGATACTATTGCGCTCATTCGTAGTCGGGGAGCAAGTAGGGGTCAGGTATTCAGCGCATTCATGACCCAAAGCATTATGCTTAGTCTCATCGCTTTGATTATTGGGCCATTGCTTGCTATTGCCTCTGTATATTTTCTAATCGATCGATTATTACCTCCAGCAGCTCAAGATGCAGTAAATATCATCTCGAATGCTCCCCTGCAAGCTCTAGTGAATATTAAATGGTATGCTGTTGGCGCTGCCGCCATAGTGATCGCAACCATGGCTTTCTCCCTCTATCGTGCATCACGTGTAGATGTTTGGTCCACAGCTCATCAGGCCTTCCCATCTGCGCGCCGTCCACTCTGGCAGCGACTCAATCTTGATCTGTTTGCGGCGCTTATTGCGCTTGCGGGCTTTGGCATCTCTATCTATTTGACCAGCATCGAGGGGCTTCTTGATCCACAAACACAGACGCTCGTGGTATCACCGCTGGCATTGCTCGCTCCTGTTTTTTTGTTACTGGCTATGGTGCTTTTGTTTCTACGCTTCTTGCCTGTATTATTACACTTCGGTTCCAGCCTTGTTATGCGTGGACGCAGCGCCATGCCAGTGTTGGCCGTAGCACAGATGGCCCGCAAACCGCGCCAGGCTGTGCGCATGATCTTGCTGCTTGGTCTCGCCATAGCCTTTGCGCTATTCACACTCGTATTTGCAGCATCACAGGCTCAGCGAGCTCAGGATATTGCAGCCTATCAAGTAGGGGCGGATTTCAGTGGGGAGATTCCTACCAGTGCTGCTCCATTACTCATCAACCAGGAAATAGCACTCTACCAGCATATCCCCGGGGCTCTTGCCGCTTCAGCCGCATTTGTGGAAGATGATATCTCGTCGATTAATGCTACTGCTATTCCTATCCAGGTTCATGCGGTTGATCCTCATACCTACATGCAAGCGACGATCTGGACCTCGTATAATTCCTCCCAATCTCTCTCCTCGCTTTTAGCCCAACTCACAACACGGCGTACAGATGCTATTCATACTGGCATCATACCTGCTATTGTTGATGCCTCGACCTGGAATTCGCTCAATCTCCATCCTGGAGCATCCTTTAACTTGTATAAGAATACTGAATCAGGTCCTCCAATGCGTTATATTGCCATTGCCCAGGTACAACAGTTTCCGGCAATCAATAATGCTACTAGCGAAGGAATCATGGTTGATTATCAAAGTCTTGCTTCGGTCATTGCTGCGGCAAGCCTGAACCATGCACTCATCCCTGTCAATCACATCTGGCTCAGGACGAGCAGCAACCCGGCGAGTCTGGCAAGCGTACGTACTATTCTCAAAACATCACGCTTGCAGCTCGATAACCTGTCAGATCGAAGAGCGCTCAGTGAGTCTCTGAGTAGCGATCCTCTCTCCCTCAATATCGTGGGTCTGCTCGCGGTTGGCGCAACAGCTACCTTACTGCTTGCACTTGCCGGCAGTTTGCTCATTTCCTGGTTGAGCGTGCGCCGCCGCTTGACAGATTTTATAGTCTTGCGCGCCCTGGGAGCAACGCCAATACAAAGTGCCGGTGTGTTAGTTTGGGAACAGGGAATCATCTATACAACTGCATTGTTTCTCGGCATTGCTTTTGGAGCTTTACTAGTAGTCACAACCCTTACCGCATTGGTTTTCACGAATACTCTTGGAGGAGCCAGCAGTGTGGTCAACAGCACGCAATTGTATGCGCTTCAACGCATCATTCCACCACAGATCGTGATACCTCCTGCGCTCGTCGTTGTTATACTGGTTTTGATTACCATATCTATTGCAGCATTAACTTTGATGATCCGAAGTGTTTTAAAGCCGTCGATGAGCCAGGTTCTCAGACTTGAAGAGGATCGCAGTAGCACACTCCTTGCGCGGGAAGATGCGATCATGGCTCGCTTCGTTCCTCGCCAGGCGACATCGCGAGCTCCAAATCGTGCTTTTAAACCCTCTTATGTCACACTTGCTTTCTGGCAAATTCGCAAAGTTTGGTTCCTGTTGTTTGTGCAGGGGATCGGCTTTATTGCTGCTGTAACCATTGTTTGCTCCGTGCCACTCTTCTCGGTGGTCGCAACGACTGCCAGTCTTCACGAGACTCTTAATGCCAGCGCTGATACCTCCACAGTGACACTTGATACTACTATGCAGGGTTTCTCCTCAAAGATCTACAACGATGTGCAAAAACAGCTTGATCCCATGATTCAGCAGTATATCGGTACATACCTGGATCATCCTACATCTTCCTTAATCCGATCAGCGGGCTTTACTCTGGGATCGGTTGCATCCTCTAGCGCAAAAAATGATATACAACTGATCGGTGCATCGATGGATCAGGCATCCTCGCACCTGGCACTGTTGCAGGGTCGGCTACCACAACCTGCAGCTACTCAAAGGGTGATTGATGGTTTATTGACACCTGCGACTGCCCGGCTTCTACATCTCACAGTTGGTTCTGTTGTCACTTTGCATGGCGACTTTTTCACTAAGCCTGTAGACATGTTTGGAGGCTCCTCTCCTTCAGGAACGGTGACAGTGCATATAGTTGGACTCTTCAACATCGCTCCTGCAAATATGAACTTCTGGCATGGAGAGGATTTTCTTCCAATTCAAGGGCAAGGGTTGAACTCGTTCACACTTTTGGTTTCCAGTGATGCATATCTCAACGCGCTTGACCGGATCGCCAGTGCTGCTCACCGAGTTACCGTCTTCTCACCCCAGACATTTAAGATTACCTGCTATTATCATCTGAATACAGCGAATATCGCTGTTGACCAGGTGGATGCTCTCAGCAATAGACTCTCTCTAATGCGAACCAATATTGCGAATAAATATGGCAGTCTTGGAACTTCATCAAATGGTCCAAGCTATCCCTACATAGTTCAGATTAATCTCTATAATCCTATAGCTGGTTCATATGATATTTCAAATACTTTGGATCAGTTTCGCAATCGTGCTGCTATTGTCACCATCCCAATAGCGGTCATTACTTTGCTAGCCTTTACTCTCATCCTGTTCTTCGCCAGCCTGATCGCTAATCTCCTTGTTGATCAGCAGGCTGAGACCATTGCTATCTTGCGTTCCCGTGGAGCAAGTATTTCTCAGATTTTTGGTTCTTTGCTCATGCAAAGTATTACTCTGGGCGTTATTGCTCTCATCATAGGACCAATCCTGGCTCTCATTTTCGTTTCACTGATTTCTCAACACGTGTTGGATTCGTCAGAACAAGCTGCCATAAACCTTGTTACAGGCCAACCAGTTCAGGCAATGTTTTCAGTAGCCTTTTATGCTCTGGCTACAGTCATTGTAGTTGTTGCTGCAATGGCTTTTATGCTCTGGCTCGCAGCGCGCAAGAATGCTCTTGTCATACGTCGTGAAGCAGCGCGTACCACACAAAGCCCGCTCTGGCAACGCCTGAACCTTGATGCAGTTACAGCGGTCATTGCCCTCATAGGTTATGCTGTCTCTCTCTACCTTGTCAGTATTAACAATCTGTTCGATGCCCGCACCAGAGTGCTCGTCGCGGCTCCATTAACGCTCGTTGCACCGCTCTTCCTACTCATCGCATTTTTATTTTTCTTCTTACGCTTCTTCACTGCATTACTGAGTTTTGGAGCAAGACTCGCCATGCGTAGTCGCGGCGCAATTTCTATGTTGGCTCTTGCTCAAATGGCTCGCAATCCACGCCAGGCATTACGCATGACGTTGCTGCTTGCGTTGGCTATTGCCTTCGCAATCTTCACGTTGGTGTTCTCCGCGTCACAGTATCAACATATCTCCGATATGGCAACCTACGAGTCGGGGGCAGATTTCAGTGGCGATCTTCCCATCACAACACAGCGCTTGACTGTACAGCAAGAGACAGGGCTGTATAGAAACATTGCTGGAGTTACATCTGCGACAATTGGCTTTACAGGATCGGGTGTTTCCTCAGGAACCTCTCTATCTATTCCCATTCAGATCAGAGCGGTTGATGCGCGAACGTTTGCCCAAACTGGTATCTGGACACCGCAAAACTCATCCCAATCTCTTGCCTCGCTCATGACGCAGCTTGTCTCCGCCTCAAGCAATGCTATAAGCAACGACCAGGTTCCGGTGATCATCGATGCTGCTACTGCCCATAGACTCAACTTGCAATCTAGCTATCCGTTCGCGGTCAATGTGAACAATGTACCAAACAGCAGCTTGAATTGCCAGGTTATTGCAGTGGTGCAGCATATTCCTACAGTCAATTCGAGTGATGCATCCGGTAATAGTGGCACGTTTGTTGCTCCGGGTGGTATCTTGCTCGATTATACAACCTACGCTGCGGTCTATAAACATGATATTCTTGTGAAAAACTCTGCGCCTGATACATACCTTCCCTTCAACCATGTCTGGCTGAGCACACTAAACGATGAGAACTCACTTGCCAGTGTTCGAGAAGCGCTTAAAGCGCCAGGATTTCGGCTTGAAAACCTCTATGATCGACGTTTACTCCTTGCTACTATGAGCAGCGATCCGCTTTATCTCAGTCTCATAATCGTTTTAACAATCGGATCAGTGACAGCCTTACTGCTCGCGCTAGTAGGGAGTTTACTAGCCTCCTGGATGAGTGTTCGAAATCGACTAACCAGTTTTGCGGTCCTGCGAGCTCTGGGTAGTGCACCTGCACAGATCACAGGGGTATTGTTGTGGGAACAGCTGGTCATTTACGTAACTGCATTATTCCTCGGAATCATCTTTGGCGCTATTCTTTCTGCGACTGCAGTTCCTACACTTGCCTTTACCAGTCTATCTGTTGGAGGAGTCCTCAGCAGTTTAAGTAGCGATGAATTTTATGTCTTTCAACATATTATTCCGGCACAGGTTGTCATTCCACTCTCACTCGGGCTAGCCTTTGCTGCACTGGTGGCGATCTGTGTTGTTGCTCTATGGATCATGGCAAGCGTCACATTACGGCCGTCTATGTCCCAGACGTTGCGACTCAACGAAGACTAAACGACCGGAACAATTCTGGCTCTCTCACAACTACATTGATTCGTGATAACATGTCTAAGAAACGTTTATAGGCAGGCAGGTAGCAAAGGAAGGATTTTCAATGACGACTGACTCGAACACGCACCTGACACATCTGGATGAGAGCGGTAATATTCACATGGTCGATGTAACCGATCGACCAGAAACACTGCGCGAATCTATTGCTAAAGCACGGGTGCGCCTGGCGCCGCATACCGTTCACTTGATCGAGACCAACCAGGTATCGAAAGGCAGTGTCCTGGAAGTAGCAAAAATTGCTGGAATTATGGCTGCAAAACAGACTTCACAACTCATTCCTCTCTGCCATCCTTTGCCAATGACGCATATCGATCTACAATTCACAGTCGACAGCAATCAGGGAGTTATTCATATTGAGGCGCGAACACGCACGACCTATAAGACAGGAGTGGATGTTGAGGCGCTCACTGCAGCAACGATTGCCGCGCTTACGATTTACGATATGTGTAAAGGGGTGGATACAACAATTACACTTGAACAGGCGTATGTCGCACGAAAAAGCGGAGGAAAGAGCGGCACTGTCGAATTTGAACCGCAACCAGTTGGGGAATAACCCCGTCATTCTTTCTGATAACCTTAAGTATTGCCAAAATTGACAACCAGTAAATCTAATGCCATGTCAGGTGTCAGGCGACTGCGCTTCAGAGCGGCATCGGTTGACAATAATTGGCGATAAGCCCGTTCAAGCTGTGCCGGACTAAACCTTCCAATCTGGCGCAGCGCTTTTTCAGCCACGAAAGGCGCCATTCCTGTGGCTGAGACGATTTGTGAAACACGTAGCCCGTCATCGGCAAGCTCTTTGACCAGCAGCAGTGATCGTACCTGTGATGTAATCGTGCTGATCAATTTGAGTGGCGGCTCTCCATCGGCAAGCAGGTCGTGCAGTATATCGAGAGCCTGTTTGCGATTGCGCTGCGCAAGCGCGTCAGTCAGATCAAAAATACGTGCCTCTTGTACCTGAGTTGATAACAGGCGCACATCTTCAACTGTGATAGTTGCGCCTGGTCCAACATAGGTAGCCAGTTTTTCAAGTTCATTTGCCAACAAACGAAGCTGATTACCAATGAAATTGGCCAGTATAGTAGCCGCATCTGAGGTGATTTTCACACCAAGACTGGTTGCTCTTTTGTTAATCCAGTTTTCAACAGCGGCTCCCTTGGGGAGTGTACACTGAATAATTTTTCCATGCTCTTCCGCGGCTTTGAGCAATGGGCTACTGGAAGTGAGTTCTTCATCGGCCAGTACAATCAGTACCGTAGTTTCTGGAAGTTGTGTTATATACTCGGCGAGACTCTTTTCAAAACCTGCCCGTGTCTCGGTGCGATTTTTACTTCCCTTCCTGGCTCTTTTGCTTTTGCTGCTTTTTTCAGACGTTTGTTTTGTTTCCCCGTTATCCTCCCCACGCCTGCGTTTGGGTAGCCCTTCAAGGATAACAAGTCGCTGATCTGACAGAAAGGGGAAGGTATTACAAGTAGCGGTGATGGTCATCAAATCGACCTCACCGCCCGAGTAGGTATCCTGGTTATATCCGAAATTTTCCTGCCGGCTAAGCTTTTTTAGTTGTTCGCGGCAGGTAAATTCATCATTACCATGTAATAGATAAAACATGCCTGTTCGTTTTTCACTCGTGAACGACAACTGGCCTTCGATAATCCTTTGCGGTAAGGCGTGCTACGATCACGTCTGCTATGATTGCGATGCTTAATCCAAGCGCGGAGCAAAAGAGTAATGAGCCAAAGAAAGTTGAACCTGGATTGGCGCCTGGTAGCACCGTGTCAAATATCAGTGTGCCTACCCAGGCTAGAATTATGAGAAAACCGAGAAAGCTCCCGATAAATGCTCCGATAACAACCACCATAGGTCTTTTTACGGCGCTCATCCAGTAGGCTAGAAAGAGTACTATTGGAAGAGAAAGTATAAAACCAATCAGGCTCGCCTGAAAGATACCTTGATTGTCAATAATCTGTAATGCCGGGCCGCCCATTATAGTCATGCCTCCTGAAAATACATGATGTGTATTGAGTTCTGACCCAATTATACGGTAGAGGAGCAACTATGAGCAAGTCCTGTAATACTCCACTCATTCATCCTGATCCTCAGGTAAATTGCAACATGGAGCATAGAAATACGTATACATTTCAGAAGCAAATTGAAAACAGGTGTAGGGCTACTGCGGAAACAAGAAACAATGAATCCGCCCATGGTTGACTAAAGCAGAAATTGACGCCTGTACACTAAACAGAGAATGAGGCAATACATGATGAATAGAGACCGATTAACGAGAGGCAGAACATATACTGACAGCCAGACCAGATTGGGACTACCTGAACGAGTGGAAAGTGCTTTAATCTATCCTTTGAGTTTACTTCTCGGATTGCTTGTCCCAGTAATTGGCTGGGTGTTAGCCTGGTTGCTTGGCCTGGGTGTCTTCTATTTTGAGAAGAATCGCAATGTGCGCAGGCATGGGTTACAATCAGCGTTTGTTTTTGGTACACTTTCGGTTATATTGGCTGTACTAGGCGTGCTAAAACTTTTCCTGGGCGGGATCTTTGTGATCGGTGGTATGATCGCTTTCGGTCTGGGCCTGCTTATACTTGTGATCTTTTGGGTGATGATAATTCTCGCTGTCTTCTTAACAGTTATGGCCTTTATGAGGCCAGATTATCGCCTGCCTTACATCAGCATTTTGATTGATCGGATGATCTAGCATTTTAATCACGGTAGAGCAACCCCAGGGTAATCCCGAAAACAAAGTGACGAACTATGTTCTGTAGAAATGAAGTCCACGTTGCGAGTTTTGGTAGTTCGCCACTTTTTATCATCGGGTGGTATTTATCCGCAATTGGAGTTAACCACCACGCGGAAAGAATGAATAATTCCCCAAAAATAGCCCCCTTCAACCAGTTTGGGCCTGGCAGAAAACGTTTAAAGATTGCAGCGTAGATTTCACCAAGAAATGCTCCATTGAGTAGATGAAAAGTCCAGGCAAGGGATGAAAAGCGCTTTTTGTGCGCCCTTTTACCTCCAATCAAACCCTGAATAAAACGGATATCGTTGAAGCGATTCCCTGTCAGAGCCATATCCCCTTCCATCACTAAGGTGTATGCAACTGTTGCAAGTATACCGGCATAAGCGGCACGTCTGTGTTGCCAGGGCTTTGGAATAACACGTTGTATGTTAGTTATCATATGTGCGTTCTCTTTCATGAAATGGTTGTCTAATCTTGCGCTACCTCCATTATACAGACATCAATCAATGGGTCTTAAGGGTATATCTTTGTATCGTTGACTGAGAAATTAGGGGGATTTTGTTACAGATTGTGTAAATTACCAGTTCTTTTTTATAGAGAGCAATGTAAGGTAGACAAGAAATATCAGACACACTGGCTCGAAGTGTGCTCCATCTATAGAAATACCTCTTGCCTATAGTACTTTAGGGTGCCGTTTAATGTATGTATTGTATTATATCAATATGTCTCATTGTTACCTCGTAGTCGTTGTCAAGTCATGAAGAAGAATGATACACTGCGTTGACTGTTATAGTATGGACACGCAAATCGCCATCAGGCGGAAGTGAGGAACAGAAGTGATCACATGTAAGATCTGTGGTGAACCAGTGCAGGTTGGCCTGGCAAATTGCCAGCGCTGTGGCATGCCCTTGTACAACGATAATCAAAGAGAGTTGGAACCGCACAATGACTTCCGCGGCCAGACAGAGTTACCAACATGGCTCGAATCGTTGCGTGTGAACGAGCGATCAAATTCACCTGTTAGTGATCAGTCTCAGTTTTCGATGTCCGACCTCGTCGATGAGGAAGCTTTACCGAGTTGGATGCGTCCAGAGAATGCCGAGATGATGGAAAAGGGCAATTCAGGCAAATACCCTGCCTGGCGTCCGGCATCAATGTCGGCGCCTCATACCGACGTAGGGAACGTACCACCTGAGGGGTTACCGGCTCGATCGCTTATTGACGAACAATCTCTACCTTCCTGGGTACATTCTACAACCGGACCAATGCCTGTTACGCCTGATAGCCAGAGAAACTTTTCTGCCGGGAGCCTTATTCAGCCTGATGATTTGCCTGATTGGATGAAGTCGTTGCCGCAATCCCCACAGCCGTCTGCGCCTCAGAACAATGTTTGGGGCGATGCACAATACCCTACCAGTCAGGTTCGTGAAAATTCATACACGCCAGATCCGACATATAGTAACTCAAATCCTCTACCTCAAAGTTTTCAAAACGAACCCTCGGGGTTCAACGCATCGTCGTTGCTCGATGCGAATTCGTTGCCAACATGGTTACGTGAAGGGGATCAAGTACAAAGTTATGGTTCCAGTCAATCAGGACAAGACTCGACTGGAAATAGCGGCCTCACGGGATCGTCCTTAATCGATGCGAATGCCGTACCTGGTTGGTTACGTTCGTATGATGATCAACAACAAACAAATATGCAGTCAATGGGAAATATGCGGTCTCAATCGAGTGGAACTGCTCCTCGTGTTGAAAATGTGCGTGTACCAAGTCGTCCTCGCGCCGAAATAGTTCCTCAAGAGCAGAGCGAAGTAGCTGCGAATGTCTTTTCGTCTGTGCTTGGCGTGGCCTCATCCGCTCCTTATTTCCCTTCGACAGGGACTGGCTCACAATGGAATGCACCAGTACAGGAAGCAACGTTTCCCTCACAGGGATTTCAAAGCGGACAGCCTCAACCTCCTGCTGGAATGCAGTGGAATGCGCCAGTTCAATCTCCAGGTAATCCTGGTATCCCGCCAGTACAGGGCTATAACCTTGCTATATATCAAGGAGGGCAGCAAGTTGTAAACCCTGCTGGAGGCAATCCAGGTTATTCGGGAATGCCACAACAGCCGCAACAACCACCAAATGGACCGCATATGCCAATGGCTGGTCAACAATCTAACACGAATGCGTCTAGTTCAAAACCAGTTAAGCGTGGATTCCTTGATACCATTCGTAGCTGGTTCAAATAAGAAACTATTTCCCTACGTTCAGACGAGTAAAATGTTGTCTCAGTAAATCTGAATGTATGAGGGTATGAGAAGTTCGAAGGTTTCTAACCGACCGCTTCTCTCATGGTCGTGGCAGAGAAAAAAGGATAGAGGAGATGTACACAGAAACTTACCTGGGGGAAGGACAGAGTCCGGCTAGTAGCCAATCCCCTGCATCTTCCAGTTCAATACTGGTTGCTGATTGCGGTACTGTATTCACAAAAGTTTCACTGCTAGGTCTTGTTGAAGGGCAATACCGTCTGATGGCGCGTGGCGAAGCGCCTACAACAGCCTCAGCACCCCATAAAGATATTACGAAAGGCATGGTTCAGGCAATCAGTGAAATCGAATTTATCACTGGTCGCCATTTCATTGACGATGGACGTTTGATTTCACCTGAGCAGCCTTCTGGCGATGGGGCTGATCTATTTATCTCAACCATCAGTGCCGGGGGACCGATACGCCTTCTAGTTGTGGGGGCTGTGAATTCCGCGCTTGAAGATCTTTCAATGCAGGTGGTTTCTGGTTTATATGCGGAGACCTACGCTTTACCATCTCCTTCTTTTCTGGCCGCTACTAACTCAACTTCAAGTGCGGGAGCAGGCACTATGGCTTCGGCATCTCCAGGCGCCCAGGGCCAATGGACTCCTGAACGAATAAACCTGGAATGGGAACGTCAAATCGTACGTATTCGAGAACTGCACCCTCATGCTGCTTTGATTGTTGGTCTTGCTGATGGTCCTGCCGGCCCTACTCCATTGCAAGAAGCTTGTCAGGTGATTATAAGAGGGGTACAAGAGTTAAAAAAATCTGACAATGGCAACACTTCTGGGACGTCTAATTCTAAGGATGCTGGCCTTACTCCACTCCCCGTTCTTTATGCTGGCGCTCCTCAGTATGATGAAGCTGTGCGACGCATGTTAAATGGCTACGCTGAGGTCACTCGAGTTGAAACTCTTGTCTCTCAGGAACAGCTTGGCCCAACAAGTATGGCTGCCACAGCTCTTTATGAACGAGAGGTAATACGGCGCGTTCCTGGCTACGATCATATGCTGACGTGGTCGAGTTCTACTCCTGTTGCAACTGCCAGCTCTCTAAGCAGCCTGGTACGTTTTCTCGCTCAGCATTATTCCATGAATGTAACTGCGGTAGACACTGGTGGGACTACTACTACAGTTATGATGGCAGGCGAACGTGGTGAGTTTCTCCCACTTGTAAGTTCTGGTATAGGGGTAGGCCCTGGACTAGGCGCTATTCTCGAAAAAGCTGGCATACAACGTATAGCCCGCTGGTTGCCCTTTAGAATTACTGAAGATGAATTACGGCAGTATGTTCTCAATCGCATGCTGCATCCTCAGGTAATACCAACAAGCCTTCGTGATCTGCAAATTGGGCAGGCCTTTACTCGAGAAGCAATTATTCTTACAGTTGAAGCTACAAAACAATACCAATTCAACCAGTTTGATGCTGATTTGATCCTGGCGACAGGTGGATTTCTGGCCCATACACCAAAATTTGGGCAGGCAGCGCTTATGTTGCTTGATGCGCTTCAACCACGGGGTGTTACTTCCATGGTATTAGATCGCACTATGCTGATCTCACAACTCGGTGCTGTTGCCACTATCGCTCCCATCGCTGCCGTGCAGGTGAATGAAAATGATGCTGTGATGCACCGACTGGGTACCTGTGTCATACCTTATGGTGATTTACCTCAGGGGCAGGTAGCCTTACGAGTTGGTATCGAGTATAGCAATGGACGGCAAGTGACTGCCGAGGTAATGAGCGGGTCTATCGAGATCATTCCACTACGTATCAATGAGCAGGCCATGCTCACGCTCTATCCTGCGCCTGGTGTTGATGTGGGGCTTGGCCCGGGTGAGCGTGCACGGGCCGCCGAAGAGATTGATGGTGGACTGGTGGGGTTGGTAATCGATGCGCGTGGTAGACCTCTCGTTTTCCCTTCTGACGAAACCGAGCGTCATGCTCGCCTGGTGCAATGGATGCAAGTCTTTGGAGCCTGATCAAGAAGCCGATAACTATCATCAATACATCTCGCTAACGCCGGCGCGCTGCTATTCTACGCCGCTACGGTAAGGTACTCAGGTGAGAGGAACGTAGAAAGCTTGCCGCGCGGGAGATTTATATATGACCTATCCCCTTGGGTGGTCCATTATCCCACAAATGCTTATTCGGAGAGAGCGCTGGCCTGGTGGTTACAATACCAGGGGTAGTGCTCTTGTCTATCCTGGTCAGGAAGTACGGGCGGATCAACCTGTTATTCGTCTGGAAAAGCCCGATAGCGCTAGATCCGCTCGTGAGTCTCCAGGTAGTATTGCGGCAACTTCACCTCCAGTTAGCCAATTAGCCGGGGCTCATGCTACACAGAAAGATATGTATCATTCCGTCCAACAGGTGGAGAGAATCATCCTGGCAGGTATGATAGGAAGAGTCGTTGAAATTACGCGCAGGGGTGGTGTAATTATTGAAACCAGGGCTGCGATCATCCAGGGAACGATCGGTGCGGGAAATCAGGTGGCAGGAATTTTAACTTTTTGGAATTCAAACTCCGGATTTCAACCTTCCATTGGTGGATCTGCCAACACATCTATAGAGGCTTCTCCTTCGCTCCCAATTGCTGCACCCAAAATTCTCGTGGTTCCTGGACCGCTTAATTTTGCTATGCTGCAACAGGCAATGAGTACAGGCGTTGCTGGCATCGTTGCCAGCAGTATTTCAAGTCGTGACCTGGAAGGTTTTCTGGGCACCAATTTGATTGCGCTGATTAATAGTATGGATATCGAACTAGCATATGAGAATTTGCCACCGCTTACCTTGCTACTTACAGAGGGTCTTGGTACGGTTGCCATGCCTCCTCGCACTATCAATCTACTCAGCCAATACCAGGGATCGATGGCCCTGCTCTCGGGAATGACTTTTATCCGTCAATCGATCTATCCTGAACTTATCATTTCCTTACCGGTACAAGAAACGCAACAGAGCTGGCGGCTAGTACTGCCTGATCCCACATTAATTGTTGGCTCGCAGGTACGAATCTGTAGCGGTAGCTACGAGGGAGCTATAGGCGAAATCGTCTATCTTTATATCTATATGCAAACCTTTGCCTCTGGTGCTCGTAGTCGTGCAGCACGCGTGCGTCTCGCAGACGGATCGAAGCTCATCATGCCTCTCTACCTTTTAGAAAGAATAGGTTAGAGGATTGCTGCTTGCTTCTTCTTTTCCAACCATTGTTGAATCATCAGCTCATGACTATCAATTATCAGCAAGTTGGTATCAATGATTTCTGGATCGTTTTCAATAGATTGTGACTGATTTTCTGTTGCTTGGGTTCTTACCAAAATTTTTAATATACATCCTTTGGTAGCGCTAGCTTTTAGCAACTGTCTCCTGGCCTCTTCTAAGCTCTCATTCTCTTTTTGTATCCTGATGGCAACTGGAGCATCCAGATAATGTATCTTCAGAAATCCATCCAGGCCATTGTTTCTCTCAACAACCAGCACATTCATCGTCTCAAGTAAGCTTCTGGTTTTTGCGTCTTGCATATGATATGCGTCTTTACCTACCTCCAGAAGTCTTGATACGGTCTTCTGAGGTTTATCTAACCGTGCCTTTGCTAATTCAATAGCTTTAGGCTCTGAGTCAATTCCTATCCAATGTCGTTCTAACAACGCTGCCGCGACGAGCGAAGTGCCACTCCCACACATTGGATCAAGCACTATGTCACCCTTGTCGGTTGCTATTTCGATGATCTTCTCAAGTAACAATACAGGTTTTTGGGTTGGATATCCGGTCCGCTCACTTGCTTTAGGGTTCAGGTAGGGTATTTCCCATACGTTAGATAAGGGTACTCCACACTTTTCTTTTCCTAATATGGTCTTTCCCTGACTATCTTTTTTATATACAGATTTCCCATGCATATCCCGTTCTCGTTGCTGCAAAATCTGGTCAATATTTGTGGTAGGGGAATAGCCAGTATGGATGACATTAAATTTGAATGTGTCTGATTTACTGTAAAAATAAATAGTTTGATGCGCGTTAAGCAAACCGCGTTTGGCGTTACTCCAGCGCTTGTAGACCCAGATAATTTCGCTCTGAAAATTCCCAGACCCAAATATCTCATCGAGGATCAATCGTATATGGTGTGAGGCTGAACTATCGCAATGGACAAACATACTCCCTGTATCTCTCAACACCCTTCTGCATAGCTCGATTCTCAACCTCAAGAACGTTTTGTATTCTTCGATATGTGCCCAGGTATCAGAAAAGCAATATTCCCGAGTGTTATCGCGTGTTTTAGATTTTTGCATCTTTTGTGAGAAAAAAGGCGGATCGAGATAGACGAGATCGATTGAGCCGGGATCAATTGTCTTTAGCCAGCTTAGACAATCTCCGCTATACAATGTGTCAAGCATCATAGTGGTATGCAACCCTTCGCATGAGTACCTACTTTAGCCTTTTATGAAGGTTCCTACTCTATCAAACGAAGGAAGTGACATGAAATTCACCCAATGCTGAACTCGTACCTACGATGGTTCAGCATTGGGTGAATGAACGCAGCGTTTTTGGTTACATGACCACTCGCCTGCGGAACGTCCTTATCCCGAATATAAAGAATGCAACGATTGTGACGCTCAATCCCAATATGATCCACGGCATAGCAAGTGTCGAGAGCACATGGCCGTAATAACTGGGGACCATAGCGAAACGCAGTCCCTCAGCTGCGTAGGTGAGTGGATTAAAGAGCGTAATAATCTGGAACCATCTAATCGAATCAAGCGCTCCCCAGGGATAATACGTACAGCCTGTAAAAATCAATGGCGTGAAGATCAGGGAGAACATCAAGCCAATCTGTTCTGGTTTGACCAGCGTGCCAATTGTCAGGCCTAATGTCGCTCCGGCAAAAGCAGTCAGTACCATGATGCCAATAATGGTTCCAATCGAATCGGTGCGTACCTGGTATTGATTGCCAAGAATCCAGAAAGCCAGCGGAAAAATGATCGCTCCGGCAACCAATCCGCGCATAGCTGCGAAGATGACCTTTTCGATCGCAACCAGAGTCACCGGTAAAGGCGCCAGTAGGCGGTCGTCTATCTCTCGAGCATAACCGAGATCGAGTACCAGTGGCAGGGTGACACCTTGCAGGGCAGTTAAGACTACGGTCAATGCAACAATACCTGGCAGCAAGATGGCTGCAAAGCCGGGTCCTGTGAAGCCAATACTGGGCAGCACTTTGCCGAAAATGAAGAGAAAAAACAATGGTTGTATTAACACCTGCAACAGAAAAGCGATAAATTCACGTCCTGTCACGGTGATGTCCCGACGCATGATAGCTATAAAAGCTGTCAGCGCTATGCCCACACGACCCTTTGAACGTTTTGTTTCACTATACCCGGATGGCAGTGGGGCGCTTGTTGTTTGTGTAGTAGTGGTAGCCATTAGCGAAGATTCCTTCCAGTCAGATAAATGAACACGTCTTCAAGACTTGGGCGTGCAAGGTGCAAATCGTGTAATTCCATCTCTGCCTCCGCAACAATCTGTGTTGCCTGTAAGACCAACGCCCCTGCATTTTCCGCGTAGAGGCGAAACAGTATCGTGTCTTGCAACTCATCCTCTGCTTCTTGCCCCGGTACCTCTTCTACTTTTATGACGCCTGGTAATGCTCGGAGGGCATCAAGCAGTTGTGTTTTGGCGTGTGTATCCTGGTGCGCGTTGCCAATTGTAGCGAGTTCGGGTATGCGCACGCGCAATGCCAGGCTGGTACCTCCAGGTATCAATTTCTTGAGTTCAGAGGGCGCGTCAAGGACAAGAATTTTTCCATGATCCATAATGGCGATACGCTGGCATAGTTGGTCTGCCTCTTCCATATCATGTGTTGTGAGCAGGATGGTGGCGCCTTGTTCATTCAGTGAGCGAATACGATCCCAGAGGAAGAGACGCGATTGAGGATCGAGACTATTGGTTGGTTCATCGAGAAAAAGCACATTTGGGAAATGCATCAGAGCGCGCGCGAGCATGAGGCGCTGGGCCATACCACCAGAGTAACGCATCACCTTATCTTTGCCACGATCACCAAGACCGAATTCCTCGAGCAGCCTGTCTGCGCGTGCATTGCGTTCTGCGCGGGGTACGCCATGGTAACTCGCGTGGTACGTAAGTATTTCACGCGCTCGCAAACTGCGGTCGAGGTTGCTCTGCTGGGGGACGACTGCGATACGCTGCTTGACAGTCATTGGGTCTGCTACGACGTCGATGCCCATAATATGGGCTGAACCGCTGGTTGGCACAATATTTGTGGTCAACACACCAATAGTCGTCGTCTTACCCGCTCCGTTTGGTCCGAGCAGGCCGAATATCTCGCCTTTTTGCACGGAAAACGAGATGTCATCAACGGCGTTGAATGTCGCCTTGGGATAACGCTTCACCAGGTTTTGAACTTGAATTGAAATCTCTGCTATCGGTTCTTCTGCCATGGAAATCCTCTTTTTTCAGATCTGAATGCAAGGCTTAGTCGGGCACCCCTCGCGGGTGCCCCTACATTTTACTTGATCAAATCAAATTTGACTGTTACTACTATTTAAATGTCTAATATTTCCACGTCTTCCCCACTCGTGTATTTCACAATACTTTCGTAAAGTTCTTCAGGGATCATATCTTTGAGCTCATCTACTGTATCATACACATCCAGACGATGCTCATCCTCTTCAAAATATGAAGACCAGTCATAATTTGACGAGTCATAATCCCAGTCCCAATTCCAATCACCGGCTGATTTCCGGGACCATTTTGATGTCTGCGACCAGTCTGACCAGCTTGCTGTATTTTTAGTGTATAGTGCAAACCTGCCTTTTGCAGTCAGATAGACGAAAAGAGTCAGGATTCTGGTTCCATTCTGAACGCGAATACGCCTCTTTGCAAGTAAACGACCGCGAAATTGTTTTGTCAGGTAAGGACGCCCTTTGCCAACCTTTACCGTTATTTCCTCAAATCCGCTCCTTTTGGCCCCTTCTCTTTCAACAAAATAATGGAGTGCCTGAGCAATAGCGGCGGAGAGGTTATCACCTGCTAATTTTTGTGCCTTCTCAAAAATCGGTAGATCGGTGTCTGATACATAGATGGTTCTATTCGGCATAGTAGGTATTGCCTTTCAAAAAAGGGAAACGTGGATTCAATTCTATGTACTAAAACTATTTATTCGCTTTCTTTTCGTTGTCGAAAATACCGCTCACATAGCGCGCAAAATGAGCGACAGTTTATTGAAGAGCTTTTAGAGATGGTTGCAGCTCTTTGTCCAAGGGCAAATTCCGAAAATTGTTCCCCAGGTTGATGTCTAATAGGGCCGATGATGCATATTAGTTTATATGATGTTGACATGGAAACCCGCACCAAAGGCCGGTGAATAGGCGGTGTGCGCGATAAATCGGCACCTACTACTTTGTCAAGCTTGATAGAGTAGTTTAGAGATTCGTGATAGCGCATGTTAGTGATCATCGACGAAATCTCTTAATTGATAAATATCATATACGTGTATGTCAAGGACTTTCTGAGTATGACGCTTTCCTTAGATGCTGATTGACCTCAGTTCGTGTATCCCATACAATAGCTACGAGAGTGTAAACAAGAAGAGCTAAGGTTTAGGAGGAGATATGAGTATACGTAAAGCTGTTTTACCTGTAGCTGGCCTGGGAACACGCGTGCTGCCAGCCAGCAAAGTAATAC
>Ga0209048_10001094_pt1 | contig 28364 bp, 28 predicted proteins | sample FrelakmetCRP12CR_FD_187146 | JGI IMG/M metagenome (GOLD analysis project Ga0209048, IMG submission 187146) | Freshwater lake sediment microbial communities from the University of Notre Dame, USA, for methane emissions studies - CRP12 CR (SPAdes)... | ecosystem: Environmental > Aquatic >... | reverse complement strand
GTGAAGCGAACCAAATCCCCGTCTCTGATCATGGCGATTGGCTCGCTGGCCTCAGGGGCACGTTTTCTCGGATGCAGTCGTCAATGGCGTTGCGCGCTCAGCGCCACTGCGAGCTGCCAAATTGATCGGCCCCGGGAGAAATACGGCCAAGTTGAGAGTTAGTATCCGGCAGAATCTTCGCAGTTTGCACGGGAGATCTGGCCGTGAAACGAAAGCGGTTTGCAGTCGAGCAGATTGTGGCAGTCTTGAAGCAAGCTGAGGCCACCCTGCCGGTCGCCGAGTTGATTCGCAAGGTCGGCATAAGTGAGCAGACGCCCATTCTATCGCTGGAAGAAGGCGTATGGAAGTCTGGAGGACTCCCGAAGATCAGGCATTCAACGAGTATAGCGCGGCACATACGGCCGGCAGCGCTGTCGGCAGAGAACGTGCCCACGTTTTCGACTCTTGCCGAGTTAAGCCGTCAGTTCTGTGGCGCTCTTCAGGTTGTCATCCACCCTCGGGCAGGCCATCATGGGACCGCGTGCTGATGCCGAAAGCCCCCGTCTTTTTCCACCATTTCGACTGGACGGCAATCGGAGACAGCGAGATCATCATCCTCACTTTGTGCAGGTAGCTTGCCATCCCTGGTTGCCCGTTGAGGGCGATGAAGGCAAGCACGTCAGCTAGCCGCGTAGATTGGGCAAGCCTCAGACAGTTGGGTCTTCCGACCCTTAGAGCATGAACTAAGCCGGTATCGCTTCGTGCACGCCGTCAAGGCGTGTCGAGTGAGAAAAGCGCAGTGAGTCTTCAAGGCTGCGCAGGCGTCGCAAGACGCCGGAGAGTAGTAATGGCCGTCCCCAAGACGGTCGGAGAGATCGTCGCCGTCCTTGACGGCGGTGTAAGTCAGTGCCGGTTGCCTTTGTGGCGACCTGTCAGGAGACATCCCGAAAGGGGTGGCCAGGTGATCACGCTTGACGTGAGCACCCGGTTCTTCAAGAGCGGCCAGGCAACATTGTCAGTTACCGCGGTCGTGGACGCGAAAGCGTCCTAAAGCGACGTAGCGGTCCTGCGCCAGACGCGGGATCGATACGTCTAGGTGCAACCTCACGGGAGCGGGAGCGGCGCGACTGTTTGTGCGCGTGCTGTTTCGCGCGGTCCCCGTCGATCCGGCGGGGACCATCGCGCCACCCGCTGCCTTGAGCGTTGCCACCTGAGCCGCCGTGGCGCCTGCAGAGCAACGCAGGCGTCGCCGGCCCTCAACCGAGCCCCACCCCGAGATCGCCGCCTACGGGCGGTGCGTGCGCAAAGGCCTTCGCGCCGCTCGTGTGCCGCGAGCCATCGAGCTCGCCCACACGGCGTGGTGTGAGGCCGTAGCGCGCACGCAATCGCGCTTCGCGCGCGTCGGCACTAGTCCACTAGTGACGTACGCGCCTATACCACGGTCGGCGCGGCTTTCAAGGGCGTCCCTTCGCATGACCAAGGGCTCCGAACCACGTGATGGCCTCCAGAAGGCCATCACGTCTTGTACCGCGATGGGTGCAACGCCCGCCGCCGAATGATCCGCGTAACGGATCGATGAGTCGCGCCTTAACGGCGCTCCGTCGGGTCTTGGGTGAATGACTCGTCAGTTGTGCAGGGAGTGCAACGCTCCTCGCCGAATGATTCCCGTAAGGGATCAAACAGCCGCGCCTTAACGGCGCTCCTTGAGTCTTGGGTTAATGACTCTCGCGATTGGGCAGTTCCCACAGGAACGCCATCGCGACGCCGAGTAAGCGCCGCGCGGCGCTGGCGAGCAGCACAACAACCGCGCACAACGGGAGTGGTGTCCCGTGCTCAGCAGTTCCCCCTGCGGCCGCCATTGGCGCTCCAGGCGAGCAGAAACACTTACCAGACGTGGGAATACACCAGGCAGCAAAAAGGAGACGCGCTACGACGATTTTGGCAGGCCCGGATGGGAGGAAACGAAGGAGACACCGATGCGCGACTTGAACTACGACTTGAAGCAGCTCTGCCGGCATAACCGTGACGGCAGCTATGCCACCCAGGCGGATCGGGAACACATCCTCGATCTCATCGCCGACCAGCTCCAGGAGATGGGGTTCCGGCACATGAACGCCCACAGCCTGAAGCCGAAGCACGTCGAGAAGCTAGTCGAGCGCTGGGTCGCCGAGCAACTCTCGCCCGGAACGATCAAGAACCGGATGTCGGCGCTTAGGTGGTGGGCCGAGAAGATCGGCAAGGAGAACATCATCGCCCGCAGCAATGCCGCCTACGCCATTCCAGACCGCGTCTATGTGACCAACATTTCCAAAGCCAAGGAACTCGATATGGACAAGCTCAAGCAAATCCCGGATCTCTTCATTCACATGTCGCTCTGCATGCAGGCGCTGTTTGGCTTGCGCCGGGCGGAGTCGATCAAGATCGTCCCCAAGTGGGCCGATCGTGGCGATCGACTCGTACTCAAGGCTTCCTGGACCAAGGGCGGACGGGAGCGCGAGATTCCCATCCGCACCCAGGAGCAGCGCCAACTCGTCGACGAGGCAAAGGCGCTCGCCAAAAGCAAGAGTCTCGTCGCGCCTGCCTACGCGACTTACCGCGACTATCTCAAATATTTTCGGTATCAATGCGAGCGGGTCGGCATTCACGCCTTCCACGGCCATCGCCATTTCTATGCGCAGGTGCGCTATCAGGAATTGACGGGCTGGGTGTGCCCGGCGCGCGGTGGCCCTAAGTCAAAGCAACTCACACCTAAGCAGAAGGAAATCGATCGCCAGGCGCGGGAGGTAATCAGCCGCGAGATGGGCCACGGCCGCGAGCAGATTACTGCGGTGTATCTCGGACGGTAGCGCTTGCTACGATGACCCGCTACATCCGCATTCCGAAGTTCGAGGAACTCACCGGATACACGGCGAAGGCGGTCGCGCGAAAGATCGAGACTGGAGCATGGGCGGAAGGTCGCGAATATCGACGCGCACCTGACGGGCATATACTTGTTGATCTTCAGGGGTACGAACGGTGGGTCGAAAATCAGCCTCCGGCGGCGTAGCCGAGCACAACGGAAAGATCCGCCTCGATATCTGGTATCGCGGCAAGCGCCTGCGCCCGGTGCTCGACATGGAGTGGAGCGAGCGCAATCGGCGGGCCGCGCTGCGCATGGTCGGCGATATCCGCGAAAAGATTCGCCACGGTCTATTTGATCCGGCGGACTACTTCCCGGAATACCGCGGCCTCGGCGCGCTTGCCGCGCCCTCCTCCGGGCTCACCACATTTCGCGACTACGCCGTGGCGTGGCTGCGCTCACTCGGCCAAAAGGCGGCAGCAACCCGCGAGGATTATCGCAAGGCGCTCGATCGCGTTTGGCTCGATGAACTCGGCGAGCGTCCGATCAAGGCAATCCGCTACAGCGAACTCATGACGCTTATCGGCAACCTTGCGGTCGCCGGGAAAACCCTCAACAACTACCTGATCCCGCTGCGCGCGGTATTCGAGTTCGCACGGCGCGACGGCGCAATTGACACGAATCCTGCTGCCGGCATTGAGAACGCCCCGGTGCAGAAGCCCGCGCCCGATCCGTTCACCCTGCCCGAGGTCGAAGCCATTCTCGACGACCTGACCGAGAGGGAAGACAACCAGGTCGTCCATTACTTCGCGGCCGCCTTCTTCGCGGGCTTCCGACCGTCCGAGCAGATCGCGTTACGCTGGTCGGACGTGGATTTCCAACAGCGCACGGTTCGCGTTCAGCGGGCCGTGGTGCGTGGCCAGGCGAAAGCGAGTACCAAGACCTACCTGGTGCGCGATGTCGAGCTCAGCGATCGCGCCTGGGCCGCTGTTGAGGCGCAACGTGCGCACACGCAGCTCGCCGGCAAAGAGATTTTCGGGAACCCGGCGACTGGCGCGCCGTGGGCCGACATTCAATCGCAGTGGAGAATCTGGCAGCGCTGCTTGAAGCGCCTGGGGTTGCGTTATCGCGAGCCGTATCAGACGCGGCACACGTTTGCCACACTCGCCTTGATGGCCGGCGCCAATCCTGCCTACATCGCGCGTCAGCTCGGCCACACCAATGCGAACATGCTTTTTCGTGTTTATGCGAAGTGGATCGACGGCGCGGATAAATCGCGCGAAAGAGACAAGTTGAACCTCGGATTTGGCCACGATTTGGCCACGGAATTGATTGCGGAAGCAAAAAAATTCGCGCAATCAAATACTTATCTGGCGGAGAGAGAGGGATTCGAACCCTCGATACGCTTTTTGAGCATATGCTCCCTTAGCAGGGGAGTGCCTTCGACCACTCGGCCATCTCTCCGGACGAGCGCGCGATTGTACCTGCGCCGCGTCGGCGGGTCAAAAAAGATTCTCTTCGAAATCCGTGAGTTAAGCTCGCTCAGGCGGTCTGAGGCGCATGGTCGAGTTCGAACGCGCGATGCAGCACCCGCACCGCGAGCTCGAGGTACTTCTCGTCGATGACCACCGAGGTCTTTATCTCCGAGGTTGAGATCATCTGGATGTTGATCTTCTCGTCGGCGAGCGTCTTGAACATCTTCGCCGCGATGCCGACGTGCGAGCGCATCCCGATGCCGACCAGCGACACCTTGCAGATCCGCCTGTCGCCGATGATCTCGCGCGCGGAGAATCCCTTGCCTTTTTCCCTGGCCAGGACGTCGAGCGCTTTCTGGTACTCGTTGCGATTGACCGTGAACGAGAAGTCGGTGTATCCCGACGCGCCGATGTTCTGCACGATCATGTCGACATCGACGTTGGCGTCGGCGATCGGTCCCAGGATCGCGTAGGCGACGCCGGGGCGATCCTCGACTCCCATGAGTGAAATCTTGGCCTCGTCGCGGTTGAACGCGATGCCGGAAATGATCGCCTGTTCCATGGCTTCGTCTTCCTCGAAAGTGATCAGCGTCCCCGTTGAGCTGGTCTCCGGGTCCTCGAACGACGACAGCACGCGTAATTTGACCTTGTACTTGCCCGCGAATTCCACTGAGCGGATCTGCAGGACCTTGGATCCGAGGCTCGCCATCTCGAGCATTTCCTCGAAAGTCACGCGGTCGAGGCGGCGTGCTTCGGGCACGATGCGCGGGTCGGTGGTGTAGACGCCGTCGACATCGGTGTAGATCTGGCATTCGTCGGCGGACAGCGCCGCGGCGAGCGCGACGCCGGAGGTATCCGAACCGCCCCGCCCCAGCGTGGTGATGTTGCCGTCGCTGTCGACACCCTGGAACCCGGCGACGATGACGACGATTCCCGCGGCGAGGTCCTCGCGCAGGCGCTCCTCGTCGATCTTGAGGATGCGCGCCTTGGTGAACGCGCTGTCGGTGAGCACCTTGACCTGGCCGCCGGTGTAGCTCCGCGCCTTGACGCCCAGTTCCTGCAACGCGATGGCCAGCAGGCCGATGGTCACCTGCTCGCCGGTCGCCGCGACGACGTCGAGCTCGCGCGGATCGGGATTGGGCGAGAATTCCTTCGCCAGTGCGATCAGCCGGTTGGTTTCGCCGCTGATCGCCGAGGGCACGATGACCAGCTGATGCCCTTCGCGGTGGAACCGGGCCACTCGCCGGGCGACGTTGCGGATGCGCTCGACATTGCCGACCGACGTTCCGCCGTACTTCTGGACAATCAGTGCCATCGCCGGGTGCGTCCGATCAAAGCGTGCGGAAGGCCAGCGTCGCGTTGGTCCCGCCGAAGCCGAAGGAATTCGACAGCGCCGCGTGGATCTTCATCCTGCGCGGCGTGTTGGGGACGAAATCCAGATCGCACTGCGGATCCTGCCTGAAAAGGTTGGCGGTCGGCGGCGCAACCTGATCGCGCAATGCCAGCACGGTGAACACCGCCTCGATGCCGCCGGCGGCGCCCAGCAGGTGCCCGGTCATCGATTTGGTCGACGACACCGCAAGCTTCGCTGCGTAATCGCCAAAGCAGCGCTTGACCGCGATGCATTCGGCGATGTCGCCGACTGGCGTCGAGGTGCCGTGCGCGTTGATGTAGTCGATGTCGGTGGTGACCAGGCCGCCGTTCTTCATCGCGTTGACCATGCTGCGCGCCGCGCCGCTGCCGTCTTCCGGCGGCGCGGTGATGTGATGCGCATCGGCCGACATGCCGTAGCCGGCGAGCTCGCAGTAGATGCGCGCGCCGCGCGCCCTGGCGTGTTCGTACTCCTCAAGCACCAGTATTCCCGCACCCTCGCCGAGCACGAAGCCGTCGCGGTCGATGTCCCACGGACGGCTGGCGGTGGTCGGGTCGTCGTTGCGTTGCGACAGCGCGCGGGCGGCGCAGAACCCCCCGACGCCCAGCGGACTGACGGTCGCTTCCGCGCCGCCAGCGATCATGATGTCCGCATCTCCGTATTCGATCAGGCGCGAGGCTTCTCCCATGCTGTGGTTCGCGGTCGAGCACGCGGTGACCAGCGCGAGGTTGGGGCCCTGGTAACCGTATTGAATCGACACCAGCCCGGAAATCATGTTGATAATCGAGCCGGGCACGAAGAACGGCGAGATCTTGCGCGGGCCACCCGCGCGGTACGCCCCGTCCGTATCTTCGATCATCGGCAGCCCGCCGATGCCCGAGCCGATGCACACGCCGACCCGCTCGAGGTCGCCCCGATAACCGTCGAGTCCCGCGTCCTTGACCGCTTCCATCGTTGCCACGAGGCCGAAATGGATGAAGGTGTCGTAGCGGCGCGCTTCCTTGCCCGACAGGTACCTGGTGACGTCGAAATCCTTGACTTCACCGGCGATGCGCGACGGGAATGCGCTGGCGTCGAAGCGCGTGATCGCACCGATTCCGGATCGAGCGGCGAGGATGTTCGCCCAGGCCGGCTCGAGCCCGATGCCCACGGGCGACAAGATGCCCATACCGGTGACGACGACGCGGCGCTTGGTCATGAGTTCCGAGCGATCGGTAGCGAACGGAACGCGGCGCGGCGCCGTTCGCGGGCAATGCGCCGGACCGGGGTCCGGCGCCTGGGATTACTTTTTCAGGTGCGCGGCGACGTAGTCAACCGCCTGTTGCACCGTCGTGATCTTTTCGGCGTCCTCGTCGGGAATTTCGGTCTCGAATTCCTCCTCGAGCGCCATGACCAGTTCGACCGTGTCAAGCGAATCGGCACCAAGATCGTCGACGAACGACGACTCGTTCTTGATCTCGGCTTCGTTCACGCCGAGCTGCTCGGCCACGATTTTCTTGACTCGTTGTTCTACGTTTTCCATACCTGTCCTCCGAGCGGAATTTCCATATGGTGCAACTGGCGGATTTTAGCAGATCGGGCGCGATTGCCCAAAGCCACGCTGCCGGCGCCCACGATGTGCACGCGGCAACCCCTCGAGCGTCGGCGCGCGAGCAAGTAATTGTCGGTAACGCCTCGCTACGTCATGTACATGCCGCCATTGACGTGCAACGTCGCGCCGGTAATGTAACCCGCATCGTCGGACGCCAGGAAGGCCACCGCGTTGCCGATGTCCGCCGGCGAACCCAGACGGCCGAGGGGAATGCGTTCGAGCAGCAAGCCGCGCTGCGTCTCGGCCAGTGCCCGGGTCATTTCGGTGTCGATGAATCCCGGCGCGACGCAATTCACGGTGATCCCGCGGCTGCCGACTTCCTGCGCCAGCGATTTGGTAAAACCGATGAGCCCGGCCTTCGCCGCCGCATAGTTTGCCTGGCCGGCATTGCCGCTCGACCCCACGACCGATCCCACATTGATGATCCGACCCCGTCGCGCTTTCATCATGCCGCGCAGGACCGCCTTCGACAGGCGGTACGCCGCCTTGAGATTGGTGTCCATGATCGCATCCCACTCGTCTTCCTTCATGCGCACGAGCAGATTGTCCCGGGTGATGCCGGCGTTGTTCACAAGGACGGTGACGTCCCCGAATCGAGCCTGGATCGTGGCCACGGCGGCGTCGATTCCAGCGCCGTCGGTAACGTTCAGGCGCAGGCCCTCGCCCGCGTTGCCGAGTCGCTTCAGCGCGGCGCCGATGGTCGCGGCGCCATCTTCGGTCGTGGCGGTGCCGACGACGGTGAAGCCGCGCTGCGCCAGCGCCCCGGCGATCGCGTTGCCGATGCCTCGGGTCGCACCGGTGACCAGAGCCACTCTTGCGTCGGCCATGCCTGCTCCTAGGCGACCGCCGCCAGCGCGGCCTCGAGGGCGGCACCGTCGTTGGCCGGAAACACTTCGAGTTCGGGCGCGATGCGACGGCACAACCCCGTCAGTACGGCCCCCGGTCCGCATTCGACGACGTGCGTCACGCCGCTCGCCGCGAAGGCTTGCACCGTTTCGACCCAGCGTACCGGGCTTGCCGCCTGCTTGGCGAGCGCGCCGCGGATCGCATCGGCGTTGTCGGCGCGGCGGGCGTCGACGTTGTGCAGCACCGGCACGCTCGGGATCGCAATGCTCACATCGACCAGGTACGCGGCAAGCCGATCCGCAGCAGGCTTGAGCAGCGAGCTGTGAAACGGAGCGCTTACCGGCAACAGGACGCCGCGCTTCGCGCCCTTCGCCTTGGCCGCGACGATCGCCCGCTCGACGGCCTCGCGGTGGCCCGCGATCACGATCTGGCCGGGCGCGTTGAAGTTGACCGGCGCGACGATCTGGCCCTGGGCGGCTTCCGCGCAGGCCGCGGCGAGCGCCATGTCATCGAGTCCCATGATCGCCGCCATCGCGCCCACGCCGGCGGGAACCGCCTCCTGCATTGCCTGCGCGCGAAAGCGCACCAGCGGCAGCGCGGCGGCAAGCGCCAGCGCGCCGGCGGCGACCAGCGCCGCGTATTCGCCGAGGCTGTGACCGGCGACGATGGCCGGCTGCGGTCCGCCCGCCTCGCGCCAGGCGCGGTACACCGCGACGTCGGCGGCAAGCATCAGCGGCTGGGTATTGACGGTCTGGTTGAGCTCCTCGGCGGGTCCATCCGCCGCGAGCGCCCACAGGTCCTGCCCGAGTATCGCGCCGGCTTCGGCGAGCGTGCGCCGCACTGCAGGGTGAGCATCGTAGCCGGACAGCATGCCGACCGACTGCGACCCCTGTCCCGGGAATACCATGGCAATTTTCATTTTCGTTCCGCGTCTAGCGTCGCGCGTCGGGACCCGGACCACCCAGATTCCGGACCCTCGGCCGTCGACATCACCATCGTAGCAGTACCGAACCCCACGTGAATCCGCCGCCGACACCGGCCAGCATGACGTGATGGCCGGGCTTGATGCGGCCGTCCCGCACCGCGACGTCGAGCGCCAGCGGAATCGATGCCGCCGACGTGTTGGCATGCGTCGCCACCGTGGAAACCATGCGCTCGGGCGGCAGCCCCAGCTTCTTCACCGTGGCGTCCATGATGCGGATGTTCGCCTGATGCGGAATCAGCCAGTCGATGGCGTCGGCAGCGAGGTGATTTGCGGCGAGTGCCTCCTGCGCCACCTCGGCGAGCACCTTGATCGCGAACTTGAAGACGATGCTCCCGTCCATGTGCACGAACGGCCTGCCGCTGACCGCGCCGTTGGCCACCGTGCCCGGTACCGACAGGATGTTGCGGTAGTGGCCGTCAGCATGCAGGTGCGCCGACAGAATGCCCGGCGCCGCCGACGCCACCAGCACCACGGCGCCCGCGCCGTCGCCGAAGAGCACGCAGGTGCCCCGATCGCTCCAGTCGAGTATGCGCGAATAGATTTCCGCGCCGACGACCAGCGCGTTACGCGCCGCGCCGGTTTTCACCATCAGGTCGGCGACGGTGAGCGCGTAGACGAAGCCGCTGCATACCGCCTGCACATCGAAGGCTGCGCCGCCGCGCGTGCCGAGCTTCTCCTGCAGCGCGCACGCCGTCGACGGGAAAATCATGTCCGGCGTCGTCGTGGCAACGACGATCAGGTCGACGTCGGCGGCGACGATGCCCGCTGCGGCCAGCGCCTGTCGCGCGGCCGCCAACGCGAGATCGCTGGTCTGCTCGTCCGGGGCAGCGATGTGCCGCGCGCAGATGCCGGTACGCGAGCGCACCCATTCGTCGCTGGTATCGATGCGCGTCGCCAACTCGGCGTTGGTCAACACCTTGGCCGGCAAATAGCCGCCGGTGCCGGCGATGCGGCTAAACATCGGAAGGCGCGGGGGCGGAGACCGCCGGGCCACCGCTTGCCGCTGTAGCCGGCACCGGCATCTCGGCGAGGCGCTGGGCAATTCGCTCGAGCACGCCTTGCGCCGCTTCGGCGTAGGCCTTCTTGAGCGCATGGTAGAACGCCAGCGCGTCGGCGCCGCCGTGGCTCTTCACCACGATGCCCTTCAGGCCGATCAGCGTGGCGCCGTTGTAGCGGCGCGGATCGACGCGGCGGCGAAACGCCTTCAATATCGGCAGAGCGAAGACGGCCAGCGTCTTGCGGAAAGCGTTGCGGGTGAATTCCTCGCGCAGGAAGTCGGCGAGCATGCGCGCCAGCCCTTCCGAGGTCTTGAGCGCGACGTTGCCGACGAAGCCGTCGCAGACGATCACCTGCGTCGTGCCCTTGTAGATGTCGTCGCCTTCGACGTTGCCGTAGAAGTTGAGCCGTGATGCCCTGAGCAGCTCACCCGCGTGCTTGACGACGTCGTTGCCCTTGATGTCCTCCTCGCCGATGTTGAGCAGGCCGATGGTGGGCCGTTCGACGCCGTCGATCGCCGACACCAGTGCGCTGCCCATGACCGCGAACTGGACGAGCTGCTCGGGCGTGCAGTTGACGTTGGCGCCGAGGTCGAGCGCCGTGGTCACGCCGGTGCGCGTCGGCAGTTGCGAGGCGATGGCCGGACGATCGATGCCGGGCAGGGTCTTGAGCACGAAGCGCGAAATCGCCATCAGCGCGCCGGTGTTGCCGGCGGAGACGCACGCCTGGGCGGTCCCGTCCTTGACCAGATTGATCGCGACCCGCATCGATGAATCCTTCTTGCGGCGCAGCGCCTCGGCGGGCGGTTCCTGCATCTCGACGACTTCGCTCGCCGCGCGCATCGTTATGCGGTCGCGCGCGGGCGACCGCGACGCCGCCAGCGCCGTGCACACGGCGGGCTCGAGGCCGACCAGGATGATCGCGGCGTCCGCAGTATCTTCGAGGAAGCGCAGCGACGCTGCGACCGTGACCCGCGGGCCGAAGTCGCCACCCATCGCATCGACGGCAATGGTGACCGTCATCGCGCGGTGGCTGCCATCGCCATGCACCGGTGCAAGGCAGGCAGCGTGAGCAGACCCGTCATCGCCACGCGGCGATGCGGGCACGGCGCGTCAATGGGCGGCAGCGGCATCGCATTCGCCGGACGCGCGCGGGGATTCTACTCGTCCGACTTGGTTTTGACGATCTTCTTGCCGCGGTAGTAGCCGCTGGGGCTGACGTGATGGCGAAGGTGTACCTCGCCGCTGACCGGCTCCACCGCAAGCGGCGGATTGGTCAGGAAGTCGTGGGCGCGATGCATGCCGCGCTTGGAAGCCGACTTCTTGTTCTGCTGGACGGCCATGTTCAGTCACTCCTCAGTCATTCGATTCGTTGCAAAGCAAACCAGGAACATCAATTCTTCGGGTGGTGCGGCGCCCTGAGTGCGGCGAGTTTCGCGAACGGCTTGTCGGCATCCTGTGCCACCGGCGCCGCCACCGCAGCCGCACCGCACTTGGCCTCGTCGTGTCGCGGCGCGAAAGGCAACGACAGCAGCAATTCATCCTCGACCAGCGTCAATGGATCGAGCGGTTCGCCGGCCAGGACCACTTCCGGCTCCTCGACATCCAGGCGCACCAGTTCGTGCTCGTTGCGCGCCAGCAACAGCGCGGTCTCCTGCGCGACCGGAACCGCCAAGGGACGCAGGCACCGCTGGCAGATCATGAGTGCCACGCCGTCGAGCCGAAGCGTCAATGCCGGATGGCCCTGCGCATCGTGCCCGCCCGCAATGCGCCAGACGATGCGCGCCGCGCCCTCTCCTGCCACCACGCGATCGGCCAGCCGCGGCAATTGCGCAGGATCGACTTCGCCGCCCAGTTCCCCGCCCGCGTCGGCCAGTTTCAACGCGTCGAAACGCGTCGCCGTCCGGCGATCCTTGTCACGCATCACGCTCGGCCCCCGCAAGGTTCCAGGCACCTTCACCCCATTGGCCAACCCTGCTTCGATGCCTGCACCGCGACCAACAGCCCCCGCAGCGCGATAAACATAAGATAATAGCGTTATCCGTCGGTCATGTCAAAGAAAACAGTGAAAACAACAACTTCGCCGCTGATTCTCGCGTCGGCGTCAGCGTATCGCAGGGAACTCCTGCAGCGTCTGGGCGTACCCTTTGCGGTCGTCGTGCCGGCGATCGACGAGTCGCCGCTGCCGGGCGAGCACCCTGCCGAAGTCGCGGTCCGGCTCGCCCAAGCCAAAGCCCGCGCGGTCGCGCCCGCCAATCCGCAAGCGCTGATCGTCGGCTCCGATCAGGTCGCTGAGTTCGCCGGGCAAGCCATGGGCAAGCCGCGCGACCGCAACCATGCACTGGACATGCTGCGCGCCATGCGCGGCCAGACGATCGTGTTTCACACCGCGCTGGCGCTGCTCAACGCCGGCACCGGGCGGCTGCATAGTGCACTGGTCGACGTCGCGACGACCTTCAGGACGCTCGACGATCGCGCGCTCGCCGCCTACGTCGATCGCGACCAGCCCTACGACTGTGCCGGCGCGATGCGCGTCGAGACGCTGGGCATCCTCCTGTGCACGCGCGTCGCCAGCGACGACCCGACAGCGCTCATCGGGCTACCACTCATCCGCCTCACCGACATGCTGCTTGCCGAAGGCGTGCAGCCGTTGTAGCTCGCCCACCGCGATGGCCGATCCGGGCAAGCTCTACGTGATCCCCAGCACCCTTGGTCTGGTGCCGCCAGAAGCGGTCCTGCCGCTGGGTACGCTGCAAGTCGCCAGGCGGCTGCGCCATTTTGTCGCCGAGACGCCCAAAGCGGCGCGCCAGTTCCTCAAGGCGCTGGCGACCACCCAGTCGCTGCAGCAGATCGTCATCGCCGAATTGTCCGAGCACACGCCCGCCTCCGACGTCGCGCAACTGCTCGCGCCAGCGCTCGAAGGCAATGATCTCGGACTGGTTTCGGACGCGGGTTGCCCGGGAATCGCCGATCCCGGCGCGCTGCTCGTCGCGGCGGCGCACCGCGCCGGTGTGCGCGTCGTGCCGCTCGCCGGTCCCTCGGCAATCCTGCTGGCGTTGATGGCGTCGGGCCTCAATGGACAGGTCTTCGCCTTTCACGGCTATCTGCCGGTGAAGGCCGACGCCCGCGGCCGCGCGATCAAGGCGCTCGATGCTGTCGTGGCACGGACCGGTGCGACCCAGATCTTCATCGAAACGCCGTATCGCAGCGCCGCGTTGCTCGACGCAGTGATCGCCACGTGTCGACCGGCGACGATGCTATCGCTCGGCGTCGATCTCACGCTTGAATCGGAACAGGTGATCAGCCGCACCTGCGCGCTGTGGCGCAGGTCGCCGCGCCCGGCGCTGGACCGGCGGCCCGCGGTGTTTCTGCTGGGCCGCGATGCGGCTACTCTTCCGGCGAGTTCTTGATGTAGCTCTTGAGCATGCGGTTCTCGAAGCTTTGCTCGTCGTACACCGCCTTGGCCACGTCGTGAAAGGAAATGACGCCGAGCAGCGTCGGACCGTCGATGATGGGCACGTAGCGCGCATGGCGCTCGAGCATGCGTCGGCGCAGCTCCATGACATCCAGCCCGGTGGTCGCGGTCAGCGGATCGCCGACCTGGATTTCGCTGACCTTGAGGCCGCCAAGTGTTCCCTGGCGCTTCGCCAGCGCTTCCAGGACTTCGGCAAAGGTCAGCATGCCCACCATGCGCCCGTGGTCCATCACGACCAGCGACCCGATGTCTTGCTCCGCCATGACCTTGACCGCTTCGAGCACCGTGCCGTCGGGCGGCGTCGTGAACAGCGCGTTGCCCTTGATGCGCAGGATTTCGCTGACGAGCATGTCACCCTCCTTGCCTGCGGCCTTCCCGCGTCGCATGCGCGTTCAGGTTACTCCCGGAATCGCGCAACACGCAACCGGATTGCGTCGCCTGCGGCGACTACCCTGCCAGGGTGCGCCGCTCCCGGAGCGCCTGCGCCAGCGTGCCGCTGTCGACGTATTCGAGCTCGCCGCCGACCGGTACGCCCCGCGCAAGCCGCGTCACCTTGAGGCCGCGTGCACCCAGCAGTTCGCCGATGTAGTGCGCGGTGGCTTCGCCTTCGTTGGTGAAGTTGGTGGCCAGCACGACTTCCTTCACCACGCCGTCGAGCGCACGCTTGAGCAGACGGTCGAGGCGGATCTCCTTCGGGCCGATCCCGTCGAGCGGCGACAGCCGTCCCATGAGGACGAAGTACAGCCCGCTGTAGGCCTGCGTGTGCTCGATCATCAACAGGTCGGCCGGCGTCTCGACGACACACAGCTGCGCCGGCTCGCGCTTGCCCGACCGGCACAGCGCGCAGACGGCATCCTCGGTGAAGGTATTGCAGCGCTCGCAATGCTGAACCTTGCGCGTCGCCGCTTCGAGCGCGCGGCCCAGGCGCTGCGCGCCGTCGCGGTCGTGCTGCAGCAAGTGCAAGGCCATGCGCTGCGCTGCTTTCGGCCCGACGCCGGGCAGGCAGCGCAGCGCCTGCGTCAGTTCGTCGAGGCTGGAAAGCGGTTCCAAGGCGCGGGCGCTAGAACGGCAGCTTGAAACCCGGCGGCAGCGGCAGCCCGGCGGCCATGCCCGCCATTTTCTCCTGCGACGCGGCTTCGACCTTGCGCACCGCATCGTTCATCGCGGCGGCGACCAGGTCTTCGAGGATGTCCTTGTCCTCGGTGAGCAGCGACGGGTCGATGCTGACGCGCCGGACATCGTGCCGCCCGGTCATGACGATCTTCACCATGCCGGCGCCAGCGACGCCCTCGACTTCCATCGCGGCAATCTCGTCCTGCGCCTTCTTCATGTTTTCCTGCATCGATTGCGCCTGCTTCATCAGGCCGGCAAGCTGATTCTTCATCATGGGGTGGTTTCCTCGTGGGCTATTCGGTGGGCTTGATCGAGTCGGGTCTGATCTTCGCGTCAAAGCGGGCCAGCACATCCTGCACAAACGGATCGTCGCGGAACGCCGCCTCGGTCTTCGCCTGTGCCGCGGCGCGCTCGCGCTTTTCCTGCGCCGCCAGAGTTGCGGTCGCTGCGCCGCCGATTTCGAAACTCAGGCGCACCCGGCGCGCGAGCGATTCCTCGAGGGCCGCCTTGAGCTTGTCGGCGTAGGCCTTGTCGGTGAGATGCCGCGCCGATTCGGGTACGCCAAGCACGAATTCGTTGCCGGACCGCGCTTTGAGTTCCGTTTGCGCCGCGAGTTGCTGAGCGATGCCGGACAATTTCAAGGTTGCGACGAAGGCAGGCCAGTCGGCGATTTCCATGGTCGGCGCAGCGGCGGGTGCAGACGCCTGCGTGGCGACTGCCGGAGCGACGGCTGCCGCGGGCCCTCGCGCTGGCGACACCGCGATCTTGTCCGCGCTTCGCGCGACTCCAGGCGCCGCACTTGGCGCAGCTTCGTTGCGTGGCTGGGGAATCGGCGGCGTCTCCCGGGTGGCCCGATGCAGCGCGGCGCCTGCGCTGCCGCTGCGCGCCACCGCCCGCCCGTCCGCCGCTTCTGCTGCCGGCGCGCCCACCGGTTCGAACGCAAGCAGGCGCAGCAGGGTCATCGTGAACCCGATGCCTTCGTCGGGCGCCAGCGCCAGATCGGCGCGGCCCTGCACGCAAATCTGGTAGGCAAGCTGGACTGCCTCCGGCGACATGGCCGCGGCGTAGATTGCCACCGTCTCCGCGTCGGGCAAGGCGTCGACGGTCTCCGGGACCGTCTGCGCGACGGCGATGCGATGAAACAGCGACGCGAGTTCGTCGAGCGCCGACGTCAATGCGAGCCCGCGTTCGGTCAGCGCGCGCGCCTCGGCCAGCAACGCGACGCCGTCGGCGGCGCGCAGCGCATCGACGATTCGATAGATGTGCTCGGTGCCGACCGAACCGAGCATCGTGCGCACGGCGTCGGCGCGAACCTCGCCGCCACCATGCGCGATCGCCTGATCGAGCACCGACAGCGCGTCGCGCATCGAACCGTGCGCGGCACGCGCGATCACCGCGAGCGCGGCGGCGTCGAAGGCGATGCCCTCGGCGGTGACAATTTCGGTCAGCCGGGCGACGATGAGCGCCGGCGACAGCGCCTTCAAGTTGAATTGCAGGCAGCGCGACAGGACGGTCACCGGGATCTTCTGCGGATCGGTCGTCGCCAGCACGAATTTCACGTGCCCGGGAGGCTCTTCCAGAGTCTTGAGCATCGAATTGAATGCCGCCTTTGACAGCATGTGCACTTCGTCGATCAGATAGACCTTGAACCGCCCGACCGTCGGCGCGTAGCGCGCGTTGTCGAGAATCTCGCGCATGTTGTCGATACCGGTGTTCGACGCGGCGTCGAGCTCGAGCAGGTCGACGAAGCGACCGGCGTCGATATCGAGGCACGCCGGACACACCCCGCACGGCGTCGCAGTGACGCCTTTCACGCAGTTGAGGCTCTTGGCGAGGATGCGCGCAATGGTCGTCTTGCCTACACCGCGCGTTCCCGTCAGCAGATACGCGTGATGCAGGCGGCCGGTGTCGAGCGCGTTGCCCAGCGCCTTGACTACGTGCTCCTGCCCGTACAGTTCGGCAAAGTTCCTGGGCCGCCACTTGCGGGCGAGAACCTGATAACTCATCGCGTCGTCATGTCGCTGCTGGTCTCCGGCGCCATGCCGGCGTTGCGCCGCCCGGCCTGCCTGTCGCGCGGCGCGAGCCGGCGAGAACGCGTAGCGTACATGGAAGTAGGCAAGCGTTCGAGCCGGCGAGCGACAACGCAGCAGGTCGACCTGACGCGCGGTGTACGGGTGGCGAGCCGTTCCCCCGGCACTTGCGGAGGTTGGCTATGGCTGCTTCCTTCCGGACCTGACCAGGTTTGCCACCACGCAATGCGAGGCGGCCCGCCGTTGAGCAATGCCGCGCAATTTGTGCGCAGTAAGCCATTATCGGCGATGCACGCTGGCGCAGCAAGCGCACTTTCGCGCGACCGCTATAATCGGCACGGAGGCGAGAGCATTGCCAACGCAGCGCATCCTGCACAGCCTTGTATTCGCCGCGGCGCTGTTGACCGCATGCGGTCCCGCCGCGCCGCCGCCGCCGCTCCCGGCGGCGGACCAACTTGTGGTGCTCGTGCGTCCGGGCCCGGCAACGTGGTTCGTCAGTCCCGACACGCAGCACGCGGGCTTCGACCACGATCTGGCGCAACTGTTCGCCAGGCAGCATCACCTTGTACTGAAACTCGTCGCGGCGAGCGATCCGGTCGACGGCATCGTTGCCGAAGGCAGCCGCGCCGCCATCGCCGCGGGCGGCGTCTACAGGCCTGGTCGGGACGCGCCGCGGCCGCGGGGCAACGCGTTGATCTATTCGACCGGCTATTACGCCGTCGAGCCGGTGCTCATCTACAACGTCGACAGCTTCAAGCCGGAATCGTGGGCGGATCTCGCCGGAGTGACGGTGGGCGTGCTCGAAGGCAGCGGTTTCACCGCAGTGTTCGCGAAGCTTCGCGCCGAGCATCCCGAAGTGCATTGGCAGGTGGTGGCGCTGCCGTCGGCACAAGGACTCATCGGCCAGGTGTCCGACGGCGGGCTCGAATACGCGGTGGTCGCATCCAACGAAGCCGAGGCCGCGCGCAACGTCTATCTGAATTTCGAGCGGGCTTTTACGGTCGCGAAAAAGCAGGATCTGGTGTGGGCCTTCCCCGCGTCGCAAGCCAGCCTTCGCGATCAGGTCGACGCGTTCTTCGCCCGCCTGCGGCGTGACGGAACGCTGCAGCGGCTCGTCGAGCGCTATTTCACCTTCGCGCAGGTCCCGCGCCTCGACGCCGGCGTGTTTCACGACCGCGTCAAGACCTTGCTGCCCGACTACCGGCCCTTGTTCCAGCGCGCGCAGGAAGAGACCGGTATCGAATGGCGGCTGCTCGCGGCGATGGCGTACCAGGAATCGCAGTGGGATCCGCAGGCGGTTAGCGAGACCGGCGTGCGCGGTCTGATGCAGCTGACCGAGGACACCGCGCGACACCTCGGCGCGGTCGATCGCCTCGACCCGCAAGCCAGCGTGCTGGCCGCTGCGCGCTATCTGCGCGGGCTCAAGGACAAGTTGCCCGGACGCATTGCCGAACCGGATCGCACCTGGCTCGCGCTGGCCGCGTACAACATCGGCATCGGCCATCTCGAGGACGCCCGCGTACTCGCGCAGAAGCAGAAACGCAGTCCCGACTCCTGGCGAGCGGTGAAGCAGGCGCTGCCGCTGCTGGCATTGCCCGAGTACTACGAGGAGGCGAAATACGGCTACGCACGCGGCGGCATGCCGGTGGCCTTTGTCGATCGGGTGCGGGCGTATTACGACATCCTGCTCGCTCAGCAAGCTCCGCTGCGGCCGCGGCTGCGCATGTTCTCCGCGATCGGTGACCTCCCGACCGCGCACAGCGACGAACCGACGCTGGGCAGCAAATAGCCGGATCGACGTCGCGCAGTGCATGGCGGAGCATGCGACATTGCGCCGCTGTCTGGCTGACGGGATGCCGATCGCATAGAATCACGCCATGCCGTGCATCACGTTGCCGCGCCTCGCGGGCCTGCTGACCTTCGCCGCATTCGGCGCGATGGCGCAGGTGCCGGACACGGTCTTCCTCGACGAGCTCACCTGGACCGAGCTGCGCGATGCGGTCGAATCGGGCAAGACGACGATCATTGTCCCGATCGGCGGCACCGAGCAGAACGGACCGCACATGGTGCTGGGCAAGCACAACGTCCGCGCCAGGGTGCTCGCCGAGAAGGTCGCGCGCAAGCTCGGCAATGCCATCGTCGCGCCGGTCATCGCCTACGTTCCCGAAGGCGCGGTCAATCCGCCGGCGGCGCACATGCGTTTCCCGGGGACCATCACGTTGACCAGTGCCGCATTCGAGCAGGTTCTCGAGTCGGCGGCGCGCAGTTTCAGGCAGCACGGCTTTCGCGACGTCGTGTTTCTCGGCGATCACGGCGGTTATCAGACCAGCGAAAAAATCGTCGCCGACCGCCTCAACCGCGAATGGGCGGCGACCCGGGTGCGCGTCCACGCGGTGCCCGAGTACTATCGCGCCGCCGAGTCCGGCTTTGCGCAGGAGCTCAGAGGCCAGGGGTACAGCGCCCAGGAAATCGGTACGCACGCCGGGCTCGCCGACACCTCGCTGGCGCTCGCAGTCGATCCGCGGCTGGTGCGCAGTGAGCGCCTGTCAGTGGCGGCGGGTGCGACCGAGGGCGTGTACGGCGATCCGCGGCGCGCAACGGCGAGCCTCGGACAGGCCGGCGTCGACGCGATTGTTGCGCGGACGGTTGCCGCCATCAGGGCGGCGGCGCAGCCCCGCTGAGCAACCAAACGTTCAGCACCCGTTTAACTAACTCCGTCAAACCCAACTCAGGGACGCTTTGTGAAACTGCAACGACACTTGGTATCGATAGCACTGCTGTCCGGCATCGCCGCGACCATCGCCGTGGCGCCCGGCGCCGGGCAACCCTCGGCGACCGCGCCCGCGATCGCGACGGTGCCGGGCATGCCGCCGGTCCCCGACGCGACCAACCTCTACAGCGAAACCATGGCCGGCCGCATCAGCCCGGGACTCGCGAGCGATCTGGCCCGCGTCTACGTGCCGAACCTGCAATCCAACGACGTCTACGTCATCGACCCGGCGACGTTCAAGGTCGTCGACAAGTTCAAGGTCGGCGTCAATCCGCAGCACGTCGTACCGTCGTGGGATCTGCAGACGCTGTTCGTGGCGAACAATGCCGAAGGCCGCACCGACGGTAGCCTCACGCCCGTCGATCCCAAGACCGGCAAGCCCGGCAAGGCGATCCCGGTCGACGATCCCTACAACATGTATTTCACGCCTGACGGCAAATCGGCGATCGTGGTCGCGGAAGCAATGAAGCGGCTGGATTTCCGCGATCCGCACACGATGACGCTCCAGTACTCGGTGGCGACGCCGCGCTGCGCGGGCATCAATCATGCGGACTTCTCCATCGACGGGCGTTTCGCGATCTTCACCTGCGAATTCACCGGCACCGTCGTCAAGATCGACCTCGTCGAGCGCAAGGTGCTGCAATACCTGCAGCTCATCAAGCCCGGACTGCCGACGCAAATCGTCAAGGGTTTCGACGGTCGCGACGAGGTGGTTTGCACGACCTGGAAGGGCATGCCCCAGGACATCCGGGTTGCGCCGGACGGCAAGCTGTTCTTCGTCGCCGACATGATGTCCAACGGCGTATACGTGGTCGACGGCGCGAGCTTCCGGCAGATCGAGTTCATCGCCACCGGCGTGGGCGCGCACGGACTCTATCCTAGCCGCGACGGCAGGAAGCTGTATGTCGCCAATCGCGGATCGAACAAGATCCACGGACCGCCGCGCGGCAAGGGCAGCGTGTCGGTGATCGATTTCGCGACCCGCAAGGTCGAGGCAACCTGGCCGATTCCCGGCGGCGGCAGTCCCGACATGGGCAACGTCAGCGCCGACGGCAAGCTGCTGTGGCTGTCCGGGCGCTACGACAACGTCGTGTACGCGATCGACACGACCGGCGGCGAAGTGAAGACCATACCGGTGGGCAAGGAGCCGCACGGGCTGACCGTCTGGCCGCAGCCGGGGCGCTATTCGCTCGGCCATACCGGCAACATGAGGTAAATCCGCCGGGATGACACTCGGGTGCAGCGATCGCCTAGCTGACCGGCGCGATCAGCTTCATACCACTCATGTAGGGTTGCAGCGCGGCCGGCACGTCGACTCCGCCATCGGCGCGCTGATAGTTCTCGAGCACCGCCACCAGCGTGCGCCCCACCGCCAGCCCCGAGCCGTTGAGCGTGTGCACGAGCTCGGGCTTGCCCTGCGCGTTGCGATAGCGCGTCTGCATGCGCCGCGCCTGATAGGACTCGCAGTTCGAGCACGACGAGATCTCGCGATACGCCTTCTGCCCCGGCAGCCACACCTCGAGGTCGTAGGTCTTGGCCGACGCCGGGCCGGTGTCGCCGCTGCACAGCAACAGCACGCGATACGGCAGCTCGAGCTTTTGCAGGATCGCCTCGGCGTGTCCCGTCAGCTCCTCGAGCGCCGCGTAGGAAGTTTCCGGCCGCACGATCTGCACCATCTCCACCTTGTCGAACTGGTGCACGCGAATCATGCCGCGCGTGTCCTTGCCGTAGCTGCCAGCCTCCGACCGAAAACACGGCGTGTGCGCGGTGAGTTTCAGCGGTAACTGCTCGGCGGGCAGAATCTGGTCGCGCACCAGGTTCGTCAGCGGCACCTCTGCGGTCGGAATGAGGTACATCCGCTCCGCATCGGGAGCGCCGCCGCGCGTGACCCAGAACAGATCGTCTTCGAACTTCGGCAGCTGTCCCGTCCCGGTCAGCGTGGCGGCGTTGACGATGTACGGAACGTAGGCCTCGGTGTAGCCATGCTCGGCCGTATGCGTGTCGAGCATGAACTGCGCCAGCGCGCGGTGCAGTCGCGCGACACCGGCCCGCAGCGTGTAGAAGCGCGCACCGGAAAGTTTCGCGGAGGTTTCGAAGTCGATGCCGCCGACCGCGGCACCGAGGTCGACGTGATCGCGCACCGCGAACTCGAAGGTCCGCGGTGCGCCCCAGCGCCGGACCTCGACATTGTCGGCTTCGGACCTTCCCACCGGTACGCTGGCATCCGGCAGGTTCGGCATCGCCAGCAACTGGTCGCGCACCTTGTCCTGCACCGCGCCGAGGCTTCGCTCGAGCGCCGCGAGTTCGTCGCCGAACGCGGTGACCGTCGCCAGCAACGTTGTGGTGTCTTCGCCCCTGCCCTTGGCCGCGCCGATCTGCTTCGAGGCGGCGTTGCGCTTCGCCTGCAGATCCTGCGTGCGCGTCTGGATGTCCTTGCGTTCGGCTTCGAGGCGCTCGAATGCGGCCGTGTCGAGCGTGTAACCGTGCGTCTTCAGACGCGCGGCGACGCCCTCGAGGTCGGTGCGCAGGAGCTGAATGTCGAGCATGCCGCGAATTTTAGCAGACGCCGCGCGTGCTTCGCCGGGCGGCGCGGCGAACGCAGCCCGCGCTTGCGGTCACGCGTCTTCGGCTTCGCGCGCGCCGCCTGCCGCGCGATCGCGCTCTCGCAACGACTCGAGTTTCTCGCGGATGCGCGCTTCCAGCCCGCGTTCGGTGGGCACGTAGAACCGCGTCTCAGGCATGCCGTCGGGCAAGTAGTGTTCGCCCGCGGCGTACGCGTCCGGCTCGTCATGCGCATAACGGTAGCCCTTGCCGTAACCCAGGCCTTTCATGAGGCGCGTTGGCGCATTGCGCAGGCGCATCGGCACGGGACGCGAAGCATCGTCGGCGATGTGCGCCCGCGCCGCGCTGTACGCGGCATAGACTGCATTGCTCTTGGCCGCGCAGGCGAGGTAGATCACGGCTTCCGCCAGCGCGAGCTCGCCTTCCGGCGTGCCGAGGCGCTCGTAGGTCGCCACCGCGTCCAGCGTCAGCTGCAGCGCCCGCGGGTCGGCGAGCCCGATGTCCTCGGTGGCCATGCGAATCAGCCGGCGGCCGACGTAGAGCGGATCGGCGCCGCCGTCGAGCATGCGGCACATCCAGTAGAGCGAGGCATCGGGGTCGCTGCCGCGCACCGACTTGTGCAGCGCCGAGATCTGGTCGTAGAAGGCCTCGCCGCCCTTGTCGAACAGGCGCAGCGAGCGGGCGATCGTCGCCTCGACGAATGCCAGATCGAGTTGGCGTTTGCCGGCCTCGGTCGCGGCTACCGCGAGCTGCTCGGTGAGGTTTACCAACCGCCGCCCGTCGCCGTCGGCATAGCCGATCAGCGCTTCGCGCGCCGGGGCCGCGAGCGTCAGCCCCGGCAGGGCCGTTGCCAGCGCGCGATCGAGCAGTGTTTCGAGTTCCTCCGGCTTGAGCGCCTCGAGCACGTACACCGTCGCGCGCGAGAGCAGCGCATTGTTGACCTCGAAGGATGGGTTTTCGGTCGTCGCGCCGATGAAGGTGACCAGTCCGCGCTCGACAAAGGGCAGGAACGCGTCCTGCTGCGCCTTGTTGAAGCGGTGAACCTCGTCGACGAACAGGATCGTGTGGCGGCCCGACTGCGCCAGCGCGGCCTCGGCGTGCGCGACCGCGTCACGGATGTCCTTCACGCCCGCCAGCACCGCGGAAATGGCGATGAAATCGGCGTTGAAGGCGTCCGCCATCAGGCGCGCCAGCGTGGTCTTCCCCACGCCCGGCGGCCCCCACAGGATCATCGAGTGCGGTTTCTTCGCCGCAAAGGTCACCGCCAGCGGCTTGCCCGGGTCGAGCAGGTGCCGTTGTCCGATCACTTCGGCGATGGACTTCGGCCGCAGCCGCTCGGCGAGCGGCGTCGCCGGGTTGGCCACTGCGAACAGGTCAGTCGGTGACGACATCGGCGCCCGCCGGGGGCGTGAAGCGGAACAGCTCGGCGGCGAGTTGCGGATTGCGCTGCAGCTTCGAAAAACGGATCACGGTGCGCTGGCCGAAATTGTCGGAGACATCCAGCGCTGCGAGCCCGCTGGCATCGAAACCGAGCCGCAGCTCGCGAAACGCCGCTTCACGATCCTTTGGCGTGGCACCGAGCCACTCGAGCCCGTCGGCGGCCGGCAGGTCGCGCCAGTCGAAAGCGGCTTCCACCTCTTCGCGGCCGGAGAGCAGCGCAGCTGGCGTGTTGCCGAGCGCGCGATCGGCCTTGCGGGTGACGACCTGGTTGAGATCCTCGTCGTAAATCCAGACGCGCTCCCCGTCGCCGACAAGCAGCTGCTTGTACGGCTTGTCGACGGTCCAGCGAAAGCGTCCCGGGCGCGCGATCGAGAATTCTCCGCTCGCCTGGGCGACCTGGCGTCCGGCGGCGTCGGTCACGACCTGGGTGAAATTCGCCCGCAGGGTCCGCGTTTCGCGCACGAAGGCCTGCAGGCGCGCAAGCGTCGCGGCGTCCGCCAGCCCGGCTGCCAGGCACAGCAGGAACAACGCCAGCCGCGCCGGCACTGCCCTACTCCTTGGCCGCGGGAACGAGCACTTCCCGGTTGCCGTTGGTCTGCATCGGCGACACCAGCCCGGCGCGTTCCATCTGCTCGATCAAGCGTGCGGCGCGGTTGTAGCCGATGCGCAAGTGGCGCTGGACCAGCGAGATCGACGGACGTCGGGTTTTCAGCACCAGGGCAACCGCCTGATCGTACATCGGGTCGGCCTCGGCATCGCCGCCCTCGAGGCTCACGCCATCATCGCCATCGCCATTGGCGGAGCCGTCGAGAATGCCGTCGAGATATTGCGGCCCGCCCTGCGCCTTGAGGTGCTCGACCACGCGGTGCACTTCGGCGTCCGACACGAACGCCCCGTGCACGCGCTGCGGATAGCCGACGCCGGGCGGCATGAACAGCATATCGCCCTGGCCGAGCAGCGTTTCGGCGCCCATCTGGTCGAGGATCGTGCGCGAATCGACTTTGCTCGCGACCTGGAACGCGATGCGCGCCGGAATGTTGGCCTTGATGAGCCCGGTGATCACGTCGACCGACGGCCGCTGCGTCGCCAGGATCAGATGGATGCCGGAGGCGCGCGCCTTTTGGGCGATGCGGGCGATGAGCTCCTCGATCTTCTTGCCGGTCACCATCATCAGATCGGCCAGCTCGTCGATGACGATGACGATCAGCGGCATCTCTTCGATGGGCTCGGGCGACTCGGGCGTCAGCGAAAACGGATTGGTCAACGCCTTCCCCGCTTTCTTCGCTTCCGCGACCCTCGCGTTGTAGCCCGCGAGATTGCGCACGCCCAGCGTCGACATGAGGCGATACCGCCGCTCCATTTCCGCGACACCCCAGTTGAGCGCGTTGGCGGCGAGCTTCATGTCGGTCACAACCGGAGCGAGCAGGTGCGGAATGCCCTCGTACACCGACAGCTCGAGCATCTTCGGATCGATGAGAATCAGGCGCACCTGCCGCGGCTCGGCCTTGTAGAGCAGCGACAGGATCATGGCGTTGACTGCCACCGACTTGCCCGAGCCGGTGGTGCCTGCCACCAGCAGATGCGGCATGCGGCCCAGGTCGGCGATGACCGGCTTGCCGGCGATGTCCTTGCCCAGGGCGAGCGACAACGGGCTCGGCGTGTCGTTGTACGTGGCCGACGACAGCAGCTCCACCAGCCGCACGATCTGCCGCCGCGGATTCGGCAACTCGAGTCCCATGCACGACTTGCCGGGAATCGTCTCGACCAAGCGGATGCTCGACACCGAAAGCGCGCGCGCCAGATCCTTGACCAGATTCACGATCTGCGCGCCCTTGACGCCGATGGCGGGCTCGATCTCGAAGCGCGTGATCACCGGGCCGGGGTACGCTGCGAGGACCTTGACCGAAACGCCGAAGTCGGCGAGCTTGCGCTCGATCAGGCGCGACGTGAATTCGAGCGTTTCGGCGCTGACCTGCTCTTGCGCCGACGGCGCATCCTCGAGCAGCGCCAGCGGCGGCAGCGGTGAATCGGGCAGCTCCTGGAAGAGCGGCTTCTGCTTTTCCTTGACCACGCGTTCGGATTTCACGACTTCGGCCTGCGCCGGCACGACGAGCACCGGCTCGCGCTCGTCGATGGTCTCGCGCGCGGCTTCGACGAATTGCTCGCGTTCTTCGGTAGCCGCGGCGCCCAACGCCCGGTCGCGGCGTTGCTCGCGGCGCCGGCGCACCAGGGCGAGGCTCGCCTCGATCGCCGCGCCGAGGCGCTCCATGAGCTTGAGCCACGACATGCCGGTGAACAACGACCAGCCGATCGCGAACAACACGATCAGCAGCAGCGTCGCCCCGTTGAAGCCCAGCGCATGGGCAAGCGCGTCGCCCAGCACGTCGCCGACGGCGCCGCCGGGAACGCCGGGCAATTGCGCCGGTAACCTGTAAAGACGCAGCGCCTCGAGCGATGCGCTCGCGACCAGGACCAGCAGGAATCCGGGCAATGCCAGCCACGGGTGCAGGCGTTCGTTGTCCTCGCGCGTCAGGTGCCGGTAGCCGGTGACGACCAGCACGACGCCGGCAAATACCCACCACCAGCTGGATACGCCGAACAGATACAGCAGCAAGTCGGAAAACCATGCCCCAACCACGCCACCCTTGTTGTGGATCGCCTCGCCGGTGCCCGAGAAGGACCAGCCCGGATCGGACTTCCGATAGGTCGCGAGGATGAGCGCGAGGTAGGCGAACACGGCAACGATCAGCAGCCACCAAGACTCCTTGACCAGCGCCGCGAAACGGGGCGAAAGGCGCGCTTCCGCTGCCCCGGACGATCGCCCAATGCTAGGATTTTTGCTATTTAAAATCATTGGCTTGTGAAGTGCAGTTCACGCAGCACATTATACACCGGCTGCATGCTTCGGGGCGCCCGCCTTGCGCTGCGAGAGCGGGACCCCACATCGGTTAGAATCGGACGTTGTTGTTCCGCAACAATCCTCGACGAGCGCGGCCCATGAACCCCAAGCAAGCTCCCAAGCACGCCCGCCTGCTCATACTCGGTTCCGGCCCGGCCGGATTCACCGCCGCAGTATACGCTGCGCGCGCCAACCTCAAGCCCGTGCTCATTACCGGGCTCGCCCAAGGCGGGCAGCTGATGACGACCACCGACGTCGACAACTGGCCCGCGGACGCTGACGGCGTGCAGGGTCCCGATCTCATGGCGCGGTTCCAAAAGCACGCCGAGCGCTTCGAAACCGAAATCGTCTTCGATCACGTCAATGCGGTGCGACTCGGAGTGCGGCCGCTGCATCTGACCGGCGATGCCGGCGACTACACCTGCGACGCGCTGATCATCGCCACCGGCGCCTCGGCTCGCTATCTCGGGCTGCCGTCCGAGCAGGCGTACATGGGCAAGGGCGTCTCCGCCTGCGCTACCTGCGACGGTTTCTTCTACAAGGGCCAGGACGTGATCGTCGTCGGCGGCGGCAACACTGCTGTCGAGGAAGCACTTTACCTGTCCAACATCGCCCGCAGCGTCACGGTCGTCCATCGCCGCAACAAGTTCCGCGCCGAGGCCATCCTCATCGATCGCCTGGTCGCCAAGACCCGCGACGGCGGCAACGTGCGCGTTGCATGGGACCATACGCTCGACGAAGTGCTCGGCGACGCCTCCGGCGTGACCGGCGCCCGCGTCAAGGACGTCCGCAGCGGCGCGACCAAGGACATGTCGGCGCAGGGTGTGTTCATCGCCATCGGGCATACGCCCAACACGCAGTTATTCGACGGCCAGCTGACGATGAACAACGGCTACATCCGCGTCAGGGGCGGCAGTGACGGCGACGCGACCGCGACCAGCGTGCCGGGCGTCTTTGCCGCCGGCGACGTCGCCGACCATGTCTACCGGCAAGCGGTCACCAGCGCCGGAACCGGCTGCATGGCCGCGCTCGACGCCGAAGCCTACCTCGAATCGCTGGGCTGAAGACCGTCAACGATCGAGGGCACGCAATGGCGAAGCTCTCCGACCTCAAGACGCTGCTGGCCGCAGCGCCCCGCCGCAAGCCGGCGAGCGCACGGCGAGCAACGGCCAGCGCCGCGCCCTGCCAGGCCGCTGCCGCGAATGAATTGAACATGGCGAAGGCCTTCGCCGACGTCAGGCCGCTCCCGCCAGGCAACCGCGCCCGGCACGCCAAGCCAAAGCCGCCGTCGACACCGATGCAGCGCATCGCCGACGACCGCGCAGCGCTCGAGGCGAGCAAGTACGGCAGCGAGCCTTCGCCGTCGTCCTGGGACGTGGGCCAGGAGCAGGACGACCACCAGACTTTCCTGCGCTCCGGACTCGGCGCCGATGTCCTCGTGAAATTGCGCCGTGGACAATGGGTCGTGCAGGGCGAACTCGACATGCATGGCCTGACCAGCGTCGAAGCGCGCGACGCGCTGGCCGATTTTCTGGCGCAGGCTCGCGCTCGCGGCTGGCGCTGCGTGCGGGTGATCCACGGCAAGGGACTGTCGTCGCCCAATCGCGAGCCGGTCCTCAAGGCCAAGGCACGCCGCTGGCTGTCGCAACGCGACGACGTGCTCGCGTATTGCGAGGCGCAAGCCCACGCCGGTGGCGGTGGCGCCGTGCTGGTGCTGCTGAAAGCGACCGCTGCCTGAGGCTGACGGACCGATACGCGCGCCGCGCCGCCAACGCCCAGGCGAGGCCGGCAAGTCTCGCTCCGACGATCGCCACGTCGTAGACGAAGCCGCCACGACGCGATTCCGGCGCGATCAAAGCCGGCAATGCGCCAGCGCGGGCAGTTCGCTGCGCACGCTCGCGATCCGGCCGGGATCGACGTCGCCGACGAGCACGCCGGGACCTTCGGCCCATTCGCTCACGACCTCGCCCCAGGGATCGACGAGCATGCTGTG
>Ga0209048_10001093_pt1 | contig 28368 bp, 29 predicted proteins | sample FrelakmetCRP12CR_FD_187146 | JGI IMG/M metagenome (GOLD analysis project Ga0209048, IMG submission 187146) | Freshwater lake sediment microbial communities from the University of Notre Dame, USA, for methane emissions studies - CRP12 CR (SPAdes)... | ecosystem: Environmental > Aquatic >... | reverse complement strand
GAGCCATGAGCGCCGCCGGGCCGTCCCAAGGCGCGAATTGCGCCCCCTCGGGGGGCAGCGCAGCGGCGCCAGCCGCAAGCGTGGGGGCCGTCCCTTGCGCCGCCGGGCCGTCCCCCCGGGGCAACGAAGCCGCGCCGCTTTCCATCGAATCGGTCGGACATGGCCCCCCGATCGTGCTGCTGCACGGCTGGGCGATGCATTCGGGGCTCTGGGGCACGCTCGTCCCGCGGCTCGCGAAGCGTCACCGCGTGCACGCGGTCGATCTGCCCGGCCATGGCCGCAGCGCGGCGCTCGCTTCCTTCACGCTGGACGCCGTCGTCGACGCGCTGGCCGCCGCGTTTTCCGGCGCCGGAAAGCCGCTCACGGTGTTGGGCTGGTCGCTGGGCGGGCTCTTGGCGATGCGCTGGGCACTGCGCGAGCCGGCACGCGTGGGTCGCCTGGTCCTGGTCGCGACGTCTCCCCGGTTCGTCGCCGGCGACGATTGGCCGCATGCGATGTCGCGCGCGACGCTCGACCGGTTCGGCGACGAGCTGCACGTCGCGTGGAAGCCCACCGTTCAGCGGTTCCTCGCGCTGCAGCTCGCGGGCAGCGAGCACGGCCGCGCGACGCTGGCGGCGCTTCGCGGCGGGCTGTTCGCGCGCGGCGAGCCTTCGCCCAGGGCTCTGTTCGGCGCGCTGGAAGCGATCCGGCAGGCGGACCTGCGCGCCGACGTCCACCGCGTCGCGCAGCCCGCGCTCGTCGTATCCGGCGGGCGCGACACGCTGACCCTGCCCGGCGCGGGCCACTGGCTCGCCGAGCACATGCCGAACGCGCGCTTCGCGGCCATCGCCGGCGCGGCGCACGCGCCGTTCCTGTCGCACGCCGACGCGTTCGGCGGCCTCGTGGACGAATTTCTCGATGGCGGCTGAACGACCGTGCGGGCCGGACCCTTCCGCGCCCGACCCGCAGGCGGTGCGGCTCCATTTCGCGCGGGCCGCGGCGACCTACGACGGCGCGGCGGTGCTGCAGAAGGAAGTCGGAGCGCGGATGGCCGAGCGTCTCGACGTGGTGAAGCTCGCGCCCGGGACGATCCTCGACGCGGGCTGCGGCACCGGCGACGCCCTCGCCGAGCTCGCCCTCCGTTACCCCGCCGCGCGCCGCGTCGCGCTGGACCTCGCGCTGCCGATGCTCGCCGTCGCGCGGCGCAAGGCCGAAGCGCGGCGGTCGGCGCTCGCGCGGCTCTTCTCGAGCTTCACCGGCGGCGCGGGTGCCGGCGACCCGCGCTTCGTCTGCGGGGACATCGGGGCACTGCCGTTCGCGGCGGGCGCCTTCGACCTGGTCTGGAGCAACCTGGCGCTGCAATGGGTGCGCGAGCTGCCGCGGTCGCTCGCCGAGCTCAACCGGGTTCTCGCCGTCGGCGGTCTGGTCACGTTCACGACGTTCGGGCCCGATACGCTGAAGGAGCTGCGCGCCGCGTTCGCGGGCATCGACGGCCACGCGCACGTCGGCCGCTTCGTCGACATGCACGACATCGGCGACATGCTGGTCGACGCCGACTTCGCCGACCCCGTGATGCACATGGAGCTCCTGACGCTGACCTACGGCGACGCGAAGGCGATGCTCCGCGACCTGAAGGCGATCGGCGCGACGAACGCGGCGCAGGCCCGGCCGCGCGCGCTGATGGGCCGGCGCCGCTGGGAGCGCGCGCTCGTTGCGCTCGAGGCGATGCGCCACGACGGGCGCATCGCGGCGACGTTCGAGGTGATCCACGGCCACGCCTGGAAGGCGGCGCCGACGCGCACGGCGGAGGGGCACGCGATCGTGCGGGTCGAGCGAGGGCCGCGCCGATGACGGGCGCCACTCGCGCGGACGCGGCGCGGCGATGCGGACCGGTGCCGCCATGACGCCCGGAATCTTCGTCGCCGGCACCGACACCGGCGTGGGCAAGACCGCGGTCGCGACGGCGCTGCTGCGCGCGCTGGTGCGCAGCGGCGCCCGCGCAGTCGGCATGAAGCCGGTGGCCGCGGGCATCGCTCCGGGCGAGACGGTGAACGCCGACGTTGCGGCGCTTGCCGCCGCCGGCAACGTCGTCGCGCCGGCCGACGACGTGAACCCGTTCTCGTTCGTTCCGCCGATCGCTCCGCACCTCGCCGCCGCTGCTGCCGGTTGCGTCGTCGACCTCGACCGCATCGCCGCGGCCTATGCGCGGCTGGCGGGCGCGGCCGACGCGGTCGTCGTCGAAGGCGCCGGCGGCGTGCTCGTGCCGCTCGGGCGCGGCAGCGACATGCTCGACATCCCGCGCACGCTCGGGCTGCCCGTCCTGCTCGTCGTGGGAATCCGGCTGGGCTGTCTCAACCATGCGCTGCTGTCGGCGCTTGCGCTGCAGGCGCGCGGCGTGCGCCTCGCCGGCTGGGCCGCGAACCGGATCGACGCCGCGATGCGGGAGGGGGACGCGAACGTCGCGGCGCTGGTCGAGCGGCTGCCGGCGCCGCTGGTCGCGGACCTCGCCTGGCGGCCGGGAGGCGAGCCGGAATCGGGGCTCGACCGCGCGGCGCTCGTCGTGCTCGGTCTCGCGCGTCAGCGACCGCCGGCCCGCGGCGGCCGGCGTTTGCCCGCGGTTTGATCCGTGCTAACATCTCGCGCCTTTTGCAGCCGTCCGGCATGGCGCGGGGTCCGCGACCCGAACACGGGGTCGAGGCCGCGCCCCGGAACTCCCCTGTGTCCGCGCACGGTGCCCGGTGTAGGGCGCCGCAAATCCGGGTTGTGCCCGCATCGGGGCAGGCCCGGGCGGTGCGCGGGAGGATGGCCGCGGGCGGAGTGGTCGGGGCGCCGGAACGGTTTTCGGACGAACGCAAGTCGCAATCGAGGGAAGCATGGCACGTACTGAAAGGAAGCCCGGATCGGGGCTCGTGCGCGCGGGCCTGGCCCTCGCCGCCGCGGCGCCGGGCGCGGCGCTCGCCGCGCGGGAATGGAACCTGCAGACGCCGGTGACGCCGATCGCCCGGCAGATGTACGACCTGCACTCGTTCATCTTCTGGATCTGCGTCGTCATCTTCGTCGCGGTGTTCGGCGTGATGTTCTACTCGATCTTCAAGCACCGGAAGTCGGTGGGGCATGAGGCGCACCCGTTCCACGAGAACACCACGGTCGAGATCGTCTGGACCGTGATCCCGTTCCTGATCCTGCTGTTCATGGCCTTTCCGGCGACGAAGACGATCCTCGCGATGAAGGACACGACCGCTCCCGACATGACGGTCAAGGTCACCGGGTACCAGTGGAAGTGGAACTACGACTACCTGCAGGAAGGCTTCGGCTTCTACTCGAACCTCGCGACCCCGCTCGCGCAGATCGAGAACCGCGCGCCCAAGGGGGAGCATTACCTGCTCGAGGTCGACAATCCGCTGGTCGTGCCGGTCGACACCAAGGTGCGGCTGCTGATCACGGCGAGCGACGTGCTGCACTCGTGGTGGGTGCCCGCGTTCGGCGTCAAGCAGGACGCGATCCCCGGCTTCGTCCGCGACTCGTGGTTCCGGGCCGAGAAGGTCGGCGTGTACCGCGGCCAGTGCGCCGAGCTCTGCGGCAAGGAGCACGGCTTCATGCCGATCGTGGTCGAGGTGAAGTCGAAGGAAGACTACGCGAAGTGGGCGGGCGAGCAGAAGCAGAAGGTGGCCGCGGCGGCCGACGACCCGGGCAAGGCGTGGGACGTGAAGGACCTCGTCGCGGCCGGCGAAAAGGTGTTCGCAGCCAACTGCGCGGCCTGCCACCAGGCGAGCGGCAAGGGTGTCCCCGGGGCGTTCCCGGCGCTCGACGGCTCGAAGGTCGTCAGCGGGCCGAAGGCGGCGCAGGTCGCGCTGGTGCTGAACGGCAAGCCCGGCACGGCGATGGCCGCGTGGAAGCAGCTCTCCGACGCCGAAATCGCGGCGGTGATCACCTACACGCGCAACAGCTGGGGCAACAGGACCGGCGAAGCGCTGCAACCTTCCGAGATCAAGGCGGCCCGCTCGTGATCCGGGCGCGCCGGGACCGTCCCGCGGCGCGCGGCGCCGACGGATTCGCTGCCGAGAGACACCCAGAAAGACGCAGGAGCGCACGATGAGCAGCATCGCCCACGACCACGCCCCAGGCTACGGGCACGACGACCACGCGCATCACCCCAGCGGGATCACGCGCTGGCTGACGACGACCAACCACAAGGACATCGGCACGATGTACCTGTGGTTCTCGTTCACGATGTTCATGGTCGGCGGCACGATGGCGATGATCATCCGCGCCGAGCTGTTCCAGCCGGGCCTGCAGGTCGTGCAGCCCGAGTTCTTCAACTCGATGACGACGCTGCACGGGCTGATCATGGTGTTCGGCGCGATCATGCCGGCCGCCGTCGGCTTCGCCAACTGGCAGATCCCGATGATGATCGGAGCGCCGGACATGGCGTTCGCGCGCATGAACAACTGGAGCTTCTGGCTGCTGCCGCCAGCCGCCATCCTGCTCATCACGTCGCTGTTCGTCCCGGGCGGCGCCGCGGCGGCAGGATGGACGCTCTATCCGCCGCTCACGATCCAGGCAGGAATGGGGATGGACCTGACGATCTTCGCCGTCCACATCCTGGGCGCGTCGTCGATCATGGGCTCGATCAACATCATCACGACGATCCTGAACCTGCGCGCGCCGGGCATGACGCTGATGAAGATGCCGCTCTTCTGCTGGACATGGCTCATCACCGCGTACCTGCTGATTGCGGTGATGCCGGTGCTCGCCGGCGCGGTGACGATGCTGCTGACCGACCGCCACTTCGGCACGTCGTTCTTCAACGCGGCCGGGGGGGGCGATCCGGTGCTGTTCCAGCACGTGTTCTGGTTCTTCGGGCACCCCGAGGTCTACATCATCATCCTGCCGGCCTTCGGCATCATCTCGCAGATCATCCCGACGTTCGCGCGCAAGCCGCTCTTCGGCTACGCATCGATGGTGTACGCGACGGCCGGCATCGCGATCCTGTCGTTCATCGTCTGGGCGCACCACATGTTCACGACGGGACTGCCCACCGCCGGCCTGCTGTTCTTCATGTACGCGACGATGCTGATCGCGGTGCCGACGGGGGTGAAGGTGTTCAACTGGCTCGCCACGATGTGGCGCGGGTCGATGACGTTCGAGACGCCGATGCTGTTCGCGGTCGGCTTCCTGTTCCTGTTCACGCTGGGCGGCTTCACCGGGCTCGTCTGCGCGATCATGCCGGTCGACGTGCAGATCCAGGACACCTACTACATCGTCGCCCACTTCCACTACGTGATGGTCGCGGGCAGCCTGTTCGCCTTCTTCGGCGGCGCGTACTACTGGATCCCGAAGTGGTCGGGCACCATGTACGACGAGAAGCTCGGCAAGGTCCACTTCTGGTCGTCGATGATCTCGTTCAACGTGACGTTCTTCCCGATGCACTTCCTCGGCCTCGCCGGAATGCCGCGGCGCATTCCCGACTACGCGCAGCAGTTCGCCGACTGGAACATGATCGCGTCGATCGGCGCGTTCTGGTTCGGCGCCACGCAGCTCCTGTTCCTGTACTCGATGGTGCAGTGCGCCCGCGGCAAGGGCGAGAAGGCCCCGGCGAAGCCGTGGGACGGCGCCGACACGCTCGAATGGACGCTGCCCTCGCCGGCGCCCTACCACACGTTCGAGACGCCGCCGGTCGTCACGTGACGGCGGACACTGCGCGCGCCGCGCCTCACGCGATGCACCCGGACCCCACATCGGCAGCCGACGGTGCTGCCCGCCTGCGCGCCGCGAACCGCAGGACCGCACTCGTCCTGCTGACGATCGCGCTCGTGTTCTTCGTGGGCATCATCGCGACCAAGTTCATGGGCGGCCCGACGACCGGGATCGGCGTCGTGGGATCCGCGGTCCTGCTCTACCTCGTCGTGGCGATCGGGCGCAACCTGCGCGGCAGGCAATGAACGCGGCCCAGCGGCACGACAACCGCACGCTCCTGGCGAAGCTGGGGGTGATCGTGATCGCCATGTTCGGCTTCGGCTACGCGCTGGTGCCGTTCTACGAGAAGATCTGCGAGGTCACCGGCCTGCGCAACATCGACCAGGCCGACCAGGTGCAGAACACGCAGGTCGACATGACGCGCGAGGTGCGCATCGAGTTCGATTCCAACGTCCGCAAGCTGCCGTGGCAGTTCCGGGCGATGACCCCGGTGCTCGGCGTGCATCCGGGCGAGGTGCGGCAGGTGATGTTCGAGATCGTCAATTCGACCGACCGGCCGCTGACCGGCCAGGCGATCCCGAGCTACGGGCCGCAGCACGCCGCGCAGTACTTCCGGAAGCTCGAGTGCTTCTGCTTCGCGAAGCAGACGCTGCAGCCGGGCGAGCGCCGGCAGATGCCGGTGGTGTTCGTGATCGACGCGGCGCTGCCGAAGGACATGGCGACGATCACGCTGTCGTACACGTTCTTCGAGGTCGAAGGCGCGGACGGCGGCAGGAGCTGATGGACGCCGCGCGTCGCGGCCCGAGGCCGCGGCGCCGGACAGCAGGGGCGGGCAGGCAGGACACAGGGGAGTCACCGATGAGCGCAGTTGAAACCGGCGCCAAGCCGTATTACTTCGTACCGCAGCCCTCGTACTGGCCGCTCGTCGGCTCGGCGGCGCTGCTCCTTCTCGGGATGGGCGCGGCGTTCTGGATGAACGGTATCGCGGCCGGGCCCTGGATGGTGCTGTCCGGCTTCGCCGTCCTGCTCGTCATGCTGTTCGGCTGGTTCGGCACCGTGATCGGCGAATCGGAGGCGCGTCTTTACAACAGGAAGGTCGACAGCTCGTTCCGCTGGAGCATGAGCTGGTTCATCTTCTCCGAGGTGATGTTCTTCGCGGCGTTCTTCGGCGCGCTGTTCTACATCCGCAACCTGTCGGTGCCGGACCTCGGGAGCCTGACGTCGAAGCTTCTCTGGCCCGAGTACACGGCCGGCTGGCCGACGGTGGGCCCGTACATCAAGGAGCAGTTCACGCCGATGCACGCGATCGGCATCCCGCTGCTCAACACGGTGATCCTGCTCACGTCGGGCTTCACGCTGACCATCGCGCACCATGCGCTCAAGGCCGGCCACCGCGGCGCGCTGAAGCTCTGGCTGTTCGCGACGATCGCGCTGGGCTTCACGTTTATCGGCTTCCAGGCCTACGAGTACTTCCACGCCTACAGCGCGCTCAACCTGAAGCTGTCGACCGGCGTCTACGGCTCGACGTTCTTCATGCTGACGGGATTCCATGGCGCGCACGTGACGATCGGCGCGATCATGCTGTCGGTGATGCTCGGCCGGTCGATCGCCGGGCACTTCGACAAGGACCACCACTTCGCGTTCGAGGCCGCCGCGTGGTACTGGCACTTCGTCGACGTCGTGTGGCTGCTGCTGTTCGTCCTCGTCTACTGGCTCTAACGGGCGGCGCGTCGCCGCTGCCCGAGTCGCCGGTCATCCGGCGCGGCGCGCGGGGATCTTCATTGTCCTGACGGCAACGTCGCCGTCAGCGCAGGCCCGTCGGGGCGATCCACCCGAGCTTGTACGAAACGACGAGGAAGACGACGACCGAGGCGGACAGCGCGACCCGGATCGCCAGTGCCTTCACCATGCGCGTGCCGTGCCCGCGGTCGTGGTAGAGGAAGTAGAGCGCCGAGAACAGGCTCGCGATGACGGCGACGAGACCCGCGATGACGATGATTTTCATGCCGGTTGCTCCAGGCGCCCAGTGTAGAGGATGCCCGCAGCGATGCCAAACCGGATGAGCGTCGGGGAAGCCGCGCGATCCGGCACCGCTCGGCGCTACCGCCCGCGCATGGTGCCGACGCTCGCCGCGATGGTCGCGGTCGCGGTGTGCATCCCGGCGGGCAACTGGCAACTGCGCCGGATGCACGAGAAGCAGTCGCTGCGGGCGCAGTTCGACGCGGCGACGCGCGCCGAGCCCGTCGCGCTCGCCAGCCTGCCGGTCACGACCGATTGGGCGTCGCTGCGCTACCGACCCGTCGTCGCGGTCGGCGAATACGTCGCCCGCCGGCAGATTCTCGTCGACAACCGGGTCCTCGCCGGTCGCGCCGGCTTTCACGTCGTGACGCCGCTCGCGCTGGCGGACGGCCGCGTGGTGCTCGTCAACCGCGGCTGGATCGACCAGGGCGCCTCGCGTTCGAGCCTGCCGGACGCGCCGCCGCCGGCAGGCGTCGTGACCGTGCGCGGGCGCGTTGCGATTCCGGCCGCCGGCTACCTGGAGTTGAAGCCCGATGCGGTGCCGGGAACCGTGTGGCAGAACCTGGATCCCGCACGCTACGCCGCGGCGACCGGCCTTGCCGTGCTGCCGGCGGTCGTCGAGGCGACCGTCGCACCGGTACCCGACGACCACCTCGTGCGCGACTGGCCGGCCCCGGATTTCGGCATCGAAACGCACCGCATCTACGCCGTGCAGTGGTATGCGTTCGCGCTGCTCGCCGTCGTCCTCTGGCTGCGGTTCATCCGCCCGCGGCCGGAGCCCGGAAGCGATGGCTGATACCGCGGATCGGAAGCCCCCGGACGGGCCCGCGCCACGGGCCGGCGGAGGAAGGCGCACGCTGCTCCTGATCGCCGCCGTGACGCTCGCCCCGGTCGTGGCATCGTACACCGCCTATTACCTCTTCCCGCGCGAGCCGAAGGCGAACTACGGGACGTTGCTGCCGACGGCGCCGGTCCCGCCGATTGCGGGGACGCGGCCGGACGGCACGCCGTTCCGCATCGAAGACCTGCGCGGTCACTGGGTGCTGCTCACCTGCGCGGCAGGCGACTGCGACGCCGCGTGCCAGCGCAAGCTGTACGCGACGCGGCAGGCGCGCACGATGCAGGGCAAGGAGCAGGACCGCGTCGTCCGGGCATGGCTCGTCGTCGGTGACGCACTGCCGGCGCCCGCGCTGCTCGAACAGCACCCGGGCCTCGTCGTGGCCCGCGTCCCGGCCGCTGCACCCGCGGCGCTTCCCGGCGGCGCGGCCCCGATCTACCTGATCGACCCGCTCGGCAATCTCGTGCTGCGCTATCCCGACGACCCCGACATCAAGGGAGTCGCGAAGGACCTGACGCGCCTGCTCAAGGCATCGGGAATCGGCTGAGCAGCGCGCGCCGCTCCCGGCGGATGGTAGAATCCGCCGCTTCGCGCCGCGCCCGCGCCGCGCTCCCCGAGCGCTTTCCCCACCCCCGCCCGACGACTGCGCATGACCACGCTCGCGTTCACCGAAGACCGACTGAAGCATTTCCTCGCGCTGACCAAGCCGCGCGTGGTCTCGCTGATCGTCTTCGTGGCGGTGATCGGGATGTTTCTCGCGACGCCGGGCCTGCCGCCTCCGGGGGTCGTGTTCTTCGCCACGGTCGGCATCGCGCTGGTCGCGGGCGCGGCGGCGGCGATCAACTGCCTCGTCGAGCAGAAAATCGACGCGCTGATGGCGCGCACGCGCCGGCGGCCGCTGCCTTCCGGCGAGCTCACGTCGCTGTCGACGGCGCTGTTCGCCGGCATCGTCGGCGGGCTCGGCCTCGCGCTCCTCTACCGTTACGTGAACGCGCTGACGATGTGGCTGACGCTCGCGACGTTCGTCGGCTACGCGATCGTCTACACGGTGCTCCTGAAGCCCGCCACGCCGCAGAACATCGTGATCGGCGGCGCGTCCGGCGCGATGCCGCCGGTGCTGGGCTGGGCGGCCGTGACCGGAGAGGTCGGGCCCGAGCCGCTGATCCTGTTCCTCATCATCTTCATCTGGACGCCGCCGCACTTCTGGTCGCTCGCGCTGTACCGCGTGAAGGACTACGCGAAGGCGGGCCTGCCGATGCTGCCGGTGACGCACGGCGCGCGGTACACGCAGCTGCAGATCGTCCTGTATACCTGCGCGCTCTTCGCGGTCAGCCTTCTGCCGTACGCGATCCGGATGAGCGGCGTCCTCTACCTCGTCGCGGCGCTCGCGCTGGGCGGCATGTTCCTGGTCTATGCGGTCCAGCTCTACCGCGACTACAGCGACCTGCTGGCGCGCGCGACCTTCAAGTTCTCGATCTTCTACCTCGCGGCGCTCTTCTCCGCGCTGCTGATCGACCACTACTGGCGCTGATGCGCGCGACCGCCATTGCGGCGCTCGTCCTCGCGGCCGTCGTGCTCGCGCTCGCCGGCTGCAGCCCGGACGCGCCGAAATTCATGGCGTCCGACGTCACCGGCACCGCGTTCGGCCGCGATTTCGCGCTCACCGACCACACCGGCAGGGCGCGCACGCTCGCCGATTTCCGGGGCAAGGCGGCGGTGCTGTTCTTCGGCTACACGCAGTGCCCCGACGTCTGCCCCACGACGCTCGCGGCGCTCGCCGAGGCGATGCGGCAGCTCGGGCCGGACGCGGCCCGCGTGCAGGTGCTGTTCGCGACCCTGGACCCCGAGCGCGACACGGCGGAACTGCTCTCACACTATGTGACGGCATTCGATCCGTCGTTCCTCGGCCTCCGTGGCGACGCCGACGCGACCGCTCGCGCGGCCAAGGAATTCAAGATCCTCTATCAGAAGCAGCCGGGAAGGACGCCCGACAGCTACACGATCGACCACTCCGCCGGGACGTTCGTCTTCGATCCGCAGGGGCGCCTGCGGCTCTACGTCAGCCACGGGCAGGCGGCGGACGTGTTCGCGCACGACATCCGCGAGCTGCTGCGAAAGTAGGGTCAGACTCGACGTTTCACGCAATGTCGCATGGGTCGTTGGGCGGGTGACTGAAACTCGAGTCTGACCCTGCTTTCGTCAGCCCGATCTTCCGCGCTCGATCAGCTCGATCTTGTAGCCGTCGGGATCCTGGACGAACGCGATCACGGTCGTGCCGCCCTTCACCGGGCCCGCCTCGCGCGTCACGGTGCCGCCGGATTCGGGCCCGGCGGCGCGCACCGCGGCGCAGGTCGCGGCGGCGTCCGCCACCTCGACCGCGACGTGCCCGAAGCCGCTGCCGACATCGTACGCGCCGACGCCGTAGTTGTACGTGAGCTCGAGCACGGCGCCCTGCGCCTCGTCGCCGTAGCCGACGAACGCCAGCGTGTACTTCTGCTCGGGCCGGTCGGTCCTGCGCAGCAGCCGCATTCCCATCACGCGCGTGTAGAAGGCGATCGACCGCTCGAGGTCGCCGACGCGGAGCATCGTGTGCAGGATTCGCATGGTCAGTCCCTTTGTCGGAGGACTCGGTGCCCGCACGGCCGTCCGAAGGGCACCGTGCACCCCCTCGGGGGGCAGCGAACACAAGGCCGAAGGCCGCAGGACAGCCGAAGGCTGGTCCCGCGAAGCGGGATGCGGCTTTGCCGCACAAAGTGAGCGTGGGGGTCGTTCATCTCAGAACTCGACGAGCTCGAAGTCTTCCTTGCGCGCCCCGCACTCGGGGCACGTCCAGTTCGGCGGCACGTCTTCCCATTTCGTCCCGGGCGGGATGCCTTCGTCGGGGGCGCCAGCGGCCTCGTCGTAGATCCAGCCGCAGATGAGGCACATGTATTTCTTCATGGGAGCGGGGTCGTTGGAGTAAAATCCGGCAATTCTAGCAAGCCAGCCGCGTCCCGCGCGACCCGCGGCCTGGTGCTTCCGCCGGCCGCCATGCCATGCCCGCCGACTCCGAACCCGAATTCCCGCCCATCGTCCTGACATTCGCCGCGTCGGATCCGTCCGGCGGCGCCGGCCTTCAGGCCGATGTCCTGACGCTCGCCAGCATGGGGTGCCATCCGCTGTCGGTGGTGACGGCGATCACGGTGCAGGATACGCTGGGCGTCGAGGGAATGCAGGCCCTCGACGCCGAATGGGTCGCGGACCAGGCGCGCTGCCTGCTCGAGGACATGCCGGTCGACGCCTTCAAGATCGGCGTGCTCGGAAGCATCGAGATCATCGCCGCGATCGCGGAGATCGTTTCCGATTACCCGGATGTCCCGCTGGTGTTCGATCCCGTGCTCGCGTCGGGCCGCGGCGACGCGTTCGCGACCGACGAGATGACCGACGCGATGCGCGAGCTGCTCCTGCCGCACACGACGATCCTCACGCCGAACAGCATCGAGGCGCGGCGCCTGGCCGACATCGACGACGACGACGATGCGCCACTCGCCCTGTGTGCCGAGCGGCTGATCGCGCTGGGAGCCGAGTTCGTGCTCGTCACGGGCACTCACCAGGCTACGCCCGACGTCGTCAACACCCTCTACGGCAAGAGCGGGATCGTGCGCAGCGACGCCTGGGCGCGCCTTCCCGGCAGCTTCCACGGCTCGGGCTGCACGCTCGCCTCGGCCATCGCGGCGATGCTCGCCAACGGTCTGGACCTCCCCGAGGCCGTGCGCGAGGCGCAGGACTACACGTGGCAGACGCTCAAGAAGGCGTACCGCCCCGGCATGGGGCAGTACCTGCCCGACCGTCTGTTCTGGGCGCGCGAGGAGTCGGCGACGCCCTCGGAGGAAGCGGACGCGATGCGGGCTTCCGATGCCCACAGCCGCCACTGACGATCCGCCGGCGCTGCGGCGCGCCCGCGCCGCTCGGCTCGGCGGGCTCTACGCGGTGACGCCGGATCTCACCGACACGGCGGATCTCGTCGCGCGCGTCGAGGCCGCGCTCCAAGGCGGCGCCAGCGCGATCCAGTACCGCAACAAGACGGCGGACGCCGCCCTCAAGCTCGAGCAGGCGTCGGCGCTCGCGCGCGTTCACGCGGCGCGCGGCGGGCTCTACATCGTCAACGACGACGCCGCGCTCGCTGCCGCGGTCGGCGCCGACGGCGTGCACCTGGGCGAGGATGACGGCGGCATCGCCGCCGCGCGCGCGCTGCTCGGACCGGACCGCATCGTCGGCGTCTCCTGCTACGACGATCTCGGCCGCGCCGAGACGGCCGTTGCCGCCGGCGCGGATTACGTCGCGTTCGGCAGCTTCTTCGCCTCGGGCGTGAAACCGGACGCCCGTCGCGCCGACGTCGCGCTGCTCGGCCGTGCCGCTACGCTGGGCGTGCCGGTCGTGGCGATCGGCGGCATCGACGCCACCAACGCTCCCGCGCTGGAGCGAGCGGGCGCGCACGCCGTCGCCGTGATCTCGGCGGTGTTCGGCGCATCCGACGTCGCGGCCGCAGCACGCGCGATCGCCGGCCTGTGGCGCCCGGCCGGCGCGTCCCTTCCGGTTTCCGCCGGGCGCCGCTGAAAGAACGCCAACCGGTCTTCGCCCGCCACGCTCATGATGAACCGCAACGAAGAGCTCTTCGCCCGCGCCCAGCGCACGATCCCGGCCGGCGTCAATTCCCCGGTCCGCGCCTTCCGTTCCGTCGGCGGGACGCCGCGCTTCTTCGCGCGCGGCGAAGGTGCGTATCTGTGGGACGCAGACGGTCGGCGCTACATCGACTACGTCGGATCGTGGGGTCCTGCGATCCTCGGCCACGCCCATCCGGCGGTGGTCCGGGCCGTCCAGGAGACGGCGGAGCACGGGCTGTCGTTCGGCGCGCCGACCGAGCTCGAGATCGAGATGGCCGAGGCGATCTGCGGGCTGCTGCCATCGATCGAGCTGGTGCGCCTCGTCTCGTCCGGCACCGAGGCGACGATGTCGGCGCTCCGCCTCGCGCGCGGCTACACCGGGCGCAGCAGGATCGTGAAGTTCGAGGGCTGCTACCATGGGCACGGCGACAGCCTGCTCGTGAAGGCGGGGTCGGGCGCACTGACGTTCGGCCAGCCGTCGTCGGCGGGCGTCCCTCCCGCGATCGCGAACGAGACGATCGTGCTTCCGTACAACGATCTCGCTGCGGTCGAAGCCGCGTTCGTGGCCGAGGGCGAGCGCATCGCGTGCGTCATCGTCGAGCCGATCGTCGGCAACATGAACCTCGTCATGCCGCGCGCGGGTTTTCTCCCCGGCCTGCGCAGCGTGTGCGACCGCCACGGCGCCGTGCTCATCTTCGACGAGGTCATGACCGGCTTCCGCGTGCACCCGCGCGGGGCGCAGGGCCTGTACGGTGTCACGCCGGACCTGACGACGCTCGGCAAGGTGATCGGTGGCGGCATGCCGGTGGGCGCGTTCGGCGGCAAGCGCGCGATCATGGAGCAGATCGCGCCGCTGGGCCCCGTCTATCAGGCGGGAACGCTTTCCGGCAACCCGGTCGCGGTCGCGGCCGGCCTCGCGACGCTGCGCGAAATCGCGGCGCCCGGGTTCTACGACCGGCTGACGGCAACGACGAAGTCGCTCACCGACGGTCTCGCGCTCGCTGCCGCGCGCGCCGGCGTTGCGTTCTGCGCGCAGGCGGTCGGCGGGATGTTCGGGCTCTACTTCGCGGACGCCGTTCCCGACACCTACGACGCGGTGATGGCCTGCGACAAGGCGCGCTTCAGCCGCTTCTTCCACGCGATGCTGGACGCCGGCGTGTATCTGGCGCCCTCGGCGTTCGAGGCCGGATTCGTCAGCGCCGCGCATACGGCCGGCGACGTGGCGGCGACTGTCGCGTTCGCGGAGAACGCCTTCGCCGCAACGCGGTGACGCCGCGCCGGTTGCAGACGGGGTGCCGGCGGCCGCGTTCCGACCTCTGCCCACAGCCCGGGATCGGGCCGAAACCCGCGCGCCGGAGGCACGGCGCGGCGACGTGACCCGCACCGGCTTTCGTCGGGAACGGACGACAGTCCGGCGCATCGGCGTCGGGCGATGGCGACAGTTTGCCGCAAGAAACGCACGCAAAGCCTTGATTCGGGCGGTGAAATTGCATTCGTGCGTACGTCGCCATGCTATCATCAACCGCTCGATTCCAGTGCGGCGGATCGCATGAACGTACCCGAAAGACTGCGCCTGGGCGAAATCCTGATCGCCCGAGGGAAGCTCGATGCCGCTGGCGTCGAGCGCGCGCTCCGAATGCAACAGGAGGGCGGCGAGAAGCTCGGCACGCTGCTGGTCACGCTCGGACTCTGCGCGCAGCGCGACGTTTCGGAGGCGCTCGCCGCGCAGCTCGGGCTGCCGCTGGTGGACGCCGGGGGTTACCCCGAATTCCCGATCCTGGAGGAACGCATCTCCCCGCGCTTCCTGCGCGAGGCGCACGCGCTGCCGGTGGCGGAGGACGAGCGCGAGCTCGCGCTCGCCATGGCCGATCCGACGGACGAGTACACGATCGGCGCGTTCCGCATGGTGACCGGCCGCAAGGTGAGGCCGATGGTCGCAATTCCGTCGGAGCTCGACGCCGCGCTGGAGCGCCTGTACGGCGCCGGGCGCTCCGCCGTCGGCCAGATCGTCGGCGACGTCGAGCAGCGCGACGAACTCGCGTTCGACGCGGACGTCCAGCAGTTGAAGGACCTCGCGTCGGAGGCGCCGGTGATCCGGCTCGTCTCGCTCATCATCACCAACGCCCTCGAGGCGCGCGCGTCGGACATCCACATCGAGCCCTTCGAGAACCGGCTCGTCGTCCGGTACCGCATCGACGGCGTGCTGCACGAGGTGGAGTCGCCGCCGCGCCGCTTCTCGGCGGCGGTGATCTCGCGCGTCAAGATCATGGCGAACCTCGACATCGCCGAGCGCCGCCTTCCGCAGGACGGGCGCATCCGGCTGCGCGTGCAGGGCAAGGAGATCGACCTGCGCGTGTCGACCGTGCCGACGATGCACGGCGAGTCGGTCGTGATGCGGATACTCGACAAGGGCGGCGTGGCGCTCGATTTCGCGCGGCTCGGCTTCGAGGAGGACATTCTCGCGCGGTTCCTCGAGGTGCTGGCGCAGCCGTATGGGATTCTGCTGGTCACCGGGCCCACGGGCTCGGGCAAGACGACGACGCTGTACACGGCGCTCGAGCGGCTGAACCAGCCCGACGTGAAGATCCTGACGGTCGAGGACCCCGTCGAGTACCAGATGCCGGGCATCAACCAGATCCAGGTGAAGCCGCAGATCGACCTCACGTTCGCGAACGCGCTGCGCTCGATCGTGCGGCAGGATCCCGACGTGATCATGATCGGCGAGATCCGCGACCTCGAGACGGCGGAGATCGCCGTGCAGTCGGCGCTGACCGGCCACCTGGTGCTGTCGACCGTGCACACCAACGACGCCGCGAGCACCGTGAACCGGCTGCTGGACATGGGCGTCGAAGACTACCTGCTGACTTCGACGGTGATCGGGATCCTCGCGCAGCGCCTCGTGCGCACGCTGTGCCCGAACTGCAAGGAGCGGCACACGGCGCTGCCCGAGATCGTCCGGCAGATGGGCCTCGCGCGCTTCACCAAGGAAACCGAAGTCACGCTCTTCCAGCCCAAGGGCTGCCCGCAGTGCGCGCAGACCGGGTATACGGGCCGGATCAGCATCATGGAAATGCTGCCGTTCACGGACCCGCTGCGCAGCCTCGTGATGAAGCATGCCACGGCGACCGAGCTGCGCGAGGAGGCGATCCGCGGGGGCATGCTGACGATGTACGAGGACGGCCTGCGCAAGGCGGTCCGCGGCACCACGACCCTAGAGGAAGTGCTCCGCGTCACGCGCGAGAGCTAGGAGCATCCGACGTCATGCCCGTCTTCCGCTACAAGGCGGTCAGCCAGGCCGGCGAAGTCGCCACCGGCGAGATCGAGGCCGCGAACGAGGGCGAGATCGTCGACCGTCTGCGCGACCAGGGCATGCTGCCGATGCAGGTGGCGCGTTCGAGCGGCGTGTCCGTCGGGGCGGCTGCCGGCCCCCGCGGCCCGGGCACGAAACGGCGGAGCTGGTTCGCGTCGAAAACGGTCACGCGCGATTCTGTGCTGGCGATCACGCGCGAGCTCGCGACGCTGCTGCGTGCCGGCCTGACGCTCGACCGCGCGCTGGAGGTCCTGATCGGGCTCGCGTCGGCGCCGCCCGCCGCCGCGCTCCTGCAGCAGATCCGCGACGACGTGCGCGGCGGCAAGTCGCTCTCGCAGGCGCTCGACGCGCGGCGCGACGTGTTTTCCCGCTTCTACGTGAATATCGTCCGCGCGGGCGAGGCCGGCGGCGCGCTGGGCGTGGTCCTCACGCGCCTCGCCGACACGATGGAGCGCAGCAAGGACCTGCGCGAGAGCGTCAAGTCCGCGCTCATCTACCCGTCCATCCTGATCGGGGTCGCGCTGCTGTCGGTGATGGTGCTCCTCGTCTGGGTCGTCCCCCAGTTCGAGCAGACGTTCGCGCAGGCCGGCAAGGCGCTGCCGTTCGCGACGCAGGTCGTCATCGTCCTCGGCACGGGCCTCAAGCGCTGGTGGTGGGCGCTCGTGCTGCTCGTCGTCGTCTCGACGTGGTGGACGCGGCGGCGGCTCGCGCGGCCGGCCGTGCGCCGGCGCTGGGATGCGCGCGTGCTGCGGATGCCGCTCGTCGGCGACCTCGTGACCAAGGTCGAGGTCGCGCGCTTCGCGCGAACGCTGGCGACGCTGCTCGGCAACGGCGTCACGCTGCTCGCGGGCCTCGCGATCCTCAAGGAGACGCTCGGCAACGTCATCCTCTCCGAGGCGCTCGACGGCGTGACCGTGCGGCTGCGCGAGGGCAAGGGCTTCGGCCGGCCGCTCGGGGAGACCGGCCTCTATCCGAAGCTCGCGGTGCAGATGATCCTGGTCGGCGAGGAATCCGGCCGGCTGGAGGAGATGCTGACGCGCGTCGCCGACGTGTACGACCGCGAGGTGCAGATGGCGGTCAAGCGCTTCCTCGCGGTGCTCGAACCCGCGCTGATTCTCTCGCTGGCGGTGCTGATCGGCGGCATCGTGTTCTCGATCCTGCTCGGCGTGATGGGCATGAGCGAACTTGTCCAGTGAGGCGTGTCTAAATTCTTCGGCCGCCCGAAAGCGCGGGTCGAAGCGTCCCGGGGCGAGCCCCGGCAAAGGAAACCCGATGGTCCGAAATCCGTTGAATCGCATTGCCCGGCGGGACCGGCTTTCGCACGCCGATCGCGCGCTCGCGCGCGCCACCGTGTCGACCGTCCGTCCGCGCGCTCCGGGTCGCGCCCTCCGGGCTTGCCGCGCGCGCGGCATGACGCTGATCGAAATTCTCGTCGTGCTGGTGCTGATCGGCGTCGTGCTCGGCATCGTCGGCGGCAATTTCATCGGGAAGGGAGAGAAGGCGAAGGCCGACGCCGCGAAGATCGAGATCAGCCAGATCGCCCAGACGCTCGACCTCTACAAGCTCGAGATCGGCCGCTATCCGACCACGCAGGAAGGCCTGCAGGCGCTGATAACGGCGCCGGCGGGCGTCAACAACTGGAACGGCCCGTACTGGAAGCGCTCGTCGATCCCGAAGGATCCGTGGGGCAACGAGTACAAGTACGTCTCGCCGGCCCAGAACGCGCCGTACGAGATCATCTCGCTCGGCGCCGACGGCAAGGAAGGCGGCGAGGGGCCGAACAAGGACCTCTCGAGCTCGCAGCAATGACGATCCGCGCGCGCAGGCATCCGCAACCCCCGCCGCGCGGGGCGGGGCTGCCGGCGCGCGCCGGCGGCGCCGGCATGACGCTCCTCGAGCTGCTGATCGTGCTCTCGATCATGGCGGTCGCCATGGCCGTGGTCCTGCCCATGCTCGGCGGCGGCGTTTCGACCGGCGAGCTGAAGAGTGCCGCGCGAGAGGTCGCCGCCGGGTTGCGCGTCGCCCGCGGCGAGGCGCTCGCGACACGCCAGGAGACGCGCCTCACGCTCGATCTCGAGCACCGGACCTTCCAGATCGAGCGCGACACGCGCACGCACACGCTGCCCGCGCGGATCGAGCTCAAGCTTTTCACCGCGCAGAGCGATCTCGTCAGCGAGAAGGTCGGCGCGATCCGCTTCTTCCCCGACGGCGGCTCGAACGGCGGGCGCGTCACGCTCGCCGCCGGCGAGCGCAAGTACGACGTCGACATCGACTGGCTGACGGGTCGTGTCGCCATTCTGGATTGATCTGCCGATGCGCAGAGAACGCGCTTTGCGTCGGGGTGGGCCGGGTTCGGCGCCCGGCGTCCTGCGCGGTTTCTCCCTGCTGGAAGTGCTGGTGGCCTTCGTGATCCTGGCACTGGTGGTGACGGCGCTGTCGCGGCTCTTCTCGGGCGCGCTCGGAAATGCGTCGGCCGCCGACGACTACAGCCGGGCGGTGCTCGTCGCGGAGAGCACGCTCGCCGAGGCCGCCGCCGCGCAGCCGCTGCGCGAGGCGACGCAGACCGGCACGGCCGACGACGGACGGATCGCATGGACCACGCACGTCGCGCCGTACACGCCGCCGGACGTGCCGCCGGATGCGCAGAGTGCGGCCGAGACGATGCCCATGCGGCTCTACCGCGTCACGTCCGAAGTCGTGTTCCCCGCCCCGACGGGAGGCAAGCGAACGTTCGCGCTCGCCACGACGCGCATCGGCGCGAGGGACGCAAAATGACGGGCATCCGGGCCCGCGCCGGCGGCTTCACGCTCGTCGAGCTCATCGTGGCCCTCGTGCTCATGGCGGGCATCTCGGCGATTCTCTTCGGCTCGCTCTCGCTCGCCGCCCGGAGCTGGGACGGCGGCGAGGAGAAGTCCGTGCAGGCGTCCGACATGCGCCAGACGCAGACGTATCTGCGCGCCCAGATCGCGGCGCAGTATCCGCAGCGATTGTGGAAGGCGGCCGAGCTTCCGCTGCTCTTTTCCGGGGAGCGCGACGAGATCCGCTACGCGGCGGTCCTGCCCGAGCGCGTCGCCGAGGGCGGCGTCTACTATTTTCGCGTCGCCGTCGCCCGTGCCGGCGAGAAGTCGCTCCTCGTGCAGGAGCGCGTGGTTCCCGATCTCGCGGTGCCGGACGAGCCCGCGTTTCGCGACGCCGATCGCTCGGTGCTCGCCGAAGGCATCGAGGAGTTGCGCATCTCCTATCTCGGCCGGGATGCGGGCGCGAGCGACGTCGACGCGCCGACGTGGCGCGACCGCTGGGACGACCGGCAGCGGCTGCCGCTCCTCGTTCGCATCGACGTGAAGCCCGTCAAGGGGGCCGCGTGGCCGACGCTGGTCGTCGAGCCGCGGCGCTCGCTCGAGGCCGGATGTCGCATCTGGGACCCGGGGCGGGGCCGTTGCGCGAGGGCGGGCTGATGCGCAACTTCGCGGACCGCAGACAGGCGTGCATCGCGCTGCCGGCATCACCGGGAGCGCGGCCTTCACGCCGCAGCTCGCGGACCGCCGGCGCGATGCCGTTCGCGGGATCGCCGCGTCGTTCCGCGCGTGCCGGGTCGCCACGGCCGCCTGCACGGGGCATCGCGCTGATCGCGGTGCTGTGGCTGACCGTCCTCGTCACCGTGATCGCGAGCAGTTTCGCCTACAGCATGCGTGGCGAGGCCCTCGCGGCGCGCAACACGATGTCCCTGGCGCAGGCACGGGCGGCCGCGGACGGCGCCGTGGAGCGCGTCGCCTTCGAGCTGATGCGCCCGCGCACCGGGCCGGACCTGTGGAGCGCCGACGGCCAGCCGCACGCGTGGAAGGACGGCGAGATCGAGATCACGGCGACGGCCACGGACGAGTCCGGGCGCATCGACCTCAACGCGGCGACCGACCCGCTGCTGAAGGGCCTCCTGCAGAATGTCGGCGGCCTCGACACCGAGGCTGCGGAGCGCGTCCTGGAGGCGATCCTCGACTGGCGCGACGCGGACGACCTGCGCCGGCCGAACGGCGCCGAGGCCCCGGAGTACCGCGCGGCTGGACTGAAATACGTTCCGGCCAACGGGCCGTTCGAGAGCGTCGGCGAGCTGCGGCGCGTGCTCGGCGTCACCCCCGCGCTGATGGCGAAGGTCGCCGGCAGCCTGACGGTGTACTCGCGACAGGCCGGGATCAACGTGGCCACGGCCCCGCGCAACGTGCTCCTCGCGCTTCCCGGCATCACACCCGAGCAGGTGGACGCATTCCTCGCCGCCCGCCGCGAGGCGCTCGCGAACCGGCTGCCGATTCCTCCGCTTGCCCAGGCACAGGGGTACGCGGGCGGGCCTTCCCCGAGCTGGCGGATCCGTGCCCGGGCCGTGCTGCCCGATGGTGTAACCTTCGCCCGCGACGCCGTGCTGCGCCCGCGGGGCGATCCGCGGCGGCCGTTGATCGTGTTCCTCTGGCAGGAGGGCGTTTCCGGGCCGGATGCGCCGCCTGCAGGCGACAACGCAAAGCAAGAGAATGGACCTGGCAATCCCTGACCTTCGGCGAACGGCGCGCGACGCCGCAAATCGTTTCGGCCTCCGTGCCTTCTGGGCTTGGTGGGCCGGCGAGCTCGGTCCGCTCGTCCCGGCGGTTGTGCGCAACGCGCTCCTTCGGCGGCGCCTGTTACCGACAATCGCTCTCGAAGCGGACGTCGCGGTCCTCTGGGTGCCCCGCGTCGCCGACGGGAAGGTCGCCTTCGAGGAGGCCGCGCGCATTCCGTTGACGGGCGACGCCGCCGTCGTCGCGAGGAACGGACGTGCGGCCGTGGATGGATTGCCGCGCATCGCCTACGGCGGCGCGGCGGCCGCGCCCAGCATCGTCATCGCGCTGCCCGCGAGCCAGGTGCTGCGCAAGATGATCACGCTGCCGGCCGCGGCCGAAGAGAACCTCGAGCAGGTGCTGGCGTACGACCTCGACCGCCACACGCCGTTCAAGCCCGACGAGGTCTACTTCGATGCGCTCGTCGTCGGGCGCGATCCCGCGAAGAACTCGATCCGCGTCGACTGGACCGCGGCGCTGAAGACGATCGTGGACCAGGCGCGCCGGCGGGCCGAGGACTGGGGAGCGGCGCTCGTCGGCGTGACGCCCGAATCGCCGCAGGGCGCCGCGGCGCTCAAGCGAGCGATGCTGAACTTCATCCCGAAGGCCGAGCGCTCCGACACGTCGACGTGGCGTCGCCCCGGAATCTGGGTGCCGGTGGCGTTGCTCGTCGCGGTGGCGCTCGCCGCGGTGGCGCTGCCGCTCTGGCAGAAGCGCGGCTATGCCATTGCGCTGGGGACGCTCGCCGACCAGGCGCGCACGCAGGCGGTGGCGGCGAGCGCGCTGCGCGAGCAGCTCGAGCGCCTCACCGGGGATTACAACTTCGCGCTGCAGCGGAAATACGCGTTCCCGAGCGCGGTCCAGGTCGTCGAGGACGTGACCAAGCTCCTGCCCGACGACACCTGGCTGACTCAATTCGAGGTGAAGAGCACGGGCAAGGGCAAGGATGCGCATCGCGAAATCCTGCTACGCGGCGAGAGCGCCAACGCGGGTCGCCTGATCTCGCTGCTCGAGGACTCGAAGCTGTTCGAGCAAGCGGCGCCGCGTTCGCCGACGACGAAAATCCAGCCCGGCCCCGGCGAGATCTTCGACCTCGGTGCGCTGGTGAAACCGCTGCCGCCGCCGCAGCCCGTGGAGGTCGCGAGCGCCCCCGGCACCGAGGCGGCGGCGCCCGCTGCGGCAGCCCCGGGCGGGAGCGCACCGGCATCGGGGGCCGTCGTCCCCGGCATGCCCGGAGCGGCACCCGCCGCGCCACCGGGAGCCGCGACGGCGCCTGGCGCGCCGGCCGGAGTCCCGGCGCCGGAGCCCGCCGCAGCTGCCGCGCAGCTCGCGCCGCAGCCCGGAGTGCCGGTCCCGCCACCTGCCCCATTGCCGGGAGCGCCGTCGCTGTTGCGATCGCCGCCCGGTGCGCCGCCGCCGGTACCGGCCCGTGCCACGCCGCAGGGAACCCAGGCTCGGGTTCCCGCCGAGTCATCCGGAGCGGCGGCGCCCGCGCCCGTCCCGCCGCCGCCCGGGACCGTCCCCCGGGCTGTGAACCCGGCATCTGCCGGACCGCCGGTGCAGGCCCCGGCTCCGCCCGCTGCCCCGGCGGAAGGGGAGCCGCAATGAACGCGGCGATCGGCAGGCTGTCGCCGCCCCGCCAGCGCGCGCTCGCGATCGCGCTGCTCGTCGCGGCCGTCGTCCTCGCGCTCGCGGTGCTGCTCCTGCCGATCGTGCTGCTCCATATGCACTACGACGATGCGATCGCCGCTCGCACCGACCTGCTCGACAACTATCGACGCGTGGCCGCGCAGGCCCCCGAATACCGCAAGGCGCTCGACGTGATGCGGCAGAAGGACGGGCGCCGCTTCTTCCTCAAGAACACGGCGCCGAACCTGGCCGGCGCCGAGCTGCAGGAGCAGGTTCGCGCCGCGATCGAGGGGAACGGAGGGCGCATCACGACTAGCCAGAACCAGGGCCCGAAGGACGAGGGACGGTTCAGGCAGATCGTGGTCACCGTGCAGTTCTTCGCGACGACGCCCGCGCTGCAGAAGATCCTGTTCGCGCTGGAGGCGCAGCCGCCTTACCTTTACGTGGAGAACATGACGCTGCGGCCGCTCAACGCGTTCCGCGGATTCAAGCCCGCGCCCGGCCAGGAGCCGGAGGTCAACGTGCAGCTCGACGTCGCGGGGATCGCGTTCGCCGAGCCCGACAAGAAGTAATGTCGATGAACGAATTCTCGGCCCGACTGCGCGCTTCCCTCTGGTGGCTGCTTCCCCTTGCCGCGATCGCGATCCTGATCGGCGGGGAAACCGATTGGGGCCGCGCCGTCGAAACGTATCCGCCCGCACCGGAGGCGATCGCGCCGAAGCCCGTCGTCACCGCGCTCCTCCCCGAATACACGATCGAAGGGGGCATCGCGACGCGCGCCGAGACGGTCCAGCGCACGCTCTTCAACCCGACCCGCCGTCCGGCACCGACACTGGCGCAGGATGGCGCAGGGGCGCGGATGCAGCGCGGGCAGTTCGCCCTGACGGGCACGGTACTGGTCGAGGGCAAGAACACGGCCTTTCTGCGCGAGGTGGCGGGCAACAAGTCGCGGCGCGTGCAGGCGGGAGAAACGATCAACGGTCTGCTGGTCGCCGAGGTCAAGCCGGACCGCGTCCGCCTCACGCAGGGCGGCGAATCGGAGGAGCTCGTGCTCAAGGTTGCGACCAATCCGCGCCCGACCCCGCAGGCCGCCGTCGCTGCGGCGCCGACCGCGCCGGCTGCCGGCGTGCCGGTCCGGGCGGCGGCGCCTCCACCTGCGCCTGCGGTCGCGCAGGACGCGGCACAGACGCTCGCCGAGCGCCGTCGCGCCGCGCGGGCGGCGGCCGCTGGCCAGCAATCGGCGTCGGCGCCTGCCGCCGACGCCGCGGTCGTCGCGCCCGCTGCCGCGCCGGCCGCCGCACCGGCAGCCGTCGATCCCCGCTGGGAACAGATGGACCAGCGATATCGCGGTACGGGGCCTGCCGGGGCGAACGCCCGATGATCACGCTGAATCACCCGTTTCACTCGACCCGCCGTGTACCGGCCGCCCCGTCGCGCGCCATGGAAAGAAAATGAAGACACGACATTTCACGATTCCGGCGGCCCTCGCGGCCGCGATTCTCGTTGCCGCCTGCGCGACCCCCACCCAGGAACCGCCGGCAGGGGCAATGACGCTGCAGTCCAAACCGATGCAGACCAGCACGAGCATTTCTCCGGCCCTCGCGGATGCCGCGCAGCGCGCCCAGACCCCCGGTCTGCCGAGCGCCGAGGAGAGGGCGCGGGTGTTCAAGGGAACGGGCGTGGTGGTGAAAGGCCAGCTGCCGGGAGGCGGCCTGCCGCCGGGGCAGGCGGTCCAGGTCGGCGGTGGCGGCGTCGTCCTCAATTTCGAGGGCGCGGACCTGCGCGAGGTCGTGCGCAACATCCTGGGCGACATCCTGAACGAGAGCTACGTGATCGACGCCGCGGTTGGCGGCCAGGTCACGCTTCGCACGTCGTCCGGCATACCGCGCGAGGCCCTGGCCGCAACGCTGGAGACGCTGCTGCGGATGAACGGCGCGACCATGGTGAAGGAGGAGGGCCTCTACAAGATCGTTCCCGCGGCGGCGGCGGTGCGCGGCAACGTCGCGCCGCAGCTCGGCAATTCGCAGCGGTCGCTGCCGCCGGGATTCTCGGTGCAGATCGTGCCGCTGCGCTACGTCGGTGTCCGCGAGATGATGCGGATTCTCGAGCCGTTCGTGAAGGACGCCACCGCCGTGCGGCCGGACGACCTGCGTAACATGCTGATCCTGGCCGGCGACGAGCGCGAGCTCAAACACCTACTCGATACGATCGACCTGTTCGACGTGGACTGGATGTCCGGGATGTCGGTCGGCGTCTTCACGCTGCAGAACGCCGATGTCAAGTCGGTGATGCAGGAGGTCGACAAGGCGTTGGGCGACCGGGCGACGAGCCCGTTGACCGGCATACTCAGGATCATCCCGATCGAGCGGATGAACGCGCTGCTCGTGATCACGCCGCAGCCCGCCTACCTCGACGAGGCCAAGAAGTGGATCGAGCGCTTCGACCAGCCCGGCCTGGGCGAGGGCCCGCGGTTCTACGTCTTCAGCCTGCAGAATCAGCGCGCGGAGAAGATCGGCCCGTTGCTGCAGCAGGCGTTCACCGGCCGCGTCCAGCAGCAGGCGGCGCCGAGCGCGCCCACGGTCGCGCCCGGCACCCCGGCCGGCACGATCGTCTCGCCCCCGGCTTTCCAGCCGCAGCCCGCGGGCGCTGCGCCGCAGGTCGTCATCCAGGACCAGCGTGCCCCGACTACACCTGCGGCGACGCCGGCAGCCGCAGCTGCCGCGGGCGCGGGTCTCGGCATCGTCCGCAACATCCAGGTGGTGGCCGACAAGGACAACAACACGCTGCTGATCGTGGCGACGCCCGGCGAATACGGGGTCATCGAGGCGGCGCTGAAGAAGCTCGACGTCCCGTCGCGGCAGGTGATCATCGAGGTGACGATCGCGAGCGTGAACCTGAACGACGCGCTGGAATTCGGCGTCGAGTGGTTGTTCAAGGGAGCCGCGCCTTCGGGGCGCGGCGCCGGCGGCAATTTCACCAGATCCGGTGCATTCAACCCCAACGTGCCGACCGCGACGGCGGCGGCGGCGGCGGCGGCGAATCCCGCGCTCGCGCTCGCGCAGGGTTTCGTCTACATCATCAACAACGCGAACTTTCCGGGGGGAGTCCAGGCGGCGCTGCACCTGCTGGACACCTACGGCGACACCAAGGTCATCGCCAACCCCCACCTCGGAGCGCTCGACAACCAGAAGGCGACGATCAAGGCCGGCGACAAGATCCCGCTGTGCCAGCAGACGTCGGTCGGCGGCACTACGAACGGGTTCGTCACGACGACGTCGCAGTACATCGACACCGGTGTCCTGATGCAGGTGACGCCACACATCAACGCGGGCGGGCTGGTCACGATGGATGTGCAGGTCGAGGTGAGCATACCGGGCCCGCTGCCCGCCGACTGCAATGGCCTCGCGCCGACGATCAACACGCGGTCGCTGCAATCGATCCTGAACGTGCAATCGGGGCAAACCATGGTGATGGGCGGACTCATCACCGAAACCAAGCAGAACTCGTCCGAGGGACTTCCGCTGCTGTCGCGCATCCCGATCATAGGCGGGCTGTTCGGCAATCAGACGCTCACCAACAACCGCACCGAGCTCGTGATGTTCATCACGCCGCGGGTGGTCGAGAACGAGAAGGACGTCAAGGGTGTTGTCGACGATCTGCGCCGCCGCATGGAACGGCTCGACGACGTGTTCCCGCCGGCAAAGCCGCCGGTGCTTTGGAGCCCCTTGCTTCCCAACTAGCCAAAGTGGGCAAAAGCGTCGCCGATCCCCGACACATGTCCCGTTGGAAAGACATGAAAGCGTCGTCGCAGCCCGACATTTCGACTTCCGAATTGTATGAAAACGTCGTCATATCCCGACATTTCGCTGTTGCACCGCTGCAACATGAAACATCGTCCTTGCGGCCCTCCTGAATTCGCATTGACGGTTGCGGTTTCGTTGGATACCCTTGAATCGAGGATTGCGGCGCCATAGCAGTGTACGCAGTGCCTTTTGGCGGTTCTCGGTTTCTTCCACTATGGCGTTTTGCCTGGATGGGCAGGGGCAGTCCGGATGAGTGAGCGAGGTCTTGCGCCGCTGCGCGCGAGCGTGACGATGTGGCACGGCCCGACGTGGCGAACGCTGATGGTCGGCGTCATCGCGGCGGTAGCGGCGGGATGCGCGACGACAGGCGGAAGATTGGCGCCCGATTCGCCTGCGGCGGTCAAGCAGGAGGCGGTGGGCAAGCGGGCGGAGGAACGCTGGCAGGCGGTGATTCGCGGCGATTATCAGGCGGCCTATGAATATTTCAGTGCCGCTTCCCGCGAGGTGATATCTGCGGGCGGTTTTGCGGCGCGGATGTCCAAGTTTGCGTACCGCTCGGCCAAGGTGGACAAGGTCGAGTGCGAGAGGGAGGTCTGTACGGTTGGCCTGACGCTGACGTACGACTTCCCGCCGATGAGGATGACGAACGTGCCGACGCCGGTCTGGGAGAGTTGGATCATCGAGCGGGGACAGGCCTGGCTCGTGTTCCGGGAATGACGGCGTTGTTGCGGAAAATACACGCGAGGGGGGCGAAAGAGGTGAGATTGTTTGCCAAAGAGAGGCGCGATGTAATAGCATTGCGGGGTTGTCGATTCCACAGAAGTTACTTTCAACGGCATCAGAGAGGAGTCATCACGATTATGAACACGTTCAATAAGAAGTCGCTGTGCGTCGCGCTCGCCGCGACGGGGCTGCTGGGCGCCGGCGGCGTCGCGCAGGCGGTGAACCTGTCCGACGACGGAACCGGCAATGTGCTGATCTACCCGTATTACACGACCCGCACGACTGCCGCGGGCAACGCGTACAACACGTACATCAGCTTCACCAACACGACGGCCAGCACCAAGGTGGTAAAGGTCCGCTTCCGCGAAGGCCGGAACAGCCGCGAAGTGCTAGACTTCAACGTGTTCCTGTCGCCGTTTGACATGTGGTCCGCGGCCGTGACGCCCAACTCCGACGGCACGGGCGCGCAGGTCGCAACGCAGGACCTGTCATGCACGATTCCGCAGTTCACGCCGGGAGTCCCCGTCGCGTTCCGTAACCTCAAGTACTCCGGCGCCAACGACGACGGCGCGGGCACGACGCTCGACCGCACCATGGAAGGCTACGTCGAAGTCTTCGAGATGGCGACCTACTCCCTGCTCGCTGCCGGCGTAGCCGTTCCTGGCACCGTCCCGCCCGTAAACAGCGCCGGCAATGTTATCGCCACCAATTCGCTGCACGACCAGGCGACCGGCAAGCCGGTCAACTGCGCGAAGGTCACCGACGGGCTGACAGGGGCGGCAGCCCCCGAGGCTTTGGGCGTGCGAGGGGGCCTGATGGGCACCGGTCAGCTTATCAATCCGGGAGCGGGCGCGTCGATGTCGTACAACCCGACGGTGCTCGATAATTTCTACCCGGTGCTTGTGCCAAACGGGACGAACTTCTCGATCTACAAGGATACGGGCAGTCCGAATCCGGCCATGTCCGACGCGGGTCTGGTCAGCGCCGTGAAGAGCGGGACTAATTTTACCGTGTCGAACTGGCCTGCCAGCCGCGGGGCGGATGCCGTTTCCGCCGTCCTGATGCACTCCGCGGTCATGAACGAGTACATCCTCGACACGGGCACCCTGTCGCAGACCAACTGGGTGGTGACGTTCCCGACCAAGAA
>Ga0209048_10001092_pt1 | contig 28389 bp, 26 predicted proteins | sample FrelakmetCRP12CR_FD_187146 | JGI IMG/M metagenome (GOLD analysis project Ga0209048, IMG submission 187146) | Freshwater lake sediment microbial communities from the University of Notre Dame, USA, for methane emissions studies - CRP12 CR (SPAdes)... | ecosystem: Environmental > Aquatic >... | reverse complement strand
GATCTCGCCGTGGCGCGAGATGCCCTCGCCGTAGAGGATGTCGAACAGCGCCTCGCGGAACGGGGGCGCGATCTTGTTCTTCACCACCTTGACGCGCGTTTCGTTGCCGACGACCTCGTCGCCCTTCTTGATCGCGCCGATCCGGCGGATATCGAGGCGGACCGACGCATAGAACTTGAGCGCGTTGCCGCCCGTCGTGGTCTCGGGGTTGCCGAACATCACGCCGATCTTCATGCGGATCTGGTTGATGAAGATGACGAGCGTGTTCGCGCGCTTGATGTTGGCGGTGAGCTTGCGCAGGGCCTGGCTCATGAGCCGCGCCTGCAGGCCGGGGAGCTGGTCGCCCATCTCGCCTTCGATCTCCGCCTTGGGCACGAGCGCCGCGACCGAGTCGATGACGATGATGTCGACGCCTCCCGAGCGCACCAGCATGTCGGCGATCTCGAGTCCCTGCTCGCCCGTGTCCGGCTGCGAGATCAGCAGTTCGCCCACGTTGACGCCGAGCTTGCCGGCGTATACGGGGTCGAGCGCGTTCTCGGCGTCGATGTAGGCGGCCGTGCCGCCGGCCTTCTGCACCTGGGCGACGACCTGCAGCGACAGCGTGGTCTTGCCGGACGACTCGGGCCCGTAGATTTCGACGACCCGGCCGCGCGGCAGCCCGCCGACGCCCAGCGCAATGTCGAGCCCCAGCGAGCCGGTGGACACGACCTGCAGGTCGTTCTGGACCTGGGACTCGCCCATTTTCATGATCGAGCCCTTGCCGAACTGCTTTTCGATCTGCGCGAGGGCGGCCGCGAGGGCCTTGCTTTTCTGGTCTTCCATCTTCTGGTCGAGGGGCATTGGGAGTGGCTCCGAAGTATCGCGCACGGCAGCGCGGACAGGTGAATCTACGGCTGGAATGATGGCATAGAACGATCGTTCGACGCAACCCCCCGAACGGCCTAGAGCAGTTCGTTGAAAGTCCGCTCATGGTTCGACAGGCTCACCACGAACGGATTCTCCGCTCCCGCAGAATCATCACGTTACCGTTCGTCCTGAGCTTGTCGAAGGACTCCTGTCACCCCGCGGCCGCTCGCGCCAGAAGGCCTTCCAGCGCCGACGCGACCGCGGCGGCGCGCACTGCCGCCCGGTCGCCGGCGAAATGCCGCGTCGCGCTCTCGATCGCTCCGCTGCGCAGCGACCAGGCGAAGCAGACCATCCCGACCGGCTTTTCCGGCGACCCGCCGGACGGGCCCGCGACCCCGGTGACGGCCACCGCGAGGTCGGCCACGCTGCGCGCGAGCGCGCCGGCGGCCATCTCCGTTGCCGTCGCCTCGCTGACGGCACCGTGGGCGGCGAGCGTTTCGGCGCGAACCCCGAGCATCGCGACCTTCGCTTCGTTCGAGTAGGTGACGAACCCGCGGTCGAACCAGCCGGAGCTGCCCGCGACATCGGTGATCGCCGCGGCGATCAGGCCGCCCGTGCATGATTCGGCGGTCGCGACCTTCCAGCCGCGGCGCGCGAGCTGCTGGCCGAGATCCGCCGCGACGGCATGCACGCCGACGTTCATGCGCAGGCTCCGGGTCGGCCGCGATAGTGGTACGTGTACGCCGTCGCAAACCCCAGCTTCCGATACACCGCAATGGCGGGTGCGTTGCCCGCGCTGACCTGCAGGTACGCAGCCTGCGCGCCATGCTGCCAACCCCACGACAGCAGCGACGCGCAGGCGAGCGTCGCGTAGCCCCGGCCCCGCGCGTCGGGCGCCGTGACCACGTCGAACACGCCGACGAGCTCGCCCTCGACGGCGACCTGCGCCGTGCAGACGACCCGCCCTGCGGCGCGCACGATCGCGAAGCGTTTGCCCAGCACCGAATTCGCGAGCCGTTCGCGATGGGCCTCGCGCTGGACGTCGGTCGAACCCCGCAGCTCGCCCACTGCGGCGACGAACGCCGGCATTTCCGGCGCCTCGAGCGCGACGTCGTCGTCGAAAGCGGGCAGCTCCGGCGGGCGGTCGAGCGCGACCGTCTGCACGAGCGTCTCGTCGAACGCCTCGTAGCCGCGACGGCCGAGCGCATCCTCGAGGTCGCCCGGGCGGACGAACGGCGTCATCCGGAACAGTATCGGCAGCCCGTGCTGCGCGTAGATGTCTTCGCAGCGGGCGATCTTCGCGACGAGCGGCAGCGACGAGCCGAAGTGCGCGTTGACGCTGCGCCCCCTCTTCGCGGCGCCGGGCGACAGGCGCAGCAGCCAGCCGTCGTAGAAGAGCTGCCGCTGCGTCTGCATCGCGTTCAGCCCGGCTTCCTCGATGCGCGCCGGGTCCGGCGGGCGCGACGTCCGATCTGCGGCGCCGGCCATCGCGTCAGCCGAAGGCGTACCCGAGCAGCGCGAGCACGACCAGCGTGTACGCGGCGGCCAGGAGATCGTCGACCATCACGCCGACGCCGTTCTTGAGCGCCGCTTCGAGCCGCCGGATCGGCGGCGGCTTCACGATGTCGAACAGGCGGAAGACGACGAACGCGAACGCCACCCTCAGGGCGTCGTCGCCGACGAAGTACAGCACCAGGAGGAACGCGACCACCTCGTCGCAGACGATCGCGCCGTGATCGGCGGCGCCGAGGTTGCGGCCGGCGATCTGCGCGGCCCAGGCGCCGACCAACGCGTACGCGACGATCACGGCGATGAAGACGACGTCGGAAAACTGCGCGCGCAGCACGACGGCGATCGGAATCGCGACGAGGGTGCCGAACGTTCCGGGAGCGACGGGGGCAAGCCCTGCGCCGAATCCGAGCGCGATGAAATGCGCCGGGTGGCGGAAGAGGAATCCGAGACCCGGCGCAACGGCAACGCTCATTGGTGCACCCTTGGCGCTGCGCGCCATCCCTCCGAGGGACGCCCGCGCGAGCAGGGCGAAGCCAAGGCCCGAAGGGCGCGCCTGCGAGCGCGGATGGCGGCCGACTCGACGACCCATCGGGTCACGCACACCCTCGCGGAGGCCGAGCCATTCGCGCCTTGGGACGGCCCGGCGGCGCTCATTGAGCTCACCTGCTCAGATCTGCGTGGCCGCGAAGGCGATCGCGCCCGTCGCCGCCAGCATCGCGAGCGCGCCGAGCGCCCAGTTGCGCCGGTATCCGCGCGCTTCCGAAGGGGTGACCGGCTCCAGCGGCGAGCGCCGGGTCAGCAGGAATTCCCAGACGTAGAGGAGCGCGCAGGCGATCGCGCCGGCAATGATCAGCACGAACGGCCGGTCGGTGACCGCGGCGCCCGCGATCGCCGCCGCACCGATCACCGCGAACGCGGCCAGCAGAATCCACCGCTGACCGTGCTGCGGGTCCAGGCGGAGCAGGCTGCGGCAGTTCGAGCAGCGGATGAAGAACCACCCCCCGACGAACCGGCGCACCGACGTGATCGACAGCTCGCCGCAGGCGGAGCAGCGCCGGGGATCGACGTTGTGCGACGGCATGGTTCACGCGAAGTGGTCGTAGGCCCGCGGCAGCGACGCCAGCGGCACGCCGGCTTCGTCGCGGACGACGAGCGCCGAGCCCGTCGTGATCGTGCCGATGCGCGCGAGCGGCAGGGCCACGGTTCCGGCGATCGCCGCGACGCGTGCGGCGAGCGAGGGCGGCGCGGTGAAGCACAGCTCGTAGTCATCGCCGCCGGCGAGGATGCAGTCGAGCGCAAGCAACCGTTCGGGGCCATCGAGCTTCCGCGCGAGCGCGGGCGAGCGCGGCACCGCGGCGAGATCGACCGTGGCGCCGACGTGCGAGCGCTCGAGGATGTGCCCGAGGTCGCCGACCAGGCCGTCGGACACGTCGATCGCCGCGGTGGCGACGCCGCGCAGCGCGATTCCCAGCTCGACACGCGGCACGGGCGTTTCGAGCCGCGCGCGCGCGGCCGCCAGCGGCGCGTCGTCGAGACCCGTGCGGCCCGACATCGCGGCGACGGCGAGCGCGGCGTCGCCCAGGATCCCCGACACGTAGACGTCGTCGCCGGGCGCCGCCCCCGCGCGCGTCAGCGCGTGCCCCGCGGGCACTTCGCCCAGGATCGTCACGCACAGGTTGAGGGGGCCGCGGGTGGTGTCGCCGCCGACCAGGTCGACGGCGTAAGCATCGGCCTCGGCGTAGAACCCGCGCGCGAAGGCGGCGAGCCAGGCTGCGTCGTCGTCCGGCAGCGCGCCGGCGAGCAGCGCCCACTTCGGCGTCGCGCCCATCGCCGCCATGTCGGACAGGTTCACCGCCAGCGTCTTGCGTCCGAGCTTCTCGGGATCGACATCGGCGAAGAAGTGCCGCCCGCCGACCAGCATGTCGACGGAAACCGCGAGCTCGCACCCTGCGGTCGGCGCGAGCAGCGCGGCATCGTCGCCGACGCCCAGATGCACCGACGCGGCCCGCGGCGGTCGCGAGAAGAACCGCGCGATCAGCTCGAACTCGTTCACGCCCGGATTATAGGCGATGCCGGTGCCCCGGCCGCGGCGCAACGCCGGCGCCTTTACGCCGTCCCCGTGCCGCAGCGCAGCGCGTCCATCTCGGCCGTGCGCAGCGTGACCGCGACCTTGTCGAGCACGCCGTTGACGAACTTGTGCCCGTCCGTGCCGCCGTACGCCTTCGCGAGCTCGATCGCCTCGTTGATCACGACGCGGCACGGAATCTCGTCCTGGTGCAGGAGCTCCCATGTGGCAATGACGAGGATCGCGCGCTCGATCGGCGAGAGCTGCTCGGCGCGCCGGTCGAGGTTGGGCGTCACCTGCCGGACAAGCGCATCGAATTCGGCGGTGACGCCCGCCCACAGGACGTCGAAATAGGCGGTGTCGGTCTTCGCGAAGCCCGCCGCTTCCGCGAGTTGCGCGCGAATCGCTTCGGGCGCGTTGCCCGACAGCTGCCGCTGGTAGAGCCCCTGCAGCACGAATTCGCGTGCGCGCCGCCTCGGGCTGGTCCTCATCGAGCGCGCCTGCGTAAGCTGGTCCTCATCGAGCGCGTCCAGCAGGTTGGCGACCTCGAGCCGTCGGACCAGAGCGTCGATTCGCCCCGGTCGCATCCCCACGTCGTGGGGCCCCTGCTCCCAGGCTCACGCCGCAGCCTCCGCACGTCCGCTCGGCCATACCCGCCGTCGCCTGTCGGCCGCAGCGTCGATTCGCCCCGGTCGCATCCCCACGTCGTGGGGCCCCTGCTCCCAGGCTCACGCCGCTAGTCCTCATCGAGCGCGTCCAGCAGGTTGGCGACCTCGAGCGCCGCCTGCGCCGCCTCGAATCCCTTCGCTTCGGCGCGCGTCAACGCCTGCTCGTCGGTGTCCGTGGTCAGGATGCCGTTGCCGATCGGAATGCCGAACTCGAGCTGCACCGCGGCGACGCCGCGCGCGGACTCGCTCGCGACGATCTCGAAGTGATACGTCTCGCCGCGGATCACCGCGCCCAGCGCGATCAGCGCGTCGTAGTCGCCCGACTGCGCCAGCCGCTGCAACACGATCGGCGTCTCCAGCGCCCCGGGCACCGTCGCGATCGTGATGCTCGCCTCGCCGACGCCGGCTTCCTTCAGGGCGCGCAGCGCGCCCGCGAGCAGCAGGTCGCCGAAGCCCGGGTTGAAGCGCGAGAGCACGATGCCGACGCGCCGGCCGATGCCGGTCGTGCTGGGGGGAATGCGGGTTGTCGCCATGACGTTGTGCGAGCGGTGCCGAGGGGACGCGCAGACGGGCGCGACTAGGACGCCCTGCGCACCGGCGGCTGCTCGAGGTAGCCGGTGACCTCGAGATCGAAGCCCGTCATGCTCGGCATCTTGCGCGGCTTCGCGAGCAGCCGCATCTTGCCGACATTGAGGTCGCGCAGGATCTGCGCGCCGATGCCGTAGTTGCGCAGATCGACCTTCGCGGAAATCGGGGGCTCGGTGTCCAGCGCGCGCCGGCGCAGCTCGTCGGCGCTCTCGGGCCGGTGCAGCAGCACGACGATTCCGCGGCCGGCCTCGACGATCGCGTCGAGCGCGGCGGCGACGGTCCACGAGTGCGCGGTGCTGCCGGTGTCGAGCAGGTCCATCACCGACAGCGGTTCGTGCACGCGCACCAGCGTCTCGGTGTCCGGCGAGATCGGCCCGCGCACGAGCGCGAGGTGCGTCGCGTCGGTGAGCTTGTCGCGGTACACGACCAGGCGGAAGGCGCCGTGCGCCGTCGCCAGCGGCCGCTCGGCGATCCGCTCGATCAGCCGCTCGGTGCGGCTCCGGTAGTGGATGAGATCGGCGATCGCGCCGATCTTGAGCCCGTGCTCGGCGGCAAAGGCGACGAGATCCGGCAATCGCGCCATCGTCCCGTCGGGATTCATGATTTCGCACAGCACCGCCGCGGACGTGAGCCCGGCCAGCGCGGCGAGATCGCAGCAGGCCTCGGTGTGCCCGGCCCGCGCCAGCACCCCGCCCGGCTGCGCTATCAGCGGAAACACGTGGCCCGGCTGCACGATGTCGGAAGCCTTGGCATCGGCGGCGGCCGCGACGCGGATCGTGTGCGCGCGGTCCGCCGCGGAAATGCCGGTCGTCACGCCGGTGGCGGCCTCGATCGACACGGTGAAGTTCGTGCCGTGCACCGACCGGTTCTGCGCGACCATCGGCGCGAGGTCGAGCCGTTTGGCGTGCTCGGCGGTGATCGGCATGCAGATCAGCCCGCGGCCGTGCACCGCCATGAAGTTGATCTTCTCCGGCGTCACGAAGTCCGCGGCGAAGATCAGGTCGCCCTCGTTCTCGCGGTCTTCCTCGTCGACGAGCACGGCCATGCGGCCGGCCTTGAGGTCGGCGACGATGTCGGTGATGGGGCAGAGGGTCATGGCGCGGCGTTCGGCTCGTTGCCACGGCATTTTACCCGTGCCGCAGATCCGCCGATACGGCCCCGGCGCCTCCGCGTCCCGCCGTCATCCCGCCCCGGCCACCTCGGGCGCGGGACGCCCCACGCGGAACCACGCGGCGTAGAGCGCCGGCAGGAAGCCCAGCGTCAGCACCGTGGCGACGACGATGCCGCCCATCATCGCGACGGCCATCGGGCCGAAGAAGTCGCTGCGCACGAGGGGGATCATCGCCAGCACGGCGGCGGCGGCGGTCAGCACGATCGGCCGGAAGCGGCGCACCGTGGCGCCGACGATCGCCTCCCACGGCGCGGCGCCGGCGGCGATGTCCTGCTCGATCTGGTCGACGAGGATCACCGAGTTGCGCATGATGATCCCCGACAGCGCGATCGTGCCCAGCATCGCGACGAAGCCGAACGGCTTGCCGAAGGCGAGCAGCGCCAGCGTCACGCCGATCAACCCCAGCGGCGCCGTCAGCACGACCATCGCCGTGCGCGCGAAGCTCCTGAGCTGCACCATGAGCAGCGCCAGCACCGCGAAAACGAGCAGCGGCACGCCGGCCGCGATCGACCGCTGCCCCTTCGTCGAGTCCTCGATCGCGCCGCCGATCTCCACCCGGTAGCCGAGCGGCAGCTGCGCGCGCACCGGGTCGAGCCGCGGATCGATGCGACTCGTCACGTCGGGCCCCTGCGCGTCGCCCTTGAGGTCGGCACGGACCGTGATCGTCGGCAGCCGGTTGCGTCGCCAGACGATCCCCTCCTCCTGCTCGTAGCGGATCTCGGCGATCTGCGTGATCGGCACGGCCTTGCCGTTCTTCGACGGAATCGCGAGGTCCCGCAGCGACGACAGCGCCGCGCGCTCGGCCCGCGCGCCGCGGACGACCACATCGATCTGCTTGTCGCCCTCGCGGAAGGTGGTTACCGTGAGACCGGAAACCGCGTTGTTGAGGAATGCGGCGATGTCCTGCGACGAAAAGCCGAGCAGGCGCGCCTTGTTCTGGTCGATCACGAGCCGGACCGCCTTGGTGGGCTCGTCCCAGTCGAACTGCACGCTGTCGGCGTCGGGGTCGGCGCGCATCACCGCCGCCACCTGCTGCGCGATCGCCCGCACCTTCGGGATGTCCTCGCCGGAAACGCGGAACTGCACCGGGAAGCCGACGGGCGGACCGTTCTCGAGGCGCGAAACGCGCCCGCGCAGCGCAGGGAAGTCGTCGTCGAGCCGCTTCAGGAGCCGCGTGCGCAGCCGCTCGCGCTCGGCGTTGCTCTTCGCGAGCACGACGAACTGCGCGAAATTCGACTGCTGGAGCTGCTGGTCGAGCGGCAGGTAGAAGCGCGGCGTGCCGCTGCCGACGTAGGCGACGTAGCTCTCGATCCCCGATTCCTCGTCGAGGATCGCCTCCAGCCGCTTCGCCTCGGCGAGCGTTGCCGCGTACGCGCTGCCTTCGGGCAGGCGCAGGTCGACGAGCAGCTCCGGGCGCGACGACGCCGGGAAGAACTGCTGCGGCACGAACCGGAACAGCGCGAGCGAGGCGGCAAAGGCCACGAGCGTCGCTCCTATCACGATGGCCCGGTGCGCCACGCCCCACTCGACCAGCGCGCGGAAGCGCAGGTAGAACGGGGTGCGGTAGACCGCCCCCGGATCGGCGTGCGCTGCCGCGTGCGGCGGCGGCGCCGGCCGGCCGCGAAGGCGCGCCCACGCCCTGGCCCACGGTGACGGTGCGCGCGGCTTCAGGTAGTCGGGCAGCATCCGGTAGCCCAGGTACGGGATCACGATGACGGCGACGATCCACGACGCGACCAGCGCGATCGACGACACCTGGAAGATCGAGCGCGTGTATTCGCCGGTGCCGCTCTTCGCCGTCGCGATCGGCAGGAAGCCCGCGACGGTGATGAGCGTGCCCGTCAGCATCGGAAACGCGGTGCTCGTGTAGGCGAAGCTCGCGGCGCGAAAGCGGTCGAACCCCTGCTCCAGCTTGATCGCCATCATCTCGACCGCGATGATCGCGTCGTCGACCAGCAGGCCGAGCGAAAGAATCAGCGCGCCCAGCGAGATCTTGTGCAGCCCGATGTCGAAGAGCCACATGCACAGGAACGTGATCGCGAGCACCAGCGGGATCGACACCGCGACGACCAGCCCCGTGCGCAGCCCGAGCGAGAGCAGCGACACGGCGAGCACGATCAGCACCGCTTCCACGAGCGAGCGCACGAACTGGTTGACCGAGCGCTGGACCGCACGCGGCATGCTCGCGACGGTCTCGATCTCGGCGCCCGCCGGCAGCGACCTGCCGATTCGCGCGATCTCGGCGTCGAGGCCCCGGCCGAGCTCGATCACGTCGCCGCCCCTGACCATCGTGATGCCGATGCCGAGCGCCTCGCGGCCCGCAACGCGCATCCGCTGCTGCGGCGGGTCCACGTAGCCGCGCTCGACGGTGGCGATGTCGCCCAGCCGGAAGACGCGGTTGTTCGCGCGTATCGCGATGTCCCGGATCGCGTCGAGCGACGCGAACGCCCCGGTCGGGCGCAGGTAGATGCGGTCGGTCGGCGTGTCGAAGACGCCTGCGGCCGCGATCGCATTCTGCGTCGCGAGCGTCTGGAAGATCTGCGCGGGCTCGACGCCCAGCGTCGCGAGCTTGCTGTTCGACAGCTCGATGAACACCTTCTCTTCCTGCTCGCCGATGAAGTCGACCTTCGCCACGCCCGGCACGCGCAGCAGCTCCGCGCGGACGCGGTCGCCGAACTCCTTCAGCTCGCGATACCCGAAGCCGTCGCCGGTGAGCGCATAGATGTTGGTGTAGGTGTCGCCGAACTCGTCGTTGAAGAACGGCCCCTGGATGCCGGAAGGCAGCGTGTTCCGCATGTCGCCCACCTTCTTGCGCACCTGGTAGAACGTGTCCGGCACCGCCGACGCGGGGGTCGAGTCCTTCATCGAGAAGAACACCAGCGACTCGCCGGGCTTCGAGTAGCTCCGGACCCAGTCGATGTACGGGACCTCCTGCAGCTTGCGCTCGATCCGGTCGGTGACCTGCAGCTCGACCTCGCGCGCCGTGGCGCCGGGCCAGCTGGTGCGCACGACCATCACCTTGAACGTGAACGGCGGGTCCTCGGACTGCCCGAGTTTCCCGTAGGAAAGAACGCCCGCCAGCGCGCAGACGACGATGAAGAACAGCACCAGCGGGCGATGGTGCAGCGCCCACTCGGAGAGGTTGAAGCGCGAATGGGTGACGCCGGACGGCGGAACGATGCTCATATGGGCACCCCTGGCGCTACGCGCCTTCCCTCCGAGAGGGAGCAATTCGCGCCTTGGGACGGCCCGGCAGCGCTCATGGCTCGATGGCTCCGCGACGCGGCGAGGCGTCAGCTCCCGGCAGCCGGAGCCGCGGCGCCGCTTGCTGCCGGCAACGGCCGGGCGCCGCCCGTGCCGCCCTCGTACGGCCGGACGGTCTGGCCCGGCTGCAGCTTGTGCACGCCGGCCGTCACGACCCATTCGCCGCTGGCCAGGCCCGCAGTGACGACGACGCCGTCCTCGCGATACTGGCCGACGGTCACCGGGCGCAGCGCGACCTTCTGCGTCTTCGGGTCGAAGATCCACACCGCGGGCTTGTCGTCCTGCCGGTAGAGCGACGTCAGCGGCAGCAGCGCCGCGTTCGCCGGCCCCTCGTCGGCGAGCCCCACGGTCGCGGTCATCCCCCACTGCAGCGACGGATCCGGCGCGAGGATCGCCACGCGGACCGCGAACGTGCGCGTCACCGGGTCGACCGCCGGCGAGATCTCGCGCACGCGCGCCGGATAGATCTTCTGCGGGTTCGCCCAAAGCGCAACGCCGATCCGCTTCGCGCGCGTCAGCTCGTCGATGCGGTTCTCGGGAACGCTGATCGCGACCTCGCGCTCGGCCTCGCGCGCGAGCTTCAGCACTGTCTGGCCCGCCGCGACCACCTGGCCGGCCTCGGCGGCGACCGCGGTGATCACGCCGTCCTCCGGCGCGACCAGTGTCGCGTACGCGGACTGGTTCTGCGCCACCGCGAGCTGCGCCTTCGCCTGCTCGTACTTCGCCCGGTTCGCGGAAAGCGCGTTCTGCTTCTGGTCGAGCGCGGAGCCGCTGACGAATTTCTGCGCGTAGAGGTTCTGGTAGCGCTCGTACTCGGCCTTCGCGAACGTGTACTCGGCCTCGGTCGCCGCGACGGCCGCCTTCGCGGCCTCCGACTGCAGCGCGACGTCGGCCGGATCGAGCCGGGCGAGGACCTGGCCCTTCTTCACGCGGACGCCGATGTCGACGCCGCGCGCGACCAGCTTGCCGCCGATGCGGAACGCGAGGTCCGTCTCGTAACGCGGCCTAACCTCGCCCGCGAATCCGGCAGTCGCTGGCATTGCGCCCAGCGCGACCTGCGCGAGCTGCACCGGGCGCACGGGTTCGGGCGCCGGCTCCTGCCTGGCGCACCCGACAAGCGCGGCGAGCGCGAGCGCTGCCAGCAACGTGGGGATCGAGTGTCTCATCGTCGTCCCCCTTCAGCCCTGCGCGCGCGCCGCCGCGCGATCGACGGCACCCTGCCACAGTGTCCGCAGCGCGCGCTCGAGGTCGTCCGCGTATGTCCATGCGAACGCCGGCGGCGCGGGCGCGGACACCGGCGCGCACGCCGCGCCCGCGGCGTCCGACATCTGCCACAGGCCGATGATCAGCGCGTAGCTGTGGCGCAGCAGCTGGACGCCCTCGCCCGGCTGCAGCCGCGGAAAGTGCCGCTCCAGTCCCGCCCCGGCACGAAGCAGCCGGTCCGACATGCGCTGCCGGAACGCGGCCGCGGCTTCCGTCGGCACGCTTTGCGCCATCAGGGCGAAGCACCGCGACGCGAGCGGCAGGAAGAGCGGCGGCTCGACCATGTACCTGCGCGTCAACGGCATCATGTCGTCGATGGCGACCGGCCCGGCACCCTCGACGAGCTCCGTCAGCGCCCCGAAGAAGCCGTCCACGTTGCGCTCGTGCAGCGCGAGCAGGAGCTCCTCCTTGCTCGGGAAATAAAGGTAGACGGTGCCCTTGGCGAGGCCCGCTTCGTCCGCGACGTCGGCGACATTCGCGGCACGCTCGGGCGACCGCAGCAGCAGGCGCTCGGCGGCGTCGAGGATCGCGTCGTGGCGCTCCTGCTTGTCCCCGGCCTGGACGGCGCGTTGGCGAATCACCATCGGATCTGCTCCCCCCACATTAACTGACCAGAAGTCATTTAATTGCGACAGTAAATGACCTCCGGTCAGTTGTCAAGCGAGGCGCCGTTACGGCCGGGGTGTCGCGAAAAAGTCGTTTCGTCCGCCGGGAGTTCGCGGCAGAATCCGCCGACGCGCCGCGCCACCGGGTCCCGAACGGGACAATCCGGCAGGGCTTCCGGGCGCGCACAACCTAGGAGGCAGGAAGCGATGCCCAAGTATCTGTTCCAGGCGAATTACACGGTCGAAGGAGCGAAGGGGATCCACAAGGACGGCGGCACGGCCCGCCGTGCAGCGGTCCAGAAGGCGGTAGCGGAGCTCGGAGGGCGGCTGGAGGCGTTCTACTTCGCCTTCGGCGGAACCGACGTCTACACGATCGTCGAGTTGCCCGACAACACGGCCGCCGCGGCCATGGCGATGGCGGTTGCGCAATCCGGCAAGGCGTCGGCGCACACCACCGTGCTGCTGACGCCCGAGGAAATCGACGCGGCAGCGAAGAAGAACGTCGCCTATCGGGGACCCGGCGGCTAGCGCGGAGCAGCGGAACCCGCGCGGGACGCGGCAACGCGTCCCGCACCCGGCGGTCGTCAGAACAGCGCGAGCGTCGCGCGCGTCAACTCGCTTGCGGGATCCGCGTAGTCGTCGATCACGCTGAAGTGGTGGCGCGCCGGAACGATGAGCGGCACGCGGGCGCCGGCCGGCCGGCTGTCGGGCCAGGCGTCCCAGAGGATCCTCGTCTGCCGGATGAATTCGGAGGTCTCGTCGGCGCCGACGGCGAGCAGCAGCGGCGCCCCGCATCGCGGCGTCATCCGCACCGGCGACAGCCGCGCCGCCTCGTCGGCGTCGAGCCCGAAGTCCGAGTTGAACGAGAACAGGACCATCGGCGCGAGGTCGTGCACGCCCGAGATCGAGACGGCGCCGGCCAGCGGATCGCGCGCGAGCCCCTGCGCCGTCCAGTCGGTCGCCAGCATCATCGCCGCCAGATGCCCGCCGGCCGAGTGCCCGCCGACGACGACGTGGTCGGGATTCACTCCCTGCGCCGCCCCATCGTCGACAACCCAGGCGACCGCGCGGCGGCATTCGTCGACGATCGTCGCGATCGTCACGTCCGGGCACAGGTCGTAGTTGACCACGGCGACCGCGATCCCCTGCGCGACGAACGGCTCCGCGACGAACGAGAAGTCGCTCTTGTCGAGCGCGCGCCAGTACCCGCCGTGCAGGAACACGAACGTGGCGCGGGTGCGGCCGGACGGCACGAACAGGTCGAGTGTTTCCTTCGCCCCCGGCCCGTAGCGCAGGTCGAGCTTCGGCGCGAGCGCGGCGCGCGCCTTTGCCGACGACTCGGCGAAGCGCGCGAGCCACAGCGGATGGTCGGGGACCGCGGCGCGATTGTTGTAGCCGCGCTCGACGAATTCCCGCGTGTAGACGATGGCGGCCACTCCGCTATGCGATCGGTGGCGCGACCACGATCGCGAGAGTCCCGAGTCCGTCGATGCCGCCGTCCAGCCGGTCGCCCGCGACAACGGGTCCGACCCCTGCCGGCGTGCCCGTGTAGATGAGGTCGCCCGGCAGCAGCTCGTAGTACTGCGACAGGAAGTGGATCGTGTGCGCGACGTCCCAGATCATCTCGGACAGGTCGCCCTGCTGCCGACGCACGCCGTTGACGTCGAGCCAGATCCTTCCGCGTGCCTGATGCCCGACCGCCGATACCGGATGCAGCGGCCCGATCGGCGCCGCCTGCGCGAACGATTTGCCGATGTCCCACGGCCGCTTCTTCTCGCGCATCTCGTTCTGAAGGTCGCGCCGGGTCATGTCGAGGCCGACGGCGTAGCCATAGACGATGGCGAGCGCGTCGGCCGGCGCGAGCTTCACGCCGCGCGCGCCGATCCCGACGACGAGCTCGATCTCGTGGTGATAGTTCTTCGTCGCGAGCGGATAGTGAACGCGCCCGACCGCCGGCGGTACGACCGGCACCACGGCGTCCGCCGGCTTCGTGAAGAAGAACGGCGGCTCCTTCGTCGAGTCGCCGCCCATTTCCTTCGCGTGCTCGGCGTAGTTGCGCCCGACGCAGTAGACGTGGCGGACCGGGAAGAGGCCGGCACTGCCGGCGACCGGCACGGCGGGCCCGTCCCAGGCGGGGAAGACGGTGGTCATTGGCGAGCTGCCTTTCGGTACGGACAGGATGTGGGGAGGTGTGCTGGGGGACCGCCTTCAGGCGGCCGCCGCCGTCCGGCTGCAGCCGGACCCACGCGTGGCGTCATTCGGCATCCGGCTGTCTCGCCGGCGCCGCCGCAGCGAAGGCCGGCAGCGCAAGGCACGCGGCCTCGATCGCGAGCAGCTTCGGATAGGGTGCGAGATCGAGATCGACACGGCGCGCGTTGGCGAGCTGCGGGACGAGGCAGATGTCGGCGAGCGTCGGGAGGGCGCCGTGGCAGAAGGCGCCGGTCGCCGCGTCGCGCGCGAGCTGCGTCTCCAGCGCCTCGAGCCCGGTGTCGCACCAGTAGCGATACCAGCCGTTCTTCTGCGCCTCGGTGACGCCAAGCGTCCCGGTGAGGTAGTTCAGCACGCGCAGGTTGTTGAGCGGGTGGATGTCGCAGGCGACCGCGAGCGCCAGCGCGCGCACGCGGGCGCGGCCGGCGGCATCGGACGGCAGCAGCGGCGGGCGCGGGTGCGTCTCGTCGAGCCACTCGATGATCGCCAGCGACTGCGTCAGCACCGCGCCATCGTCGGTGACGAGCGAGGGGACCAGCCCCTGCGGATTGAGCGCGAGGTAGTCGTCCTCGCGCTGCGCGCCACGGCGCAGGTGGACGAACGCGCGCTCCGGCGCGAGGCCCTTCAGTCCGAGCGCGATCCGCACGCGATACGCGGCGGACGAGCGGAAATAGTCGTAGAGCTTCAAGGGGCGTCTCAGAAAAACGCCTGGATGCCGGTCTGCGCGCGGCCGAGGATCAGCGCGTGGATGTCGTGCGTGCCCTCGTACGTGTTGACCGTCTCGAGGTTGAGCAGGTGGCGGATCACGTGGAACTCGTCGACGATGCCGTTGCCGCCGTGCATGTCGCGCGCCATTCGCGCGATCTCGAGCGCCTTGCCGCAGGAATTGCGCTTCATGATCGACGTGATCTCGGGCGCCGCCTTGCCTTCGTCCTTCATCCGCCCGAGCCGCAGGCAGCCCTGGAGCCCGAGCGTGATCTCGGTCTGCATGTCGGCCAGCTTCTTCTGGATCAGCTGGTTCGCGGCGAGCGGGCGGCCGAACTGATTGCGGTCGAGCGTGTACTGCCGCGCCGCGTGCCAGCACGACTCCGCAGCTCCGAGCGCGCCCCACGCGATGCCGTAGCGCGCGCTGTTGAGGCAGCCGAACGGGCCCTTGAGGCCCTCGACGTGCGGCAGCAGGTGGTCCTTCGGCACGTGCACGTCGTCCATCACGATCTCGCCGGTGACCGACGTGCGCAGGCTGAACTTGCCCTCGATCTTCGGCGCCGACAGGCCGGCCATGCCCTTCTCGAGGACGAAGCCGCGGATCACGCCGTCGTCGGTCTTCGCCCACACGACGAAGACGTCCGCGATCGGCGAGTTCGAGATCCACATCTTGCTGCCGACGAGCCGGTAGCCGCCCGCTGCCGCGTGCGCGCGCGTGATCATCGAGCCCGGGTCCGAGCCGTGGTTGGGCTCGGTCAGCCCGAAGCAGCCGATCCACTCGCCGGTCGCGAGCTTCGGCAGGTATTTCTTCCGCTGCGCCTCCGTGCCGTACGTGCAGATCGGGTGCATCACGAGCGAGCTCTGCACGCTCATCATCGAGCGATAGCCCGAGTCGACGCGCTCGACCTCGCGCGCGATCAGCCCGTAGCACACGTAGTTGAGCCCCGCGCCGCCGTACTCGGCGGGGATCGTCGGCCCGAGCAGTCCCAGCGCGCCCATTTCCCGGAACACGGCCGGATCCGACGTCTCGTTGCGGAACGACTCCGTGACCCGAGGCAGCAGCTTCTCCTGCGCGTAGTCGTGCGCGGTGTCGCGCACCATGCGCTCCTCCTCGGAGAGCTGGTCGTCCAGGAGCAGCGGATCGTCCCAGACGAATTTCGCCTTGGACGCGGGATCGACTCGCTCGGGAGCGTTCATGGGGAACTCCGGGTCGCGGTGGGAGCGTCCCGCGCATCCGGAACGGACCGCGGGGGATTCGACGAGGCATTATCGCGCGGCGGCGCGCGGGATGCCAGTTCCCCGGGGCGCTCCTATGCCTGCCGCAGCCGGAAGCGCTGCAGCTTCCCGGTTTCCGTGCGCGGCAGCGCGGCCAGGTACTCGACAGCGCGTGGATACTTGTACGGCGCGATCGAGCGCTTCACGAAATCCTGCAGCTCGCGCGTCAGTGCGTCGCCGGCGGCGAAGCCGGGTTTCACCACGACGAACGCCTTGACGATCTGCCCGCGCTCCTCGTCGGCGACGCCGATGACGCCGCATTCGGCGACGCCGGGATGCAGGAGCAGCGCGCCTTCGACCTCGGGCCCCGCGATGTTGTAGCCGGCGCTGACGATCATGTCGTCGGCGCGCGCCTGGAACACGAAGTCACCGTCGGCGTCGACGACGTAGGCGTCGCCCGTGTAGTTCCAGCCGCCCTGCACGTAGGTTGCCTGCCGGTCGTCGGCGAGGTAGCGGCAGCCCGTCGGCCCCTTGACCGCGAGCTTGCCGACCTCGCCCTGCCGCGCCGGATTTCCGGCGTCGTCCATCACGCAGGCGCGGTAACCGGGGATCGGCCGGCCGGTCGCGCCGGGCTTCGCGTGCGCCTCGTCGTGCGAGATGAAGATGTGCAGCATCTCGGTGGCGCCGATGCCGTCGATCATCTCGATGCCGGTCGCGTCCTTCCACAGCTTCCGCGTCGCGGCCGGCAGCGCTTCGCCGGCCGACACGCACTTCGCGAGCGACGACAGGTCGTGATGTCGCGCCTCGGCCGCCATCGCCCGGTAGGACGTCGGCGCCGTGAAGAGCACGTTCGCGCGGTGCCGGGTGATCGCCGGAAGCAGCGCCTCGGGCGCCGGCCGCTCGACGAGGAGCGTCGCGGCGCCGATCGAAAGCGGGAACAGCAGCAGTCCGCCCAGGCCGAACGTGAACGCGAGCGGCGGGCTGCCCGTGAAGAGCGAGTCGGGCGCCGCGCGCAGCGTCGACCGCGGCCAGCAGTCGCACACCGCCATAACGTCGCGGTGGAAGTGCATCGTGCCCTTCGGCTTGCCGGTCGTGCCCGACGTGAACGCGATGAGCGCGGTGTCCTCCGCCGCCGTGTCCACGTTGGCGAACGTCGGCGGCTTGCCCGCCGCCAGTGCGTCGAGCCCCTGCGCGTCGTCGGCGCCGAACAGCACGACCGTCGCGAGGGTCGGGCAGTTCGCGCGGGCGGCGCCGAGCTCCGCGGCGAGCCGGGCGTCGCAGAGCGCGTGCGAGACACGGGCCTTGGTCACGATATCGGTCAGCTCCTTCGCGCGCAGCAGCGGCATCGTGCCCACCGCGATCGCCCCTGCCTTCATCACCGCGAACCAGCACGCGGCGTGCATCGGGCTGTTCGGGGCGCGCAGCAGCACGCGGTTGCCCGGAACGACGCCGAGATCCTCGATCAGCACGCGCGCGATGCGGTTCGCATGTGCGAGGAGGTCGGCATAGGTCCAGCGCAGTCCGCCCGGCGCGACGATCGCCGTGCGGGCGCCCCACCCGCGCGCGATCGCGCGGTCGAGCAGCGCCGTACCGCAGTTCAACCGCTCCGGATACCGGAGCTCCGGCAGCTCGAAGAGGAATTCGGGCCACGCTTCGCGCGGCGGCAGGTTGTCCAGCGCGAAGGTGTCGAGGTGCGCCGTATAGCTCATTGCACCACCCCCACGCTTGCGGCCGTCGCCGCTTCGCTGCCCCCCGAGGGGGAGCAATTCCGTGCCGCCTCCTTGTACCCGACCGCCGGGTGTTGCGACCCCGTGTCGGCCGCCGTCCACGCTCGCGGACGCGCTCTTCGAGCCTGGGCTACACCCCGCTCGCTTGGACGTCCCTGGGACGGCCTGGCGGCGCTCATCCGCAGCTATCTCGGGGTGCGCGCAGCAGCTCGCGCGCGATGACGAGCTTTTGCACCTCGGTCGCGCCTTCGTAGATCCGCAGCGCGCGGATCTCGCGGTACAGCCGCTCGACCACCTGGCCGCGCGTCACGCCGAGGCCGCCGAAGAGCTGCACCGCGGCATCGACGACCTGCTGCGCGGATTCGGTCGCCGCCATCTTGGCCATCGCGGCTTCCTTCGTCGTCGGCGCGTGCCTGACGTCGCGCAGCCACGCGGCACGGTACGTGAGGAGCGCCGCGGCATCGATCGCCGTCGCCATGTCGCCGAGCTTCGCCTGCGTCAACTGCAGGTCCGCAAGCGTCGCGCCGAACATCCGCCGCTCCCGCACCCGGCCGAGCGCCTCGTCCAGCGCACGCCGCGCGAACCCCAGCGCCGCCGCGGCAACCGACGCGCGGAAGATGTCGAGCGTGCGCATCGCGAGCTTGAAGCCCTCGCCGGCGCCGCCGAGCAGCGCTTCGGGGCCCACGCGGCAGCCGGCAAACTCGAGGCGCGCGAGCGGATGCGGCGCGATCACGTCGATCCGCGCGGCGATCGCAAGCCCTGGCGTCTGCGCCGGGACCAGGAACGCGGAGATGCCGCGCGTGCCGGTCTCCTCGCCGGTGCGCGCGAACACGCAGTAGAAATCGGCGATCCCGCCGTTCGAGATCCACGTCTTGCACCCGTCGAGCACCCAGACGCCGCCGTCGCGCCGCGCGCGCGTCGTCATCGCCGCAACGTCGGATCCGGCGTCGGGCTCCGACAGCGCGAACGCGGCAATCGCCGTCCCCTGCGCCACCGCGGGGAGCCAGCGTCCCTTCTGCGCATCGGTCCCTGCGAGCGTGATCGCGCCGCTGCCCAACCCCTGCATCGCGAACGCGAAATCGGCGAGGCCATCGTGATACGCCAGCGTTTCGCGGGCGATGCACAGCGCGCGCGAGTCGACGGCGGCGAGCGCTCCACCGTTCGCGGCAGGGACGCAGTAGCGCAGCCAGCCGGCCTCGCCCAGCGCGCGCACGAGCGCGCGGCAGCGGGCGTCGACGCCGGCATCGTCGCCTGCGACCGGCATCCGCGCTGCCCACGCGTCGAGGCCCGACGCCAGCGCGCGGTGCCCGTCGCCGAAGAATGGCCAGTCGAGATGCGTGCGGTCCATCTCAATGCGCGCCTTCATGTCCGGCTGAAGCCGGACCCACGACGGCCGGACCCACGGACCGAGTCCCGGGGCGGTCCACCTCAGTTGCCCTCGAACTTCGGCGCCCGTTTCGCCGCGAAGGCTTCGAACGCCCGGCGGAAGTCCGCGGTCTGCATGCAGATCGCCTGCGCTTCGGCCTCCGCCTCGATCGCCGCATCGAGATCCATCGCCCACTCCTGGTGCAGCAGCTTCTTCGTCATCGCGTGGGCGAACGTCGGGCCGTCGGCAAGCGAGCGGGCGAGCGCCTGGGCCTCGGCGTGCAGCGCGTCGGGCGCGACGACCCGGCTGAAGAAACCCCACGCCACGCCCTCGTCGGACGTCATCGCCCGGCCGGTATGGAGAAGCTCGGCTGCACGACCCTGTCCGATCATCCGCGGCAGCAGCGTGCACGCACCCATGTCGCACCCGGCGAGGCCGACGCGCGCGAACAGGAACGCGGTGCGGGCCGCGGGCGTGCCGAGCCGGAAGTCCGCGGCGAGCGCGATCATCGCACCGGCGCCCGCGCACACGCCGTCGACGGCGGCGACGATGGTCTGCGGGCAGTGCCGCATCGCCTTGACGAGATCCCCGGTCATCCGCGTGAACGCGAGGAGCTCCGGCATCGCCATCCGCGTGAGGGGGCCGATGATCTCGTGCACGTCGCCGCCCGAGCAGAAATTGCCGCCCGCGCCGCGGATCACGATGGCCTTTACGTCATTCGCGTACACGAGGGCGCGGAACAGGTCGCGCAGCTCGGCGTACGAGTCGAACGTCAGCGGGTTCTTCCGTTCGGGACGATCGAGCGTGATCGTGGCCACCCTGCCGTCGTCGTCCGCCTGCCAGCGAAAATGCACGGCCCGGTAATCGCGCAGCGGCCGCAGGTGGTGCGCCATGGTCATGCCCGGTCTCCTCCTTCTTGTTGCGGCGGCGTCGATCGCGACAACCATGCTGCGCGCACTTCTGCGGGCGCGTCCGCGTGGCTGCGAGCCGTCCGGACATCTTAGACCGCGAGCAGGTGCCGTCAAGGGGCGCGGATAGCGCAATCCTTCGTTCGACCTAGGCCATCCGCGCCATTCCGCACGCGCAGTGGCGTCGCTACGCTGCCTGTCCGATTCCGATGCACGACGGGCGCCTCCGGTTCCGATGCGTCTCCCCTCCGACCCTCGCGCAGCCCGCAAGACGGCGGCCTTTACGCTCGTCGAGGTCCTGGTCGCCGTCACGATCGCCCTGGCGCTCGCGGCGACGGTCACGCCTTCCTTCCGCGACTGGCTCACGGCATACCAGCTGGCAAACCACGCCAGGCAACTCGCCGCGAGCATGACCCAGGCGCGCACGGAAGCGATCAGGCGCGGCCATCGCGTCAACCTCTGCAAGTCGCCGGACCGGCAACGGTGCGCCGATCGTGGTGTCTGGAACTCGGGGTTTCTGGTCTTCGTCGACGTCAACGGCGACGGCCAGGTCGACGACGACGAGCCCTTGCTCGCGATCGAAGGTCCCGCGCCCCCGGGCATCACGGTGCAGGCCAACCGGCCGCTCGACGGGTACGTTTCCTACACGAGCATCGGGCACGCCCGGATGCTGAACGGTGCGCTGCAGATGGGCACGTTCACCGTCTGCCGCAGCGGGCAGTACGCGCTGCAGGTGGTGCTCGCCAGCAGCGGTCGCGTGCGCGTCGAGAAGTCCGGCGTGCGCTGCCCCTGACCATCGCGCGACACCGCCGCGCATCGCGGCCACGTGATGACATTCGCATGCCCGACGCGTCGCGCGCGCAGCGGAAAATGCCAGCGTCATGACGATGCGCGTTCGCTCTGAAAAATCGCGGCAGCCGTCCGTTCTCGTGCGGGGCCCGTTAGTCGGGATGGTTTGCGGCGCGCAGCGCGGCAAACTACGATACGTCCGAAGGCAACAGGAATCCATCGATGATCGTTCACCTGCACAAGCACGCCCGCGTTGCCGGATTCACGCTGATCGAGGTCATGATCACGGTGGCCATCGTCGCGATCCTCGCCGCGGTCGCGCTTCCCAGCTACTTCGACTACCTGACGCGAAGCCGGCTGGTCGAGGCGAAGACCAATCTGACCGACATGCGCACGCGGATGGAACAGTATTTCCTCGACAACCGGGCGTATCCGACAGCGTGCATCGCACCCGCCGCCGGCGCGGCCGGCGCTGGCAACATCTACCTGCCCGCGAGCCAGAAGTTCTTCGCCGTCACCTGCCCCACGCTGACGGCGAACACCTATACGGTGATCGCGACCGGCCAGGGCAACATGTCCGCCTTCGTATTCGCGATCAACGAGAAGAACGAGCGGAGCACGACCAGCGTGCCGTCGGGCTGGACGAACCCCGGCACGTGCTGGGTCAGCCGGAAGAGCGGAGACTGCGGATGATCAGCCGACCAGCGAAGCCGTCGGGCTTCACATTGATCGAGCTGATGGTGGGGCTCGCGATCCTCGCGCTCCTGCTGCTGCTCGGCTTGCCGTCGTTCACGACGTACCTGCGCAACAGCGAGATCCGCTCGACCGCCGAGTCGATCGTCAACGGACTGCGGGCCGCGGCTGCCGAGGCGGCCAACCGGAACGCTCCGGTGACCTTCGCGATCACGGGCGGCGGGGGTTCGGCATGGACGGGCTGGGAGATCACCTACGTCGACGAAAAGGGTGCGACGAAGACCATCCAGGGGTCTTCGAAAAAGGAAGGCGGGGCGAACACGAGTCTGACGCTCGCGCCGACCGGCAAGAGCTCGGTGATCTTCACGGAGCTCGGCCGCGTCGCGAAACAGGGAACGGCGGGCGACCACCTCCAGCAGGTCGACATCGCTTCGATCGCAAGCGGCGCGGGGCGCCCGCTGCGGATCATCATCGACGACGTGAGCCCGGCCACCCCCGGCAAGCCGCGCGGGCTTCGGATGTGCGACCCCGACCCGGCGCTGTCCGCTTTGACGCCTCCCGATCCGAGGGCCTGTTGAGATGACATACCACGCGCACGCAGCGAATCCCCTTCCCGCCCGCCAGCGCGGGAGCTACCTGCTCGAGGCGCTGATCGCGATCCTCATCTTCGCGTTCGGCGTCCTGGGGCTGATCGGGTTGCTGGGCAGCTCGATCCGCGTCACCAACGACGCCCGCTTCCGGTCGGAAGCGGCAAACCTGGCCAGCGCAATGATCGCCGACATGTGGATGATGACCGCCGATCAGATGGATACGCAGTTCGGCACCGCCGGCCCTAAGCTCGGGACGTGGCAAACGAAAGCGGCAGATCTTCTGCCGTCGGCCGCGTCGCATCCGCCGACCGTCGTGCTGACGCCGGGGCTGTCGCCCGAAAGCCGCGACGTCGTGGTCACGGTGTTCTGGCAGCTGCCCGGCGACAAGGAGCTCCACCAGCACCTGATGACGGCCCAGATCGGCAGGAATCCGGGGGCTCCATGAACGCCATGAACCACAGCGGGCGTCCGGCCGAGCGCGGCATGGGCCTGATCGAGGTGATGATCAGCGTCGTCATCGGCCTGCTGCTCGTGCTCGTGATCTACCAGATCTACGAGGTCAGCGAAGGCCAGAAGCGCACGATCACCGCCGGCAGCGACGCGCAGCAGAACGCGAGCTACGGCCTCTACGTGCTGGCGCGCGATGTATCGATGGCCGGGAATGGCATCGCATCGGCGGCGACGGACGCCGCCGGCAGCCCGGTGCTGGATGGCTGCGCGCTGCTGCGCCCGGTTCCGGTTCTCCTCGCCGCCGGCAACACGGACAACGATCCCGACACGATCACGGTGCTCTACGGCGGCTCGAGCTCGCTTTCGACGCCCGTCCAGTTCAAGCAGACGGCAACGACCGCCCAGCCCTATGTGGTGCCGGGCCCGGTCGGATTCAGCCCGAACGACGTGATCGTGGCCGTCCAGGGCGCCAACTGCACGCTTTCCACCATCAATGCGAACGGAGTTGCCGTCGACGGCACGACCGGCTTTGCGACGCTCACCCATACGCCGATTGCGGGCAACAACGGCGCGACCTACGGCGCGGTCAACGCCGCGCTGGTGAATCTGGGGCAGCCGGCGTCGATGGGACGCATCGTCTACACGGTCGACCCCACGGCGCACGCGCTGCGAACGCAGAAGCGGCTGCCGACCGACGACCCCGTGAGTCCGCTCGTCAGCGACGTCGTCAACCTGAAGGCGCAGTACGGCCTCGACACCGACAACGACGGCATCGTCGACACCTGGCAGGACCCGACCGGCAATGTCTGGTCCGCCGCCAACCTGCCGAACCAGCCGCTGGCGACGCTGCGCCAGATCCGTGCGGTCCGCGTCGCGATCGTCACGCGCAGCGCGCAATACGAAAAGGTCGCCGTCACCGCGGGTCCGCTGACGATGCTCGACGGCAATGTGTCGATGACGCTCACCGGCGACGATCAGCACTACCGCTACAAGGTGCTCGAGACCATCGTCCCGCTCCGCAACGCTCTCTGGAACGCACCGTGAAGCTCGCTCACCTCACCCATGTCGACGCGCGTTGCCGCGCCCGTTCCGCGGGCGGACAGCGCGGCGTCGTGCTGTTCATCGCGCTCCTCGTCATGGTGGCGTTGAGCCTCGCGGGGATCGCCTTGATCCGTTCGGCCGACACGGCGACGATCGTCGCCGGCAACCTCGCCTTCAAGCAGGCCGCCGCGTCCGCCGTCGATCGCAGCATCGAGCAGGCGATCCAGGCGCTGTTCAACCCGGTCGCGTACCCGGCGCTGCCGAGTCCCGCGATCGCCGACAAGCAGAGCGACGTCAGGGCCCAGAACTACTTCGCCAACGTCCGCCTGAAAGCCGACGGGAGCATTCCCGAGATCCCGGACGAGCTGCAGTCGTCGACCGCATTTGCCGAGGCCGGCCTCAAGACCGACCTCGTCCCGGTCGATGCAGCCGGCAACAAGAGCTTTTACGTCATCGAGCGGATGTGCGCCAACGCGGGCCCGGCCGTCGCCGCCAACTGCAATCTCTCGAGCGCCTCGCTGGGCGCCGACGCCGGGACGCAGCACTACGAGGGCCTGGTCCGCACCGGCGACGCCTTCTACCGTGTCACGGTCCGCGTCGAGGGCCCGCGAAACACCGTTGCGTACGCGCAGGCGATCCTCAGATAGCGCGCGCATCGCAGGAGCCCCGCCATGATTCCGCCCCGCCCATCCACCCTCCTGACGCGCCTCGCTGCCGTTGCGGCGACCGCGCTCCTCGCGCTGCCGGCGGGCGTGCACGCAGCCCGGCCGGTGCTGGCCGAAACGCCGCTGCAGTCGCTGAACCGCGTCAAGCCGAACATCATGTTCACCGTCGACGACTCGGGCAGCATGATCTTCGAGTTCCTCCCCGACTACACGGCGGAAGGGCCGCCGCCACTGAACGGCGGCGTCTACTATTGCCGCGATCGCCGCAACTGCGGCGGCATCGTCGATCCCCTGAACGGCCCGTCGTGGGCCATCGACAAATACGATCCGCCGATCCGCAGCAGCGCGTACAACCGGCTTTTCTACGATCCGTCGGTCGATTACACGGCGGGCAAGAAGGCCGACAGCACGTACCTTTCCTGCGAAGCGAGCAGCGCCAACTGCACGGGACCGTGGACCAGCGTCTACGCCGACGGCTTCGCCGGGTATCCGGGCGCCAACAGCGGCTCGACGATCAATCTCACGAACGGCTATCCCGACACCGTGTGGTGCAACAGCCAGTCCCAGGCTACGGGGGCGGACTTCGACACGGCGTTCACCGACGGGTCCCGGTGCCGCATCAATGGCCGTTCGTACAAGTCCTACACGGCGTTCAGCGGCGCGTCGATCCTCTGGACGGCGCCCGCCGTTGCCGCCGGCTACAACTACCCGAACGCCATCAACCCCGCGACGGGTTCCGCGACGACGTGCGCCGGCGCCAACGAGTATTGCGTCTTCAACGTTTCGGCGAGCCGCACCACGAACCCGTACTACTACACGGTTTCGAAGGTCCAGTTCTGCCAGTTCCGCGATGCCGGCGGGTTCGGGACGCCGCCCTGCAGCGACCGCTGGGACGAGACGACCTACCGCTACGTGCGCTACGGCAGCGACCCGAACAAGGCATTCGATCCGGCTGCCTTCACGCGGATCGACATCGTGCCGCCAGGCGTCTCCGCGAACGGAGTGCCCGGGCCGGCCGTGCTCGCGAACGGTGTTGCCACCATCAACCCGAGCGGTCGCACCGTCGCGACGGAAATGGCCAACTTCGCGAAGTGGTACTCGTTCCATCGCAACCGGATCCTGGCGATGAAGACGGCCGGCGGCATCGCGTTTTCCGCGCTCACCGACGAAAACGCGCGCGTCGGGCTCCACACGCTGCGGTTCGGCTGGAACGGCTCGACCGGTACGTACATCCCGAACGGCAACATGAACAACAACCCGTTCCTCAACATCGCGGACTTCAACCCCGCGAACAAGTCGACCTGGTTCACGAGCTTCTACGGGCTCAAGATGGGCGGCGGAACGCCGCTCCCGGACGCCATGTACCGGATCGGCGAATACTTCTCGAACTCCGGCAACTCCGGGCTGCCGGGCGCGGTCGACCCGCTCGATCCGGTCACCGGCCGATGCCAGCAGAACTACCACCTGATGTCGACCGACGGCTACTGGAATTTCACGCTGCGCAACGCCAGTGTCGGCGACCAGGACCGGACCGTTCCCGGAACGCTTCCCGGCCCGGTGCCGGGCTTCACGCCGGGCAGCCCGTTTCCCCGACCCTACTACGAGGGGTCGAACTCGAGCAGCAACAACCTCGCGGATCTGGCGATGTACTACTGGATCCGCGACCTCCGACCCGCGATTCCCGACAACGTCAAGGACACCCTTGCGCCGTGGCAGCACGTCAACTTCTACGCGCTGGCGATCGGCGCACAGGGAAGCATCGTCTATCCGACGGGCATCGACGCCATCACCGCGGGGCTCAGCGATTGGCCGGTGCCCCTGGGGGCGGAGCGTTCGGATTCCATCGACGACCTCTGGCATGCGGCGATCAACGGCCGGGGCCGGTTCTTCAATCCTTCGAACTCGCAGCAGCTCGGCGAGAGCATCGTCGCGGCGCTGGCTGACTTCACTTCGCAGTCGGGCACCGGCACGGCCATCGGGATCGCCGGAGCGCAGCTCACTGCCACCCGGAGTTACGGCTACCGGGCGAGCTACGAGATAGGATCATGGGGCGACGTGAAGAAGTACGCACTCGACCCCGCCACCGGGGCGCTTCCGGTCAAGGCCGACGGCAACCCGCTGAACGCTCCGGTGTGGTCGGCCGCGACGCAACTGGATGCGCAGGTGGCGGTCGTGGGCGACGTAAAGGGCTGGGACACGAAGCGCAAGATCCTGACGACGAAAGACGACGGCCAGCCCGTCGCGTTCCGCATCGGAAACCTGACCGGGAAGCAGAAGGACGCGCTCAACAAAGGATGGACGGCCGCCGGCGTAAGCGTGACGGCAGACGCGGTCCTCAATTACCTGCGCGGCGACAAGTCGAACGAGGGCGATGGCACGACGAATTTCCGCGTCCGGTCGCACATCCTCGGCGACATCGTCTACTCCGGCGCCGTTCCGGTGGGCGCGCCCGGCCAGCCCTACGACGACACTGGCAATCCCGGCTATCCGGCCTTCGCCGCCGCAAAGAGCACGCGCACGCCCATGGTGTACGTCGGCGCCAACGACGGCATGCTGCACGCGTTCGTCGACTCGAGCACGACCGATGGCGGCAAGGAAGCCTGGGCGTACGTTCCCAACGCGCTCTTCAGCGCGACCGATCCGAACAACCCGGGCAATCCGACCGACGCCGCGTCGCGCGCGTTCCAGCTCGGGGCGCTGAGCTATCGCCGCGGCGGCATTCCGCTGTTCGATCCGAAGTTCTACGTCAACGCTACGCCGCGCGTCTGGGACATCGATTTCGCCAACACCAAGACGAGCACGCCGCCGAAGACCGGCAACGACTGGCATACGGTTCTCGTGGGCGGCCTGGGCGCCGGCGGCCGGGCCATCTACGCGCTCGATGTCACGACACCGGTTTCGATGAACATGCTCGAAGACGACGTCGTCGCCGCGCAGCCCGTGCTGTGGGAATTCACCGACGATCATCTCGGCTACGTCTACGACGCACCGACGCTCGTCAAGACCCGGGCATTCGGTTGGGTCGTGCTTGCCGTCTCCGGGTACAACAACAAGGATGGCAAGGGCATCCTCTATGTTCTGAATCCGACCGACGGCAAGATCCTGAAAAAGCTCTCTCCGGACGAATCCAAGGACCTCGACAAGAATAGTGCCACCCCGAGCGACACCGGCGGCGCACCGTCGGACACCAATCCGCGGGGCCTCTCCACGATCCGCGCCTATACGGCCAGCCGCAAGGACCCCTACGTGCTGCAGGCCTACGGCGGCGATCTCCATGGCAATGTCTGGCGATTCGACCTCTCCGATCCGGACGAGTCCAAGTGGAAGGTCGCGCTGATCGCCAAGCTCAAGGACGCGAGCGGCAAGGAACAGCCGATCACCACCGGCGTGCGCGTCGAAATCGACCAGAACAACAACGTCGACCGCTACCTTTTCGTCGGCACGGGCAAGCTGCTCGCCCAATCGGACCTCGACGACACGTCCGTCAGGAATGCCGTCTACGTGATACGGGACGGCACCCGCACGACGCCCGAGCCGGCACCGGCCACGCCCTACTCCCGCGCCGACCTCAACGCGGTCAGCGGAGCCACGATTGCCGGCTTCACGGGGACCGCGACGGGACGCGGCTGGTACCAGGAAGCAGCCAACTCGAAGCAGAAGATCGTCACCGACGTCTACGCGGACGTGCAGACGGTCGTCTATGCATTTTCCGAGCCGGGGAACGATGCGTGCGAGGCTGCATTGACGGCGACCCTGTACGCACGTGAATTCGGCACCGGCAACTCGGTGCTCGAATCGTCGGCTGGCGATGTCGTGGCCAGCATCGCCGACATCGGTGCAATCGCGGGCGCGACGCTGATCCAGGGGCAGCCGGGAACCGGCAGTGCGTCGAGTGGCGACGTCCGGGTCCAGGTCACCACGATGAAGGGCCAGGTCTTCAGCTTCGGCGTCAAGCTCGCCGGCGGTTCGTCGCCCAAGCACCGCGTTTCGTGGCGGCTGCTGAGCACGAACTGACCACCGTCGCGGTTTCGCCGCGCCCCCCGGCGCAGT
>Ga0209048_10001091_pt1 | contig 28447 bp, 26 predicted proteins | sample FrelakmetCRP12CR_FD_187146 | JGI IMG/M metagenome (GOLD analysis project Ga0209048, IMG submission 187146) | Freshwater lake sediment microbial communities from the University of Notre Dame, USA, for methane emissions studies - CRP12 CR (SPAdes)... | ecosystem: Environmental > Aquatic >... | reverse complement strand
GTAGGTGGCCGGGCAGGAGCGGGGGGTCTTGCCGATGGGAGTCTGATCGACCTCGAGCACCCGGCTGATGGATTGCCAGCCGTCGATCGATGCGCACCCAACGGTGGGTGAAGGCGCCGCGACCGCCGCGCCGCGCCGCGCCGCCCGGGTCGCATGCGCGCTGCGCGCCAACAGAAGCTCGAGATTGCGCAGCAGCACGTCACGCGCCAGCGAGGACTTGCCGGAGCCGGAGACGCCCGTGATCACGGTCAAGCGGCGCAGGGGAATGCGCGCATCGGCCTTGCGCAAATTGTGCAGCGTCGCGCCGCGGATGCGAATTGCGGACGTGCCGGCATCGACCGGCCTGCGGCGCGAGCGCGAGTGCGTGAGCGGGGAGGCCAGGCAGCGCCCGGTCGCGGAATTGTTCAGGCGCGCGAGTTCCGCCGCGGTGCCCTGCGCCACCAAGCGGCCGCCGCGCGTGCCGGCGCCGGGCCCCAAGTCGATCACGTGATCGGCGCGGCGGATCGTCTCCTCGTCATGCTCGACCACGATGAGGGTGTTGCCCCGGCTGCGCAGCCGGTCGAGCGTATCGAGCAGCGCCACGTTGTCGCGCGGGTGCAGACCGATGGTGGGCTCGTCGAGCACGTAGCAAACCCCCTGCAGGTTCGAGCCGAGCTGGGCGGCGAGGCGGATGCGCTGCGCCTCGCCGCCGGACAGTGTCGGCGCGGCACGGTCGAGCTCGAGATAGCCGAGACCGACGTCGCACAGGAACGCGGTGCGCGCGGTCAATTCCGCACACAGATCCCGCGCGATGTCGCGCTCGCGGCCGAGCAGTTTGAATTTGTCCAATGCGGCGGCGAATTCCTGCACCGGCAGATGCGAGAGCGCGGCAATGGAGCGGCCGCGAAACAGCACGTGGCGTGCCACGGGGTTGAGCCGCTCGCCGGCGCAGTCGGGACACGGTTCGGGTGCGGCATCGTGCGCCGTACCGGGCGCGCCGTTGGGCGCCGTGCTCTGCGTCTCGCGCCACCTTGCTTCCTCGCCGCTTTGCTCGGCGTCGAAATCGGCCAGGGTGAGACCGGTGCCGAAGCAGGTCTTGCACCAGCCATGCCGGGAGTTGAACGAGAACAAGCGCGGATCGAGTTCGGGAAAGCCGCTGCCGCACTTCGGGCAGGCGCGTTTGGTGGAGAACACGGCCGCGGCGCCGTTCGGGTTCCTGGCGTCGTGCACATGCACCACGCCGCGCCCGTGCTGCAGCGCCGTGGCCAGCGCCTCGCGAAGCGCGGCCTCCTGCGCGGCGCTGACCTTGAGCGAGGCCACCGGCAGTTCGATGTTGTGTTCGGCGAAGCGGTCGAGCCGCGGCCACTTGGTCGTGGAGAGCGGCGCGCCGTCGACGCGCAGCTCGCGATAGCCCTTGCCGCGGGCCCATTTGGCAAGCGCCGTATACAGTCCCTTGCGCGCGACGATGAGCGGTGCCGCGAGCGTGATGCTGTGTCCGCGGTAGTCCTTGAGCAGCCGTGCGGCAATCGCGTCGGCCGACTGGGGTTCGATCGGGATGTTGCAGGCAGGGCAGTGCTGCACTCCGAGTTTCACGTACAGCAGACGCAGAAAGTGGTAGATCTCGGTGAGTGTCGCCACCGTGCTCTTGCGCCCGCCGCGGCTGGTGCGCTGCTCGATCGCGACGGTGGGCGGTATGCCGAAGATCGCGTCCACGTCCGGGCGGGATGCGGGCTGGACGAATTGCCGCGCATAGGCATTGAGGGATTCGAGATAGCGGCGCTGTCCTTCGGCGAACACGATGTCGAACGCCAGGGTGCTCTTGCCGCTCCCCGAGACCCCGGTAACCACGGTGAATTGATTGCGCCCCACGCTCACATCGATATTTTTCAGATTGTGCTCGCGGGCGCCGCGGATTTCGATGGTCTGCGGTGCGGCGGCGCGTTGCGAGGCGCCGGGGCCGGCATCGCGCACCGCGGGGTGCGCCGCATCGGCAAACGGTGCGCCATCGCGGCTATCACGCAGCGCGCGCCCCGTGTGCGAGGCCGCCATGCGCATGATCTCTGTGGGCGTGCCCGCGCCGACCAGCGCACCGCCCGCATCGCCGCCCTCGGGACCCAGATCAATGATCCAATCGGCCGCGCGCATCACATCCAAGTTGTGCTCGATGACGAGCAGCGAATGGCCGGCCTCGATCAGTCGCCGGAACGCGCGCAATAATTTGGCCACATCGTCGAAATGCAGGCCGGTGGTCGGTTCGTCGAACAGGAACAACGAGCCGCGCACGGGCGCGGCGCTCCGCGCAGACTCTGCACGGCCACTACCACGGTCGCCGCCGCCTGAGGTCTGGCGCTTGCGCGAGCGCTCGCGCACCGCGTTGTCGGCCAAATGACCTGCGAGCTTCAGGCGCTGCGCTTCACCGCCGGAGAGCGTCGGCACCGGTTGGCCCAGGCGCAGGTACTCGAGGCCGACTTCCGCGAGCGGCGCGAGCCGCAGGCAAACCTCGGTGTCGTCTTCAAAGACCGTCAAGGCTTCGGATACCGTGAGTTCGAGCACCTCCGCGATGCTCAGGGGTGCAGAGCCGCCGCGCGGCAACCTGCATTCGAGTATCTCCGCCCGATAGCGCTTGCCGCCGCAATCGGGGCAGCGCAGATACACATCCGAGAGAAATTGCATCTCGACGTGCTCGAAACCGTTGCCGCCGCAGCCGGGGCAGCGACCGTTGCCGGCATTGAAACTGAAGGTGCCGGCGGTGTACTTGCGCTCGCGCGCCTGCGGCAATTTGGCGAACAAGGTGCGGATCGCGTCGAAGGCGCCCACATAGCTCGCCGGATTGGAGCGCGTGGTGCGGCCGATGCGGCTTTGATCGACCATCACCACGTCGTCGATCAACGCGGCGCCGCGCAAGGCCCGGTACCGGCCGGGATTTTCGGCGGGCTTGCCCTTGGCGCGCTCGAGCGCGGGATAGAGCACGTCGTGCACCAGCGTCGACTTGCCGGAGCCGCTGACGCCGGTTACGCAGACCAGGCAATTGAGCGGAATCTCGACGTCGAGATCTTTAAGGTTGTGCTCGGCCGCGCCTTCGATGCGCAGCACGCCGGCGGCGGCGCCGGGCGGTACGGCGGCCCGGACCGTGGAGCGCGCGACGTCGACCCGGCGGCGGCCGAACAGGTAGTCCGCGGTCAGCGAGCCGCGCGCGCGGGCGAGTGCGCCTACCGAGCCCTCGAACACGATGTTCCCGCCATGCTCGCCGGGACCCGGACCGATGTCGAGCACCCGGTCGGCGGCCAGCATCACGGTGGGATCGTGTTCGACCACGACCAGCGTGTTGCCGGCGTCACGCAGACGCCGCATGACGCCGACGATGCGCCCAACGTCGCGGGCATGCAGCCCGATCGAAGGCTCATCCAGGACGAACAGCGTGTCGACCAGCGAGGTGCCGAGCGCGGTGGTGAGATTGATTCGTTGCACTTCGCCGCCCGACAAGGTGCGGGATTGTCGGTCGAGGTTCAGATACCCCAGGCCGACATCGGCCAAATAGGTGAGGCGCGCGCGGATTTCCCGCAGCAAGAGGCCGGCGGCTTCATCGAGCGGCGGCGGCAGGGCGAGCGTGCCGAAGAACCGCCGGCAGTCGTCGATCGGCAGCAGCACAAGTGCGCGGATGTTGATGCCGGGGCTGCCGAGCCGCCACAGCAGCGCCTCGGGCTTCAACCGCGCGCCCTGGCAGGCCGTGCATTCGGTGTACGAGCGGTACCTCGATAGCAGCACGCGGATGTGCATCTTGTACGCCTTGGTCTCGAGCCAGGCGAAGAATCGCTTCATTCCGTACCAGACATTCCTGGTCCACTCACCCTCGCCGTCGAGCACCCAGGCGCGCTCGGCATCGGTCAGGTCCCGCCAGGCAGTGTCAGTGGGGATGCCACGCTTGCGGGCGAACTTCATGAGGTCCGACTGGCATTCCTTGTAGGACTCGGTTTGCCACGGCTTGATGGCTCCTTGGCGGAGCGACAACCCCGCATCCGGAATGACCAGGCCGTAGTCGACACCGATGCTGCGTCCGAAGCCGCGGCAGGCTTCGCAGGCGCCGATCGGAGAATTGAAACTGAAGGTGCTGGGAGAGGGATCCTTGTAGCCGATATCGCAGTCCGGACAGTGCAGTGCGGCCGAAAATCGCCAGGGCGCCGCCGATGCGCCGGCCTCGCTCAGCGGGTAGACGTCGAGACGCCCGTGCCCGACCTTGAGAGCCGCCTCGATGGCCTCGCCGGCGCGGGCGGAATCGACGGCGTCCCATCGAAAGCGGTCCTGAATCACCTGCAGCGTGTCGCCGCGCTTTTCATGAATGCGGGTGTAGCCTTGGCCGGCGAGCAGTCCCTTGATTTCCGCTTCGCTGAAGTTCTTCGGGATGACGACCGGAAAGGTCAGCAGCAGGCGCGGATAGCCGCTGTCGCCGGAGCGTTGTGCTAGCGCGTCGCGAATGGTCTGTGGCGTGTCGCGGCGTACCGGCCGTCCGCAGCCGCGACAGTGCAAGACGGCGGCGCGCGCGAACAAGAGCTTCAGGTGATCGTTCAGTTCGGTCATGGTGCCGACGGTCGAGCGCGAGGTGCGCACCGGATTCGTCTGATCGATGGCGATCGCCGGGGGAATGCCCTCGATGCGATCGACCAGAGGGCGGTCCATTCGGTCCAGGAATTGCCGGGCGTAGGGCGAGAAAGTTTCGACGTAGCGGCGCTGGCCTTCGGCGTACAGCGTGTCGAACACCAACGAAGATTTGCCCGAGCCGCTGACGCCGGTGACGACGATCAGCTCGTTACGCGGGATGTCGAGATCGAGATTCTTGAGATTGTTCTGGCGCGCACCGCGAATGCGGATGACATCCGGGGCAGGCGGGTCTAGGGGCGGCATGGACCCGCGAGTTTACAGGCAATCGCCGTGGGTTCAGCGCCCGGCGAACTGCTCCATCATGAGCCCGGTCCCGCCGCGCGTGACGTGGGCGACGATGGCCGTGCGGCGATGGATCTTGGTGACCAGCCCCAAGTTGATCGCGAAGGCGAGGTGCACCTGCTGCCCCTTGCGCAGACCCAAATTTTCCGTCTCGACGTAGACGCCGTTGGCGCTCAAGTTCTTGGCTTTGCAGATCCGGCTCTTACGGCCGGACATGACGACGTACACGGTGGTGCGCGCGCGGTGCCGAGTGTGCAAACGACGCTCCATCCGGTCGGTCCTTCGGGGTGAACTCTGGGTGAGCACTCATTATGCACACCGAATCGCGCTTAGCGAAGCATTCGATGCGAGGGGAAAGGTTAAGTAAAGCCATGCGCTTGTGGGCGCTGCGCCGCGGATGATTCTGTCCAACGCGCCGCCTGCGATCGTCAGACATCCATAGCGGATGTCCGACAGGTGGACAGGTTCGCGCCGCTGCGATGGGAGCAACCGCTTTGCAGGATCGAGCCGCGGCCGGGCGGAACGCCAAGCCCTCAGGCTCTCAGTGGTGATGCCCGCCGATGCCGTGGACATGGCCGTGCTCCAATTCCTCCGTGGTGGCTTCGCGCACGCTCACCACCTCGATGTCGAAATGCAGAGTCTGATCGGCGAGCGGATGATTGCCGTCCAGGGCCACCATGTCGCCGGCGATGCCGGTCACCGTGAACAGGCGCATGCCCGTCTCGGTCTGCCCCTGAAATTGCATTCCTTTGCGGATCTCGCCGGAGCCCTGCAGCGCCCGCTTGGGGACGCGCTGCACCAACGATTCGTCGCGGGTACCGTAGCCGTCCGCCGGCGCAACGATGACCGCCAGGGTGTGGCCGCCTTGCTTGCCTTCCAGCGCTTTTTCCAGGCCGGGAACCAGATTCCCATGACCTTGAATATAGGCCAGGGGCTCGCCGCCGGCCGAGCTGTCGAGCACCGCGCCGCCCTTATCTTTGAGCGTGTAATGAATCAATACCACTCTGTCCGCCGCTATCTCCACGTTTGACCCTCCATCCCCGGCGCCGATCCCGCCATGATCGACAAATCTTACAACTAAGAATGCAGGCGCGCCTCGAGATCGTAGGCGCTCGCTGCGGTGATCCGCACCTCGGCGAAATCGCCGACCTTCAACCGCTTTGCGCCCACGATGCGCACGCCGCCGTCGATCTCCGGCGCGTCGCTGGCCGAGCGGGCTACGGCCACATCCCCTTCCACACGATCGACGAGGACTTGCATGGTGCGGCCGATTTTACTTTGGAGCCGTTGCGCGCTGATCTCGGCGGCGAGCACCATGAATCGCGCGCGGCGCTCCGCCTTGACCTCGTCGGCAACCTTGGTCTGACGCAGCGCATTGGCCGCCGCTCCCTCGACCGGCGAATATTCGAAGCAGCCGACGCGGTCGAGTTGCGCGACGCGCAGCCAATCGAGCAGTTCCTCGAAGTCTCGTTCGGTTTCGCCCGGAAAGCCGACGATGAAGGTGCTGCGAATCGTGATGTCGGGAACGATGCGCCGCCAGGCGGCGATGCGCTTCAAGGTGTCTTCCGCGGCGGCCGGCCGTTTCATCAGCTTCAATATGCGCGCGCTCGCGTGCTGGAACGGAATGTCGAGGTATGGCAGGACCCGACCGTCGGCCATCAGCTCGACCGCCCGATCCACGTGCGGATAGGGATAGACATAGTGCAGACGGATCCAGGCCGTAAGTTCGCCCAAGGCGGCGGCGAGATCGTAGAAGCGCGCCTGCCGTTCGGTGCCCCGCCACGGCTGCGCGGCGTATTTCAAGTCGGCGCCGTAGGCGCTCGTATCCTGCGAAATCACCAGGATTTCCTTCACGCCGGCGCGTACCAGCTGTTCGGCCTCGCGCAGCACCTCGCCGATCGGCCGGCTGACCAGTCGCCCGCGCATCGAGGGGATGATGCAAAAGCTGCAATGGTGATTGCAGCCCTCGGATATCTTGAGATACGCGTAATGGCGCGGCGTCAGTTTCACCCCTTGGGCCGGGATCAGGTCGAGAAACGGTTCGTGCTTCGGCGGCAGGAATTCATGCACCGACGCGACCACCTCTTCATAGCGTTGCGGGCCGGTGATCTTCAGCACCTGGGGATGCCGGTCCAGGATTTTCTGCGGCTGTGCGCCCAGGCAGCCGGTGACGATGACCTTGCCGTTCTCGGCCAGGGCTTCGCCGATCGCATCGAGAGACTCGTCGACCGCCGCATCGATGAAGCCGCAGGTGTTCACCACGACCAGGTCCGCCGCGCGGTAGCTCGCAGCAACCTCATACCCTTCCGCCCGCAGCCGGGTCAGAATGCGCTCCGAATCGACCAGCGCTTTGGGGCATCCCAAGCTCACGAAGCCCACCTTGGGATTTTTACGTTTGGCGGTTTTCAAAATGAATCAGAACCTAGGGTTTGGCGGTGAGGCGGCAGCGGGGAAATTCGATCAAAAGCGGCGGCGATTATACTTCAAAATAACCCGCCGGCTTGCGCCCAAGCGCCGCCGGCTTGTACCGCACGCCGCGGGCTATACTTGACGGCCTCTTTCTTCTACGCCCGCGGAGCCAATGAACGAAGATTCGCACAATGCCGTGGTGGTGCCGCATACGGAACTCAACCCGGAATTATTGCGCTCGGTCATCGAGTCCTTCGTGCTGCGTGAGGGCACGGACTACGGGGAACGGGAAGTATCGTTCGAAGACAAGGTGCGCCGGGTCATAAGGCAGATCGAACGCGGCGAAGCGCATATCGTTTTCGATCCGCGCACCGACAGCGTGGACATCGTGACCGTTTCAGGTGCGCGGCACAGAACCGATGCCGGCTCCTGAACCTGGTCGTCCGGGCTCCCTGGCGGGGCATCGCCTGGTATTCGATGCCGCGGGCCGCCTTAAGGCCTGGACCTCCTGGAACAGCGCGCTCGACCTGGAAATGAGTTTCTACCGGCAATGTCCGGCGGACCATGGCTACCCGCGCTTCGTGCAGGCGACCTTTTTGGATGGCGACTGGGTGCCGATGCCCGATCGCACCGATACGATCCCCGCCACGCAGAATGGCATGGGCATTCTGTCCTACCTCAAATATCGCGAGCTGCGCGGCGGGCAGGATGCGGGCAATCTCGATACGGCGCGCTCCATGGGCGATTACTTGCTGAAGGAATCGCTGACGCCGGATTCCGGCCGATATCCGGCGTTCACGCGCTCGACCGGTGTGCGCGACAAGTTTCCGCTGCCCGCGGATTGCGGTTCGCAGGGCGATCGGCCATTCGAGATCGAGCCCGACAAGGGCGGCATCGCCGGCTACGCTCTGGTGCTGTTGTCCGTGGCCGCCGGCGAGCCCAGGTACCTGAAGCAGGCGCTCAGGAACGCCCGCGTACTCGCCGCCAACCAACAGGACGGCGATGCGGCGCGTTCGCCGTGGCCGTTTCGCGCCGATTATCGCAGCGGCGAGGGGCGGGGGGCCGTTTCGGGAAACATGAGCTACGTCCTGCGGCTGTACGATGCTCTCCAGGCGCGCGGATTCGAGGAATTCGGCGCGCCGCGCCGCTCCCTCTGGCATTGGATCAAGCGATATCAGATTCCGAGCGCCGCGTCCGACGGCGCGCTCTTTGCGCAGTTCTTCGAGGATCACGAGACGCCCACCAATCGCACCGCTTGGGCTCCCTTGAATCTCGCGCGGTATTTGCTCGAGCAAGGCACATCGGTCGATCCGGATTGGCGCGCCGATTCGGGCACGCTGATCGATTTCGTGCGCCGCAATTTCACTCACCGCGAATTCGGCGTGACCGTCTGCCACGAGCAGGACGAGGACCATCAGGCGTGGGGCGGCATCAACTCGACTTACGGCGCGGTGCTCGCACTTCTTGCGAAGGCGATCGGTTCGGCGGACCTCGCGAGCGAAGCGCGGGCCGCACTCGACTTCACCCTTTATTCCATCGATGAGCAGGGTCGCCCGCGCGATTTGTGCACCAGCCCGCGGCTCGGCGGCTGGCAGGAGGACGCGCACACCGACGTCATTCACAATTATGCGGATGCGCTGAAGGCGTTTCCGCAATGGGGGGTCGGGTGAGGGTGCTGCGCGCGGCCGGCCCCGCTCAGATCATTCCGCCGTTGATCGAAATGATCTGTCCGGTGATGTAGCCGGCCTCGGCCGAGGCGAGGTACGCCACCAGGCTGGCCACTTCTTCGGCCGTTCCCGCGCGCTTCATCGGAACCAGATTCGCAATGGCCGCGGCGTCGAAGGCCGAGCCGCCCATGCCGCTCGCAATGATGCCGGGCGCGACCGCGTTGACGGTGATGCCGCGGCCCGCGACCTCGAGGGATAGCGCCTTGGTGGCGGCATTCAGCGCGCCTTTCGCCGCGGCGTAGTTGACTTGTCCGCGGTTGCCGGTAAGCGCCGCGACCGAGGAGATGTTGACGATGCGGCCACAACGGGTGCGAATCATCGGCAGCATCAGCGGTTGAGTCACGTTGAAAAAGCCGTTGACCGACACGTCGATGACGCGGCGCCATTGGCTCGCGCTCATGCCGGGAAAGGCGGCGTCGTCATGGATGCCGGCATTGTTCACCAGGATCTGCACGGTCGAGTTTTCCAATATACGATCCAGCGCGCTCCGAGTCGCCTCGGCGTCGGTCACGTCGAAGGCGACGGCCTGCGCCTCGCCCCCGGCCGCGACGATCTCCCGCACCACGTCCTGCGCGGCGGCGGTTTCGCGATTGGCGTGCACGTAGACGAAGTGTCCGGCGGCGCCCAGCCGCCTGCATATCGCGCCGCCCAGGCCGCCGCTGCCGCCGGTGACCAGTGCTCGCATCGCAGGTGCGCTCACGGGTCCCTCCGAAAGTTCGCATCTAGCACGGTGGCGCGGCCGCGGAGCAGCGGCAAAGCTGCCGAGCGCACCTCGAATTCATACAGGATCGTTCCTTGATCGCCGGCAATCCGCAGCGCATCGCAAATGAGATCGGATTCGACGTCGTCGAGCCGCACGACGTGCAGACGCACACCGCGAACGCTCGCCAGAAAGCCCGCGGGCGGCTTGGTGCCGGGTCCATCGCGCGCATCCGGCGCGCCGGCGGCGAGCGCGCCGTGCACCGCCATCGCCTGGGCGGCGAGTTCTATGCCGCAGGCGACGCCGAACCGGCCGTGCGCCCGCAGCGGGTTATCGGCCGCGCGGTGAGCGCCGCTGCGGCAGGAAATTCGTTCTGAACTCCAACTGACGACCTCATCGAGCAGGCACATGCGGCCTTGGTGCGGGATGTGCGCTTCGATCCAGGCGCGATTCAGTTGCACGGTTCCACCTCAACGAGGGTGTTCGAACCATCAAGATACTCGAGAACCGTGCGGCCTTGGGTGTGCATCGCCAGTTGCCGCAACAAGGGCAGGCAGCGTGCGGCGGGAGTCGAGGCGCGCAGCGACTCGAGCCCGGCATCCGGGAGCGAATCGCAGGGCTCGGATCCGAGGGACGCTTCGATGCGCGCCAGCGAGCCGGCTTGTCGGTGCGGCGTCAGCACCAATGCCGCACCGAAGGCGTCTGGAATCGGCCGCTTGGAACGCAGGGGATCGGGATATTCCGTGTCGTACGCGATCAGCAGCAGCGATTCCCCGTCCACCGCCACCTGAGTCAGCGCCTCGAGCAATCCTGCGCAAAAGCTGGCGTCGAACGCGCACACGACCGTCGATGCGCGCGTCGCGCCGGTGGCGATGCTCCAATAGCCGGCCGCGGCGTTGTGAACGGAATTCGCGAACCGCGTCGGGGATATCTCGCGGGCCTCCAGCGCCAGCGCCCGGCAGATTTCGTGGCAATTGTGCCCATCGGCGCCCGATGAGGCGAACACGCTCGCCAGCGTCGCGGGCTCGATGGCCGCCTGCTTGGTGGCTTCCAAGGCGACGGCGAGCGCGGTTTTTACGACCCGGCCGGTGCGCCGCCGCTCGGTCGGCGGCAACAGCGCCGGTACCGGCAGCACGGTCGGGGCGGGTTGGTAGGCTCGCCGGGCCGACAGCACCGCCGCCGTGTCCGGCCAATTATCGAGCCCGGGACCCAGCACGCCGATGCCGCTCACGTAGCCGCCGATCTTCATCCCGCAAGTCCAAGAATCAGGGTGCAATTCGCGCCGCCGAAGCCAAATGAATTGCTCAGCACCCGGGCGAGGCGGCTGCGGCGGTTAGCCAGAAGATAGTGGGCGCTGAGCGCGGGATCGATGTGCGTCGTTTGCGCACCGCCGGGCATCAATCCGTTACGCAAGGCCAATGCGCTGATCACCGCTTCCAAAGCGCCCGCGGCGCCCAGGGTGTGTCCGGTCGCGCCCTTGGTCGAACTGCAGGGAGTCGCCGCTCCGAAAACGCGGCTGACGGCCTGGCTTTCCGAGCGGTCGTTGCTCGGAGTGCCGGTGCCGTGCAAGTTGATGTAGTCGATCGCGCCGGGGTCAAGGTTCGCGGCTGCGAGCGCCGCCAGCATCGCGCGGCGCGCGCCATCGCCCTCCGGGTGGGGTGCGGACATGTGATGGGCGTCGTTCGATTCGCCGACGCCCAACAGCAGCACCGCGTCGCCGTTCAGTGAGCCGGGAGCCGGGGTAAGCAGGGCAAAGGCCGCGGCTTCCCCGATCGAGATGCCGTCGCGCGCCACGTCGAACGGGCGGCAGGGCGCGCTCGAGCACAGCTGCAACGAATGAAAGCCGTATAGGGTGGTCAAGCACAACGAGTCGACTCCGCCCACCACGGCGGCATCGATCAGGCCGGCCTCGATCATGCGCCGCGCCGAACCGAACACCTTGGCGCTCGATGCGCAGGCGCAGGACACGGTCATCGCCGGGCCCTCCAGGCGCAGCCGCCGGCGCAGGTAATCGGCCACCGAGAAAGAGTTGTGGGTCGCGGCATAGTCGAAATTCGCGGGCAGTGCGCCGGTCAGCGGATCGAGTTTGCGATACGCCAATTCGGTTTCGAGGATGCCCGATGTGCTGGTGCCGATGAATACGCCGATGCGCCTGCGTCCGCAGCGCCCCGCCCACGCCTCGACCGCTTCGAGAAAGCCGTCTTGCGCCAGGGCAAGTTCCGCCAGGCGATTGTTGCGACAGTCGAAGCGCTTCAATTCGGCGGGCACTTGCTGGCCGTCGACGCCGGCTGCCTCGCCAATGTGGGTATCGAGTCGAACGGTTTCGAATGTGCAAGCCTTGAGGCCGCTGCGCTGCGCGATCAGGGCGTCGAGCGTCTGATCGAGGCCCCGCCCGATGCAACTGGTTGCCGTGAATTCCTTGACGAGCAGCGGCTTCATCGGCAACGGAGGCTCACGGCAGCGCGGCGCGCAAGGTGACGGGCTTGAGCTGCCGGCTGATCAATGTCTCCAGGAACCGCGGCAGCACCTCCAGGATCACCGGCTGTCCGTTGCGACCGCGTGCCGCGTTGCCGTCATGCAGCAGCAGGATGTCGCCGCCCTGCAAGGAATTCATCAGGCGCCGGTAGACGGCGTCCGCATTGCCGCTGACCGTATCGAAGCCGCGGCGTGTCCACGTCGCGAGGCGCAATTGCATGCGGCACAACACCGGTTCGAGAAAGGGATTGCGCAGACCGGCCGGTGCGCGAAAGAAGCGCGGGCTGGCGCCCGCCACCCGCGCGATGCTGTCCTGCGCCCGGGCAATTTCCGCTTCGATGGCGCCCGGGCCGAGCAGCGAAAAAGTGTGCCGGTGGCGCTGGGTGTGGTTCTCAATCGAATGACCGCAGCGAACGATTTCCTGCGCGAGTTCGGGGTAGCGTTCTACGCGCTCGCCCACGCAAAAGAAGCTCGCGTGCGCGCCGTACCGGCCGAGCTGCGACAAGACCCATGGCGTCACCTCGGGGTCCGGGCCGTCGTCGATGGTGATGGCCACTTCGCCGCGACCGGCGCTGCCCGCGGGCAGGTGAGTCCAGTTGGGGCCCAACAGCCGGCTTTTCGGGCATAGCCCGGCTGCCCCCAGCACGATATGGTTCAGCGCAACGGCGCCCAATGCAAAGGGCCACAGACGCGGGCGGAGCAGCGTAGCCGCACCGGCGCCCAAGTGCAGCGCGGCCGATGCCATGAGGAGCGGCGCGGGCACCCAGCGCGAAGACTCAGCTCCTGGGTGATGCAATCGTTGCCTGGAATCCAAGAATTTTTCCTAAAAAGCGTCGGCGAAATTCGCGGGTTGGCCGCCGCGCATGCGTTGCGGGGCGATGGCCCGCAGGCCTGAGAGCTGCTCCAGCACATAGCGAAAAAAATCGTCGGTAACGGCCATATGCCCCGCGGTCGCCTCAGCCCATTGGCTCGGGCCAGAGAACGACTTGAGCGACAACCACGTGGTCGCCGTTGAACGTCGCCGCGGGCGAACCATAGAGCTGATAACCCAATGCGATCGCCTCCGAGACCCGGCGGCAGAACTCAACATTGTCCGTGCCAGTGAGCAGGCGGTATAGGGGAAGGCCATCAGGCGGAGATGCGGACATACAGGGCTCCTTATTCCAATCAATCGATGCGCGAATTGGTTCGCGCACGCCTCGAGGCGCATCCCGCGACCTTGCCCTGGCGGCATAAAGGAGCACGTGCGCATCCGTGGCAGTATAGGGCGCTGAAAGCGCATTCGACCGATTGAATTGACCAAATTGACTGATGGAGTATTGCAAATTGATTAATTCGCCGATGCTTCCACGGATGAAGAAGAATCCGGACGGATCGGTGACGATCTACTTCCAGAACAAGTCGCCGGGCAAGGCGCTGGAATCCAACTGTCTGCCAGCGCCGGACGGCCCCATCTATATGGTGATGCGCCTGTATTGACCGAAGACCGAACAGGCGCCGATTTTGCCGCCGGGCGAGGGCACGTGGAAACCCCCGGCCACCGTGGTGTCGAACTAGCGGCCTGTCGGCGCGGCAATCCGCATGTAATCAGCCGTCGGCTGCAGTTTCCAATACCGCAAATCCCACGCGCCGGAACAGTCGGCCGTGGGTTTGTTGCCTTCGGCGACAGCATCCGCGAACATGCGTGGCGACCCACGAGGATATTGAAGCATGCCCGAGAGCGGCGATTCGCCACTGACGCAGAAACAGCGATCCATTGCATCGGAGGCAGCGTCCGATGGAGGCGGCGTCCGCGACGTATTTTTGAGCTACGCATCGCCGGACGCGGCGCTTGCCGAGGCGATCGTCGCCGCCCTGGAGCGCGACGATCTGCCGTGCTGGATTGCGCCGCGGGACGTGCCTCCCGGCGCCCCGTACGCCGAAGGAATCATTCGTGCGATCAACGGCACCAGGGTCCTCGTGCTCGTGCTGTCGGCGAACGCCGTCGCCTCTCCGCACGTGGGTAAGGAAATTGAACGCGCTTCATCGAAGCGCCGGCCGGTGATCGTCTTTCGGACCGACGCGACGCCGTTGACTCCCGCACTCGAATATTTTCTCAGCGAGTCGCAGTGGATCGATGCGGGTGCCGGCGGGATCGAAGCCGCGGCTCCCAGGCTAATCGAGGCCGTGCGGCGCCTGATTGCGCACCCGCCCAGCGCCGGCCCGGGCCATGACGCGGAAGCTCACGCGCCGGCTGCGGCGCCTGCGGTCGGTGCTCGGCCCAACCAGCGATGGAAGCTCGCGCTCACCGCGGTGATCGCGGCCGCATTCATTTATTTCGTCATTGATAAATCCTGGCTTTCAAGGCGTCCGGCGGCGGCGCACACGGCACCTGCGCCGACCGCAAATGCCGGCAATGCCCCGCCGGGCAAGTCCGGCGTCGAGGCGCCGGCATTTGTGCCCCCGCCGCACTCGATCGCCGTGCTTCCGTTCGTCAACATGAGCGGTGATCCGAAGCAGGATTATTTTTCCGACGGGCTTTCCGAAGAACTGCTCAATTCGCTGGTCGCCATCCGCGACCTGCAGGTGGCGGCGCGCACCTCCTCGTTTACCTTCAAGGGAAAGAACGACGACGTTGCGGACATCGCGCATAAACTCAATGTCGGCGCCGTGCTCGAGGGCAGCGTGCGCAAGGACGGCAATCGAGTCAGGATCACGGCCCAGCTCATCAACGCCTCGACGGGCTTTCACTTGTGGTCGCAGACCTACGATCGGGACCTCAAGAACGTGCTCGCGCTGCAGACGGAAATCGCGACCGCCGTCACCAAGGCCCTTCAGGCCACGCTGCTGGCCGATGCCGCCACTTCCATCGAGATCGGCGGCACCAAGAATCCAGCCGCGTTCGACGCCTACTTGCGCGGCAAGCATCTGGACCGGATGAACTTCAGCAAGGAAAATGTGCTGGCGCGGATGGCGGCGTTTGCGGAAGCCATCCGATTGGATCCGAAATTCGCCAAGGCTCTGGTGAGCGCCGCAGAAGCGCAAATCGGCTATGCCGGCAATTACGCGCCCGGTCCGGAGATTCGTTCCTGGAACCAGCGGGCGCGCGAGAATGCGGAGAAGGCGATCGCCTTGGCGCCCGAACTCGGGGAAGCGCACGCGGCAATGGGCTTGGTTTGGGAGCGGGGATACCTCAATTTCGCGCGGGCCCAGGCGGAATATGAGCGGGCACTGGCGCTATCGCCGAATGACATCGGCGTGCTGACGCGGTCCGGCCGCTTCTTCGTCGTCATGGGTCGAACGGAATCTGGGTTAGCCAACATTCGCCGAGCCATTGCGGTGGACCAGCTGAACCCACAGGGTTATTCGCTATTGAGTTTCGCGCTCTACGATGCGAAAAAGTACCGCGAGGCCGTCGAGGCGGTCAACCGCGCCCTGCAAATCGATGCCGACTCAATCGATCTCAAGAATGCGCGCGGCCTGTACCTTGTCTCGCTCGGCGAGATCGATGCCGCCCGCGAGTCTTGTGAGACGCCGAAGCGCGGCTGGCAGGGGATGCTGTGCCTGGCCATCCTGTATGACCAACTGCACCGGCATGCCGAGGCGGAGTCCGAGCGGGCGGCAATGCAGACCGAATTCGGCGATGGTTCTTCGTATCAAATGGCGGAGATCTATGCACAGTGGGGCGAAACTTCGAAGGCGTTGGATTGGCTGGAGACGGCCTATCGGCTGCCGGACCCCGGTATCGTCACGCTCCGAGTGGACGCCCTGATCGATCCCTTGCGCAACGAACCGCGCTTCCGGGAGATCGAACGCAAGCTCGCGTTTCCCAATTGATCGCGAGCGCCACGAGGGCGCCGGGGGAAAGCAGCGACGACTTCGTCCGTCGCCACTTCGCCCCCGCGAAGGGCATTCCAGAAGATCCTGCGCCCGGCGGTCAGTCAGGTGGTGTTACTGCGAGCTGGTATCAGCGGCCTGTCGATGCTGTGCCTCAAGCGTTGCCGCCGCGTCGAGCTGCTGCTTGACGCGCGCCTCAGTTCTCAACGCCGCCTTGGCCTGCTCGGCCTCCGAGGCGCCGCCGGCGGCGGCCGAAACTGCAGTCTCACCGAGGCCGCAGGCGACGAGCGTCAGACACGCCATGAACGCAAGAATTACCCGTTCCATCTCGTGACTCCATTGACCAGATACCCCGGCATCCTCATGACCAGCCGCGCTTCTGGGAAGGACGCAGCGCTCAATTTGGGGATAGCGACGACTCTAAACCGAGTGCCGCGATCATCGGCCGCATTGCCGTCCGGGTCGGCTCGTTGCTATGCGGCTCGGCCGTAAAAGCCCATGCGTTCGGCGCTGCTGAAGGTGACGCCGGGATTGTCGTAATAGGAGAACACCGCAACGACTCGGCTTCTGGTGCCCTGCACCGGCGTCACGCGGTGCGCGGTGTTCTTGCCGGCAAAGACGTTCAGCGTTCCGGCGGCGAGCGACATCCGGGACACGCTCGGATCCTCGCCCTTCAACATCCGTGCAATGCCATCGTAGTTGGGGTCCGTATCGGATCTCAGGCCGGTTCGATACTCGAATTGTCCGCCGGCCTCGGCGGCCCGAATCAGCAGCGTGGTGGTGAACTGCGAACGATCGAAATGCCAGTTGAGCGCCTCGCCCGGCCGATACGCCAGCACGTTCACTTTCGCCAGCGGATCGTCCATCAGAAACAACCGGGGCTTGTCCAATACCCGCGCCACGAACGACGGCAGGGGCAGCCAATCGTAAATCCTCGCGACGACGGTTCCGGCCAACTGATCGGCGCAGAGCGTGTAATTGACGGTCTCGAACTGCCGCAGTGCGGGGTGGTCGGGGGCGAGTCCCGCAATGTCCTTCTTGAAATAAATGTTATGGCGGCGCGCATGTCGAAAGCTCGAGCTCTCGATCAGGGGATCGAGTTCCGACTGTGCCATTGCGATGGCTTCGGGCTTGACCAGGCCCTCGAGATTGAACATGCCGGTCGCGGCCATGTCCGCCTTGCAGCGATCGATCAGCCGCGCGCCTTCCGGAGTATCGAGCCGGTCGATCGGGTAGAGGTCGAGGTTGAGCAGATCTTTGATCATCGCGGCGGAGTTTCCCACTGCTTTATATCCACTAGAATAGCGTCCACATCGTCGAGCGCTTCGTCCGCATGCGTCATCGGCGGCCGTATCAATGTTTCCCCGGTCTTCAACGCCACGATCTTCACGCTGCCCTCGGCGGATGGGAATGGATGGGCGTCCTGTCCAAAGACCGGTACGCCGGAGAACAAAGCGCGATACGGTAAGCGCGGTCACTGCATTTCATGTCGCCGATCCGTGACTCCCAGTTGACCATGCCATGGTAGCGCCCTTGTCGCACCGAGTCACTGCCTCGCATCCGGCGGTTCGCCGGCCGCCCGGCGCGGGGTGAGCACGGCGGCGAACAGCAGCGCGAGCAGGGCTCCCGGTGCGACCGTCATGCCCAGATCTTCGAGCACCGGTACCCCGGAGAAGGACAGCAGGCCGAAGCCGATCACGGTACTCAGATTGGCGATGCTCAACGACGCCAGGGTCAGTGCGCCGTTGCCGTCTTCGTGCTGGGGCGAATCGAAGAACAAGGCGTAATTGGAGCCGACGGCGACGATCAGCAGCATGCCCACCAAGTGCAGTATGGTCAGCTGCCGGCCGCCGGCGCTCAATACGGCGGCGACGCAGAGCACCGCGAGGATGAGCGGTGCCAACACGCTGGCGGCGCGGGCGGGCGAGCGCAGTGAGAACCAGAGCAGCGCGACGATCGCCGCCAGTCCCGCAAGCGACAGGCGGATCGCCTCGTGCAGATAGCTCGTATAGAGCGCATCGGACTCGCTCTTGAGGTTGAGAAGTTGCGCGTCGGTCGATCCGTCGCCGCCGAGGGCCTGTCTAACCCGCGCGAGTTCGATATCCGGAGCGTCCGCCCGCGCCGCGTGCAGCGGTAGCAGCGCATTCCATCGATCCCGTTGACGCAGAATCAGCGCACCGAATCCGGCGGCGAGCGACGTGCCGCGCAAATCCTCGGGCGTGATCAACGCGCCGCTGCGTGCCGAATCGACGTCTTCGAGAAACGGCGCCAGTTGCTCGCCGCGGATGGCGAGACCGGCCGTGGCCTGTGCAAGGCTGTCACGCAGCACCGACCGCTCCGGCAGGCTGGCGCGACGGGCTGCTTGGGTGGCGAGGCTCGGCAGATAAGCCGCGGGACTGTCGAAGCCGCCGATGACCTTCTCGTCGATCAGGGGCTCGAGTGCCCGGGATGCACGCTCTGCGCCGCGCAGCACCGATTCCAAGTCCGGCCCCGAGACGACCACCAGATCGAGCGCGCTCGCTTGCCCCAGGTCGGCGCGAAGCTTGGCATCGTAGCGTTGGTCGGACAGTGATATCGGGCTCAAGCCGGACAATTCCCGATTCCACAATGCATCGCGGTGCTGATACAGCAGGAGCACCGCAACGCCGGCGATCGCGAGCGCCATGCCCCAAAGCGCCGCCGGGCGCAGGCGGCGCAATGGAAGCAGCCGGCGCTCGAGCCGTGAGCCCCAGGGCGTGATGTCGCGGATCGCGAAATCGCCGGGTAGCAGCTCCGGCAACACGAAGCGCGTCACCGCTGCGGCCGCGATCAAGCCGCCGATCGAATAGGCGCCCAACTGCGCCAGACCCGGGAAGCCCGACGGCAGCAGCGAGGCGAAGCCGCATACCGAGGCGAGCATGCCGAGACGCACGATGGGCCATCGCCGCTGGCGCCACGAGCGTGGCGAGACGCTGCTTAGGGCGCCGGCCGCCGCCTGGGTGAAGAAATAGATCGAGTAATCGACCGACTCGCCGATCAGGGTGATGCCGAAGCCCAGGGTCACGCCGTGCACGGCGCCAAACCACAGTGCGACCGCGGCGATTCCAGTCAAGGCGCCGGTGGCCACCGGCAGCAGCCCCAGGGTGAGCGCCAGCGGCGACCGATAAACCGCGAGCAGCAGCGCGACGATGAGTGCGCTGCTCGCGATCGACAGGCGCACCGCGGCCCGTTGTATCTTCGCCCGCGCCGCCACGGCAAACACCGGGGGGCCGCTCAAGTTCATGCGCACCTGGCGCGACTGCGGCGCCGCAGCCTCGGACTCTGCGGCAAACGCGCGGCGGATTTCTTCCAGTGCAAGTTCCTGGGCATCTGTATCGGATCCGGGCGCGGCGGATTGCGCGACCATGAGGGTGCGTCCGCCATCGGCCGAGACCCAGACGCCGCCTTGCGCGACGGGCCGCGCAACGCGTGACATCTGGTCGATGATCTGCAGCATCTCGCCGGTGGGGTCGTGAGGCACGAGTGACTTGAGCATCAATCCTTCGGAAGATGCCAATCCGGCGATGGTATCGGCGATCGCACCCTTGAGACCGGCTGCGGAGAAACGCGCGGCGGTGACAGTCTCGCTCAAGAGATAACGGTGCTGGAACAGGAATTCGCGGTCACGATCCGCCGTGACCGGTTCGCCGTTCCCGATGCCGGTAAACGCGCGCTCAAGGCGCAGGCGGCGCGCCATCGCGACGGAGATGCGCGCACGAATATCGGCGTCGCCATCTTCGAGCGCAATGAGGATTACGCGCGAGGCCGGTCCTTCGCGCAGTTGATCGACCAGCAAACGTTGCATCGGCGTCGGCATGGCCGGCAGGAAGGCCGACAAGTCGGTCACGTAGCGGGCGCGCGCCACGACGAGGGCCGCCAGCGCGACGCAGGTCAACCAGACGGCAATCACGCCGGCGCGCCGCGCGCTCATGGGCCCAAATGATCGCGCAGGGTCATGAGCGAGCGGTCGCCGTCCCTTAGGCGGATTTCCACGTGGCGCAAGTGCTCCCGCGAGCCGTCGATGCGCATTTGGGCCACGCTTGCGGCGACTTGGCTCTCACGCGGCACCAGCAGCAGCGTCCAGCGCCCCAGGTCGCCGGCATATTCGACGCGAAAGTTGCGCTCGAGCGCCTCCCGATCGCCCGCCAGGGTGGCGCGGATGCTTTCGACGAACGGCAGAATCTGCGGGTGCGATTTGAGGTCGAGCACGCGGCGGTGACCGCCGCGGCGAATGCTCAGCACGTCGCCCACGAGCATCAAGCTTTCCGGCCGAGGCTCCAGGGTGCGCTTCTCGAGCCGATCCGGCGCGTCATAAAGCAATTCGCCGGAGGATTCGACCGGACGCCTCAGCAGTGCGAGAAAGTGCTGTTCGACGAAGTCCGCGTGTCCCTGGCGGCGTGTTGCCAACAAATGCAGGAGTTCATCGAGATCATCCGGGGCGGCGCGTGCGGCGGCGGCAAACAGAGCCAACAGTCCGATGCAGATGGCGCGCCGCATGGTCAGGCACCCGAGCCGGCGGTTCGCTCACGCCAGAAATCGAAGAAATTGAACCAATTGCAAGGATCCGTGCGGCAGTAGCGATCGAGCAATGCCGCGTAGCGCTCGATCGCCGCGCGTACCGCCGCATCGCGTTCGCCGGCCGCAATCGTGGAAAAATCCGCCACCTCGGCGAAGACCACGTGATAGCGGTTCTCGCCGCGGTACAAACCGGCCATGAAAAGCACCGGACGGCGCAGAACGGCGGCAACCCGCATGGGTCCCACGGGCAGGTACGCGCGCTCGCCGAGAACCGTCACCGCCTGCACCGCCTCCTCGCCGAGGGTTCGATCGCCAAGCACGCCGACGAACGCGCCGCGATCAAGACGTCCCGCGATGCGCAGCATGGAGTCGATTTCGCCCAGCGCGATGATGTCGGGACTTGCCGCGGGATTGATCGCGGCGAACACGGCGTTCATTTTTTGCGCGTTGCGCTCGTACATTGCCATCGATACATGCAGTCCGCGCTGGTGCCGGCCGACGCTTCGCATCAATTCGAAGCTGCCCAAGTGTGCGCCGAGGAGAAACGCCCCCCGACCGGCGTCGAGCCGAGCGCGCACCAGCGGCTCTCCCTCGATCGTAATGTGGAATCGATCGTACTGTTCGTTGATGAGGAACACGCGATCGTGGATGCAGGTGGCGAAATACAGGATTTGCCGGAAGCGGTCTCCGGCGCTTGGATTTCGCCTCAAGGCCAGCCTCAAGTAGCGACGCGAATGCCGCCGTGCACCGGGTGCGAACAGAAAGAAATACGCGGCGATGCCGTACAGCAGGCAGCGGCTCAGCGGGCGTCCCATGTGCAGCGATAAGAAGACCATTGATCGCAATAACAGGGCGCTGCCGCGTTCGCGGGTGGCAAGCCACTCGGCCTGCTGCGACTTCACGCGCCTACCGCCGGCACCAGGGATAATGTGCCCGTGAGAGCCGTGCGGTCCGCGACACGCACTGTGAATCGGATTAGCCCGTTTTCGGGCGTTGAGCGTTCGATCGTGAGCGTCTCGCCGGGTCGCACAAAGCCGGGAAATTTGGCGGCCGTAATTTGCCATTGGCGCAGATCGAGACCGAGGTCGACTTCGATGACGTGCAGCGCCTCGTCCAACAAGACGACCCCCGGGAGAATCGGATTTCCGGGAAAATGTCCGGCGAACGCCGGATGGTCGGGTGCGATGGAAAGCGTCCGCTTCGCGCTCACGTTGCGCCCTGCGCCGAACCGCGCTCCCGCGAATGTCGATCGCACAGCGCCTGCAACGCCAGCAACGGAAGCTTGCCGGTGTCGTTGCGCGGCAGCCGGTCGACCATCAGCAGCGGTCGCGGCAGGAACACAGGATCGATGCGCCGTCGCAAATGCTCGATGACCGTGCCGGCTTCAAGGCCGGGAGCGACCACCGCGGCCGCCAGACGCGCGGTGCCGCCGCTGCCGGCGTCGAGATCGGCGGTGCCGCGCAAGAAGAACGCGCCATCGATCACGCCGGGAACGGCGATCAACTGGGCGTTCAAATACCCAAAGGAGCTGCGCTTGCCGGCGATGTTCACCAAATCCGCAGTGCGGCCGTGCAGCAGGAACTCGTCGTTGCCGGTGATCTCTATCACATCGCACATCGGCGTCAATTGCTCGAGGTGCCCGCCTTCCGCGTATGTCCGGCCATGATCGGTACGCAGGCGCACGCCCGGCCACAAGCGCCAGACCGCGGAGTCGGCAGTGCGGCGTGTGGCGATCTGTCCGGTCTCGGTGGATCCGTAAATCTCGAGCAAGCGGGCGTCGAATCCAACCTCGGCTCCGCGTGCAAGCTCCTGGGAGAGGGGTGCGGTGGCGCAAACGATCAAATCCAGCGGCGGCAAGTCGATGCCGGCGGCAAGCAGCGTGCGCAAATGAATGGGAGTCGATACCAGCGCTCGCGGGCGCGGTGCGGCGATGATCGCGGCGCAGATATCCGCGGGATAGAACGGCCGTTCGGCGGCGAACGCATTGCCGCTTTGCAGGGCCAGCAGCACGGTGGATTCAAGACCGTACATGTGCTGCGCCGGGACCGTGCCGATCAGGGTATGTGCTGTGCCGTCGAGCAGCCCGAGCCGCGATGCGCCATCGCGCACGCAGCGCGTGAGGCGGCCCCAGGTCTTCTTGTGGGGCAGGGGCGTGCCGGTCGATCCGGAGGTGAATACGATGGCCGCGACCTGTTCCTGTGGAATTTGCGGTACGCAATAGGATGCAGTGCCACCCCGCAGATGGTTCGCCGCGGGTCCCAATTTGCGCTCGCCGATGTCGCGAGGATAGCGGAAGCGGGGCAGATCGATGTCGCAGCGTTCCTGGTCGGTCAAGCAGAACGCATCGGGTGCGAATTGTGCGAGTTGTCTGACGAATTCCGGCGCGTGAGTGGAGGGCAGCAGATTCACTTTGTCCGATATTAGGCCGGCGGCGAAGCCGACCGAGAAGCGATATCGATCGACGCATGCATTGAGCAGGTGCTTGCCGCTTGGCAAGCACTCGGCCAACTGCCTCACATCGGCGAGGAATTGCCGCGCCTCGATGGCGCGGCCGCCGCGATAGGCCACTACCGAGGCGGGGGACTCGTGGGTCAGCAGCCGGTTCATGTGATTCGCGGCCTTGCCGGCCACGCGCGCCGTATTTCGCGGGACCTCAGAGGACCGCGCCAATCGTCGACAGACCGCGTGACCGGGCCGCAGGCGCCGGCATGGCAGCCCGGCGCATGATCACTTGGTTCTCCGTGCCGCAACATACTGCGCCAAGTGCCTCAGCGAGCGGAAGATCTGGTGGTTTTCCGGGCTGTCCGCCCGCAATTGAATGCCGTATTGCTTGGATAGGATCAGCGCGGCCTCCAGGATGTCGATGGAATCGAGCCCCAGTCCCGCGCCGTACAAGGGCGCTTCGGGATCGATATCCTGTGGAGAGATTTCGAGATTCAGCGCCTGGACGAAAAGCGCGGCGATTTCCCGCTCTAGGTCGACATCGACCGGCGGCGCCGGCTGTTGATTGAGCGACGCTTTGTCGGGCATAGACTAGGATTGCTTACAGGTTTACGAACCGCTACGGGCACGTATGCGCCGATGAACCCATTATATAGGTGTCGGCCGGTGCGGCAACTAAGTCGCTCGGCGGGGCCGTTGCTGGCGGCGCGCACGCCGCGCCGCCAGCAACGGCAAGCGCAGCAAAAAACCCCATAGCAGCAGCCGCGCGTGCATCCAGGCCAGCAGCGCATTATCCCGCCAGTAGTTGAAGTGCGAGACGCCGCCTTGGTCGGGCCGGAAATAGCGCACCGGCGACGCAATCTTGATGGGTTCAACGCCGCGCCAGGACAGCCGCACCACCGCTTCCACGTCGAAATCGAAACCCCGCATCCCGAGCCGCCAACGCATGACACGCAACAGCTCGGCAATCGGGTAGACGCGAAAGCCGAACAGCGAGTCGCCGATTCCGGCCCACAGCGTTTCGAGGTTCGCCAACCAATTGGAAATCTTTCGCCCCTTGACCCGCAGGCCCGGAGCGCTCGAATCGAATATCGGTTCGCCCAACACCATCGCCGCCGGTCGCGCCTGCGAGGCTTGCATGAACTCGATGATGCGACCGGCGGGATGCTGTCCATCGGAATCCATCGTCAAGACATGGGTGTAGCCTTGGGCCGATGCGGCGCGAATGCCGTGCAGCACCGCGGCGCCTTTACCGCGGTTCTTGGCGAGGATCAACACGCGCAGTCCGGGCTCTCGAGCCGACATCGCCGACAAGCGTTCGGCCGATCCGTCGCTGCTGCCGTCGACGACTACCCATACGGGACTCCATTGCTCGAGCGCGGCGAGCACCGTCTCGTAAACTTTTGGCCCGGGGTTGTAGCTCGGAATGAGCACCAGGTGCGTCGTCGATCGATCCGTCATGCGGCGCTTCAGGGGGCGACTTCGACCATGTGCGAGGATCGGCCGATCATCCAGGCGAAGATCACGCCCGCGGCCCAGTAATGTTCGCGCCGCACCAGCGGGCTATCGGCGAAAACCGCACCTGCGAGCGTATCGTAGCGCACGAATCCGCCCACCCAGTACTTGGGGTAGCGCTTCGTCAGGTCGGCAACGAATTGAGTTCCCGAGTAACCGCCGGTTGCCTGATAGGCCGGCCGCGTCGCTGTCGCTTCCTGCGGCGTCACGGTGTAGAAATAATCATTGTAATGCCGGTTGGCGAACACAGGGCCGGCGAACAATCCCGCCTCCCAGCCGGCGTATCCCAAGGCATCGGTGAAATTCAATTTGAACCCCGGCGTGAGCGTCCAACCAATCGGCTGCGGCGGCATTTGCAGAGTGAACGCCTGGCGCAGCGGCAACCTGAAATCAATCTTGGTGCGCGCGTCTTCGCTGCGCCACAAATGAAAATCGAGCGAGATTCCCGCCTCGATGGTTGGTCTGAGTTCCGGCAATGCGTTGCGGGTTCGATCGTTGCTCACCGGCATGGTGGCGTCGAAGCTCAAACTCAGCTCGACCCATGGGCGATTGAACAGCGTGCCGTGCAGGCCGTTCTTGTCCGCCTGCAAAAACGGCCCATTGTAGGTCAGATAGGGCACCGGAACCGGATAGACGTGGGAGGTGTTCGCGCCCCGATAATCCGCATAGCCGATTGCGCCCAGCCCTAACCCGTATTCCCACAAGGGTTCCTCTTCGCCTTTTACCGGCACCGCCAGCCAAACGATCGCGATCAGCGCGGCGCCGATTTGCGAGGTGGCCCTGGGCGTCATAAATTGGGCTCCATATTCCTGGGTCGGGCTCGCCTGAGCCACCCCCGGGCGGCGAAGCCTATAGCCGACAAACACTGGTGCAACGTCTGTAAGATATCAGGCCATGCACATTCTGATTGTCGAAGATGACGATATTGCGCGCGACTATCTGGCCAAGGCGCTGCGCGAGGCGGGCCACACGGTGGATACCGCGGCGGACGGCATCGCGGGTCTGCATCTGCTCTCCTCGATCGCGGTGGATCTGGCCATCGTCGACCGAATGCTGCCGAAGCTCGACGGGCTCGCCCTGGTGCAATCGCTGCGGGCCACCGGCCGCAAGCTGCCGGTCCTCATCTTGAGCGCATTGGGCGACGTCGACGACCGCATCACCGGCCTGCGCGCCGGAGGCGACGACTATCTGACCAAGCCGTACCACATGGCCGAATTGCTGGCGCGAATCGACGCGCTTGCCCGGCGCGGCGACTCCGGCGGCGCGGAAGCCAACACCAAATTGAAATTGGCGGACCTGGAACTCGATCGCATGACCCGGCGCGTGATGCGCAACGGCAAGAAGATCGAACTCACCGCCCGCGAGTTCCAGCTGCTCGAATTCATGATGCGTCACAGCGGGCAGGTGGTGACCCGCACGATGCTGCTCGAGGGCGTCTGGGATTACCATTTCGACCCGCAAACCAACGTGATCGACGTGCACATCAGCCGGCTGCGCCAAGCGATCGACAAGGACTTCGAAAAGCCGCTGCTGCACACCGTGCGCGGTGCCGGCTACAGTTTGCGCGAAGACGAATAGTGAGCGCCGCGCCGCGCCGCGCCGTGAGCCCCGAGCAGCGGTTTCTCGGGGTGCTCGATACCTCCCCGTTTCGCATCGCCATCGTCTACTCGATCGTTTTCGCCTGCGGTGCGGCGGTGCTGCTCGGTGCGGTGGACTTCGCCGTGTCGCGAGTGGTCGATGGCAGCACCGACAATCTCATCGAAGCCGAGGTACAGGGTCTGCGCGAACAGGTTTTGGTGCTGTCGCGCAGCGATTTCATAGAATTGATCGAACAGCGATCACAGGACCAGGACGTGCGCGGCGCGGTCTACCTCATGGTCGACCCGCAGCTGCGTCCGGTCGCCGGCAACGTGCCGGCGTGGCCAAAAATAGACGCCGACGAGGGCAAGTGGATTCAATTCAAGGTGTCGGTTCCCTTCGGCGACGAAACCCGCGAACACGAGATGCGCGCGCGGCGGTTTCCACTGCCGGGCGGCTACCGCATGTTGGTCGGACACGACGTGCAGGAGCGGCAGGACGTCAAGAACCTGATGATGCGCGGCTTGATCATTGCCGTTGTGCTGACCTTGTTGCTCGGTATGGGAGGGGGCTTCTGGATGGGCCGGCGCATTCTCGCGCAGGCCGGCGCGATTTCGGCGGTGGCGACCCAGATCATGCGCGGCGATCTGTCGCAGCGCCTGCCTGTGCGCGATGCGGACGATGAGATCAACACACTGGCGCGCGAGATCAACACCATGCTTGATAAGATCGAGCAGCTCACGCTCGGTATGCGCACGGTGCTCGACAGCGCGGCGCACGATTTGCGCACGCCGCTCAATCGCCTGCAGTCGACGGCCGAAGGCGCGATGAGCCAGCTGGCGCCGGGTTCAACCGAGCGGCGCGTACTGGAGCGCGTCAGCATCGAGGTCGATCGCATGCGCAGCACCCTGGATGCGCTGCTGCGCATCGCGCTCGCCGAAACGGGGACGGTGGCCCGCGAACCGGTCGACTTATCCGAATTGGTCGCTAGCATCGTGGAACTGTACGCACCGGTGTGCGAAGAACGCGGAATCGAATTGCACGGCGCGGTGGCGCCCGGCGCGCGGGTGCAGGGCAGCCGGCAGCTGTTGGCGCAGGCGCTCGCCAACCTGCTCGACAACGCCGTCAAGTTCACGCCCGACGGCGGCCGCATCCGGGTGCTGCTGCAGGGCCCGAGCGCCGAGCCGGAGGTCGTCGTCGAGGACAACGGGCCGGGAATACCCGCCGACAAGCGCGAGATCGTCCTCGGCAGGCGCGTACGCCTCGACCAGGCGCGCAAATTTCCGGGATCGGGCCTCGGTCTGTCGCTGGTGGCCGCGGTGACCAAACTGCACGGCGCGCGCCTGATCCTCGATGACGCCGACCCGGGCTTGCGGGTGTCGCTGAAATTTTGAAGCAGCGCTTTCAGGCGGCGAACATGGATGTCTGCTGCTCGCCCGGCGCAATTCCTTAGGCCGCGATGTCGTCGGCGGCGCGTTGCACAATCTTGGCGATGCGCTGCTGCTCCTCGCTCGAGCTCTGCCACGTATCGGCAAGCGCCAAATTGAGATCCTGGCGTGCGCGCAGCAATTCCTGCGAATTACGGCGCTGCGGCACGCTGCCGGGCGCATCGGCATCTGCTTCCGGGTCCAATGCGCGCCGCACGCGCTGCATTCGGTGCGCGACCCGATCGAGTTGCGCGAGCAGCGCGTCGGCGCCGCTTCGGTGCTTATCCAGGTGCCGCCGGCCGGCCTCGGTGATGTGGTAGCGCTTGCGATTACCGTCGGTCTGTACCGAGGCGTGTCCGAGTTCCCACAGATCGGTCAGCGCCGGGTAGATCATTCCGGGGCTCGGCACGTAGAAACCATTGGAGCGTTCACCCAGAGCCCTGATGATTCGGTAGCCATGGCGGGGCTGTTCCGCAAGCAGCCGGAGCACCAGCAGCCGCAACTCGGCGCCGGCCAATTTGCGCCCGCTGGCAAACGCCCGCCCGCCCAGGCCGCCCGCCGCAAATCCCGGGCTCAAATACGCCGGCCGGTGGGCGCCCCGAGGTTGCCCGAGGGGCTGTTGTTTGCGCGGACGCATCGGCGCATTCTACACTCTTAAAATATATCTAACGATATATTTGCATCGAAAACCGGCGGCGATTGCCGCGCCTCGCGCCGGGCGCTCCATGTACCGGCGCGCGTGCATGAGCCCGGGACCCCGGGGACCGCTCGGAGCGGTTGAGCCCTTACCCGGCAAAATAAGGCCGGAGTTGACATTGACACTGGGGCGGTCGCGCCGCAAAATACGCGGCTCATTTTAGGGAGGGGTACCCAAGCGGCCAACGGGGGCAGACTGTAAATCTGCT
>Ga0209048_10001090_pt1 | contig 28495 bp, 23 predicted proteins | sample FrelakmetCRP12CR_FD_187146 | JGI IMG/M metagenome (GOLD analysis project Ga0209048, IMG submission 187146) | Freshwater lake sediment microbial communities from the University of Notre Dame, USA, for methane emissions studies - CRP12 CR (SPAdes)... | ecosystem: Environmental > Aquatic >... | reverse complement strand
GACGCCCAGCGCATCGCGCAACAACAGCACCTTGGGAGTGGTGTTGATGAGATCCTCTCCCCGGATGACGTGGGTGATGCCCATGGCCGGGTCGTCGATGGCGTTGGCCACGAGGAACATCGGCACGCCGTTGGACCGCACGATGACGAAGTCCTCGAGCTCGGCGTTGTCGAAGCTGATGGGGCCGCGGATGACGTCGTCGAAGGCGGTGACACCCTCGTCGGGCGTGCGGAAGCGCACGACTACACCCTCGCCGGGGCGCACCCCGCGCTCGCGACAGTGGCCGTCGTACCCGGGCTTGCCGCCGCGGGCCTCGGCGCGAGCCTTGACCGCGTCGGGGGTGCAGTCGCAGTGGTAGGCGTATCCCTCGGCAAGCAGTCGGGTGGCCGCATCCCGGTAGAGGTCGGTGCGGTCGCTCTGGTGGACCGGCTCGCCGTCCCAGTCTATGCCCAGCCATTCGAGGGCCCGGTAGATCACCTCGATGAGCTCGCGGCGGCTCCGCTCCGCGTCGGTGTCCTCGATGCGCAACACGAGCTGACCGCCCTGCTGGCGAGCGAACAGCCAGTTGAACAGCGCCGTACGAGCTCCGCCCAGGTGCAGATAGCCGGTGGGGGCGGGCGCGAAGCGGGCTCGAACCGGTGGTGGGGTCACAACGGATCAGCGTAGTGGGCGACCCGATCCCGACCGGGTCGCCCGGGCCCCGACAGGTACACTCGCCCGCGATGTCGACCCCCTCCCGTCGCCGGCTCGCCGGGCTGCTCGGTGCCTTCGCGCTCGTCCTCAGCCTGGCTGCCTGTGGCTCGTCCGACTCGTCCGCGGGCAGTGGCTTCCGGCTGTCCGCCTCGCAGCTCACGCCGAGCACCACGACAACCGTGCCGGTGCCGTCGCACCTCGTCGCCGTGGCCACGGCCAAGATCCCCGAGGTGGAGGTGCTCGAGCAGCGCCCGGGCGAGGCCAAGCCCGCGTCGGCCACCCAGACGCCCTCGAAGCAGCTACCCCCCATCCCCCGCGTCGGCCTCAACTCGGCCGGGAGTCGCAAGACCGGCGAAGGGTGGGCGTTCAGCAACCCGACCTACTTCAAGAACCCGCTCGTCTTCGAGGTGCTCAAGGTCGACGGCGACTGGCTGCAGGTGATGGTCCCGGCCCGACCCAACGGTTCCACGGGCTGGATCAAGGCGAGCGACGTCGACGTCACCCTGCACCGCTACCGTATGGAGCTCACACTGTCGACGTTCCACCTACAGGTGTTCGACGGTGACGACGTCCTGGTCGAGACCGACGTGGTCATCGGCAAGGACTCGACCCCCACCCCAGAGGGCACGTTCTACCTGAACGAGAAGATCAAACAGTCGAGCCCCGCCGGGGCCTACGGACCCTGGATCCTCTCCACCAGCGGGTACTCCGAGGCCCTCGACACGTTCGACGGCGGCCTGCCGGTGGTCGGCTTCCACGGCACCAACCAGCCAGGGCTCATCGGCACCAAGTCGTCCAACGGGTGCGTGCGCATGCCCAATGACGTGGTCACCAAGCTGGCCGACCTGCTGCCGGCCGGCACCCCGATCGAGATCCGGGCCTGACCCGATCGTGACCCTCCCCGGCGGTCCAGCCTCAGCTGACGGGCTGCCGGCGGCCATGGGGGCACGCGTCCCACCTGCCCGGGCCGCCGCGGCTGGTGTGCGGGCCCGCGATCTGGTCGAGTCGGCTCTGCGCCGGGTCTCGCCACCGGCGCTGCCCCTGCTCGAATCCCTGAACGGCCTCGCCGAGGCCCGCCTCCTCGGCGTGGCGGTCGAGCTCGGCGTAGCCGATGCGCTTGCCGACGGCTCGCTCACGGCCCGCGAGCTCGCCCAGCGGGTCGGCGCCGACCACGACGCGCTCGGGCGCACCATGCGATTCCTCGTCTCCCGCGGCTTCTTCCGACTGACCGGCGACCGGTTCGCCAACAACGACACCACCTCGCTGCTCCGCCGCGATCATCCCGAGTCGCTGCGCGACTGGGTGGGCATGGTCGGTGCCGACTGGCACCTCGGCATCTGGGCCCAGGCCGGCCATGCCGTGCGCACCGGTGACAGCGCGACCGACGCCGCCACCGGCACATCCTTCTTCGACTACGTCAACCGGGTGAACCCTGTGGCCGGCACGACCTTCAACGAAGCCATGGCCGGTGTTTCGCTCCTCGTGGCCAAGCTGCTGGCACGGGCCTACGACTTCTCGACGGTCACGAGGATCTGCGACGTGGGCGGCGAGACCGGCGCCCTGGTCGCGGAGCTCGCGAGCAGCTATCCCACCCTCGAGGGCACCGTGGTCGATCTACCGGAACTGGCAGCCCGAGCGGAGGCCCGGTTCGCTCGGCACGGACTCACCGGCCGGTGCAGATTCGTCGGCGGCGACTTCTTCGAGGAGGTACCGGACGACTCCGACCGCTACGTGCTGCTCTCGATCATCCACGATTGGGACGACGTGGACGCGGCGCGCATCTTGGGCACGGTCCGACGGGCGCTGCGGCCCGACGCCCGAGCGCTGGTTGTCGAGCGTGTGCTCCCTGCCGGGGCCCGCCCGGAGTTCGCCCGGGTGTCCGACCTGGAGATGCTGGTGCTCACCGGCTCCGGGCGCGAGCGCCGGCTCGACGAGTATGGGGCACTGTTCGCCCGGGCCGGTCTGCACCTATAGGCCGACGTCGTACTGGCGAACCTCCACCACGTGTTCGAGCTCGTGCCCGTCCCCGGGGCCTGATCGCCCCCGAAACTGCCCCATCGGCATCGATTCTGTGCGGATTCTGCGGCCCCGAATCGGCGGAATCGCCTGTTGGCGCCGATTCTGTGCAGATTCTGCGCCTACGGGCGGCGAGGTGCTCCAGGAGGAGCCTGGTCACCGCCACGGGAGCCAGCACGGGGATCCAGTGGCCGATGCCCTCGAGCGCCTCCGGCGTACCGAGCACACCCCGGTGGTAGGCCGCGTCGGCCTCGGTGAGCCCGCTGACGGCGAGCATCAACGCGAAGTAGGCCGCGTCCTCGCCCAGGATCTGGTGCTCGGAACCCTCGGTCTTGAACAGATCCATGTACGAAGAGCGCTCGGTCTGATCACCGACGAGGTCGCCCCGAAGGCCGGCGCCGAACGCCGCCGGTGAGGCGTCGACACAACGGTGGGGGTGAGCAACCGATCGGGATGGCGCCCGGCCACCTGCCACGCCACGGTCCCACCCCCAGTCGTGGCCTACGAGGTGGAATCGGTCGGCGCCGAGATAGTCGGCGAACCCCAAGCACGTCGGCGGTCAGCTCGACGTTGCCATAGGTGTCCACCGCCGTCGGGCGAGTATCCACGCAGATGGGGGGGCTAACACGCGATACCCGGCCGCGGCCAACGCCGGCACCTGGTGGCGCCACTCGTGCGACGTCTCCGGGAAGCCGTGCAACGGCACGACGTGCTCACCGTCCTCGGGCCCGTCGAGCACCGCGTCGAAGACGAGCTCACCCCATCGGGGATCGGTGCGCCCAGGCGGGTCGAGGTCACGGAAGTCCGGCGTGCGGACGGTGGCTCAGTAGTACCCGAGACCTCGCAGGTAGGCCTCGAGGCGGGTCAGGTTCCCCGAGTCGTCGTCCGCGACCCAGAGCTGGCGCCAATCGGCCCCGAGCACGCGGGTCACCTCACCGGGTGTGAGCCGCAGTACCCGCTCGGGCACCAGATCGGCGATCATCAGGCGGTTCGTGTAGTGCACCGCCATGGCGGCGGCGGCGAACAACGGCTTGCGCAGGTCGACGAGCTCAGGCGGCACCTGCTGCAGGAAACCCCAGACGGTGAAGCCCAGCGTGAGGTCGTGGATGACCGGCGCCCGTCCGAACAGCGCGGCGCGCCGCATCGCGACCGCGACGCACCCGGCGATCGCATCCTCCTCGGCCTCGCCCGCGGTGAGCACCAGCTTGCCCTCGAACTCGTGCGCCAGCTTGAGGGCGTAGCCCGCGTCGGGGCCCGGCGTGCCGAGCTGCGGACCGACGGGCTGCTCGGAGGTGAGGTCGGCGGGTCGGTCGGCGTCCCAGGAGTCGCCCCGCCAGGGCGGCGACTCGTACACGCGGGCTTTGAGCGACGTGGGGCTGGGGACGTACTCGGGGGCAGCCATCGCCGACAGCCTACGCCGGGTCGCCGTCCCGGCTCGACCCGGCCTCACCACCGTCGCCGGTGTGGAACAGGCCGTAGACGATCGAATCGACCAGGGCCTCCCACGACGCCTCGATGATGTTCTCCGAGACGCCGATGGTCGACCAGGTGCGCTCACCGTTGGTGGAGTCGATGAGCACCCGCGTGACGGCGCCGGTGGCCTTGGAGGTGTCGAGCACGCGCACCTTGAAGTCGGTGAGGTGCAGCCGGTCGAACCCCGGGTAGCGCCGGCCGATCGCCTGGCGCAATGCCGTGTCGAGGGCGTTGACCGGGCCGTTGCCCTCTGCCGTGGCGATGTGGCGTTCACCGTCGACCACCACCTTGATCGTGGCCTCGGTGACCACCTCGTCGGGCGTGCCGTGCTCACCGGGGCGGTGATCGACGATGACACGGAACGACTCGAGGGTGAAGAACGGCTGCTCCCACCCCGTGGCCGCCCGCATCAGCAGCTCGAGCGAGCCGTCGGCCACCTCGAAGTGATAGCCCTCGTGCTCGAGGTGCTTCAGCTGGTCGACCACGTCGCCCAGCTCCTTGCCGTCGAGCTCGAGACCGAGCTCGCGAGCCTTGATCTCGAGCGTCGAGCGGCCGGCCAGCTCGGACACGACGAAGCGCGTGCCGTTGCCGACCAGATCGGCGTCGACGTGCTCGTACGCATCGGGGCGACGGGCGATGGCACTCACGTGCAGCCCCGCCTTGTGGGCGAACGCCGACGAGCCGACGTAGGGCGCCTGCGGGTTGAGGGCCACGTTGACCAGCTCGGCGACGTGGTGCGACACCGAGGTGAGCCGCTCGAGACGGCCCTCGGGCAGGGTGCGGACACCCATCTTGAGACTGAGGTCGGGCACGATCGTCGACAGGTTGGCGTTGCCGGTCCGCTCACCGATGCCGTTGATGGTGCCCTGCACCTGGGTGGCGCCGGCGCGCACCGCGGCGAGGGTGTTCGCCACCGCACAACCGGTGTCGTCGTGCACGTGGATGCCGAGTGGTACCCGGAGGTAGTCGTCGACCTCGGCGACGATGCGCTCGACCTCGAACGGGAGCGACCCCCCGTTCGTGTCACACAGCACCAGGCACTCGGCCCCCGACCCGACGGCGGCCTCGAGCACCCGGAGGCTGAACTCGGGGTTGTGCTTGTAGCCGTCGAAGAAGTGCTCGGCGTCGAAGAACACCCGCCGGCCCTGGCCCCGGAGGAAGGCAACCGAGTCGGCCACCATGGCCACGCCTTCGTCGAGCGTGGTGCGCAGGGCCTCGGTGACGTGGTAGTCCCAGCACTTGCCCACGATGCACACCGTGGAGGTGCCGGCCTCGATCAGATGGCGGAGGGTCGGGTCGTCGTCGGTCTTGCCCTTCACCCGGCGGGTCGAGCCGAACGCCACGAGCGTCGACGTGGCGAGGGCCAACTCCGCCGGGGCGCGGGCGAAGAACTCGTCGTCCTTCGGGTTGGCACCGGGCCACCCGCCCTCGACGTAGTGCACCCCGAGGTGGTCGAGCTGTTCGGCGATGCGCAGCTTGTCGTCGACCGTGAGCGAGATGCCCTCGAGCTGGCTGCCGTCGCGCAGCGTCGTGTCGTAGACCTCGACCGCGTCGGGTTGGCGGGGCCCCCGTACCGGAGGCAGATCAGAGGACATGGTCGAGCCAATCCTTGTAGCGGTCGTCGAGTCCCCGCACCGCGTTGAAGTAGGTCTCCTGGAGGAGGCGGGTGATCGGCCCGGGCTCGCCGAGCTCGCGGTCGTCGACCGAGCGGATCGGGACCACCTCGGCCGCCGTGCCGCTGAGGAAGGCCTCGTCGGCGGTGTAGAGATCGGAGCGCAGGATGTGCTCGGCCTCGAACGGGATGTCGTGGTCGCGGGCGATGGCGAAGATCGAGTCCTGGGTGATGCCCTCGAGCGCACCCGCGTGCACCGGTGGGGTGTAGATGGTGCCTCGGTTCACGAGGAAGATGTTCTCGCCGGTGCACTCGCTGACGTGGCCGTGCGTCGACAACATCACGGCCTCGTCGTAGCCCGCCTTGAGGGCCTCGACCTTGGCCAGCGACGAGTTGATGTACATGCCGGTGCCCTTGGCTGCCGGCGGCAGGATGTTGGGGTCGTGGCGCTTCCAGGAGCTGATCTTCACCCGCACACCGTGCTTCACCCCGTCATCGCCGAGGTAGGTGCCCCACGGCCAGCAGGCCACGGACACGTTGACCGGGCAGGGCAGCGGGTTGAGGCCCATCTCGCCGTACCCGAGGTAGACGATCGGCCGGATGTAGCACGACGGCAGGTCGTTGACCCGCACCACCTCCCGGCAGGCCTCGGCCAGCTCATCGTGGGTGTACGGGATGTCGATCATGAAGATCTTGGCGCTGGCGAACAGCCGGTCGATGTGGTCGTCGAGGCGGAAGATCGCCGGGCCCCGATCGGTCTCGTAGGCACGGATGCCCTCGAACACACCGAGGCCGTAGTGCAGCGAGTGGGTGAGGATGTGCACGTTGGCGTCGGCCCAGTCGACGAGCTCGCCGTCCATCCAGATCTTCTCAACGGGTTCGATGGGCATGTGGGTGGGTCTCCCTCGGGTGTCAGACGCGGGCGGCGACAGCGTCGCCGATCTGGGCGGTGGAGCCGGCCTGTGCGTCGGGATCGGCGCAGGCCTTGCGGATGCGGGCGGCGGCGGCGGCCTCGCCCAGGAACTCGAGCATCATCGCCGCGGACAGGATGGCGGCGATGGGGTTGGCCTTCTGCCGGCCGGCGATGTCGGGCGCCGAACCGTGCACCGGCTCGAACATCGACGGCCCGGTGCGATCGGGGTTGAGGTTGCCCGACGACGCGAAGCCGATGCCGCCCGATACCGCACCACCGAGATCGGTGAGGATGTCGCCGAACAGGTTGTCGGTCACGATCACGTCGTAGCGCTGCGGCGACTCGACGAAGTAGATGCACGCGGCGTCGACGTGGTTGTAGGCGGTGTCCACCTCGGGGTACTCCGCCGCGACCTCGTTGAACGCGCGCTCCCACAGGTCGCCCGCGAAGGTGAGCACGTTGGTCTTGTGCACCAGCGTGAGGTGCTTGCGCTCGCGGCTGCGGGCCAGCTCGAAGGCGTAGCGCACACAACGCTCAACACCGAAGCGGGTGTTGACCGAGCCCTGGGTGGCGATCTCGTGAGGCGTGCCCTTGCGCAGGAAGCCACCCTCGCCGGCATAGGTGCCCTCGGTGTTCTCACGGATGACGATGAAGTCGTGGCCACCGTGGGGGTCGACGAACGGGCGCTGGTTCACGTAGAGGTCGAGATCGAAGCGCATCTTCAACAACAGGCCCCGCTCGATGACGCCGGGGGGCACGTCGGGGGTGCCGACCGCACCCAGCAACAGCGCGTCGAGGCCGCGCCATTCGTCGACGGTGGCGTCATCGAGCACCACGCCGTCACGCAGGTAGCGAGCTCCGCCCAGGTCGTAGTCGACGCTGTCGAGCTCGACCCCGGAGGCGCGCACGACCTTGAGGGCCTCGATGATGACCTCGGGCCCGATGCCGTCGCCGCCGATGACGCCGATCTTGTGAGTCACGTGGGTCTACCTGTGGTTGAGGGAACGGGACTTATGGTGCGAGCGGTGCCCGACCGAGGGCATTACCAGCCCCTAGAACGGAAAAACCGCCCACCGGAGTGGACGGCTCAGAGCGCACACCGGGGGGCGGTGTGCGCTACTCGATGATGATTACGGCGAGTGCGGGGCGGTCAGACATGCCCGATTAGTTTGGTCGCAGGTGCCCCCAACGTCAACTTGTTCCCGTAATTGGCCCTGTCGGGCGCGGGTCGATCGTCGCTACGATCGAGAGGTGCCCGACGTCCACCACCTCTCGCAAGCGACCTACGACCGGCTGAAAGCCGAGCACGAGCAGCTCACCACCCACGGCCGGGTCGACATCGCCCGCAAGATCCAGTCCGCCCGCGAGCTCGGCGACCTGTCGGAGAACGGCGACTACCACGCCGCCCGCGAAGAGCAGGGGAAGATGGAGGCTCGCATCCGTCACCTCGCCGCCCTGCTCCTCGACGCCGAGATCGTCGAGTCCGGAGGCACCGACAGGGTGCACACCGGCTGCATCGTGTCGATCTGCTACGAGGGCGACGACGAGCCCGAGCGGTTCCTCATCGGGTCGATCGAGGAGAAGGGCAGCGACGTCGACGTGATCTCGCCCGGTTCGCCCCTCGGTCTGGCGCTCATGGACAAGAACGTCGGCGACGTCGTCGACTTCGAGGCGCCCGGCGGGGTCCTCAAGGTCGAAGTGGTCGACATCGAGGGCTGACCGGGTCTCACCGCCGTGACCACCGCCGAGACCGATCCGTCCGCCGCGGTCTTTCCGCCGCCCGACCTGCCCCCGCTTCGGCGGGTGCATCTGCCGGGACGGGGGACCACCGCCCTGCGCGAGGTCACCGGCCCCGACAGCGCGCCCGTACTCGTGCTCCTGCACGGCTGGACAGCCAACTCGGCGCTCAACTGGTTCTCCGCCTACACCGCGCTGGGCCGACGCTTCCGAGTGGTGGCGATCGATCATCGCGGTCACGGCAAGGGCATCCGGTCGCGGCGGCGCTTCCGCCTCGAGGACTGCGCCGACGACGTGGTGGCGCTGGCCGACGAGCTCGGCATCGACCGGTTCGTCCCCGTCGGCTACTCGATGGGTGGGCCCATCTCGCAGTTGATCTGGCATCGCCACCGGCCCCGGGTCCAGGGGTTGGTCCTGTGCGCCACCAGTCGCAACTTCACCACCCGCCTGCCCGGCGAGCGCGCCCTGCGCGGGGTGGTCACCGGTCTCGGCTTTGCGGCGCGGGCCACACCGGTGCCCTTGCGCCGCCAGCTGCACGAACGTGTGCTCGTGGCCCGCTACGACGAGACGCCGCTCGGCCGCTGGGCACGGGGAGAGGCCCGCGGCAACGACCTGCGCATGTTGATCGAAGCAGGTCAGGCCATCGGCACGTTCTCCTCCAAGACCTGGATCGGCGGCGTCGACGTGCCCACCGCAGTGGTGCTCACGGAGGCCGACAACGTCGTGGCGCCGCATCGTCAGCGCCGGCTGGCGGCGGCCATTCCGGGCGCGACGATCCACCCGGTCGACGGCGCGCACGACGTGTGCGCGGTCGACCCCGAGGCGTTCGTGCCGACGCTGCTGGCCGCGTGCACCGACGTCGCCGCCCGGGCCCTCGCCCGTGAGCAGGCCGCGTCCTAGGCGGCGGGCCCCTCCACCCGCACGCGGCGCCCGAGCACGTCGCTGAACAGTCCCACCCGCTCGGCGGCGGTGAACACCTCCAGCGACACGTCGACCCCCTCGAAGGGCACGACGCCGAGCACCACGTCGTCGCCGTCGAGGGTCACCTCGATGTCGCCGACGGTGCCTGCGTGGGTGCGGTCGAGCGCGATCGCCACCCGCAACACGCCGGCGAGAGCCCGAACCAGCTCCTGGTCCGCGGGGCGGAGCCGGGCGAACTCGGGGTGCTTGGCCTTGGGCTCGCTCTTCCGGTGGTAGCGGGCGACGAGCGCGATCAACTCGATCTCGTGGTCGGTGAACCCGGCCAGGTGATCCGAGTTCCGGATCACGTAGTAGGTGTGCTTGTGATGGCTGCTGTGAGCGACGAACAGCCCGACGTTCGCGAGTAGCGCGGCCGCCTCGAGCAGCTCACGGGCCGCGTCGTCGAGTCCGTGCCAATCCTCGGTGCGGTCGAACAAGGTGAGCGCGAGGCCGGCCACCCGAAGGGAGTGCTCGGGGTCCTCGTCCATCAGCTCCATGAGGTGCAACACGCTGCGACCGCGCAGGTCGTGCAGGTGGTGCAACGCCGCACCCTGCTCCCTGGCCAAGGCATCGAGCAACGCGCCCTCGCGCAGCGCGTAGTCGGACACGACCATGGTGTCGATGCCGAGCTCGGCCATGGCCTGCTCGAGGATGATCGCGCCGGCGAGCACGATGTCGGCTCGGGTCGGGTCGATCCCGGGGATCCGGCGGCGATCGTCGACCGTGCCGGCCTTGGCGAGCAGCCGAACGACCGCCTTCACCTCGGCACGGGAGAACTCGAAGTTGTTGAACGTGCGGGGCGGGTCACCCTCGTCCCTCGCGGCCTGGGCCATGGCGGCGACGGTCTCGATCGTCCCCGAGCTGCCGACGGCCACTTCGAACCCGGCCTTGCGCACCTCTCTCGCCATCGGCGCCAGCGCCGACCGGACCGCCCGCCGGCACGAGTCGAGCGCGCCGGGATGCACGCGATCGGAGGCGAAGAAGCGGCGGGTGAGCCGGATGGCGCCGAGCTTGAGGCTGCCGGCCACGAGCACCTCCCCCTGCTCCCCCACCAGGATCTCGGTGCTCCCACCGCCGATGTCGACGAGCACGAGGCGCCGGTCGAACACCGGCACCGCCTGCAGCACTCCGAGGTGGATGAGGCGGGCCTCCTCGACCCCGGAGATCACCTCGACCTCGATGCCGGCCTCGGTGCGGGCCCGTTCGATGAACACCTCCGCGTTCTCCGCCTCGCGCACCGCGCTGGTGGCCACGGCGTAGACCTTGGCCCCGGAGATGTCGGCGATCTTGCGGAGCCGGCCGAGCGCGTCGATGCCCCGGTCGATGGCGTCGGGCTCGAGCTCCTTCATGTCTCCGGAACCCGAGCCGAGGCGCACCATCTCCTTCTCGCGGGCGATCACCTCGAAGGTGCTCCCCTCGCCGAAGCGCGCCACGACCAGGTGCAACGAGTTGGTGCCGATGTCGATGGCGGCAAGGTTGTTCGTCATCGCGCCGCGAGCCTACGACGCCTACGTTGGGGCGATGAGCAGACGCCCCGAGACGCCACGCATCGAGCCCCTGCCCCCCGACCAGCGGGTCGGCCAGCACGCCGAACTGCTCGACGGGCTCGACGCCAACATCTTCACCACCTTCGTGCGCGCCCCTGGATTGTTCCGCCGCTGGCTCCCCTTCGGCGGCAAGCTGCTGGCCGGCAAGTTGCCCGCCCGCGACCGCGAGCTGCTCATCCTGCGCACATCGGTGAACTGCGATGCCGTGTACGAGTGGAGCCAGCACGTGTCCATCGCGCTCGGCGTGGGCCTGACCCGCGACGAGATCGACCGCGTGGCGACGGACTCGCTCGACGGCTGGGACCCGTTCGACGCGACGCTGTTGCGCGCGGCCGACGAGTTGCACGGCGGCAGCTGCATCGGCGACGCGACCTGGGCGGCACTCGCCGAGCGCTACGAGACCGCCCAGCTGATCGAGCTCCCGGTGCTCGTGGGTCAATACCACCTGGTCGCCATGACCCTGAACAGCCTCGGCGTACAGGTCGATGACGGCCTCCCCGGATTCCCGTCGTGAGCGATCCCTCCGCCGACCCGGACCGCGCCCACACCGGCGCCGGACGGCTGGATGGGCGCCGGGTGCTCGTGCTCGGCGCAGGAACCCAGCCGAGCCCCGACGCCGACGCGCCCCTCGGCAACGGGCGTGCCATCGGCGTGCTCGCCGCCCGCGAGGGCGCGACGGTCGCGTGCTGGGACCGCGACGCGGCAGCGGCCGCCGAGACCGTCGCCCTGATCACGGCCGACGGGGGGCGCGGGGTCCCCGTCGTGCACGACGCGGCCGACCCGTCGTCCTGCGATGCCGCCGTGGACGAGGCCGCGGAGGCGCTGGGCGGCCTCGACGGGCTGGTGCTCAACGTCGGCATCGGGCGGGGAAGTCGCCTGCGCGACACCACCGTCGAGGACTGGGACCAGACCTTCGCCATCAACGTCCGGGCCCACTTCCTCACCTGCCGAGCCGCACTCCCCCGGCTCGAGGCCGGCGCTGCCATCGTCTTCATCAGTTCGATCGCCGGACTGCGCCCCGGGAGCCGCATCCCGGCCTACGACGCGTCCAAGGCCGCGCTCGCCGGGTTGTGCCGCCACGTCGCCGCGGAGGGCGCCCGCCGAGGCGTGCGCGCCAACGTGGTCGCGCCCGGCCTGATCGACACGCCGCTGGGCCGGTGGGCCTCCGCGGGCCGGCCGTCGCGGGACGCCACGCCCGTCCCGCTCGGACGCCAAGGCTCCGCCTGGGACATCGCCGAGGCGGTCACCTGGTTGCTGTCCGACCGCGCCGGCTACGTCACCGGCCAGGTGCTCGCCGTCGACGGCGGCCTCAGCACCCTCTGAGTACGCCGACGACCATCACCGTGGAGGCGGCCGCCGCCGTCGGTCAGGCGGACAGGCCGGCCGATACCTCGACCCGGCGGGCGGCATCGACCACCGCGGCGCCATAGCGGTGCCCGGGCCGCCGCGTCGTGCGCTCGATGGGCCCGGACACGCTCACGGCCGCGACCAGCCGGCCATCGGCCGCGAGGACCGGCGCGCTGACCGAGGCCACGCCCGCCTCGCGTTCGCCGACGCTCTCGACCCAGCCTCGGCCGCGCACCACCGCCGCAGGACCGGCCACCGCGAGCAGCCGTCCGGCCGAGCCCACCCCGAGCGGGAGCGCGGCTCCCATGGGCACGATCGTGCGCAGACCGTGGGGCGATTCGAGCGCAGCGATGCACACCCGGCGATCGCCGTCACGCACGTAGAGCTGCACGCTCTCGCCCGTGGTGTCGCGCAGCTCGGCGAGCGCCGGTCGGGCCGATTCGGCCAGCGGGATGGCGTCGACGGCCGCCCGGCCCAGCTCGATCAGCCGGACACCCAGGGCGAACCGACCCTCGTCGTCGCGTCGCACGAGACCGTGCTGTTCGAGCGCCACCGCCAGCCGGTGGGCGGTCGCCCTCGACAGGCCGGTCTGCCCGACCAGGTCGGCCAGGCTCGCCGGTCGGTCCTCGAGCGCGGCGAGCACGGCAACGGCCTTGTCAACCACGCCCACACCGCTTACGCTGGATTCCACAAAGCAAGACTATCGTCTCATATAGTGAGACTCAAGTATGAGCCGCAAACCCGCCACGAGCAGGAGCTACCGCCATGGCCGTCAAGACCCTGAGCGACAGGATCTGGGAGCAGCACCTGGTCCACCGGGCCGAGGGCGAGCCCGATCTGCTGTTCATCGACCTCCACCTCGTGCACGAGGTCACCTCCCCCCAGGCCTTCGACGGCCTGCGCCTCGCCGGGCGCACGGTGCGTCGGCCCGACCTCACGGTGGCCACCGAGGACCACAACGTGCCCACCGCGGACATCGACCAGCCCATCGCCGATCCGATCTCACGCCGCCAGATCGAGGTGCTGCGGGCGAACTGCGCCGAGTTCGGCATCACCGAGTACCCGATGGGCGACCCCGGCCAGGGCATCGTCCACGTCATCGGCCCCGAGCAGGGGCTCACCCAGCCGGGCATGACCATCGTCTGCGGCGATAGCCACACCTCCACCCACGGGGCGTTCGGCGCCTTGGCCTTCGGCATCGGCACGAGCGAGGTCGAGCACGTGTTGGCCACCCAGACCCTGCCCCAGCAGCGGCCGGGCACGATGAGCGTCACCGTCGAGGGCGACCTGCCCGACGGTGTGACCGCCAAGGACGTCATCCTCGCCGTCATCGGTCGCATCGGCACCGGCGGCGGCATCGGCTCGATCATCGAGTATCGGGGCTCCGCCATCCGCGCCCTCTCGATGGAGGGCCGCATGACCGTGTGCAACATGTCGATCGAGGCCGGCGCCCGCGCCGGCCTGGTCGCACCCGACGACACGACCTTCGCCTACCTCGAGGGCCGGCGCTTCGCCCCCACCGGTGCGGCGTGGGAGTGGGCCCTCGACCACTGGCGCGCGCTCCCCACCGACGAGGGTGCGGTGTTCGACAAGGCCGTCGAGCTCGACGCCGCCGCGCTGGTGCCCCACGTCTCGTGGGGCACCAATCCCTCGCAGGTGGTGGAGATCACCGGGGTCGTGCCCGATCCCGACAGCTTCGCCGAGCCCAGCGCCCGCGAGTCGGCTCGGCGGGCCCTCGAGTACATGGGCCTCACCGCGGGCACGCCCGTGCGCGATGTCCGGGTCGACACGGTGTTCATCGGCTCGTGCACCAACGGCCGCATCGAGGACGTGCGGGCCGCCGCCGAGGTCGCCGAGGGCCGCCGGGTTGCCGACGGCCTGCGAGCCATGGTCGTGCCCGGCTCGTTCCAGGTGAAGCAGCAGGCCGAGGCGGAGGGCCTCGACCGGGTGCTCACCGCGGCCGGGTTCGACTGGCGCGAGCCGGGGTGCTCGATGTGCCTCGCCATGAACCCCGACAAGCTGTCCCCCGGCGAGCGGTCGGCCTCGACCTCCAACCGCAACTTCGAGGGCCGCCAGGGGCGGGGCGGGCGAACCCACCTGGTCTCCCCCGCCGTCGCGGCCGCCACCGCTGTCGCCGGCACGTTTGCCACTCCCGCCGATCTGGCCTGACCCCCCCCACCCACGAGGAGCCTCCGCCATGGAACCCGTCATCACCGTCGCCGGCACCGCCGTCCCCCTCGACCGCTCCGACGTCGACACCGACCAGATCATCCCCAGTGACTGGCTCAAGAAGGTCGAACGCACCGGTTTCGGCGCCGGGCTGTTCTCGGAGTGGCGCGACGACCGCGACTTCGTCCTCAACCAAGAGCACTACACGGGCGCGAAGATCCTCGTAGCCGGTCCCAACTTCGGTACGGGATCGTCGCGGGAGCACGCGGTCTGGGCCATCCTCGACTACGGCTTCCAGGCCGTGGTGTCGCCCCGATTCGCCGACATCTTCCGCAACAACTGCACGAAGAACGGGCTGGTTCCCGTCCAGGTCGAGCCCGAGGTCGGCGAAGCACTCCTGCGCGCGGTCGAGGCCGACCCGACCCTCGAGATCACGATCGATGTCGCCGCCCGCACCATCGAGGCCCCCGCCATCGGGCTCACGGCGAACTTCCCGCTCGACGACTCGACCCGCGAGCGATTCCTCAACGGGCTCGACGACATCGGCATCACCCTCCAACACGCCGACGCCATCACCTCGTTCGAGGCGGCGCGGTCGCCGTGGCTGCCCTCCACCGCGACCGGCTGAGCCCGCCCGCCCGCCAAGGGCGGGAACCAGCGTCGATCGGGTGTCGTCGGATGGGGCAGTGACGGCTGGGGGGTCGTCCCCGACACCGAGGAGGCCGCGATGCGACGAGCAGCGGCGATGTTGGCGGGAGTGGCCCTGGCGGCCGCTGGGTGCGCGAGCCAGGGAGGCGGAGCGGCTGGGCCGTGGTCGACCAACCCACACGCGGTGCTCAACGCGTCCCTGGTCTCGTTCGACAGCTGTGACGCGGCACTCGAGCGCCTGAAGGAGGACGCCCTGGCTCGAGTGGGTCCGTACGGGCTCGACGGCGTCGGTGGGCCGACGGCCTTCGCCGAAGACTCGACCCGCGGGGCGACGTCGTCGCGATCGAGCACCGCCGCGCCCACCACGACCTCCGGAGCCGCTGCGAGTGCTCCCAGCTCCGCGGGCACCGCGGGCGTGGGCGACGTATCGACGACCAACGTGCAAGAGCAGGGCGTCGACGAGCCCGACGTCGTGAAGACCCGGTCCGATCTCCTGGTGACCGTGGTCGACAGCACAGTTCGGGTGCTCACCCTCTCGCCCGGTGGGCCGTCCCTGGTGGGCGCGGTCAGCCTCGACCGCGGTTACGGCCACCAGTTGCTGCTCGACGGCGACCACCTCCTCGTCGTCGCGACCTCCGACGGCGGGATCATGCCCATGGACGGCGTGGCGCCGAGCGCGACCCAGGGGGTGCCGACCACGGTGACCGGGAGCTCAGGTTCGAGCTCCGGAGGCGTCGCGGCACCGACCTCGCCGGAACCGGGCACCCTGCTCTGGTCGATCGACCTCTCCAACCCGGCCGCTCCGACGGTCACCGGCACGACCCTGATCGACGGGAGCCTCGTGAGCGCACGATCGGTCGACGGCACGGCGCGCGTGGTGACGACCTCTTCGCCCACGGCGTTCGACTTCGTGTACCCCTCGCGTCCGGGCGCCGAAGCATCGGCACTCGCGGCCAACCGGGCGATGATCGAGTTCTCGACGATCGAGGACTGGCTGCCGACCTGGCGGCCGATCAGCTCCGACGGCGCGGCGGGGACGCCCCGAGCACTGGTCGACTGCGCCGCACTCGACACACCGAGCGAGTTCTCCGGGTTCGGGACCCTGGCGGTGTCGACCATCGACCTGCGCGAGGGAGCGGTGGAGCCGCGTGACTCAGTGGGGGTGCTGGGTGCCGGAGAAACCGTCTATGCCTCGGCCACGAGCCTCTACGTCGCCACCAACCAGTACCAGGTGGTCGATGCGCCGAGCGGCGGTTCGTCGACTCGGATGTACCGACCAACGACGCAGGAGACCGCGATCCACCGCTTCGACATCCGTGGGGACGGCCCCGCGACCTACCGGGCATCTGGTCTCGTACGGGGCCGCGTGCTCGATCAGTTCTCCCTGTCGGAGTACGAGGACGTCTTGCGGGTCGCCACCACCGACACCAACGCGATGGTGGGCGGCGCCGTACCGGCGTCGGAGAGCTTCGTGACCACGCTCGGGGAGTCCGACGGGGAGCTGCGGGCCGTCGGTCAGCTGGGCGATCTCGGCCGGGGCGAACAGATCAAGGCCGTCCGGTTCCTCGGGCCGACCGGCTACGTCGTCACCTTCCGCCAGACCGACCCCCTCTACACGCTCGATCTGAGCGACCCGGCAGCCCCGGCCGTCGTGGGCGAACTGAAGGTAACCGGCTTCTCGTCCTATCTGCATCCGCTCGGCGACGGGCGTTTGCTCGGTGTGGGCCAGGACGCGACGACGCAGGGACGGGTCACGGGTCTGCAGGTGGCCCTGTTCGACGTGTCCGACCCGGCGAACCCGGCCCTCGTGCAGAAGTACACGTTGCCCGGCGCCTCCTCGGACGCCGGGCAGGACCATCACGCCTTCCTGTGGTGGGCGCCGGCCTCGCTGGCGGTGCTGCCGGTCGCCGGCGGGAGCACCAGCGACGGCGGCTACACACCGTTCGTCGGCGCTATCGGCCTCACCGTTGACGCCGGCGGCATCGCCGAACGGGGCCGGGTGACACATCCAGCGGCGTCCACCAGCGGCGGGTCGACCTCGCCCTCGTGCCCGCCGGGTGCGAACTGCATCATCGAGCCCGGCCCGGGGCCGATGCCCGACCACGGCGCGACGATTCTGCGCACGGTCGTCGCCGGCTCGGAGGTGCTCACGGTGTCATCGGCCGGCCTCAAGGCGAGCGCCATCGACACCCTCGCCGACCGGGCCTGGGTGCCGTTCGCCTGACCGCCACCCGTTGGCGCAGATTCTGCGCAGAATCTGCGCCAACGGGATCGAGGTGATCGATGCCGGGCCGAGGGGGCGAGGCCGGGTCAGGGCCGGATGAGCCCGCGTAGCGAGCCGGGACGATCGACGTCGTCGGCATGCCCGCCCGTGTCGCGCACCCGTACGATCCGGTTGATGGCGTTCAGGAACGCCCGGGCCGACGCCTCGACGACGTCGGTCGACAACCCCCGACCCGGCATGGCCGAGCCCTCGGTCTCGAATCGCAGGGCCACGTCGGCCAGCGCGTCGACACCTCCCGTGACCGACGTGACCGTGTAGTCGGTCAGGTGGCCCTCGATGCCCGTCGCGTCCTTGATGGCCCGGCAAGCCGCCTCGACCATGCCGTCGCCCTCCGCCGTCGCCTCGAGCTTCTCGCCGTCAGCGTCGAGCACCACCGTCGCGGTCGGGGTCGTGGACGATCCGCCCCGACACTCGACCGACACCAACTGGTACGCGTAGCGGATCGAGTCACCCACCTCCTCGGCCACGAGCGCCTCGAGGTCGGCGTCGGTCAGTTGCACCTTGCGGTCCGCGAGCTCCTTGAACCGGGTGAACACCTGATTCAACGCGTCTCCGTGCAGGTCGTAGCCCATCTTCTTCAGGGTGGCGGCGAAGGCGTGGCGACCTGAGTGCTTCCCCAGCACGATCTGGCTCTCGCCCTGCCCGACCGCGGCGGGGTCCATGATCTCGTAGGTGGTCCGTTCGTTCAGCACTCCGTGCTGGTGGATGCCTGACTCGTGGGCAAAGGCGTTGCGGCCCACGACGGCCTTGTTGTACTGCACCGGATAGCCCGTGAGCCGACTGACCAACCGACTCGTGCGGGCCAACTCCTCGGAGCGGATGGCGGTGTCGAGGCCCTCGTAGAAATCGGCTCGGGTGCGCAGCGCCATCACGACCTCCTCCAACGCGGCATTGCCCGCGCGCTCGCCGAGGCCGTTCACGGCGCACTCGATCTGGCGGGCACCGGCCCGGACGCCGGCCAGCGAATTGGCCACCGCCAGCCCCAAGTCATTGTGGCAGTGGGTGGAGATCAGGTAGTCCCCCCGCACCACCTCACGGACGCGACGCAGCCGCTCGGCGTACTCCTCGGGAATCCCGAATCCGACCGTGTCGGGGATGTTCAACGTCGTGGCACCGGCATCGACGGCGATCTGCAGCACCTCGCACATGAAGGCGAAGTCGGACCGCGAGGCGTCCTCGGGAGAGAACTCGACGTCGTCGGTGTAGCTGCGGGCATGGGCCACCGCCGACGCCGCCTCCACCTTCACCTGTTCGGGGGTCATCTTCAGCTTGTGCTTCATGTGCGTCTCGCTCGTAGCGATGAACACGTGGATTCGGCGGCGCTCGGCCGCCTCGATCGCTGCCCAGCACCGGTCGATGTCGGCGTGTGCCGTTCGGGACAGTCCGCAGATCACCGGCCCTCGCACCCCGGCGGCGATCGCCCGCACCGCCTCGAAATCACCCTGGCTCGCGACCGGGAATCCGGCCTCGATCACGTCGACGCCCAGACGGGCCAACTGCTCGGCGATCTCGAGCTTCTCGCCCTGGTCGAGCGAGATCCCGGGCGACTGCTCGCCGTCGCGCAGGGTCGTGTCGAAGATGATCACCTTGTCGGCGTCAGCCATGGGATGTGCCTTTCCTTGGGGCGGGTCGGAGAACGGGTCCGAAAAACACGAAACCTCCTGGGCCCGTGGGCACAGGAGGCTCGGCGAGCACCTATCTGGGGCGCTCGCCCTACATAAGCAGGAGCTCGGAGGTCGACGTGGTGAAGCGCATGACGGTTCCGATGGTCGCAGCCGGAGAAGTCGGCGTCAAGCACATAACGCCATTGAGCGGCTGGGACGGACGCCGACTACGGTAACGGTCGCTGAATCGAACGTCACCGCTCGACCCCGGAGGTCCGTCATGAAGCGACTGCTGAAGATCGCCATCGTTGCCGCCATCATCGTCGGCATCGCCGTCGTCGTGAAGAAGCTCACGGCCACACCCGACGACTCGGCGGCGTCGCTCGAGCCCTGGCCGCCGCTCACGCCCGAGACCGTGTCCGACGCGGCGACGTCGGTCGCCGACTCGGCATCTGAGGCCGCGGCCGACGTCGCCGAGGCCGCCACCCCTTCGAGCAACTGAGCGTGCGGCCCGCGCCGAGGGCTCCTCGGCTCGGGTTGCCTCAGCTCAGGAGGCCCTAGCTCAGGTCGCTCGAGTGTACCGACACGATCCCCGGCGACTGGCGCAGGCGCTCCTGCACCTCGTGGGGCACCGGCCCGGCCGTCGCCAGCACCATGAGGGCTGACTCACCCGTCGGTGACTGGCCGACGTCCATGTCGGCGATGTTGATGCCGGCATCTCCGAGCACCGACCCGACAGTGCCGATCATCCCCGGACGGTCGTCGTTGCGCACCACCAACATGTAGCGGGCCGGCGGCACGTCGACGGTGTGGTCGTCGACGACGACGATGCGCGGCTCGCCCCGAAGACCGACGAGCGTGCCGGCCAGCACATGATCGTCCCCACGCACGGTGATCAGGTTGATGTAGTCGTGCGCGGTGGTCGTCGCCGTCTCGCGCACCGTGATGCCGCTCTCCGCAGCCAACTTCGGCGCGTTCACGTAGGACACCGGCTCGTCGCTGACCCGGCCGAAGAAGCCCTTGAGCAACGACAGGGTGAGGATGCGCGTGTCGTACTCGGCGATCTGGCCCTGGTACTCGATGTCGAGCGAGTCGGTGGACCCAACCAGAGAGGCGAACAACTCGCCGAGGCGCTCGGCCATCTGGAGGAAGGGCCGCACGGTCTCCGAAGCCTCGGCCGCGCTCACGTTCACCGCGAAGGGAACGAACTCCCCGGCGAGGGCGAGCCCGATCTGCTCGGCGATGGTGTCGCCCGCCTTGTCCTGGGCCTCGTGCGTGCTCGCCCCGAGGTGGGGCGTGACGACGACCGACGGCAGACCGAACAGAGGCGACTCGGTGGTGGGTTCACGCGCGAACACGTCGAGTGCCGCACCGCCGACATGCCCGGACCGGATGGCGTCGGCCAATGCGGCTTCGTCGACGATTCCGCCGCGAGCGACGTTGATGATCCGGATACCGGGCTTGGCCTTGGCCAGCAACTCGGCCCCGATGAGGCCGACCGTGTCCGGGGTCTTGGCCACGTGCACCGTGACGAAGTCGGAGACGGCCATGAGCTCGTCGAGGTCGAGCAGCTCGACGCTCATCTGGCGGGCCCGGTCGGGGGCAACGAAGGGGTCGTAGGCGACGAGCCGCATGCCGAAGGCCAGGGCCCGCTGTGCCACCAGCTTGCCGATCCGTCCGAGGCCGATCACCCCCAAGGTCTTGTCGCTCAGCTCGACACCGGTCCACCGCGACCGCTCCCAACGACCGTGCACCAGGGCCTCGTGCGCCTGCGGGACGTTGCGAGCCTGCGCCAACAGCAGAGCCATGGTGTGCTCGGCCGCGGACAGGATGTTGGACTGGGGCGCGTTGACCACCATCACGCCCCGCGCGGTGGCCGTCTCGACGTCGACGTTGTCGAGGCCGATACCGGCCCGACCGACGACGACCAGGTCGCTACCGGCCTCGAGCACCTCGGCGGTCACCTGTGTCGCCGACCGGATGATCAGCGCGTGCGCGCCCCGCACCACGTCGAGCAGCTCGTCGGGCGTGGGACCGACGACGACGTCGACCTCGTGCCCTGCGGCGCGGAGGCGGTCGAGGCCGCCCTCGGCGATCTGTTCGGTAACCAGGATGCGGGCCATGCCTCATCCTGACCGCTCGACGAGCGGGACCGCCAGCCCGGCTCAGCCGCCGAAGAGCTTGTAGCTGATGAAGAACGCGAGCAGCGGCACGATGATCATCGCTGCCGCGAAGATGATCAGCACCGAGACCGTCGACCAGCCCTGGCGCGGCGACGGCGCGTCGGCGGCCGCAGGCGCGGCCACGCCGAGCAGCTCCCGAGCACGCTCGACGTCGGCGGGCACGACGAGCACGGCAAAGCGGGCTTCGTCGTCGGTCTCGCCCTCGACCATCTCGTTGAGGGCGCCGATGCCGTGGATGGTCAGGTTCTCGACCGCTTGTCGGGCCAAGCGCTGCGATGGATAGCGCACGGCGATCTCGAATCGCTCGCTCTCGCCACCGGTGGTCACAACCGTGCTCCCGCTCAGAGGTTCTCGATGGGCACCGGGTCGATCACGTCGGCGGGTTCGAACCCGAGCACCCGTGACAAAACGTACAACTCCACCTCTAGCGACCGCTTGATGGTGTCCGCCTGCCGGAAGCCGTGCTGCTCACCCTCGAACGCCACGTAGGCGAAAGGGAGTCCCTTGGCCCGGAGGGCCTCGACCAGGAGCTCGGCCTGTGCCGGGGGCACGATGGCGTCCTCGAGGCCTTGGAGCAGCAGGAGCGGGCAGCTCAGCCCGTCGGTGTGGTCGATGGGCGAGCGGGCGCGGTACACGTCGCGGGCTTCGGGCCAGGGGCCGACGAGGGCGTCGAGGTAGCGCGCCTCGAACTTGTGCGTGTCGGCGGCCAACGCCTCGAGATCGGCGACGCCGTAGAGGCTCACCCCCACCGTGAACACGTCGTGGAACGTGAGAGCGCACAGCGTGGTGAACCCACCGGCGCTCGCGCCCCGGATGACGAGTCGCTCACCGTCCACGTAGCCGAGCCCGGCGAGGTGCTGCGCCGCCGCGATGCAGTCGTCGACGTCAGCGATCCCCCACCGACCGTCGAGGGCCTGACGGTATCGGCGGCCGAAGCCGCTGCTGCCCCGGTAGTTCACGTCGACGACGGCGAACCCGCGACTGGTCCAGAACTGCACCGCGAGCGACAGCTGCGCCCGGGCCGCGGACGTGGGCCCGCCGTGGCTGATCACCACCAGCGGGGGCCGCTCACCGACGGGCCCCTCGATGCCGGGATGGACCGGGGGATAGTAGAGGGCGTGGGCCGACTCACCGTCGGTCGTGGGAAACGTCAGGGTGCGCGGCACCGAGTACGTGCTCGGGTCGAGACCGAGGTCGCGGGGAGGCCGGAGCAGGGCCGTCGCGGTCGCCCCCGTCGACGCACCCACGGACAGGTCGAGCGCGGCGACCGCAGGCTCGAGCACCGGCGACGCACCGAGCACTGCCGCGCCATCGCCGAAAGCGTGCACCGATGCGACGGTGGTGAACGGAGCGTCGACGGCGCTGAAGGTGAGCCCGTCGGCAGAGATGAGCCCGAGGCGGTCGACACCGTCGGCGGAGTAGGCGCACAACACCCGGCCGTCAGAGAGCAGGGCGTAACGAGACTGGCCGAACACCCACGCGGGCAGGGCGATGTCACCGGCCACGGGGGCGAGGGGTTGGGGGGCCGGTGGTTCGGATGTCGCCGCCGCGAGCGCCTCGGCGGGCACTCGATAGAGGTTCCACCAGTCGGAACGATCGGACACGAACCACAGCGAGGCATCGGGGCCCCACTCAGGCTGGACGATCGCTTCTTCGAGGCCACCTGCGACACGCCGCGGACGCTCGACCGCGATGGCATCGGCCGTGTCAACCAGGTCACCTACCCACAGCTCCGCCGCGTCCCACGGCATCGAGGGGTGGTTCCACTGCAGCCAGCAGAGCCGGCGACCGTCGGGGCTCGGCCGGGGTGCCGCCACGAAGTCGGGACCGTCGATCAGTACGACCGGCTCACCGCCGTCGTGCGCGTCGACGGCCACGATCTGGTTGCGCGGCTCCACCCGGTTCGCTGAACCGTCCACGGAGTCGTCGAGGTGCAGCTCGCGAACGCACAGGACCCACCGGCTGTCGACGGTGACCCGGCCGTCGGCGTAACGCGCGCCCTGTGGTCGTGTGGGCTCCGGCGTGAGCGGTCGGGGTGGGACGCCGGGATCGATCCGGTAGAGGCGCTGATCTTCCCAGTTGGCGAAGAAGACGAGGTCACCATGGAGCCACCAGGCGCCGCCGCCGTACTCGTGCACACGGGTGCGCGCCGAGAAGCCGGGGGGAAGGACGTCGACCGCGCCGCCGTCCGGGCGGTGGCGGACAATCACCACACGGCCCGCCTCCTCGGGGCGCTGCTCCGTCCACCAGACGTCGTCCTCGCCGACCGCGATCTCACCGAGCCCAACCGACCGGCCGACCACGAGATCCGCCGTGACCGGGGACGGCCACGACCCGTAGGCCATGACGTCCGTCATCGCGTGCTCCGCGCGGTCACGATCGTTCGCTCACCTCGGACGCTCACGCGGCCGAGGTGACGAACTCGGCGATCCGCGTGATCCCCTCGACGAGGTCGTCGTCGGCGAGAGCGAACGAGAGGCGGGCGAAACCGGGCGCGCCGAAGGCCTCACCGGGCACGATGGCGACCTTGGCGTGCTCGAGAATCAGTTCAGCCAGCTCGACGGTGCTCTGCGGACGATGCCCACGGATCTCACGGCCGAGCAGCGCCTGGAACGACGGGAATGCGTAGAACGCGCCCTGCGGCCGCAGGCACGTGACGCCCGGGATGGCCGTCAGCATCCGGTGCATGACCTCGCCCCGTCGGGCGAAGGCGGCCCGCATCAACTCGACGGCGTCCAGATCACCGGCAACCGCCGCCAGGGCGGCACGTTGGGAGACGTTGGCCACATTCGAGGTGGCGTGGGACTGCAGGTTGGTCGCCGCCTTTATGACATCGGCGGGCCCGATCATCCAACCCACGCGCCAACCGGTCATGGCGTAGGTCTTGGCCACGCCGTTGACGACGACGCACTGGTCGGCGAGCTCGGGGACGAGCGCCGGCATCGACGTGAACCGGTGTCCGTCGTAGGTCAGGTGCTCGTAGATCTCGTCGGTCATCACGAAGATCCCGTGTTCGACCGCCCACTGGCCGATGGCGCGGACCTCGTCCTCGGGATAGACGGCGCCGGTCGGGTTCGACGGCGAGACGAACACGAGGGCCTTGGTGGCGGGGGTGCGGGCGGCCTCGAGCTGCTCGACCGACACGCGGAAGCCGGTGGACTCGTCGGTGGACACCACCACGGTGCGACCGCCGGCGAGGGCGATCGGCTCGGGGTAGGTCGTCCAGAACGGTGCCGGCAGGAGCACCTCGTCGCCCGGGTTCAGGAGGGCCTGGAACGTGTTGTACACGGCGTGCTTGCCGCCGTTCGTGATCAGTACCTGTCCGGGCAGCACTTCGTAGCCCGAGTCTCGCTGCGTCTTCGCTGCGACGGCCTCCTTCAGCTCGGGGAGGCCTCCCGCGGGGGTGTAGCGGTGGTTGCGGGGATCGCGGCACGCGGCGACCGCGGCTTCGACGATGTGCTCGGGTGTCGGGAAGTCGGGCTCACCGGCTCCGAACCCGATGACGGGTTCTCCCGCGGCCTTCAACGCCTTGGCTCGGGCGTCGACCGCCAGGGTGGCCGACTCGGTGATGGCGCCGACTCGACGTGAGATTCGCTCGCTGGACATGGGCCTCTCGGTGCTGGGTGACGGCGGGACCGCAGCGAACGCTAGCGCCCGTCGAGTCGAGGGTGACCCGAGGGGCTCGCGGGCGCAATCGATTTCGCCCGCCCGGTTCCCGCCCGCGATAGTGGCAGGCGTGAGCGCCGCCAATCCTGCCATTTCCATTCCGACTGACCTACTGCCCGGGGACGGGCGCTTCGGCTGCGGTCCCTCGAAGGTCCGCCCGGAGGCAGTCGAGGCCCTCGCGTCGGTCGGAACCACCTACCTGGGCACGAGCCACCGCAAGCCCACCGTGCAATTCATGGTCAGCGCGCTGCGCAACGGCATCGCCGAGTTGTTCGCCCTGCCCGACGGCTACGAGGTGCTGCTCGGCAACGGCGGTACCACCCTTTTCTGGGACGCGGCCACCTTCGGCCTGATCGAACAACGCAGCCAACACCTCGTGTTCGGCGAGTTCTCGTCCAAGTTCGCGGCCGCGGCTGCGGCCGCCCCCCATCTCGGCGCGCCCGAGGTGATCAGCTCCGAGCCGGGGACCCACCCGGAGGCCGTTGCCGATGTTCGCGTCGACGCCTACGCCCTGACCCACAACGAGACCTCGACCGGCGTGGCCATGGCCCTCCACCGGCCGGAAGGCGTGTCAGCAGACGAGGGGCTGGTGCTCGTCGATGCCACATCGGCCGCCGGAGGACTGCGCTGGGATCCGAACCAGGTCGACGTGTACTACTTCGCGCCGCAGAAGTGCCTGGCATCCGACGGGGGTCTGTGGCTCGCCGCGGTCTCGCCCGCCGCCGTCGAGCGGATCGAGCGCATCGCCTCCTCGGGACGGTGGGCGCCGGCTTCGCTCGACCTGAAGATCGCGCTCGACAACTCGCGCAAGGATCAGACGTACAACACGCCCGCGCTGGCGACGGTGTTCCTGGCCGTCCAGCAGATCGAGTGGATCAACCACAACGGTGGCCTGGAGTGGGCGGCCGACCGTTGCGACCACTCCGCCGAGACGATCTACGGGTGGGCCGAGGCCAGTTCGTACGCCCGACCCTTCGTGGAGGTGCCCGAGGACCGGAGCCACGTCGTGGCCACGATCGACCTCGATGAAGGCATCGACGCCACCGCCGTGTCGGCCGCGCTTCGGGCCAACGGGATCGTGGATACCGAGTCGTACCGCAAGTTGGGACGCAACCAGCTGCGAGTGGCCTTGTTCCCGGCGATCGAGCCCGCCGACGTCGAGGCCCTCACCCGCTGCATCGACCACGTCGTCGGCGAACTTCGCTGACCCGGACCTCGGTGCCCGCCGGCGGCTGACGGGCAACCGCGCTCGGTCCCCTCCTCCCACCGGGCACCATCGTCCCGTTGGCGCAGATTCTGCGTAGATTCTGCGCCAACACAACAGCCACGACGAGCCCAGGGGGGACATGGCGACCACCGCGGAGATCCGCCAGCAACTGACCGGACCTGGAGGGCCCTTCGAGATCGTCACCGAGACGATCGACGGGGTCGAGATGAAGGTCTACAAGGACCGGCTCCCGTCGTTGCGGGCCGCCGCCGAGCTCGCGACCATGCACGGCGACGACAAAGACTTCCTCGTGTACGGCGACCACCGCCTGGGCTTCGCCGAGTTCCTCGGCCAGGCCAACTCCGTCGCCAACCATCTCGCCGCCGACTACGGACTGCGGCACGGCGACCGGGTCGCCGTCCTGTCGGCGAACAACCCGGAGTGGTGCCTGAGCTTCTGGGCGACGGTCGACAGCGGTGCGGTCCTGGTCGGTCTCAACGGTTGGTGGAAGACCGATGAGGTCATCTACGGCCTCCAGGACTCCGGATCGAAGATCCTCGTCGCCGACCGTGGGCGTTTCGCACGGATCGCCGAGCACCTCGACGAGCTCCCCGACCTCGAAGCGGTGTTCCTCGCCGATGCCGATCCCAGCGAGTTCGGCGACGACCCCCGGCTGCACCGCTTTGACGAGCTCACCGCCGACCCGACCTCGACGTTCCCGACGAGCCCGATCGACGAGGGCGACTACGCCGTCATCTTCTACACCAGCGGCACGACCGGACGCCCGAAGGGGGCGATCTCCTCACACCGGAGCATGATCGCCAATCTCCAGAACACCATCTTCAACACGGTCGCCACGTCGATGCAGCAGGCGGACGAGCCCAACGATGACCGCGCCGACCGGACCTCCCACCCGACGGCAGCCCTGCTGACCTCGCCGCTGTTCCACGTCTCGGGTTGCCACTCGAGCCTGGTGGTGGGAACCCTGGGCGGCGTCAAGCTCGTCATCCCGCAGGGGCGCTTCGAACCAGACAAGGCGCTGCAACTTATCCAGGACGAGCGGGTGACGGTCTGGGCGACTGTGCCCACGATGGTCTGGCGGGTCTGCGAGGACCCGAACCGCCACGACTACGACACCTCGAGCGTCACCTCGGTGGCCTTTGGTGGTTCACCGTCGGCCGAGGAGTTGCAGCGCATGGTCCGCGAGACCTTCCCCAACGTCCGCAGCACGAGCAATGCCTACGGCCTCACCGAGTCGAGCTCGGTCGCGACCGTCATCAATGGACGCGACGCGCTGGAGAAGCCAGCGTCGGTCGGCCCTCCGGTGCCCACGGTCGACCTGCGCATCGTCGACCACGCCGGGAACGAGGTGCCGGGCGGCGCGACCGGTGAGGTCACGATCAAAGGTCCGATCATCATGCCGGGTTACTGGGGGAAGCCCGACGCGACGGCCCAAGTGATCCGCGACGGATGGCTGTACACGGGCGACGTCGGACACGTCGATGAGGAAGGGTTCCTCTTCATCACCGACCGCGCCAAGGACATGATCATCCGAGGCGGCGAGAACGTGTACTGCGTCGAGATCGAGCAGCGCCTCGTCGAGCATCCGGACATCGCCGATGCCGCGGTCATCGGTGTCCCCCACCCCGAGCTGGGGGAGGAGGTCAAAGCGGTTGTCGAGCTCGCCGACGGCGCCACCGTCACCGCCGACGAGGTGCGGGCCTGGGTCGCGGAAACGCTCGCGAACTTCAAGGTGCCCGCCTACGTCGAGTTCACCACTGAGAAGCTCCCCCGCAACGCCTCGGGCAAGCTCCTGAAGAACGTGCTGCGGGGTGAGGGCGAGGTGAGCTTCGCCGAGACGATGTGAGCGAGCCCCACGCACCCTCGGGGACCGGTCGAGCGCTCACCGTCGCGGCCGTGACCATCGCCGCCGCGTGGCTGGCGGTGGTCGTTGTCTGGCGCCCGGCGCCGTTCGCTCTGACCTTCGACGACGCGTTCTACTACTTCGGCATCGCCCGAAATCTCGCTCACGGCCACGGGTCGACGTTCGACGGCATCGACCCGACCAACGGCTACCACCCGCTGTGGATGCTGATGTGCGTGCCGGTCTTCGCCGCAGGTCTCGACGGTCTAACCGCGGTGCGCGTGCTGCTCGCGGTCCAAGTGCTGTGTTGGGCCGCCGCGCTGGTCATCGTGGCCAGACTGATCGGCCAGGCAGTGGACGACTGGCCCCGCCTCACTTCGGCGACGCCGACCGCACGACGATGGTGTTCGACCACCGTCGTGGGCGCCTTCGTTCTCGCGATGGCCAACCCATTCGTCGTCAAGGTGTTCGTCAACGGCCTGGAATCGGGCGTCGCCGTGCTCCTCTACGCGCTGGTTCTCCGAGCCGCGGTGTACTCGAAAGGTCGCTGGCTCGACGATCAGATCGGCCGC
>Ga0209048_10001089_pt1 | contig 28504 bp, 24 predicted proteins | sample FrelakmetCRP12CR_FD_187146 | JGI IMG/M metagenome (GOLD analysis project Ga0209048, IMG submission 187146) | Freshwater lake sediment microbial communities from the University of Notre Dame, USA, for methane emissions studies - CRP12 CR (SPAdes)... | ecosystem: Environmental > Aquatic >... | reverse complement strand
CGTCCGCACACCCCGACCGACCAGGCGTGGATCGAGAGCTTCTTCGGCCACATCAAGGGCGAGTGGCCACACCTCGGAGACATCGACGACCCCGCCCTGCTCGAGGCCGAGCTCGACCGCGTGCGTGTCGAGTACAACACCGTCAGACGTCACGAGTCGATCGGGTACGTCACCCCCGACGACGAGCACCGCGGACGAGGACAAGCGATCCGCGAGGCCCGCCGGCAAGGCCTCGAACGAGCCCGTCAACAACGGCTCGATCACCACCGCCGGACCAACACCCACAACCCCGAGGAGACCCCATGAGTTGGTTCATTTCCAACCCGATCTCCGCGGCAAAGTCAGACACACCTCAGCGATCAAGGTCAGGGCGCCAGCCCCGGCCTGGTCCCGTCTCGCTCCCGTCTCAGCGCTCGCCCTGCCTCGGGACGACCGGCTCGCCGGCCTCCTCCTCCTCGACCGCCATGGCCGAGTGAGGCCTGCCAACCGCGGTCGGTCACCTTTCGTGCCGGAGGAGGCCCCGAATGATGAGGTCCGTGACGGCTTCGGCGTGGTCGGTCGCAACGAGCGGCCCGTCGATCTCATCGAAGGCCTCCGAGAGGGCGGTCATCGCGTACGGGGCCTCGGCGCCGTGGGCGACGAGGAAGAGAGTGGAACTGGTGGTCGTCCTCGGGGCCCCGGCCGAATCTCCGGGTTCGCGCGCAACGGGATCTGCCCCGCCGGCCTCCACCCGTCGCCCACACCCGAGATGCTCCATGCCTGGCAGGTTCCGGCCCCGGCGGCCCGCTCACCATTGACCCGTCGGACCTCCAGGTCGTCGAGGCGGCGCTCACGGCGACATCGCCGCCGACCTCCTGGCGCGCCCCCGGCGATCGGCGACGCGTCGTCGGCCGTCTCCGTCGTGACCATCGACTCTGGCTCGCCTTCCCGGATTGTGGTGAGATCAGTGGGGAGGTGGTGGAGATGCTCTTGCGCTTCGACCCGTTCCGGGACTTCGACCGTGTCTTCGACGAGCTGCGGGGTCGGGCTCCTGCTCGTTCGATGCCCATGGACGCCTACCGGCGGGGTGACCGGTTCGTCGTCCATTTCGACATCCCCGGCGTGGACGCGGACTCGATCGAGGTCACCGTCGACCAGGACATCCTGACCGTCAAGGCCGATCGGGCCTGGAAGGAGGAGGAGGGTGACGAGATCGTCGCCCGTGAGCGTCCTCAGGGCACCTTCGAGCGCCAGCTCTACCTGAGCGAGCGCCTCGACCGCGAGCACCTCGAGGCCCGCTACGACAACGGCGTGCTCACGGTCCGGATGCCGCTCCTGGAGGCCGCCAAGCCCCACAAGATCCAGATCGAGGTCTCCAGCTCGCCGAAGGCGGTCGGGGCGAAGGCATCCGGGGCGCCGCCGACGAAAGCCTGACGGCCCGGGGCAGGGGACGGGCGGCCGACGAGGCTGTTCGCGACCCGGAGGAGGTGGGAGCCCGTGGCGCTGATCGGCATCGACCTGGGGACGTCCAACTCGGCCGCCGCCTCGAGCGGGAACGACGGCTGATCTGATCGGTCCGGCAGACCGCGGGGGCAGCTCGCCGAGCTTCTTGCGTCGACCAGTTGAATCTGTCGGGTCATCTGCGGCGAGCGGTGGATCCCTACGGAGATCCGCTCGCACCACCACCACGCTTCACGACGAACCGTCGAGTTGGTTCAGGTCAGTTCGCTGACGCGGATAAACCGCGGTAGGTCGACTCCGCCCTCGCAGTGGCGATCAGGCCTGAGGAGGTGCGGCGGCCTCGGCCGCCTCGACCGCGGGAGCTGCCTCGTCGGCCTCGGCGGCCGCCTCATCGCTCACGTCGAGGACCTTCGTGTCCCCGCCGAGCTCGCTGAGCTTCGCGGAGACCGCCGTCGCCTCGGCCTCTTTCGTGAGGACACCGACCGCGGCCTTGCCGTCGCTCAGCTGCGTAGCGAGCCGCTCGCGCTCTTCAGCCGTGATGCCGAGGCCCTTGCGATGCAGAGCACCGAGGAGGCCGCCCGCGAGGACACCGGCGAGCAGGGTCGGCGGGGTGAGGATCGCCAGTACGAGGCCGATCCCGGCGCCCTTGCCGACGCTCCGCTTGCCGAGCTTCTGGGTCTTGACCTTGCCCTTGTCGTCCAGGACGAGGACACCTATGGCGTTCAGCTTGATGTCATCGTCGGCCTTGTCCCAGGCCTTCAGCGATTCGACCGCGGCATCCGCGGCTGCCTCATCCTTGAACACTGCCAATACGAGCTGCTTCTCACTCATGCGCGTTGCTCCGCTTCTCCTGGTGGGTGGCTCCCGACGGCCGCCGGTAGCAATGCACCGGCAACCCTAGAAGGACGCCGAAGGCGAAGTCAACGGGTGCTCGCGACGGTGTCCACAGGTACTTGACGGTCTCCACAGGTGCTCATCACGTCAGCCCGCGGCCCCGTCACTGACGCAGCTACGCCGCCACGGCGAACAGCCTCGGGCACCACACGGCTGGCCGGAGCCTCCGAGAGGATTGTCGCGGGGTGCCCACGATCCTGACGGTCGACGACGATCCGTCAGTCTCGCAGGCGATCACCCGCGACCTGGGCCGCAGTACGGCGCGGGCTACCAGATCGTCCGGGCGTCCTCCGGCATCGAGGCGCCGGCGGTGTTGACGGAGTTCGCGCTGCGAGACCGACCCGTAGCGCTGATCGCGTCGGATCGGCGCATGCCGGAGATGACCGGCGTCGAGGTCCTCGATCAAGCTCGCACTCACGCGCCGGGCGCAGACCCATGCCGGAGCCGGGATTCAGGGACAGGGGAGCTTGATCGACGCTGAGCGAGCGCAGACGCTGCTGTACGGTCGCCGTGGAGCCTGGAGCTGCGCTCAGATCTTGCGACCGGCAAAGGCAAGGAGGCGGTCGGCGATCGGGGCATCGGCCGGTGCGGGCTGCTCGGCGTCGTAGAAGCCGGGCTGTCGTAGCTCGGGCCCGACCATCTGGTGTCCCATCTCGAGCGCAGTATCGAGCAGCTCGGTGTCGGTGATCGTCTGACCGGTGGCGCGGGCGAGATCGGTCGCGTGGGTGGCCACGTCGAAGATCGCGATGTTGAGCCCGGTCGCGGCCGGCATCTCCCCGAACGGTAGCTTCACGGTCCTCTCCAGTGCTCCTGGTTGGGCGAACGCGGCCATGACCCGCGTGCTCGCGGTTTTCCAGGCACCCTTGTAGTCGTCGCCCAGGTTGTCACCCCCCATGAGCTGCCCCATCACCTCGTCGGACACCGAGCCCTGCTCGGCCGACATGGCGAACATGGTCGCGCCACCGGTGATGTGGTTGATCAGGTCGCGGACAGTCCACTCGGTGCACGGGGTCGGGCTACCAAGCTGGTCGGGACTGATCTTGTCGATGACGCCGGTCGTCTGGTCGGCGACACGCTGCAGCAAAGCCACGCTGTCCATCTGATTCCCCCTTCAGTTCGCGAGATTGACCCGCCAGTTCGCGCCGGGCGAACACGAGCGGGAAGCTACCAGGGATAAGTCGTGTGCCTCGAAGGAGCCGCACGGGCATAGACGGGATCGGCTTGATCCTGAGCGGCGCGGCGTGGCGGCAGTTTCGGCGCGTGCCTTCGAACGCCTGTTGGTCTACTTCTGCACGACCGATTCCGGCGGCTGAGGCGTGGTGATTGCGTCGGCGTCGCGACGCACGAGCTTCCCGTGCCGTCCTCCTGTCTGAAGATGCTCGTGACTCGGAGACCGATCGGGGCGAGGTCGTCGCCGCCACCGACCTTGGCCCGGAACCGCTCTACTTCCACGACGCAGGCGAGCCTGTCCGCGACGTGCGTTGCGACGGGCTCGAAACCGACGATCTCACCCTCTCGGTGGCGCGATGCAGCGCCGGCTCCGGTCTCGGCAACCGCTCCGCCAGGATGCACCACATCGCGCAGAGGCGGGCATGACGAGGTCGGATTCACGCACGACTCGCGGCCCTACCCCGGCGGAGCAGCCTCCGTCGAAACGGCTGCGTTGACCCGGGGATTTGGTCGAGTGGCTGTCGATCCGCTCCCCCCTGGGCAGCGACCGCTGACCGATGTTTGGCGATCTCCGCGGTCGCCACCGAAGGATCTGGCCCTGTGGCCCCGCGAGATCCCCGGGCGAGGACGTGTCCCCGGGGAGCGGGGCCAGACGAGGGGTCGGGCGACCGGCGACAGGTGGGCGGTCCTGGCATACTTCACGGCGCCACGAGTGGGTGGCGCGCCATTGGGGGCGAGTTGACAGCGAACGAGGAGGAGCCCACCGCCGGCCGAGACCCGGGCCAGCCCTCGAGCACCCGTCCCGGCCTCGGCGGCCGGCTGCGGGTCGGGGTCCGGTCGATCCAGATCGGCCTCGGACTGCTGTGGATCCTCGACGGACTGCTCCAACTCCAACCGAGGATGTTCACCCACGAGCTGATCGACTCGATGATCCGGCCGATGGCCGGCGGACAGCCGGCTCCCGTGGCCTGGTCCATCACGGCCATCGGTCACTTCCTCCGACCGGACGTGGGCGTGTGGAACTTCCTGTTCGCTGCCGTGCAGCTGGCCATCGGGGTCGGGCTGATGATGCGGAGGACGCTCCGGCCGGCCCTGATCGCCATGTGGGTCTGGGCGTTCGGGGTCTGGTGGGTGGGCGAGGGCTTCGGGATGCTCCTCACCGGCACCGCCAATCCGCTCACCGGTGCACCCGGCGCCGTCGTCCTCTACGCGGCGATCGGACTCATGATCTGGCCCACCGGGGGACAGGCGCCGGACGAGGACCCGGGTGAGCCGCCGACCGGCCTGGGCTCGTCGGCGGCCGGCGCCGGGCTCCTCGGCGCGATCGGTCTCGGCACCGTCTGGGCCGCCTACTGGCTCGGTTCGGCGGTGCTGTGGCTCCTGCCGGCCAACCGGCAGGCCGGGTCGGTCCACGACACGGTCTCGTCCATGGCGGCTGGGCAACCGTCGTGGTACGTGACGTTCCTCAACCACGTCGCATCCGGACTCGCCGGCCACGGCACGCAGATCGGGTGGGTCGCGGCGGCGCTCTCGATCGCCATCGGGCTGGGGCCGCTCCTGGCACGCCGCGCGACCCCGTTCCTCCTGGCCGGCGCCGCCCTCTCGGTCGCCTACTGGGTCATCGGCCAGGCGCTCGGTGGCGTCCTGACCGGGATGGGGACCGACCCGAACGCCGGGCCGCTCGTGGTCCTGCTGGCCGCCGCCCTGCTGCCACACACGGTCGCCGTGACGGCAGGCAGCCCGTCACCCGTCGGGCGACTCGCCCGCACCCGGCCGCTGGCGCTCGGCGGCGCGATCGCCGGACTGGCGGCCGCGCTGCTCCTGGCGGCGACCTACCCCGCGCACAGTCCTGGAGCCGCCGACCAGCCGACCTCGACGGCCTCCGCCGCCCCGAGCGGCGCCATGAGCGCCATGCCGGGTATGTCGGCCGGCACAGCCGGCAGCGGCACTGCCGGCACCGGCGCCGCGGCCAGCGACCCGGCCTCCACGTGGCGTTACTCCGGGCCAGCGATCCCGGCCTCCGAGGCGACCCTGCTCACCGGGGTCTTCCAGGTCACCGAGGCGGGGCACGCCATGCAGACTGAGTCGTGCACCACTCCGGCCACGCCGGCTCAGCTCCAGGCGGCCATGCAGCTGGTTCAACAGACCAGCTCGGCCGTGGCGAAGTACCGCGACCAGTCTGTGGCCAAGGCCGACGGTTACGTCCCGATCACCAGCACCTCGTACCCGGTCGTCCACTGGATCAAGGGGGCCAACTTCCAGGCCCGGTACGTCCTCGACCCGGCCCACATCCAGTCGCTCGTCTACGCCACGACGCCGACGGGCCCCGTGCTGGTCGCCGGGATGTACCTCATGCCCCGCGCCGGCGACGTCGGCCCGATGCCCGGCGGCTGCCTGACCCAGTGGCACGCCCACACCAACCTGTGCCGCTCGGACGGCGGCGTGATCTCGGGGTTCGCGCAGAACGGGATCTGCCCGGACGGCCTCCACCCGTCGCCCACACCCGAGATGCTCCATGTCTGGCAGGTTCCGGTCCCCGGTGGCCCGCTCACCATGGACCCATCGGACCTCCAGGTCGTCGAGGCGGCGCTCATGGCGACGTCGCCGACCTCCTGACCGCCGGCGCCTCAGTGCGATGTCCCCCATGACCCGCCTCGATCCCGATCGCGGGGCTGCCGGGAGGCTGGTGAATCGCTTCGGGTGGTGAGCGGAGCTGTGGATCGGTCCTTCCGGCTGCTTGGAAGACCGCCATCCTCGGGGCAGGCCGTAGCCCTCGACGGGGTGGAGTGGGACACTGCCCCTCGAACTGGCAGACCGCCGTCGGCGCCACCGGCCCCCGCCTGCACGGCGCCGGGAGACTCGGTCTTGGGGTTGGCGGCCTCCGAGAGTCATCCCACGGCGATACTGGCGTGCGTGACGGAATCTGTCAGCGCATCGTCGGTCCGGGAACGTCGGCACGCGCTGATCGCCGTGGTCGTGGCGACCGTGATGGCAACCGCCGTGCTGGCATCGTGCTCATCATCTTCGAGCTCGTCGGGCGCATCGACACCGTCAACCGCGGCGGGTCCCTCCACGAGGACCGGCTCGGGGTCCACGGTCGCGAGCGGTTCGGAGCCCACCTCGCCGGTCTGGCTGTGCCGGCCGGGACAGCCCGACGACCCCTGCACGGCCAACCTCGACACCACCGTGTTCCAGGCGAACGGCACGACGACCACGCAGTCGGAGTCACCGGCCAAGGACCCGCCGATCGACTGCTTCTACGTCTACCCGACGGTCAGCGCCCAGAAGACCGTGAACGCAGACCTCACCGTCGACCCGGAGGAGACGGCGGTCGCCGTCGCCCAGGCGTCTCGGTTCTCGACCGTGTGCCGGATCTATGCGCCGATGTACCCGCAGCTCACCTTGTCCTCGATTTCCGGGGGAGCCACGGGATCGGTCTACGTCTCGGCGCTCACGACCGCATACGCCGGCGTGCTCTCGGCCTGGCAGTATTACCTCGCCCACTACAACCAGGGGAGGGGGGTGGTCTTCATCGGGCACTCCCAGGGATCGGGCATGCTGGTCAGGCTGTTGCGGTCGCAGGTCGACTCCAGTCCCCCAGTACGCAAGCATCTGGTTTCGGCGCTGCTCCTCGGCGGCAACGTCACCGTCCCGGTCGGGAAGACCATGGGAGGTGACTTCCAGCACATCCCGGCCTGCGCCTCGAACAGTCAGACCGGTTGCGTGGTGGCGTACTCGATGTTCCTCGACCCTCCGCCGGCCGGCGCCTTGTTCGGCCGGGTCGGAGGGGGTGTGAGCAGCATGTCGGGAGTTGCACCGACGGAGGGGCTGCAGGTCCTGTGCACCAACCCCGCATCGCTGGCCCGGCCCTCCGTCGCGGGAGGACTCCAGCCCTACGCACCGACCAGCCCGTTCCCCGGTCCCCTGGGGGCCTTCTACAAGCCGCTACCGGGCGTACCTACCCCGTGGGCCAGCTATCCCGATCTGTACACGGGACGATGCGAGAGCAGCGGTGGGGCGACGTGGTTGCAGATCGACCGAACCGTCATACCGGGGGATACCCGCCCGTCGGTGAGCCAGACGCTCGGTCCGACGTGGGGCCTGCACCTCGAGGACATCAACCTCGCCGTCGGCAACCTGGTGTCGCTGGTCAAGGACCAGGCTGCTGCGTACGCCGGCTGATTGGTTCCAACCGCCAGCGATGTGGCCCCGCCGGCAGACGGGGCCGTGACCTCAGCACGGATTCGCGTTTGATCGAACATCCATGCGGCACGTGGCGCCGTTCGGCTCGGTGAGGGGTGCCGGCAGACAAGGGGCGGCCGAGCCCTGCGCGCTTGGCTGTTCGACGGGCCGATCTGAACGTCGGTCCGTCAGGCAAGGGCCTCGATCACCGCGGCAAAGTCTGGCCACCAGGATCGCGAGGCGCATCCGTCACGTCTAGGTTCGGTCCGCCGGCGCTACTCGCGGTCAGGCCAGGAGGAAGGGTCATCCCTTCCTTCGTGGAGAGCGGCCAGAAACGCGCGTGCCCAGGCGTGGACGTCATGGCGTCGCACCATGCGGCGCATGCGGCGCATGCGCGCCGTTGCTTCGTTGGGGTCAAGGTCGACCGCGTGTCGGATGGCCTGCTTGAGGCCGTCGAGATCATGGGGGTTCACGAGAATGGCGTCACGAAGCTCCTGGGCAGCCCCGGCGAACTCGCTGAGCACGAGCGCCCCGGTGGCATCGACCCGGCACGCGACGTATTCCTTGGCCACGAGGTTCATGCCGTCCCGCAACGGCGTGACGAGCATCACGTCGGCGGCGAGGTAGAGGGCCACCAGCTCGTCGACCGTCACACTCTGGTATAGGTAGTGGACGGCAGGATGGCCGACGCTCGAATACGCCCCGTTGATCTCGCCGACGAGTTGTTCCACGCGCTCACGCTCTCGACGGTAGTGAGGATCGTCTTCGCGGCTCGGCGTGCCGATCTGGACCAGGACTCCACGCGACGTCGAAAGGGAGCCATCGGCGAACAGTTCGCCGAGGGCGACGAGCCGCCGATCGATACCCTTGGTGTAGTCGACGCGGTCGACACCCAGCATGATCACATCGGGGCTGCCAAGCTCCGCCCGAAGCTCGCGGGCTCTGCTCCGCACGGCCGGGTCCGAGGCGTACTTGATCAGCGTCGCCGTGTCGACCGATATCGGGAACGCGCCGACCCGGACCCGGCGACCGTCGTAGTCCATGACCGCATCCGTGCCCGTCGCGCCCACGACTCGCCGAGCCAGCCGCGAGAAGTTCGCCGCCGCGCCGTGCACCTGGAACCCGACGAGATCGGCGCCGAGCAGCCCCTCGAGAATCGGTCTCCGCCATGGCAGCTGGAGAAACAGCTCCTGGGGTGGGAACGGGATGTGCAAGAAGAACCCGATGCGCAGATCGGGCCTCATGGCCCTGAGCATCTTCGGAACCAGCTGCAGGTGGTAGTCATGCACCCAGACCGTCGCACCCGGCGCCGCGGCCTCGGCCACGGCCCGCGAGTAGCGGTCATTCACGGCCACGTAGGTGTACCACCATTCCCGATCGAACGTCGGGGTGCGAATCGCATCGTGATACAGCGGCCAGAGCGTGGCGTTCGCGAACCCGACGTAGAATTGCTCGTACTCGGCATCGTCCAGCGGCACCGGGCGCAGCTCGATGCCCTCGTACTGAGATGGCACCGACATCTCAACACCGGTGCCCGGCCACCCGATCCACATCCCCGCCCGGCCTTGGAGCACCGGTGTCAGTGCTGACACCAAGCCACCCGGGCTCACGTCCCAATGCACCCGACCGTCGCGTTCGACCCGCCGGATGGGCAACCTGTTGGCGACCACGATCAGCTGGGCGCCCCTTGGCCCGGTGCTCACCTCATCGCCACCGCCCGCCACCTTCAGGCTACGCGAGCTGCCCACCGCAGAACCCTACCCCTACGCACGGTGCCCGCACGCCGCCGCTCACCACCGAAGAACGGCGACGTTCGGTGAATGGGACAGCCCCTTCGAGGTCGCCGAGCCGGTGAGCCGTCCGGTACGGCCGGGAGCGAGGCGGAGGCACCGCCGAACGACTGCGCCCGTCTCGTCGGTTACCTTGTCGACGTCGTCCCGCCGCCACCGAGACCAGTGAACAACCCCCTGTCCGTCGCCGACCTCACCCCCTCACGGGGACGCCCCGACGGAAATCGGCGCCCCCGGACCAGGATCGCCCGCCACGGGTGAGGTCGAGGAAGCACCGCGTGTCGTCCACCACCAACAACCCCGACCAGGATCGCAACGTATGAACCCGAGCGACGAGCACCTCTACGGCGACGACATCTACACCGAGCCCGACGGCGACCCCGACACCCTTGCCAACCTCGGCCCACTCGCGCCGCTCGCCGGGATCTGGGAAGGCAGGCGCGGGACGGACGAACACCCCGCGGCCGAAGGTACCGGCCGAGACGCCTTCGTCGAGCGCTACGAGCTCCAGCCCATCGATCGCCAGACGAACGGTCCCCAGCTCTTCTACGGGCTGCGCTACCACACCCACATCGTGAAGCCGGGCGAGGTCGAGACCTTTCACGACCAGGTCGGGTACTGGCTGTGGGAGCCTGCCACGAACATCGTGACCCACGCGCTCGCGATCCCCCGCGGCCAGGTCCTGCTCGCCTCAGGCCAGGCGGCGCCGGACGCCACCGCGTTCGAGGTGACGGCCGAGGCCGGTTCCGAGATCCACGGCATCCTCTCGAACCCCTTTCTCCATCGGTCCTTCCGGACGACCAGCTTTCGGATCCGCGTGACCGTGCACGAGAACGGCACCTGGTCGTACGCCGAGGAGACCGTGCTGGTCATTCCCGACCGGGACGAGCCGTTCCTGCACGTCGACGAGAACACCCTCACCCGAGTCGCGGCCCCGACACCCAACCCCCTGACCCGGGCCGCGAACCCGTGAGAGGCGGCGCGCCCCTGACCCGCCCGCGCCCTGACCACGACGGTCACCCGACACCGGACCGCGTCGCGCAGCAGCTCGCGTGCCGTCGATCTTCGGCACGCTGGGCCGCGTGCGTCGGGCGCGGCCCAGCGTGCCCCTTGCGGTTTGTCGGAACCGTCGGATATGTTCACGAAAGCTGTTCGCAACTGCCGATGGACCTCGGGATCCCAACCTGACCACTTGTCAGGTCGAGCAGATTGGATTGGGACATGCACCTAGGGAGCTTCCTGGCCGCGATGGCGCTGGGCTTCGTCAGCGGCGCTCTCGCGAGAGCGCTGATTCCGAACGATGCCTTCCGCCACATGAGGGGCTGGAGATCGTGGCTGGTCTCACTCGTGCTCGGCCTGCTGGGCGCGGTCCTGGGGTTCTGGATCTTCCACGGGATCTTCGGCATCGGCGACACCAGCAAGTTCGACTGGGGCGGCATCGTCGGCGCCGTCATCGGCGCCATGATCGTCGTCCTGATCGCCTCGTGGATGGTCAAACGCCGCGCCGGCTATCCCGGGCCACGCACGGCGCCCGGCTCCTGACCCGGATGGTGCCTGGCCGTCAGGGGTGAGCGGGCGACGAGCTCGCCAACGCCCCGTCGGTGCGTGCGCCGCACGGTTGCTTCGTCGTGGGCCCGAGGGTCGTGGGCGTGGCAGGGGCTCGAACCAGGGACCTCAACCGTCTGGAGGCTTCTCGGCGCGCAGACGGCGAGGCACTGCTCGACCTCGCCCAGCTCGGTCGGCAACCGGAGCCTCCTCGAAGCGGAGCGCCTGCGTCCGGGCGAAGGCTTCGGCCAGCCGGGACAAGACGATCAGGTGCACGCAGGGGAGTTCGGTGTTGAAGGTCGGGATCGGCGACGAGATCCGTCGCGACGGACCAGCCTTCCTCCGGCTTTCCGAAGCCTATTTCGAAGAGCTGCAACGCAAGTTCAGCTGAAGCAGCTTGCGGCGTTCGTTCAGGAGAGCAGGCCGCCCTGGCGCCGTCGTGCGCGGCCCGGCCGCGAACGGCTTCACCGGGACGGTCAGGTGGGTCAAGGCTGACATCGGCGACGACAGCCACGACCATCTCATCTCGCCAGAGGAGCACAGGCGTGTCGCGACGGCGATCGAGTAGGGTGCAGGCTTGGGATGGCGAGAAGAAGTTCGACTCTGGGACCGTTTCCAAAGGAGTTGGCATGGTTGCGATGTCGGGGTTGGGCTGGTTCGGCTTCGGGGTACTGGGCTTCGTCATCTTGGTGGCGTTGGCCTTCTGGCCGGCCCGCGTCGCGCGCCGCAAAGGGCACAGCTGGCTGCTGTTCTTCATCTTCAGCCTGTTCCTGTTCTTCCCCGCCCTCATCGTGGCTTACCTCGTTCCGGATCGCCGCCGGGTCTGACCAAACCCACTACGACGGACTCACGAGCTGGCCGAGCCAACGGGATCGCGCCGCGAGCCTGGACTTGAGCGGCCCTCGTGGGGCCATGATGGCTCTGGCCGCGGATGCTCCCGCGGTCCTCACTACCGTCGAGGAGGTCGAGGTGGCCGACATCAACCCGTCGATCGGCACCACGCACGGTGGACACTGGGTATGACCCTTGACCTCATTCTGATCGGCTTGGCGATCACGCTCGAACCGGTTCCCCTAACCGCCTTCATCCTGGTGCTCGCATCCAAGGGCGGCGTCAGGAAGGGAGCTGCGTTCATCTTCGGCTGGCTGCTGTCGCTGGCTGCCGTGATCGCCGTCACGATCCTCTTCACGGGCAACAAGCCGCCGGCACCGAGCAGCGCACCATCGCTCGCCGCGCTCGCGGTGAAGATCGCCATCGGCGTCGGACTGGTCCTCATCGCGATCCGGCAGCGCCGCAGGATGGGTCGGCCGAAGAAGCCGAAGAAGCCGCCCAAGTGGCAGGCGGGCATCGACAACATGTCACCGTGGTACGCCATCGGCCTCGGTCCTCTCACCCAGCCCTGGGGTCTCGTCGCCGCCGGTGTTGCCACCATCGTCGAGGCGAAGCTCTCAACTTGGCAGAGCTACGTCGCCCTGTTCCTCTTCTGCATCATCGCGACGACGGCGTACCTGGTGATGGAGATCTACGCCGGATTCAGGCCCGAGAAGAGCCAGGCCTTCCTCGCCAGACTGCGGACCTGGTTGGATACCCATACCGATCAGGTCATCATCATCGTGTCGTTGGCTCTGGGGTTCTGGCTGATCGGAAAGAGTCTCTACCTGATCGTCACCTGATCGCCGCCTTCACGCGCAGCAGGCCTGCGAGCTGTCCGCTGAGGTCGATTCCGCGTGCGAACGGTCCTTGCGGCTCGCACTAACTAACTGCGGTACGTGACGTCGTAGAGGTGCCCGGAATCGACCTTGCTACCCGCTCCTTCAGATTCCGCCATCAGCTGCTGGCGGCGAGTCGCGAAGGCGTCGTACGCCGCGCGGTCGCTCCACAAGTGGATGGCGTAGCCCTCACCGGCACTGAAATCCATGAGCGTGAGAAGTTGCTCCGAACCGGGAGCATGCGCCGCTTCGTCCGCCATCCTGCTTGCTTCCCCCGCCGGCGCCGGCCCGGCACCCCCGGGCAGATTGATCCGATGCACCTCAGCAATCAACTCGCCCACCCCCCATTTCATCACCTCCGCAGGACGGATTCGCCCAGTGTGCGCCTCACCCGACGAGGGGTCAAGGGCTGGAGTGACTCGGGTGTGACGGACGGGTGGAGGCGTGGATCAGGCAGCCTTGACGTGTGTCGGCATTGGCGCTGCACCGCCTCTGTTGCTCGGCGGGTACGAGGTAGCGGATGTCGAGAGCGGTGCCTTCACGAATCACTGGTCTGCGGGGAGGCGCCCCCAGCGACATGACCGGCCACGGGTCGGATCGCTGAGACGTCCGGTCATCGAGAAGCCCAGGAACGCAGTCAAGAACTGCGGTGCCTTGCTGCGACGGGCGCTGTGAACCACAACGGGGCTACAGTCCGTCGCTGTGAGCGAGCAGGCGACCGACGATCGCCACGGGCTCGGGTCGGAACTGCCTCGAACCGGGGCCGGCGCGGCAGGTGGCCAGCTTGCGACGAACAAGCCCTACCGCTTCCGCGGAGTGTTCCACTGCAGGAGCAAAGCCGACCGTGTGCCGCGCGTCGGGCGACACCAGCCGCCGGGAGCGTAGCGAACGCCAACCTCGCGCTCGACGCTCGATGACCTGGCCCGGTCGACGCCGCCCGGCCGGGATCGCTACGTCGACTTCTTGCGCGCCGCCAGCATCGGCGCGGTCATCGTCGGTCACTGGCTGATCGGACTCGTCGTCTGGGACGGCGGGGTGATCAGGTCGGCCAGCGCGATCGGCCTGGCTCCGGGGCTGTGGCTGGGCACGTGGGCCTTCCAGGTGATGCCGGTGTTCTTCTTCGTCGGCGGCTACGCCAACTATGTCGCGTTCGAGTCGGCTCGACGCCGAGGCGAAGGCACTGGCACATTCGTGCGTGGCCGCATCCGGCGGTTGCTCGTTCCTTCCGCCGCGTTCGTCGCCATCTGGGCGGCTGTGCAGGTCGGCCTGCACCTGGCAGATGTGGGCGCGCCCACTGGTCCGCGGGTCTGGGGGCTCGTCCTGCTCCGGGGGGTACGGCCACCCGGCCAGACCATCCCCTTCGGACCGCTGTGGTTCCTCGCCGTCTACCTGGCTGTGGTCGCGCTCAGCCCACTGACCATCGCGCTGCACCGCAGGTACCGGTGGTGGGTGCCCAGCCTCATGGTCGTCGGCGCGGTCGCGGCCGACGCGGTCGGGTTCATCGGCGGCCAACCGCGGGTGCGCTACCTCAACGTGGTCTTCGTGCTGCTGCTGCCCCACCAGCTCGGCCACTTCTACGGCGACGGTAGCGTCCTGCGCTGGCCCAGATGGGTCCCGGTGCTCATGATGGTCGGAGGACTGGGGACGCTTGTCCTCCTCACCAACCCCTGGCCGTTCGCCCTCTTCGGAGACCAGCGGTGGCGGTGGTTCCACGGGATCGGCCACTACCCGCGCAGCCTGCTCGGCACCGACGTGGAACGAATCTCCAACGCCTATCCGCCGACCCTGTGCTTCCTGGTCGCCGGTGTGTGGATGATCGGCCTCGTGCTCGCGTTGCGACCCGTCATCACCCGATGGCTGCAGGGCGCTCGACCGTGGAAGGTGACCATCGCCGCCAACACCATGATCATGACGCTGTTCCTGTGGCACATGACGGCCTACCTGCTGGCCGTTGTGGCACTGTGGCCTCTCGGCCTGGGCCACCAGGCCACCCCGTCGGCACGTTGGTGGGTGGAACGGCCCCTGTGGCTGGCGGCGCCTGGGGCAATCCTGGCCGTCCTCGTGGCCATCTTCGGTCCGTTCGAGACCCGAGGCCACCGCGCTCGCGGCAGCCCGCGCACGCCCACCGATGTCGACACCGCGGCACCACCCAGCTCAGCCCGCACGGATCAGGGATAAGGGAAGCGGCCCGAACCAGTTGCCGACCGTCGATTGGTGGCGCTGATGCTCGGTGTGCTGCCGATCGTCCCCATGTGCGTCCCAAGCGGATCAGCAGTGATCCGACCGGCGGGCTTCACCCAGGACGAGACCGACTGAACTCGACCTGACCAGGAGCGGGGCGTGTGGCGGATCGCGCAGAACGCGATATTCGGCACGTGCTGGCAGAGCGACGCCGGCGGGCGAGGGTCACGTCCAGCTGAGCGTCAGGTCCTTCACGTGGCGGAGACCGGGCGGGTACTCGAGCGCCTCGTGACCTGGCTTGATGCGGTAGTCGGGGATGCGGAGGTGCCACTCGCGCAGGGTGATACGGAGCTCGCGGCGGGCGAGGTGGGAGCCGAGGCACCGATGCACACCTCCGCCGAAGGCGATGTGCTGGTTGACCTCGCGGTCGAAGCGCACCTCGAACGCGTCGGGGAACACGGCGGGGTCGACGTTCGCCGCGCCGTAGCTCACGAACACGGGCGTCCCCGCAGAGATCTTCTCACCGTTCGGCAACTCGGTGTCCCGGGTCGCGACGCGGGGCACCCCCGTGGGCACGGGCGACTCCCACCGGAGGAGCTCCTCGACGGCGCCGGCGATGATGTCGGGGTCCCCGACGATCTGCCTGCGGTGCTCCGGGTGGGTCGCGAGGAAGGCGTACGCACACGTGAGCGTGTCGCTCACGGTGTCGAGGCCGGCGATGAGGAAGAGGAAGCAGGTGTCGAGGATGTCCTCGCGCGTCAGCTTCTCGCCGTCGATCTCCGAGGCGAGGAAGTGCGTGAGGACGTCGTCGGCCGGGTGCTTCTGGCGCTCGTCGAGGAAGTGGCCGAAGAATGCGTAGATCTCCTGCCCGGTCGCGTTCATGATGGCGGCGCGCTTGCCGAAGTCGAACGCGGCGTCGGGGTCCAGCTTCTCCGGGTGCAGGATGCCGTCGCGCAGGTCGAGAAAGGTACGGAGCTCGTCCTCGGGCAGACCCATCAGCCCGAGGAACACCGAGGACGGGAACACCTCGGCGAACTCCTCCGTGAAGTTGCACTCGCCGTGGTCGACGAACGCGTCGATGAAGCCATGGACCCGCGCCGTGATGTCGGCCTCCTGCTCGTCCATTCGGCGAGGGGCGAACAGCGGGTCGAGGAGCCTGCGGTACTTCGAGTGGTCCGGCGGGTCGACGTTGAGCGGGATGAGCGGCCGGACATTCCCGAGGCCCAGCTCCACGCGCGACGAGAAGAGCTCGTGGTGCCGCAGCACGTAGTCGGCGAGCTCCCGACTGCAGGCCATGGCCATGCCCTCGGCCGGCCGCAGGAATCCGCCCCGCTCGAGGGCCTGCTTGTACCGGGGTTGAGGGTGGGCGAGGTCCAGCAGGAGGTGCATACCTGTCTGCGAGGAGGCGTCGATCGCCGCCACGTCGCTCGTGGGCGTTGCTTCGGTCATCTGGGCGTTCCTCCGGTCCGTCTCGCCCGAGGCTAGCGGTACGGTGGGGCCGGAGCCGGAGCCCTGTCTGGCCGTCCGACGCCTCAGGAGCCCGTCGGGCAGCCGTCGACGGCGGGTGTTCCGTTGAACCGGCCCTCGATCCAGTGGGCGGCATCGGCCAGGGACGCCTTGAATCCTCCGCCGTGGTCCTGGCCGGGGTAGGTCTTCAGCTCGACCTGCGTGCCGAGGCCGCAGGCACGCTTGCGCCACGACTCCGTGATCGACGGAGGCACGAGCTGGTCGGCAAGGCCCTGCAGCGCGAGCACCGGGAACCCGATCCTGACGCTTCCCGGCGTGTTCTCCGTGAGCAGCTCGGGCCACGGCGGGACGTCGAGCGGGTTCTTCGTGTACACCATCATCTTCGGGTCGGCGAACACCTTCACCAGCTCCTCGGAACACACCTGTTCGACCTTCACGCGGGCGAGCGCGTACGCGTCCGGCGTCAGCAGCTGCTGGGGATCGGCGCGCGGATCGGCTGCCGCGAACCCGAAACCGCCCATGACCGCCAACCCGCGGTACGCGGGCACGCTGGTCGCGATGGGCAACAACAGCTTGAGGTCGCCGACGGGAGCGCCGGCCACGTCACCGACGATGTGGAGATCGGGAGCGTACGTCGGCGCGATCTGGCCTGCGAACAAGGCCGCGTGTCCGCCCTGCGAGTAGCCGTAGATCGCGACGTTCGCGCTCGCGTGCGCGTCGGGGAGGAGCCGGGCAGCTCGCGCCGCATCGAGCACGCCACGCCCCTCGCTCTCGCCGACGAGGTACGGGTGCAGCCCAGGCGTGCCGAGCCCCTCGTAGTCGGTCGCCACGACGTCGAATCCGTCCCGCACGAACTCGGCGACGTCCGGGAGCGTCGACGCCGCGTCCCTGACCTTCGACGGCGCGCAGCGGTCAGCCGTCCCCGTCGTGCCGTGCGCCCACGTCACGACCGGACGCCCGCCCGCAGGCGCGGGTCCGTCGGGCACGACGAGCACACCCGACACCACGATGTCGTTGCCCGGCACCGACCGCGACTTGTAGAGGATCCTCCAGGCGTGCGCACCCGCCGGAGCATCGATCGCCTGCGACCAGATCAGCGTTCCGGGGCCGCCGACAGGCATCGTCGCCGGGCCCGCGTAGAACGCGTCGCCCGCAGGACCGACCTGCGGCCCGGTCGCCGCCGCCGGCCTTCCGTTCGCACTCGACGCCTTGGCGCTCGAGCACGCCGCGGCGACGGTCACGACGACGGCGACCACACCGACGAGCGCTAGGGTCCGTTTCACGGACGAGAAGTATACGTAGGGCGGACGTTTGGAGCGATGCTCGAGTGCCCTCCGAGTCGGCTCGGAGGGCACTCAGCCCACGAACACCGTCTTGGTGCGCACCATCTCCTCGATGCCGGCCCGTCCGCCCTCGCGCCCGAAGCCGCTCTGCTTCACGCCGCCGAACGGCGTGGCCGGCGAGATGCCACCCATGCCGTTGACGACGACGGTGCCCGCCTCGAGGCCGTCGGTGAAGCGGCGGATCCGGGCTGCGTCGCGGGTGTGGAGGTAGGCGGCGAGGCCGAGGCGGCTGTCGTTGGCCCGGGCGAGCACCTCGTCCTCGGCGGAGAAGCGCAGGATCGCCTGGACCGGCCCGAAGACCTCGGTGCGGGCCAGGTCGCTGTCGTGGTCGACGTCACCGAAGACGGTGGGGGCGACGAACCACCCGTTTCCCAGCTCGCCGCCGAGGCGGTCGCCGCCGGTGAGGAGCGTGGCACCGTCGGCCCGGGCACGGCGGACGACCCCCAGGATGCGCTCCATCGCCGACTCGGTCACCACCGGCCCGATGAACGTCGCCGGGTCCAGGGGGTCGCCGACCCGCAACGAGGCCAGCGTGGCGAGCACCTTCGTCACCACCTCGCCGTAGACGTCGTCGTGGACGTAGAGCCGGGTGGGGAGCGCGCAGCCCTGCCCCGCGAGCAGGGCGGTGCCGAACAGCGCCGCCATGTCGGCCGCGCGGTCGAGGTCGGCGTCGGGGAACACGATGTTCGGTGACTTCCCACCGAGCTCGAGGGCCAGCGGGGTGAGGTTGCGGGCCGCGGTCGCCATGAGGGCCCGGGCGGTCACGGCGCCGCCGGTGAAGCTGATCTTGTCGACCCCCGGGTGACCGACCAGGGCCTCACCCGTGGCGCCGCCCCCGACGACGACGTTGAGCACACCCGGCGGCACGCCGGCTTCGGTGGCGAGCTCGGCGAAGCGCAGCATCCCGAACGGCGCCAGCTCGGGCGGCTTGGCCACCACGGTGTTGCCGGCGGCGAGCGCGGGGCCGCACTTCTGCCCCATGCCCATCATCGAGCCGTTCCACGGCGGGATGGCGGCGATCACGCCGTAGGGCTCTCGGCGGACGGTCGTGAGACCGCCGTCCCCGCCGAGGACCTCGCCGTCGAGCTTGTCGCACCAGCCGGCGTAGTAGCGGATCCAGCCGGCGGTGTAGAAGCCCGGGTTCATGACGCTCACCGGGGTCCCGTTGTCGAGCGCGGCGAGCTCGGCCGCCTCCGGCCCGTGGCGCTCGAGGAGATCCGCGAGGCGGAACAGGACGGCGGCGCGCCGCGTCGGCGACAGCGCCGACCACGCCGGCTGGGCCGCCCGGGCCGCCGCCACCGCGTGGTCGACGTCGGTGGGGCCGGCCAGCCCGACCTCGGCCTGCACGTCGCCGGTCGCCGGGTAGCGGTGCTCGAAGGTCCCGGCGGCGGCGCTCGGACGCCAGGTGTCGCCGATCCGGTGGCCTTGGCCGGCCAGCCGACGGACCGTCGCCGAGGTGGGGGTCGTCCTCACCGGGCGGGCGCCCTCGGCGTCCCCGGATCCCAGCCGGGAAGGTCCGAACCGCGACCCCTTCCGGTGGCGGGCCCCCGGGCCACGTTCGTCACGGCCTCATCGTATGGCGACGTCGTCGTCGTGCGTCGCAGGGCGCGGGCTACGGTCCCGGGCATGGGACGGTTCGAGGGGAAGGTCGCGCTGGTGTCGGGCGCGGCCCGCGGGATCGGCCGGGCCGTGGCCGGGCGGCTGGCGGAGGAGGGCGCGGCGGTCGTGCGGGCCGACGTCGTCGGGATCGACGGCGGGGTCGTGTGCGATGTCCGGGACCCGGACTCGTGCGCCGGCGCCGTGCGGGCCGCCCTCGAGCGCCACGGTCGCCTCGACGTCCTCGCCAACGTCGCCGGCGTCGGCGTCGCCCGCCTGATCGGCGACGTGCCGCTCGAGGAGTGGCGGAACATCCTCGACGTCAACCTCACCGGGACCTTCCTGCTCTCCCAGACCGCGCTCCCGGCGCTGCTCGAGACCCGGGGCACCATCGTCAACATGGCGTCGGTGGCGGGGATGCGGGCGACGCCCTACAACGCCGCCTACTGCGCCTCCAAGGGCGGGGTCATCATGTTGACCAAGTCGATGGCGATCGAGCTGGCCGGGGCGGGGGTGCGGGTCAACGCCGTGTGCCCCTCGTCGGTCGACACCGACTTCCTCCGCAACTTCCGTGTCCCCGAGGGCGCGGACGAGTCGCTCTTCACCCGGGCCTCCTCCCCGATGGGCCGGGTCATCGACCCGGCCGAGATCGCCGCCGCGGTCGCGTTCCTCGCATCCGACGACGCCGCCACGGTCAGCGGCACGACCCTCGTGATCGACGGCGCCGCTACCGCCTGATGTCGGCCAAGGTGACCGTCTCGGTGTCGCGTCCGGACCGCAGGACCGTGCCGGCCAGCTCGCCCGTCGCCGCCCCGGCGGCGACCACCTCGCGGCCCGCCACGAGAACGTGGTCGACCCCGACCGATTCGGCGTAGAGGCGCCCGCCGCCGCCGGGGAGGTCGGTGCGGACCCCCGCCGGGCGGCTGGCGACCGTGGCGGGGTCGAACACCACCAGGTCCGCGTGCCAGCCGAGGGCCACCCGGCCCCGGTGGCGCAGGCCGTAGTGGCGCGCCGGGCGGTCGGTCATCATCGCGACCGCCTCCTCGACCGACAGCAGCCCCCGGTCCCGGACCACCTCGCCGAGCACGACCGTCGGGTAGTTGGCATGGCACATCAGGTCGAGGTGGGCGCCGGCGTCGGAGCCGCCGAGCAGCACCCGGGGGTCCTTCCAGACCGCCACACGCGCCCGCCAGCCCTCGTCGGAGCGCCCGAGCGACGGCGTCAGCGACGGGAGGACCAGGTACAGCGTGAGCCGCTCGGTGAGCACGACGTCGATGAGCACGTCGATGACGTCGGTGCCGCGCGTCGAGGCGATCTCGGCCAGGGACCGGCCCACCCACGCCGAGGAGGGGTCGGCGACCTCCATGAGGCCGAAGTCGGCGAGCACCCCCATGGCCCTGCCGGCGGCCTGCTCGGCGCCGGCCCGGAGCACCGCCCGGGTGTCGGGGTCGGCGGCGGCCGCCCGCCGGCCGGCCTCGTCGAGCTCGAGGACGGCGCGCCACCCGGGAAGGCCGGGCAGCACGTTGCCGGCGCGCATCCGCATGAGGTCGGGGAGCGTGAGGGCCACGACGTGGGCGCCGCGGGCCGCGGCGAGGTCGGACGCACGCAGCTGCTGGTCGTGGATCTCCGTCGAGGCGAGGCTGCCGAGGAGGTTCCAGTTGAGGGGACGGTCGGCGGCGAGGGACATCTCCGCCATCAGCGCCATGCGCTCCTCGGGGATCGGGCCCACGGTCGGGATGAACTCGAGCGTCGTCCCCGGGTGGTCCCGCAGGGCGCCGGCGAGGGCGACGAACTCCCCGAGGGCGGCCGCCCGGGAGGGTACCGGACGCCCGTCCCCGTCGAGGTGGCCCTCGCCCATGGAGGAGGAGAACCCCAGCGCCCCCTCCGCCACCGAGGCCCCGACGAGGCGCACCATCGCCGCCACCTGGTCGGGGGTCGCCGGATCGGTGGTCGCGGCCTCCCCCATGACCACCCGGCGGACGGTCGAGTGGCCCACGAGGAACCCGGCGTTGACGGCGACGCCGCGCTCGAGGCGGTCGAGGTAGTCGCCGAAGGACGTCCAGTCCCACGCACCGCCGCCGTCGAGCGCGGCGATGGGGATCCCCTCGACGACGGCCATCATCCGCTTGACGTAGTCGGCATCCCCGGCACCGAGCGGGGCGATGGAGAACCCGCAGTTGCCGCCGAGCACCGTCGTCACGCCGTGGAGGGCCGACGGGCTCGCCGTGGGGTCCCAGAGCAGCTGGGCGTCGTAGTGGGTGTGGAGGTCGACGAAGCCCGGGCACACGACCCGGCCCGACACGTCGAGGGTGCGCTCGGCCGGGCCGTCGGCGCGCCCGACGGTGACGATGCGCGCGTCGCGAACCCCGACGTCGGCCACCCGGCCCGGCGCGCCGGTGCCGTCGACGACGGTCCCGCCCCGGAGCACGAGGTCGAGCACGTCAGGCCCGGGCGAGGAAGTCGGCGACGGCTGCCTCCACGACGGTGCCGCTGAAGAAGCTCGGGTTGGTGCCGGTGTAGAAGCGGACCGGGTTGGCGAACACGAACCGCTCGAACGCCGCCTCGTCGGTCCAGCCGCGCTCGACCATCTCCCACGCCTCCGCCAGCACACCGGCCATGTCGGGGACGTCCCAGTGGGCGATGTCCGAGCCCATCATGGCGTGCAGCTCGGCCCCGAAGGGGTTGACGGCGGTGTTGAACGCCACCGACGTGAGCGGGTCGTCGGCCTCGCACCCGAAGTAGAAGGGATCGACGAAGAGCGTCTTGACGTCCTCGGCCTGCTCCATCCCGCACGCCGCCCACTCGTCGAGCAGGTCCTCGGGCTCGGGCGGCCGCCCGAGCAGCCCCCCGGCCGTGCGGGCGGCGCCGGGGGCGTAGCGGGCCGTCATCTCGCCCAGGAGCCGTCGGTCGACGAGGGCGGGGTCGAGGGTGCGGCGGAGCGCGGCGAGGTTGCGCTTCTCCCAGTGCCCGATGAGGTCGCAGTAGAGGGCGGCGGCCCACGCCACGCCCCCTTCGAGGAAGGCGAAGTTCAGGCCCGGGAAGCGACGGGTCACGCCGCCGAGGAACAGCGACTTGGCCAGCGACTGCTGGCCCTCGGCGAGCATCGACAGGTGGTTGAAGACGTAGCTCGAGGGGGACCGGTAGGGGGTCATCCCGATGAACCCCGAGTGGAACGCCACCGACACGCCCAGCTCCTGGGCCGTGGTCCACACCGGGTCGTAGTCGTAGGCGGAGTCGACACCGAACTGGTCGAGCCAGAACGCGTACCTCGACACGTCGGGGTCGGCCCCGGCCAGCGCCTCGAAGGGCCGCTGCACGTAGCCGGCGCACAGCACCGCCTTGAACCCGAGGGTGCGCACGGCGTACTCGAGCTCGGCGACCGCCTCCCCGGGGGTGTGCATGGGGATGGCGGCGACGGGCGTGAGCCGGTCGGCGAACGGGGCGAAGGCCTCGGCGTTGGCCCGGTTGAGGGCCCGGCAGGTGCCCCGCCGGTAGCGCTCGTCGGGCGTGTGGAGGAACACCAGCCCGAGGCTCGGGTAGACGACGCCGAAGTCCAGGCCGAGCTCGTCGAGGCGCTCGTGGAGCAGCTCGGGGAACAGGGCCGTGGCCAGGTCGACCGTGTGCCCCGCCGGCGAGCTCCACCACGGTCCCCGGGGGGTGCGGGTGGCGGCGCGCTCGGCGGGGGTCTGCTCGTGCCATGTCCGGTCCGTCCCCCCGTAGGGCGGCAGCATCCGTCGCAGCGAGGGATGGTCGAGTGACAGGCCCTCCCGCTCGAGGTAGGGCGCCAGCGTCGGGAAGTGCTCGGCCATGTGGCCGTCGACGTCGATGACCGGATGGCGCAGCCGCCCACGCACCTCGGCGGATGACCCCGTCATCTTCTAATCTAACCGCATTACTCCCCGGGGAGACAAGGGTGACCGGATGTCCTACGACGTCGTGATCCGCAACGGCACGGTCGTGGACGGGTCGGGGCTCGGCTCGTTCCGCGCCGACGTCGGGGTCGTCGGCGACCGCATCGCCTTCGTGGGCCGCATCAGCGGGCGCGGCGCCGAGGAGATCGACGCCGACGGCCACGTCGTCACCCCCGGGTTCATCGACGGGCACACCCACATGGACGCCCAGGTCTTCTGGGACGCGTCGGGCAGCAGCTCGTGCTGGCACGGCGTCACGTCGGCGGTCATGGGCAACTGCGGCTTCACCCTCGCCCCCGTCCGCGCCGCCGAGCGCGCCCTGGTGGTGCGCAACCTCGAGCGGGCCGAGGACATCGACCCGGCCGCGCTCGCCGCCGGGATCGAGTGGACCTTCGAGACGTTCCCCGAGTACCTCGACGCCGTCGACCGTCTCCCGAAGGGCATCAACTTCGCGGCCAACGTCGGCCACTCGGCGCTGCGCACCTGGGCCATGGGGGAGCGGGCCTTCGAGCAGGAGGCCGACGACGACGATCTCGCCCGGATGCGGGGCCAGCTGGCCGAGTCGATCCGGGCCGGCGCCATCGGGTTCTCGACCTCCCGCAGCGAGCACCACGAGACCTCCGACGGCCGGCCGGTGGCCTCCCGGGTGGCGTCATGGGGCGAGGTCGTCGCCCTCGTCGGCGTCATGGGCGAGCTCGGCAGCGGGATCTTCGAAGGTGCCGAGGGCGGGATGCTGGCGGCGGACCCCGATGAGCGGGAGGCGGCCCTGGGGCGCATGAGGGACCTCGCCGCCGGGACGGGGGTGCCGGTCACGTTCGGCTTCGTCGCCACCCGCGCCGCCGGCCGCCTCCTCGACTTCCTCGACGAGGCCGCGGCCGGGGGCGCCCGGTTCATCGCCCAGACCCACTGCCGGGGCATCTCGGTGCTGCTGTCGCTCAAGACGAAGCTGCCCTTCGACCTCCTCGACGCCTGGCGGGACCTGCGGGCGCTCCCGGTCGACGACCAGCTGACGGTCCTGCGCGACCCGCAGCGCCGCCGCCCCTACGTCGAGGCCGCCGTCCACGCCGACTACGGCCACTGGCGCGGCGTCGGCGCCCAGGCCCGCCCGCCCGACTTCGACGGCATCCGCGTCTACCGGCGCGGTCTGCCGCCGAACCCGACCGTCGCCGAGATCGCCCGCCATCGGGGGACCCACCCGGCCGAGACGATGATCGACCTGTGCGTCGAGTCCGACGGGGGGCAGCTGTTCATCCAGCCCAGCCGCTACCCCCAGGACGAGGAGGTGCTGCTGCGGGCCCTGCGCCACCCCCGAGCCGTCATGACGTTCTCCGACGCCGGCGCCCACCTGAGCCAGATCGCCGACGCCTCGATCCACACCCACCTGCTCGGCCACTGGGTCCGGGACCGCCAGGAGTTCACGCTGGAGGAGGCGGTGCGGATGATCACCCTGGCGCCGGCGGTGGCGTGGGGCTTCGCCGACCGCGGCCTGCTGCGGCCGGGCATGGTCGCCGACCTGAACGTCTTCGACCCCGCCACCGTCAGCCCCGACGTGCCCCGGCTCGTCGACGACCTCCCGGCCGGCGGCCGGCGGCTCGAGCAGCGCTCCACCGGGTTCCTGGCCACCCTCGTCAACGGCCGGGTCACGATCCGGGCCGGGGAGCGGACCGGGGACGCGCCCGGGCGGCTGCTGCGCCGCCGGGCGGGCTCGTCATCATGAAGCGGCCCGCTCGCTACCGCCTCGTCAACCAGGCGGTCCTCCTCCGACCGCCGGACCATCCGGCACCGGACGGGCGGCGTGACCCTCCGATCGGTCCAGCGCTCGGTGGCGTCCCCGTCCCGCGCCGCACCCGGGGATCCAGGGCGGAAGAGGACGCTCGGCTCGCCGGCGCCTGCGCGGGCCTGAGCTCAGCCGAGTAGTCGTTGCAACCTTGACAACACGGTTGCGACCGCTGGGGTGACCTCCCGATCCGAGGGGAGCAAACGATGGCGTATCTCATCACCCACTTCTACGAGGGTGGTACCGCGGAGCAGTACCAGGTCGTCATCGGCGCCGCGCATCCAGGGGGCGCGCTTCCGCCGGGCCAGGTGTACCACGCAGCCGGACCGACCGCCGGTGGGTGGCTCATCGCCGCCGTGTGGGATTCGAAGGACTCCTTCGACCAATTCGTTACGGGGACCTTGATGCCCTCGCTGCAGAAGGTGACGGGTGGATTCGCCGGCCCTCCCCAGGAACGCACGGCGGAGATCGCCAACCTCGTGACTGCTTGAGGCCAGCGGTCGGCGGATCTGTCGCGTGCCGTGCAACGTTGCGGCACGGAGCCCGCCCAGTCGTTGACCGGCCGGTATCGAGGCGCTCAGCATTTCGTAGCGGCCTCGCAGCAGCGCGGCCACGGAACGTCAGGCCGCCCTGGCCGGGAGCGCCGGCTCAAACAGGCGCTCCCGCCCTCTGGTCCGGGTCAACCCCAGTTGGTTGCTCTCAGGGTCGCCAGCCGGTCAGAGCGGAACATCGATCCAGAGGGAGGACTGGAACCCGGTGGTCGGTCCGGCACTGGTGTTGGACGACATCATCAGCGCCAGGCCCTCGCTATCGGCCAGGAACCGCCCCATTGTTGCGCCCTGCGCGGCGAAGTCGTCGGCCTCCCACATCATCGCCAGACTTCCCGACGCCTGGCCCGCCGTCATGGCTGCCATCAGCCGAACGTTCTTCGCCCCGCACTTCTCCAGGATCGCCTTCGACTTGCGGGTCGTCTCCAGGAAGTCCTCATACCGATCAGGTTTGACCGTCAACGTCGTCACCGATACGACTGCCATCTCCGCACCCCCTCGTGCTGCTCCACCGGAGTGGTGGGGCGCGCGGGACGCTACGACCTTTCGACCTCGCGTGCCGGGTGACCGCTCCACTCCCGACCTCGACCAACCCCCGCACTTCCGGCCGCCGCGTCGAACCGTCCGGCGGGTTGCGCTCCCTGTGACGCCGACCGGCCGAGGCACACGGGCAGTGCGCGTCATGTGCTGGGGCGGCGGGGCTCGAGGCCGGCCGCCCGATACATCGCGTCGATGACGGTCATGTTCGCGATCGAGTCGTCCGGGTTCGTCGGGTAGGGCGCGCCGTCCAGCACCGCGGCGGCGAAGGCATCGAGCTGGTGCAGGTAGGTGTGGCTTCGGGCCGCCGGTTCGGTCCACCGCCGGTTGGGCGTGCGGATGGCTATCCGCCCGAAGAGGTGGGGCATGATCGGGTTGCGCAGGGACAACGACCCCGCGGTGCCATCGATGCGGGTCGACACCTCGAGGACGTGATGCGACCACATCGAGGCGACGAGCTCCGCGGTCAGCCCATCTCCGAAGTCGAAGGTCGAGGTCATGAGCCGGTCGACACCGGGTGAGCGTTGCAGTGCCCGGGCGGCGATGACCCTCGGCTCCCGACCCGCGAACGTGCGGAGCATGTGGGTGGGATAGCAGCCGGCGTCCATCGCGGCGCCCCCCGCCAGGTCGAGCTTCCACCGGATGTCGTTGCGCTTGACCAAGGGGAAGCACAGGGAGGCCCGCATGCTCGTCGGCGTGCCGATGGCCCCGTCGGACACGAGCTCGAGTGTTCGTTCGGCCATTGGGTGGTACCGCCAGTGGAACGCCTCCATCACCACCAGGCCCGCCGACGCGGCGCGGCGGGCAACCTCGCGGGCCTCATCGGCATTGGCGGTGAACGGCTTCTCGCACAGGACGTGCTTGCCGGCCTCGAGCGCCGCGATGGTCCATCGCCCGTGCAAGCCATTGGGCAGCGGGTTGTAGACGGCGTCCAGATCGGGATCGGCCAGCAGGGCTTCGTAGGAGTCGTGCACGACGGGGATCGACCACTTGTCGGCGAAGGCCCGGGCTCGCTGGGGATCGCGGGCGGCGACTGCCGTGACCGCCGACCGAGGATGGCCGACCGCGGGTTTCACGATGGCCGCGGGCGCGATGGCCGCCGCGCCCAGGATGCCGATGCGCAAAGGGGATGCGGCCATGTCAGCCCGCTTTCAGAGGTTGTGCCGAGGCCGACGGTAGCCCTTCCCGGAAGCCCTGGCGCAGGGCTGGGACGCCTGTGAGGAACTCGGGCCCGAACACCCTGCGGCGCATCAGCGCCGAGGTGGGTGGACCCTGGTGAAAGGGGACGTTGGGCTCTGTCGCCGGGGACGAATCAGGCCCAGGCTGCAGGGGTGGGCGACCGACGAGAGGAGGGCCGCCATGGGTCGCCGTCTCGGCGTGGTCGGAGCCACCGGCGCCGTGGTCTCGGCATGCCTGCTGGCCGGGGCCACTCTCAACGGGTGCGGTGGGACGTCCTCCACCGTGACGTCGCCCACCGCCGGCCCGTCGACCGCCCCACTCTCGTCGTCCACCACCCCGACGACGACCGTGCCGACGACGAAGCCCCCTGGCGCCGCTGCGGACCTCGCCGCCTACTTCGCCGCCGCCGCCGACCTCGACCAACGGCTCAGGGCGGCCGCCGTCGCCGCCAACGGCGCCATCGGGACGGCCTGGATCTCGGTCACCCAGTCGACGCTCGACGCCATCGCGGCGGCCGACCCGACCCCGGCCGCGCACGGCATCCCCGCCGGGCTCACCCCGGACGTGTTGCTGGCGGTCCTGACCGTCCAGAGCGACCTGGTGTCGCGCTGGTACGCCTTCCGTGGCTTCTCCCACGGCGTTGCGATAACACCCGGCAGCATCCCCCGGTCCGCGCCCGGGCCCGGCGGCTCCCTGTCCGACGCCGACTACCTGCTCGCGTGCCTCGGTAACGGAGGCCAGGCAGCCGCCTCGTTCGCCGCCGACCTCACCGCCGCCCGTGCCGCCGCGGCCCACGCGCCGCCGGTCGTCCCCGTCGATCCCGGCTCGCAGGCCGCCGGCGAGCTCGCCGTGCGGCTGCAGAACATCCTCGGCAGGAACTCGGGGTGCATGGAGTGCGGCGGCGCCCGGGTCACCAGCCTGACGCCGATCACCTGGCACCACGTCGCCCCACTGACACCGGAGGGCCACCCCTGGGACGGCGACATGGGCGGGCTCCTGTTCACCGCCCGGTACACGCCGGGTCGGGGCTGGTCCGTCCAATTCAACGCCTGCTGAGCTCCCACCTCCCATCCGGGAGGCGCCCCGGCTCACCGGCAACCGGGAGCCCCGGGCGTGGAGGCGGGCCCCGGACGACCCAAGCCGTTCCGGCGACCGGCGACCTGCCACCGGCGACCGGCGACCTGCCACCGGCGACCGGCGACCTGCCACCGGCGACCTGCCACCGGCGACCGGCG
>Ga0209048_10001088_pt1 | contig 28505 bp, 24 predicted proteins | sample FrelakmetCRP12CR_FD_187146 | JGI IMG/M metagenome (GOLD analysis project Ga0209048, IMG submission 187146) | Freshwater lake sediment microbial communities from the University of Notre Dame, USA, for methane emissions studies - CRP12 CR (SPAdes)... | ecosystem: Environmental > Aquatic >... | reverse complement strand
CCGGCCCTCCGCTTGAGTAATCGGCCGATCGTGAGGATCGCAAAAAAAGTCCCGACGAAGATGATCGCCGTGATGACGGCTTTCTCTGTTGTGGGCAAATTGGTAAACATTAGCTAGCGCAGGATATCAGCGCGCCCAAACGCGACAAGCCTGTAGCCACGACTCTCTGGCCCGGACGGGCGCAGCGGATTTGTTAGGCGCTCGCTCGGCGGCTTGCATGGCGACCTGCTACAGCCGCGGCGGCGAAACGATGAGCCAGGCCCAGCCGGCCAGAAAGCAAAGACCGCCAATCGGGGTGATGGCGCCAATCCAGCGAATATTCGTCAAGGCCAGCGCATAAAGGCTGCCGCTGAAGAAGACAATACCGGCAAAAATCAAAAAGTATGCGGCGCGGTTTCCGGCAGCCTGCAGGGCAAGCACGAGGAGCGCGAGCGCGTGGAGGAAGTGATACAGAACAGCCTTGTTCCAAACATCGAGCATTCCGTTGCTTTGGAGTGTTGCTTTGAGCGCATGGGCACCGAATGCCCCCAGGCCAACGGCCAGGAAACAAAGAGCGGCCGCAATTCGAAAAAGGGTAACGGGCATGATTTTAAGCGATTAGGGCGATTTGCGGTCGTTTTTCATTTTCCGCTGAAGAATTTGCGGAACGATTGAAAAACACGGCTCGGGAGGCTTCCGGTTTTTTGTCCGAGATCCTGCAGCTTTTGAGCAAACTCGGTCTGCGTTCCGCCGTGAATTTCACATGCGACCTGCGGAACCTTGTCGTCGGGGAGCGTGATTTCATACGCGGTCCCGGCGGCGTTGCACCCTGTCGCGGCGAGGTGATTTGAAATGGAACAGACGGTGGCCCGGGCCATCGGCATCGTCGGCTGCAATTCATGCGCCGGATAACGCTGCGCCGCCTTGGTCATTACCTGGGTCCACACCGGGAGAGCGAGAGCCGCGCCGTAGCCGCGCGGCACGATCGTTGTTGGCTGGTCGAAGCCGACCCAGACACCGCAGGTCAGCTCGCTCGTGTAGCCGAGAAACCATGCATCTTTGTAATCGTTGGTCGTGCCGGTCTTCCCGGCGGCCGGAAGTTTGAATCCTAATGACTTCGCGCTCGCGGCGGTGCCGGTGATCAGGACCTGTTCCATCAGCTGGGAGGTCATCCAGGCCGCGCCTGGATCGAGAGCAGGGATGGCGACGTGAGCCGCGCGGTAAATTGGGTTGTGATCCTGATCATCAATCCGCTCGATGATGTAAGCCTGTTTTCGAACCCCGGCATTTGGAAAAACGCTGTAGGCCGCGGTGAGGTCTTTCAGGTCGGTCTCGAACGAACCGATGAAAATCGCCGGGCCGCGCGGGATATTTGCCCCCAGACCGACCGTGGTCGCGATCTTCTGCACGTCATCGATTCCCGCGATCGCGCCGACCCGCACGCTCATCGTGTTGCGTGAATGAATCAGGCCGTAAGAGACCGGTTGAATGCCGCCATAGGTGCCGTCGGAATTTCCCGGCGCCCAATTGCCCGCACCCTGAATTTCGCCTGGCTGAATCGGTCCATCGCTCATGGCGGCACCGGGCAAAAGGCCGTGGGTGAAGGCGACCGCATAGACAAACGGTTTGAAGGAGGATCCGACCTGCCGATTTGCCGGGGTCAGGGCACGATTGAATTTGCTCTGCGCGTAATCACGACCGCCGACGAGCGCTCGAATTCCGCCGCTCGTGTTGTCGATCGCCACCAGCGCACCTTCGAGGTATGGCATCGAGGAGTCCTCCCCTTCCGCGGGCGGCTGGTAATTCGCTTTTGTCGGATGACGGAAATTCGACTGGCGCTCGATCTTGCCCAGTTGCGTCTCGAGCGCCTGGGTCGCGGCGACCTGGATCGCCGGATCGAGAGTGGTGTAAATATAGAGGCCGCCGTTATCGATCTGATCCGCGGTGAGCAACAGATTCAAATCGCGCTGGACCGCGTCCATCGCATAGTTCTCCTGGATTTGGGGCAGCCTCTTCGGGTTCGAAGCGACTCGTGCCGCCTTCGCTTGCTCGGCCTGGGCCGCGTTGATCTTCTTGAGTTCGAGCATACGATCGAGCACCGCATTTCTTTGCAGGGCGGCGCCTTCCGGATTTTTCAGCGGAGAAAAGCGGTTCGGACTGCGAATCAGGCCAGCCAGGATTGCGGCCTCGGAAAGATTCAGCTTCGCTGCGTTCTTCCCGAAATAGGCCAGGGACGCGGTTTCCACTCCGTAACAACCGGAGCCGAAATAGATTCGGTTGACGTACAGCTCCAGGATTTGCTGTTTGGTGAAATCGCGCTCGATCCGCAACGATACCATCGCTTCGAGAAGTTTTCGGCTGAGGTTCCGGCCCCCGAGGGGCAGACTGTTGCGGGCAAGCTGCTGGGTGATGCTGCTCGCGCCCTCTTTGGCGGATCTGCTGAGGATGTCTTTTACGAGGGCACGGGCGATGCCGCGCCAATCGATCCCGCCATGTTCGAAAAACCGCGTGTCTTCGCGCGTGAGCAACGCATCGACAAAGAAAGGGGAAACCTCATTCAACGCCACCTTCAGCCGGTTCGCGCCGGCCAGGCGGCTGTAGATTTTTCCATCCACGTCGAAGACGGTATTCCGTTCAGGCATGTCGCCGACGCTTTTCAGGTCAAAGGTCTGGGCCCAGGCGGCGTAGAACATCAGGACCCCAAAAGCGACTGCGATTGGGAACGCGACCAGGGCCAGTTTCCAGCCGATTCGAAACTTGCGTCCGCCTTTTTTTCGCGAAGCGGTGCGAGCGAAGAGCTTCATTATGAAAAGTTAAATTGTTAAAACTATTCCATCGTCAAAACGATCGCAGGTCCCCGGCGTTCGGCTGCCCTTAACCATCTAACGTTGGAACAATTCAACAATTCAACGTCTCACAACCGCATCCGCACCGCGGTGTCGTGCTCCTCGGTGGGGCAGGGGGCATTTAATGGGACACCGGCATCGGCTCCACTGGGTTGCACCATCTTCTGATCGATCAGGTATTCCTCGACTTCTTCGCCGCTGATGTCGGCGAGCATCTTGTCGTTGATCTCAACGCAGGGTGAGAGCGGTTGACCGCTCTTGGTTTCCATCTCCCAGCGGAACGCCGGGTTCTGGATGATATCTTTTTCGGTGTATGGGAGATTGTATTTGGCGAGCACAGCGCGGACGCCGGCGCTCCAGCCGCAGGTGGTTTTCAGGTAAGCAGTGATCTTGGGCGTATCCATGGGCGAAGATAGCACGCGGCGGCGGCGAAATCCATTTTACGACGGGTTTGCGCAATGTGCCGGACAGGTGCACGAATACCCATGAGCTTCACTTTGCAGATCGGAGATCGCGCCCCGGAATTCCGCTTGCCGGCAACCGATGGAAAAACTTATTCGCTCTCGAACTTCGTCGATGATCCGGTCCTGGTGGTTTTTTTTACCTGCAATCATTGCCCGTATGTCACGGGATCGGATGAAGCGACGCGGCGGACAGCAGAGAAGTTCTCCGGTCGGGGCGTGCGATTCGTTGCGATCAATTCAAACAGTCGTAACACCTATTCCGAAGATGATTTTCCGCACATGATCGAGCGGATGCGCGAACACAAATTTCCCTGGACTTACCTGCACGACGAGGCGCAGGAGGTGGCCCGCGCCTACGGCGCCTTGCGCACGCCACACTTCTACGTTTTCGATCGCGCCCGGCGTCTGGTTTACACTGGTCGCGCGGTCGACCAACCGCGTCAGGCGGATAAAGCGAAGACGCATGACCTCGAGCGTGCGCTCGAGGAACATCTGGCCGGGAAATCAGTGACCGTTCCCGTGACCAATCCCATCGGTTGCAACGTGAAATGGGAAGGCCGCGAGGCCCATTGGATGCCGGCCGATGCGTGCGATCTCGTTTAGCGCCAGGTTTTTTCAGGGGACGAACGTGCTGAATACAAACGTTGTTTCGATGATTGCGCCTCTACGCCGTCCTTTTCCCGGCCTCGGATTGCGCAATCAACTTCTCCAGTCGTTGTTTCCGGGTCTCCTCTTTCTTCGCGCTGACCACCCACCAGATCCTTACCTGGCGATACGATGCCGGCTGGCTCTGAAAGAAATTCCAAGCTCTGGAATTTGCCCGGAATCGCGTCTCCGCGGCTTCACTCAAGGCCACGGACTTCCGGTTCTCATAGGCGTAGATGCCGGATTTCGCTTCCTGGCGTAGAGCAAAGGCCTTCAGCCCGGCGGGACTCATGCGTTCCTGCTTCGTCAATTCCGCCACCCGCCCAATATTGACTGCGCTCCAGGTGCTCCTGCTTTTGCGCGGGGTGAACCGGATTCGGTAACTCTCCGCGTCAATCGTCTTCCGCAGTCCGTCGATCCATCCTACACAGAGAGCTTCATCCACTGCCTCCGGCCACGTGATGCTGGGTCTGCCGGAACCTTTCTTGTAAAAGCCAACCCAGAGTGCGCGAGTGCCCTTGTGATAAACCTTCAGCCATCGCCGAAATTCTCGGGGGGTCGCGAAAAAACGAATTTCGGACTGCGCGCCTTTCATGCAGGATTCGACCGGTCCGTTCCCGTGCCCAGGACAAACCGAGTTGTCTCAACGATTTCTCGGCTTCAGCAATGGGAAGAGGATTACGTCGCGGATTGATTCGGCTCCGGTAAGCAACATCGTGAGACGATCGATCCCGACGCCAAAGCCCCCCGCCGGTGGCATGCCGTGCTCCAGCGCCAGCAAAAACTCTTCGTCGATCTTTTGTGTCTCTTCGCCGGCCTGCTCCAGCAACCGCTGCCGCTGGGTGACAGGATCGTTTAGCTCGGAGTAGCCGGGAGAAATTTCCTGGCCATTGATGATTAGTTCGTAGACGTCCACGAGCGAATCGTCTTCCGCATTTTGCTTGGCCAGCGGGACCAGTTCCTTTGGACAATGGGTCACGAAAAGCGGATCGAAAGTTTTCTCTTCGACCAATTTTTCGAAGACCTGCTGGGTGACTTCGTAATCTGCCAGGCGCGGATTGATCTCGACCCCGAGTTCCGTGCACCGTTCGCGACGTCGTTCGCTGGTGTAGTTGAACCACTCCGGGTCGACCTCACGGATCAGGTCGCGATACCGGGCGCGCCGCCACGGTCGGGCCAGATTGATTGTGCGTGTCACATTTCCCTCTGCGTCCCGATGCCCGATCCGGAGGGACGAGATTCCGTTCGTCCCCGGCGCCGCGGGAGCTCCGCTCTCCAGTATTTGGGCCAGATGGCAGATCAATTCCTCAACCAGGTTCGCCATTTTCTCGAAATCGGCGTAGGCCCAATAGGCCTCGAGCATGGTGAACTCCGGATTGTGCTTTCTGGAAATACCCTCGTTCCGGAAACTCCGGTTCAATTCGAAGACTTTGTTGAAGCCGCCGACCAGCAGGCGCTTGAGATAAAGCTCCGGTGCGATACGGAGATAAAGCTCCAGACCGAGCGCCTTGTGATGGGTTCGAAACGGTTCCGCTGCGGCCCCGCCCGCCACGGCCTGCAACATGGGCGTCTCCACTTCGAGAAAGCCTCGCGCCTCCATGAAATTGCGAATCTCGCGGACAATCGTGATCCGCTTTTGGAAGACCTCCCGCGATTGCTCGTTCGTGATCAGATCGAGATACCGTTGACGGTAGCGCGCCTCGACATCCTGAAGCCCGTGCCATTTTTCGGGCAGGGGGCGAAGGGATTTCCCGAGGATTTCGAGCTTGTGCACTTTCAGCGTCGGCTCACCGGTCTTGGTGAGAAAGCAGGTTCCTTCCACGCCGAGGAAATCACCGAGGTCGACCAGCTTGAACATCTCGATCACTTCGGCGCCCACTTCTTTGGCATGGATGTAGACTTGGATCCGTCCGGTGGAATCGCGCAGATCCACGAAATGGCTCTTGCCCATGTCCCGGTGTGCAGTGATCCGGCCGGCCACGCAAAAAACGGTCCCCTCCGAGAATTTTTCGCGCACCTGGGCAATCGTGCCTGAAGTCTCATAAGCTTGACCGAAAGGGTTGGCGCCACGGGCTTGGAGTGTCCCCAATTTTTCGCGCCGTTGCGCAATTAAACTATTTTCGTCATCCATCTTTGGGCTGCGAGTCTAAGACGATGGTTTGAAATGAACAGCCAGAATCGGCCGCTAACACGTGGCATGTCATCCTTAAGAGCGACGACGGGACCGCGACCAAGAGGAGCGCTGACCTCGCACTCGAAGTAATACCCTTCTCGGTAATAAGCCCGAATTGCAAGTTGTCAGGTCCCTCGCTGTCTTCGCGGTTCGGGATGACAAAAGATGCACGCATCACCACAGCCCTCCAATATTCGGTTGCAAACAAAACGAACACGGTGACATACTTTGCGCGCGCGCTCATCTCGATCAGCCCGGGTCGCGCAACTTTGCTCATGCCCGTCGATCTGCCGCAAACCATCTCCAAAATTGACGGACCGCTCGTCAAACAGTTCTCCATTTTCCTGCCCAATAAGGTTGGTGCGATGCTGGACGTGGTAAAACTGCTGCTCGCGCATGACACTCATGTCCTGGCTCTAAGCATCTCGGAATCAACAGACTCGGCGATCGCGCGGATTGTGGTCAGTGACCCCGACCGGGTCGAAGAGCTCTTTCGCCAGCACAATGTTCCGTTTGGAGTTTGCGCGATGGTCGTCGTCGAGCTGCGTGAGGTGGCGACCCAGCTGGCCAAGCTTCTGGCCGCGCTCCTCATGGCCGAGGTAAACGTGCATTTCACTTACCCTTTGCTGACGCATCCGCGTGGATTCGCGGCGCTCGCCTTGAACGTGGACGATACGGATTGTGCCTCTTCCGTCCTTCTCGGTGAAGGGTTTAAGCTACTCAGTCAGGCGGATATCTCCCGGTAGCCAGGATCCCTCCGTTTTGTAGTCATGCGGATGTTCGTAATTCCCTATTACGATGGTGAGGAGTGGGATTGTGATCGTGAGCAGAGCCAGGAGCGGGAGGCGACGGGCGAGCAATTGACCGGTTTGCGGGCTCGCATTTACAGAGCATAATTGTCGACACATGTCATCCGTTGACCTCTCTCCCACGCAACCGGATAAGATTTTCGCAATCGCGCTGGGTGTCGTGGCGATCTTTGGCGCATTGGAGATTGCCGGTGTGGCGGTTCACTACATTGGCCGGGCGCGAGACCAATACACCGCATCGCATCCCGTGGCGTCGGCCCCCGCCGCGCCACCGAAAGCGACCGCCGCTCCAGTCCAGGGCACCACGTCACTCCCGCCGGTTGAGGCCAAGTCGCCACCCAACGCCTCTGTTCTTTCCACGGCGGACCGGCTCCTAAAGGAGGCCACAGAGCTGCGCGACAAGGGTGATACGACCAATGCGCTCGCGCGCCTTCAGGAGGCCGCGCAGCGCGATCCCAAAAACGCGGAGGTCCTCGCGACGATGGCGATGATCTACGAATCGATCCAGCTTCCCGAACGCTCAAATGAAACGTGGCGCAAGGTCCAGGAAATCGGTCCATCAGCCGGGTCGTTTTACGAACTCGCGGAGCAGAAATTGAAAAACGGGACCTCCGCCCCCGCCACGACCACAACCGGCCCTGGCCTTGCCGGGGTTTCGCCGCTCGATGCCGGCACTACCCGCAACGACGCGAATGGCATTCCTGATGGCTCCACCCTCGGTATCACCGAGGTGAAAGCCACGGACTCGCCCGACGCGGATGCCGAGACGAACATGAAGCTGAAGATCTCCGTGAAGGCGCGCCCGAACACGCCAATCGATCACACAAAAGTTAAGATTCAGGTATTCTTTTATGACACGCTCGACAACAAGGACGTCATCCTGACCGACGCGGATGTCAGCTACGAATGGCTCACTCCGCACCACGATTGGAAGGACACCGACACGGAGATTTTGGCGGTGACCTATTTGCGGCCGAAGAACAAGTCGATTTCATCCGACACGGCATTATCGGTCGCAGCCGCGGCGGTCAGCCCGCCTGGAGGCAAGAAGAAGGGTTCCACCAAAAAAGAACCTTCGACGGACCCACCGGCCGAAGAGGGGCACCGGAAGTATCTCGGTTACATCGTGCGCGTCTATTATAACGACCAGTTACAGGCCGTTCGTGCCGATCCCACCAGACTTCTAAATATTTACCCGCCCCCGTTCACCGCCCCGCAGTGATGCAAATACTCATCGTCCGGGACGACGTTGAGCCAGGGGAGGACACGATTCTTTCTTCTCCACCGGGATGCGTTATTCTAGCGCCCGATGAGATTGATCGTTCACCTGACGGCGCTCCTTTTTGCGGCGGCCGCGGCGCAGGCGCAACTCCAGGTAGAACTAAAATTCAAGCGGCTGCAGTACATTGCGCACGAGCCGCTCATGGCGACCGTTAAGATTACAAATTTGGCTGGCCGCGACGTCGACCTGCACGACCAGAACGGTCTGCGCTGGTTTGGTTTTGAAATCAATGCCGGAGACGGCCGTCTGCTCGCGCCGCTGAAACAGAACACCCCGGAGCCGGCGCTTCACGTGGAGGCAGGCAAGACCGTCACCCGAAGAATCAATCTGACGCCGCTTTTTCCCGTGCAGGACTTTGGTGCTTATCACGCCCGCGCGAATGTTTATTTCGGGGACCTGAATAAGTTTTTTTATTCTCAGACCAAGGTTTTCCAGGTCGCTGATGCCCGGGCGATCTGGCAAAAGACGGTTGGGATCCCTGAGGGAATGCCGGGCGTGGGCGAGTTGCGGACGTACTCGCTGCTCTCAAATAGGTTCCCGGAACACACGTCCCTCTATGTCCGCGTGGAGAACAAGAGCAGTGGCATTGTTTATGCAACCTACTCGCTAGGGCACGCGATCGCCTATGATGAACCACAAACCGAACTGGACCGCGCGAATCAACTGCACGTTCTCCATTGCGCCGCGCCACGAAGGTGGGCTTATTCCCATATTGGCTTGAATGGGGAACTTTTGGCGCACTCGATTTTCATGGAAACAAGGACGCGTCCGCGTTTGCGGCATGCCGCGGATGGCGCTATCGCGGTGAGTGGCGGGATGCTTGAAGTGCCCGTGGCCCAGTCCGCGCAGGGGCCGGCCACGAAAACCCTTAAACGACCGGCCGCTCCGCCCGCGGACGATTAAAAAATGGTCCCGATCTAAATGAATCGTTTCCGTCTCGTTCTCACTACGGTCAGTTTGAGTTTTGTTGCCCTCGTCACTGCTTACGGCCAGTCGCGGACGATTGTGCTCGATGCCGGGCATGGTGGCTATGATCGCGGCGGCGTCCCCGGGCAGCGCATCAGTGAGAAAGACAAAACGCTCGACGTCGCTCAACGGCTACGGCGAATTCTGGCGGCGAACGGCTACCGGGTGATCATGACCCGCGATAGCGATGTCTTTGTTACGCTGGGAACGCGGGTCGCGATCGCCAACGCTTATCGCGACGCGGTCTTCGTCTCGATTCATTTCAATTGTGCATCGCGAGCTGGGGCAAACGGAATCGAGACCTATTATTACCGCGGAGATAGCGCGTCTCTCGCCGCCAGCATTCATCGCAATGTTGTCTCGAGCGCTCCTTCCGAAAACCGCGGGATCCGGCGCCGTGGCTTTTATGTCCTGCGCCGGACCGCCATCCCATCGGTGCTGGTCGAATGCGGGTTTTTGACTAACCCGACGGAAGGCAGACTGGCGCAAACCGATGATTACCGGGAACGACTCGCGCAACAAATAGCCCGTGGAATTCGCCGTGAGCCGGCTCCCAACGTTCGGCCGCTTACTTCCAGTTTAAGAAATCTTTCCCTTGGCAACGATTTTGTCCGTGTGCCGGCGGAGACAAGTTCGTCGCGCCACGGTAAATCTTCGGGACATACCCGCCATCATACCAGCAGGAAAAAGACGAAGAGTGACGAGGAGAGCGACCAGCCGAAGAAGAAGAAAACTCGAAAAAAGAAATCGGAGGATTGATTGGACTCGCCGATCGTGAGCGCGGCGGAGATGCGCGCGGCGGAAGACGCGGCTTTTGCCCGTGGAGTCGAGGTCGAGGCCTTGATGGATCAGGCCGGCACTGGAGTGGCACGAGCCGTCCGGCAGTTCTTCCCGCATCCGGGGGAGTGCATCGTTTACGCCGGTAAAGGCCACAACGGTGGCGACGCGCTGGTTGCGGCCGAGCGGCTGAAGCGTGCCGGGTGGAAGATCGATATTCGCCTCCCATTTCCTGAGAGCGATTGCAGCGAATTGACCCGCAAGAAGCTGGCGGCTCTGCGCGATGCGCCAGCAGCCCCTGCTCAGAATCACGAAAGCCCTGGCCGTACGATCATCCTCGATGGGATTCTGGGCGTTGGGACCAAATCGTTTTTGCGCGAGCCGATCCGCGCGACTACGCGTGAATTGAATCGTGTCCGCGTTGAGCGAAACGCTTTTGTCTTCGCGGTCGACCTTCCCACCGGCTTCGACAGCGACACCGGTGAAATTGATCCCGATTCGGTCGTGTCAGATTTCACCGTCACCATTGGCTTCGCGAAGCATGGGTTGGTGACCGACGCAGCGATCGATTTCACCGGACGCATTATTGTTTTCCCGCTGCCGGATCTCGAGGTGGGAGGCGCTCGTAATGAAACCATGGCGACGGCCCAAGCCCTGGCGGGCCTCGCTCCACGCCGAAAATTCAGCGCGTACAAGAATCAGTTTGGTCGTATTGCCGTGGTGGCGGGTTCGAAGGGATTTGTCGGCGCTGCCCTCATGACCGCCCTCGGAGCGCTCCGGACCGGCGCAGGACTCGTCGAGCTTTATGTGCCGGAGGATATCTATGAAATCGCAGCGACCGCGGCCCCGCCGGAAGTGATGGTGAAGGCAACGCGCGCCTATCGCGATCTCCCCGACAAGCGGATCGATGTCTGGGCGGTCGGGCCTGGCTTGGGAACGGCGCATGGCGCGCGGGTGCGCGACCTCATTGCGCGGGTCGAAAGTCCGATGGTGGTTGACGCGGACGGGCTGAATATCCTGGCGGAGGAAATCGAAGTGCTCAAACGTTGCCGCGGCCCGCGCCTGCTCACGCCCCATCCCGGCGAGATGCAGCGGCTCTTCGCTCCCGGGAAGATGGCTCGCGCGGGGATTGCGAGAAGTTTCTGCGAGCGCTTTCCGGTCACGCTCTTGCTCAAGGGCAGCCGCACTATCGTCGCTCAACGCGATCAGCCACTCAGCTTCAACACCACCGGAAATCCCGGAATGGCCAAGGGGGGGATGGGCGATGTGCTGACCGGCGTTTGTGCCGGGCTGATTGGGCAGGGATTATCCCTTTACCATGCCGCGCGCGTGGGCGCGTGGCTGTGTGGACGTTCCGCCGAGATCGCCATTTTCCAAAATGGCGCGAGCGAGCAATCACTGCTGCCCAGCGACGTGCTGGATAATCTTGGTCGCGCTTTCGTTGACTTGGAAATCGGATTCACGCCGTAGCCGGTTCGTCATTGCCGGGACCGACGACGCCCACGGCGCCAAGCAAATACCTGCGAAGCGTGGGAAGGAATGTTGTTCTGCGTAGCCAGAAACCGGCGTTTCCCACCCGCCTTCGTGTACCCGGCGTGGCGGGCAGGCGGCGGCGACAGATCAATTTGGGGAAAGGAGCTTCTGAAATCGGGGATCGCTCCGCAACGGATCCCATTCCCAGCGATATCTTAGATCGTTTACGGTCATGCTGTAATTCACGCTATCGACCGCGCCGGGTGTCCGGAGGAGCCGTTCGATCAGCGGAAAGGCGAGATCCTTCTCGCCGAGGCGGACGTAGATGAGCGCCAGGTAGCAACTCATGAGCACGCCAGTGGTGGCATCTTTCGCTTCCGGCTTTAGTTCCACGGCACGCCGGCCTTCGCGTGTCGCCTCCTCATGGCGCCCCATAAAGGCATAGCACAAACCGAGGTTTGCATGACGCTCCGCATTTTGCGGCGACTTGAGCACAGCCTCTTCAAAAACGGTGGCGGCGGCGGCCAGCTTTTCCTGGGCTTTGGCAGAGTCACCGAGGGCCAGTGACGTGCAACCCTGAAGGAAGCTCTTCGGGGTCGCGCCGCCATTCATGTAATCCATCTCCGTGAGCGGCGACGCTTCCAGAATCTCAGCGGCGCCATGGTAATCGCGTTCGATCATCGCACCTTCCCACCGGCACGAAGTGACGATGCCATCGGGGTCCATTCCCGCGGGCACGTCCGCCAGTTCGCGCCGCAACGCTCGGACGTCATCCCGGCCGAGGAAAGCGACGTAGGCGGACTGGATCTTTGCTACCAGGGAATCCGGGGAAATCGCCCGAAAACGCGCCACCGCCAGCATCGCCTGAGGCCATCGCCGCATGGCTGTGTTGGTAAAGAGAATGTTGCGCACCACATTTGGATTTTGCGGATCGAGCTTTTGGACGCGTTCAAAGGCCTCCAGCGCCTCCGGCCATTTTCCCTGCCGGCGCAGAATGGCCGCGCCAATCAATTGGATCGTCGCATCTCCCGGAGCGAGAGCGGAAGCACGCGCAAGTTCGCGGGAGGCGCCGTCATAATCGGAATCAAACCAGTAGAGACATAGGCCGAGCGCGTGGTGCGCTTCGGCCAGGCCCGGCTGCAACTGGAGGGCCAGGTCCGCTTCCGCTCGCGCTTTTTTTCTCCAGATATCCAGCGGCTCGTGAAATTGAAAGATGGTCGCGCTATTCATGGCCAGCGCGGCGTGTGCCAGGGCAAACTGCGGATCGAGCTGAATCGCTTCGCTGAATAATTGATCCGCGGTGCGGAGGTCCTGCAGAAGAGTGTCCGGGTTCCGGTTGTATTGGAGCCCGCGCAAGTACAACACCCAGGCGTCCGCATTTTCAGTCGGTTTGCGTTCGACTCGCGATTTCTCCTCGGGCGTGAGAGTGGCGCTGAGCGCATCGGCGATTTCGCTGGCGAGTTGACCTTCCATCCCTAACGAATCCTCCAGCGTCCGGTCGTAGCGTTGCGCCCAAAGGTGGCGATCGTGAATCGCATCGATCAGTTGCACGTTAACCGCCACGTGATTGCCTTCCCGACGCACGCTGCCTTCCAGCACATGGGCTGCGCCGAGCAACCTGGCGATCTCACGCAAACTGTGTGCGCCTTTGCGGCCACGGAAGGGCTCCACGGAAGTGCGGCTGATCACGCGCAGATCGCGAATTCTCGTCAAGTTGGTAAGGATATCGTCCTGGATCCCGTCGGCGAAAAACGCATTCGCCTTGTCGTCGCTCAGATTTTCGAACGGCAGAACCGCGATGCTCTTGGTTGGAATTGCTTCTCCGGTCAGACTGCGAAACGGAAGTCGCTGGTAAATCAGCATCACGATCACGAGCAAGAGCACGCCGATAATGACGAAGTCCATTTTGCGACCGAGGCCTTTGCGCTTCGCAGAATCGAGTTCGTCCTCACGGACAAATCCTGAGGGGGTCAGCTGGTAGAGCCACGCGACCAGCATCGCGATGGGAAACCCGACCATGAGCGCTACGACAATGAAACGGACAGTCGAGTTTGGAATTTCGAAGAACGGAAATACCTGCGTCGCAATTTGAATCAGGAGCCAGCTCATTGCGCCATAGGCCGCCGCGGCACGATAGACATTGCGCCGCCTGAGCTCGGCGAAGAAATTCTTCGGTTCCATTGTGGAGGTCGTGGTTACACCATCAATTACAGCGCCTTCGATGATCATGGGAGGTCATGATCATGGGCGATTCTAAGCTGGCGCGGAGAAGACGCCAACGCGAGAGCTCGCCTTGTTGGAGCACAGCGGCGTTCGTGGTCGAAGGCGGACTTCTTCGGCGCCTACTGGCGGTGTTCTTGCGGCGGTTCGGCCAGGAGCTTCTGAAAGCGCGAATCGTTGCGGACGGGATCCCATTGCCACCGGTGACGGAGATCATTGTAGGTGATCGAGCAATTCGTGTTGTCCACCGGGCCCGGAGACGCGAGCAAGTGTTCGAGCAGCGGCAGCGCCGAATCGGCTTCGCCGGCGCGCGCGTAGATCATCGCCAGGAAGCCGTTCATCCACGGCCCGTTCACGGCATCCTTCGAATCTGGCTGGAGCTCGACCGCGCGGCGACCTTCGCGAATGGCTTCCTCATTGCGATCCATGAACGAATAGAGCAATCCGAGGTTGGCGTGGCGCAGTCCGTTCTCCGGTGCTTGCCGCACGGCGGTTTCGAAGATGGAGAGGGTCGCTTCGAAACTGGCTCGTGCGGAGACCTGATCTCCACGGGCGAGCGCCGTGCACCCGCGAAAGAAATTCTTCGGCGTCGGCAGGCCGTTCGATTGAAAGACTTCGAGAGGACAGGAGGTTAACGCCTGATCGGCCGCGGCATAGTCCCGCTGAATCATGGCCAGATCCCAGCGCGCTCTGGTCACGAGCCCCGCCGGGTCGGTTCCGGCGGGAATCTCCGCGAGCACTTTGGCGAGCGCTTCCGTACTTCCCATCGACCAGAAGTCGAGATAGGCGCGAACCACCCTGGCGTTGACGGAATCGGGAGCCAGGGCGATAACGCGCTCCTGGCTGCGGACCGCTTCAGGCCAGTCGTGCAGAAAACTGTAGGTGTAGGCGATTTCCTCGGCCACGTTTGCGTTCCCCGGATCGACCTTCTGGCTCTTCTTCAACAGCTCGAGATTTTCCTTCCACTTTCCCTGGCGACGTCGAATCGCCGCCGCGAAATAGCCGATGTCGCTGTCATTTGGCAGGGCCGCGGCCGCCAGGCCAAACTCGTCGAGAGCCTTCTCGTAGTTTGCCTCGACCCAATAGTAGTAAAGGCCGAGCGCAAGATGTCCCTCTCCCAGGTTAGGTCGGAGCTGCAACGATTTTTCCGCCTCCGCCTTTATCCGAGCCTTTCGGTCGTCCGTCGAGTCGAACCAGTGAAAAATCCGTGCGATGGTCGCGGACAGACGGGCGTGCGCGAGCGCAAACGCCGGATCATGCTGGATCGCTTCGCCGTACAACCGCTCGGCCACACTGTAATCTTCGAACAATCGATCGGGATTTGCCTCGTAGCCGCGCGCCTTCAGATAGAGCACGTAAGCGTCCGGGTTCCCGGTCGGTTTGGTTTCTACCCGCACCTTTTCCTCGGGGCTAAGGGTCGCGCGCAACTCCGTGGCGATCTCCTCGGCGAGCTCACCCTGTAAACCGAGCGAGTCCGCCAGCGGACGATCATAGCGATTCGCCCAGATATGACGATCGTTGCGCGCATCGATCAACTGCACGGTTACAACCACGTGATTGTCTCCGCGGCGCACGCTGCCCTCCAACACGTTGGCCACCCCAAGGGCTTCCGCGATTTGCCGCAAATTATTTTTGATCGTGCCGCGATAGGGCATCACCGACGTCCGGCTGATCACCTTCAGGTCGTGGATTTTCGCCAGGCTGGTCAAAATATCGTCCTGAATTCCATCAGCGAAGAACGCGTTTTCCTTGTCGTCGCTAAAGTTATCGAATGGAAGCACGGCGATGCTCTTTTCCATTTCCCCGGAAGTCCCTGCCCTTCGATAGAATCGCTGGAAGACGAGAAACCCGATGATGCAGAGCAGGACGAGAACGAATCCGTTGAGCTTCCGGCCAGTCGTGCGTTCGGTGGGTCCGGATTGTTCGTGGGCCACGTCATCCGCTCGCTTGATTCCTTCGGGCGTGAGTTCGTAGGCCCAGGCCAGAATCATTGCGATCGGGAACCCCAGCGCCGCCAGAACAATCACTAAACGGACGCACCAGCTCGGAATTTCAAAAAAAGGGAAGACCTGTGTCGCGATCTGAATCAGCAGCCACGCCACCACGGCATAGGCCACAGCGACCTTGTAGACATTGCGCCGTTGCAGCTCGGCGAAGAAGTTCCGGGGGTTCATGCGCTTCCTCTTCAGTTAGTATCATCGCGCTTCCAAGGCGTGGCGAGTCAAAAGCGAAGGAGTTCCCAGCCCGCGCAAGCCATCGGGTTTTACAACGCAGCCGCGGGGCTGTGTCGCAGGTTGGCAACAGTTGGCAAGCTGCGTCACGCCGCCACGCGATGCGCCATGACACGCGCGGGCTGAATGCTAACTTGCGTCGTGGCCTTTGAACTCGAATCGAACTACCAGCCGCGCGGCGATCAGAGCCAGGCGATCGCGAAGCTGCTGAAGTCGATTGAGGCCGGCAATCGCCATCAAACGCTGCTTGGTGTGACCGGTTCTGGCAAGACGTTCACGATGGCCAATGTCATCCGTGAACTCGATCGGCCGACGCTCGTCATTTCGCACAACAAGACCCTGGCCGCGCAGCTCTATTCCGAATTCAAGCAATTCTTCCCACGGAACGCAGTCGAGTATTTCGTCAGTTACTTCGATTATTATCAGCCGGAGGCTTACATCCCGCGTTCCGACACCTACATCGAGAAGGATTCATCGATTAACGAGGAGATCGAGCGGCTTCGGCTCTCCGCAACCAGTGCGCTGCTTTCACGGCAGGATACGATCGTGGTTGCGAGCGTTTCCTGCATTTACGGCGTCACGTCACCGGAAGACTACCTGCGCATGCTCCTCACGGTGAAACGTGGACAGCAGATCAGCCGCGAGATCGTCCTGGGCCGGCTGATCGAGATGCTTTACGAGCGCAATGACATGAATTTCTCGCGCGGCAAATTCCGGGTGCGCGGTGATGTGGTGGAAGTCTACCCCGCCACCGCGGATGAAGAAGCGATCCGGCTCGAGTTCTTTGGCGACGAGATTGACGCCATCACCCGGATCGATCCGTTGACCGGGCATGCGCATGAGGGACTCAGCGTCGTCACGTTCTATCCGGCGAAACAGTTTGTCACGCCGGCGGATAAATTGAATCGCGCCCTCTCATCGATTCGTAACGAGCTCGACCATCGCATCGTGCAGCTCGAATCGCAGAGCAGGCTGCTCGAAGCGCAGCGCTTGAAGATGCGGACCGAATACGACCTCGAGATGTTGCAGGAGATGGGATTCTGCAACGGCATCGAGAATTACTCGCGACATCTTTCCGGCCGGATGCCGGGATCGAAGCCATTCACCCTTCTGGATTTTTTTCCGAAAGATTACCTTCTCGTGGTGGATGAATCGCACGCCACCATTCCGCAGATCGGCGGGATGTATGAAGGCGATCGTTCGAGGAAAACGGTTCTGGTGGAATACGGCTTTCGTCTGCCGAGCGCGCTCGATAATCGCCCGCTGAATTTTAAGGAATTCATGGGGATGACGAACCAGATCGCTTATGTGAGCGCGACGCCGGCGGAGTTCGAGATCAAGAACAGCGTGGTTGGGAACAAGGGATACTTTCCGCATAAGCGAGAGCGAATTGGAGAGGCTGAGCGGGTCCCATTTGTGGTCGCCGGCGAAGCTGTCGCGGCGGTCTCTGACCGCCGGACGGGTGAAGGGAAACGTCCAACGTCCAACTTTCAACATCCAACCCCCAATGGGGACGGAAAAGCGATCGTGAGCCGGACCGATCAGCCGCCGGAAGAGTTCGATGTGCATACGCCCGGTGCGCCACTCGTGGTGGAACAGATCATCCGGCCGACTGGGTTACTCGATCCCCAAATCACGTTGAAGCCGCTCAAGAATCAGATCGATGAAACGATAGAACTTTGCCGGCAGCGCGTCGAAAAACAGGAGCGCGTTTTGGTCACGACCCTGACCAAGCGCACGGCGGAAGACCTATCGGATTATCTGCGAGATGTCGGATTGAAAGTGCGCTATTTGCACAGCGACATCGACACAATCGAACGCGTGGAAATCCTGCGCGGATTGCGCGCGGCTGATTTCGACATTCTTGTCGGCATCAATCTGCTCCGTGAAGGGCTCGATCTCCCGGAGGTTTCGCTCGTTTGCATTCTGGATGCCGACAAAGAGGGATTCTTGCGCAGCCAGACTTCTCTGATTCAAACCGCGGGGCGGGCCGCGCGGCATGTCAACGGCGAGGTCGTCCTCTTTGCCGATACCGTCACGCAAAGCATGCAAGCGCTCATCTCAATTACCGATTACCGGCGCGCCAAACAGATGGAGTACAACGAGAAGAACGGAATCACGCCCACGACGGTAAAGCGTGCGATCCAGGAAAGTCTGCACACGATCTTGCGCGGCCGCGAAATTGCCGCGGCTGTCATTCAGGAGGCCGGCGGCGATTTCAGTCTCACTGAACTGCTCCGCGAACTGGAAGAGGAGATGCAAAGCGCGTCCGCCAACCTGGAGTTTGAGCGGGCCGCGCTTTTGCGGGATCAGATCATGGAAGTGAAGAGCGGTTCCGGTCTGACGAAAATTGAACCGAAACGAAAACCGGTAAAGTATTCGCGTGCCGGTGCCCAACGACGGCGCGGGTCACGGGTATGAGATCTGGGGAGCGCGCGCGACTCGCGTGCCGTGCTCGGCGACACGCCGAGCAGCCTCTTTAGAGACTAGGAACGGGAACCATTGGCGAGTCGCCAATGGCAGCACACCAGTAGCGCGCGCGCCTCGAACAAAAACATTTTCTCGCACGCGACTAGCTTTGTTGTTCGTCGTGATCGTCCCCGTAAAGCTTCTACCAGCCTCTCTCCTGATCGTGATCTCGATCTTGCCCATGAGAGCTCAGGAGGTATTGACCCCAACCGCCGGACTCAGCGCGTTGCCTGAGGTGGAGTTTTCCCGCCTCAGCCAGCTCGATCCCAACCCCCTGGGTGAAAAGGCCCTCGCCATCCATCCGGAACAATGGAAGCACGGTGAGACCGAACATTTCATTTACCACTTCGTTGACAGCTATGTCGTCACGCCGATCTCGGTGGAAGCGGAGTTTCATTATCGCGTGGTGGCGAAGGAGCTTCAGCGCGAACAGCCCGCCGGCGATACGAAGTCGCACATCTATGTTTTTGAGCGACCGGCCGATTGGGAACATTTCCAAACGCTCGGCCAATTGGAAAAATGGTCGGGCGGAATTCATTCCCAGGGAAGTCTGTTTATCCTGCGTGATCGTGCCTACAAGTTCAGCGCCAATACGCTGGGGCACGAAATCGCCCATCTTATCCTTCACCGATTCTACTCGGATGGGATTCCATGCTGGTTGGATGAAGGATTCGCGCAGTACGTGTCCAAGGGCGCCCACGCCAGTTACCAGCGCGCCCGCGGGTATCTCGCCAAACCGCGCTCGCAGGGAATCGCGGAGCAGAATTTGATTCCGTTGGCCGTGCTCATGGCGATGACCAAACCGCCTTCCGATCGCGTTGAAATCTTCTACGACGAATCCGAACGCCTGGTTCGCCTTCTTGCTTCGAGCGATAAGACGACCTTTCTTGCGCTGCTCGATGCGCTGGCGCGGCATCAGCCGTTCGATACCGCGTTCCTTCGCATCTACGCGGGGAAATTCGCGAGCGCCGCGGCGCTCGAGGAAAAGTTCCGCGACTATGCAGCGAAGGACTCGAGTGTGAGCGATCCCCTGTAGTCGCGGTCTTCTTAAGGTTGTAGCCGTGGTCGTTGACCGCGGCCACTCCGGCGTCCGAGGTCAGCGACCCCGGTTACCGTGCATTTTTTCGCAGCCGGGATCGGCGACACCGGCTACAGTTTGGAGGTGTCAAAGGCAAGAGCGGAAACCGCCCAGTCGAAATCGAAGATACATGCGATCGTCGGATCCGATGAGAGCGAGGTGAAGCGGAGCGCCGCCGAGCTGGCGGCGGAATTGGCGCCCGCTGACGCCGGAGAATTCGGTCTCGAAATCATCGATGCTGCCGCGGACAACGTCGATCAGGCGGTTTCGCGAATCCGATCGGCGATCGAGGCCTTGCAAACGATGCCTTTTCTTGGTGGCGGAAAATTGGTCTGGCTGAAAAACGCCAATTTTCTTGGCGACAGTGTCAGCGGCCGATCCGCTGCGGTGCAAGCCGCACTGGATGATCTCGCCGAGTTGCTCGACGCGGGGTTGGGCCCGGAAGTGACTTTTCTGGTCAGCGCCACCGAGGTCGACAAGCGCCGCTCGTTTTACAAGACGCTCGGCAAGCGCGCCGAGCTGCAGGTGATTGATCGCCTCGACTCATCGCGCGCGGGCTGGGAAGGGGAGGCCACGGAGATCATCCGGGGACGCGCGAAGTCCCGCGGCTTGCAGTTTGACGAAGAGGCGCTCGATCTTTTCGTGCTGCTTACCGGCGGCGATACGCGCCAGATCGAGAACGAACTGGAAAAAATCGATCTTTATTTAGGCGGAGAACGTCGCGTCGAGGTCGAACAGGTGCGCGAGCTCGTGCCGCTTTCCCGCGCGGGGGTCATTTTCGAACTGGGAAATGCACTCGCTGCCTGTGATCTCGAACGTGCGTTGACGCTGATCAGGCGGTTGCTCGACCAGGGTGAAAAAGCGATCGGCATTCTGCTCGTCGCCATTCTGCCGACCGTCCGGAATTTGCTGCTCGCCCGGGATTTGATGGAACGAAATAGAATTCCATGTCCGGGGGCTCCCTTCGCGTTCATCTCTGTGTTGAACCGCCTGCCCGCCGAAGCGACGGAACATTTGCCGCGCAAGAAAGATGGCACGATCAATGGCTATGCCCTCGGGCTCGCCGCTCAGCAGGCGCATCGATTCAAGACGGCGCAGCTAACTGCCGGCTTGGAGGCTTGTCTGGACGCGAACCTTCGCCTGGTCACCAGTCAGCTCGATCACGAATTGGTGCTGACTGAGATCGTGGTGAAGCTCCTCGCTCGCGGATAGCTGTAGCCCTGGCGCTGTGGGCCGTCGGGTCAACGGTCGACGCCTTGAGAGGGGATGGCCCACAGAGCGTCGACTCCAAACCAATTCGGCGGTCTCTTTAACCGTAAGAGAGCCAAAGTCCGACAAGCTCCACAGGGCCGTGGCTACAGGTCACGCCGTTTCGCCCATCTGCTTACGGGCAATAGGACCCACCCACGGAATGTCCCAGCGCGCTCCGCTGATTGCCTTCACCATCGCGATGATCATGATGACGAAAAGGCCCAGGTGAATCAGGCCGAAGGCAAAATACCATAGCCCGGCGAGGAGCCGCCCGATCACCGGGAGAGCCCAAAGAATTCTATGGAGAATCATCGAGACGATGTTGAAGAGGAACCAGGCGCCACCAAAGATGATCGATTGCATTGCGTAGAAGCGAACAAACTGATCGTGCTTCTCCAGGATGTAAAAGATCAGGCCGCCCACCAGTGGAATACAGGCGAGAGCTGCGGCGACGTTGGAGGGCAATCCGGTCGAATTAGGCGTTCCGCCTGGGGCCGGAGGTGCGCTCGATTCGGGCGGCGGCGGTGGGTCGACCGGATCTGGCATAGGATTATTAAGAGGAAGAGTGGGACCGGTTGTCAAGGGAACTTCCAGGCGAGGCACCGCTTTTCGCTTTCGGGCCGGAGACGTAGCCAATAGATTTGGCCGCCCAACCCGACCGATGGTTGGGTCCCGATACCTCCAAGCCCATGACGCCGATAATCATTCACGCAGGCCTGCAGAGCTACGAAGCGCTCGTCGGTTCACAGTTGCTTGAAAAAGCAGGGGCGCTGCTCGCTCGGAAAATCGCGACGTCAGCGTGTGCGGTTGTTTCGGACGACAACGTCGCCCCGCTTTTCGCTGGGCGGGTGTTGAGAAGCCTAACGAGTGCCGGTTTCGCACCGAAACTCATCACCGTCGCGCCTGGCGAAGAGTCAAAGACGTTGAGCGCGGTGGAAGCAGTCTGCGATCGAATGAGCAACGCCGGTTTGGATCGTTCGTCAATTCTGATTGCTCTCGGTGGCGGAGTGGTGGGCGATCTCTCAGGATTTGTCGCGGCGATCTATCATCGTGGAATCCCTTATGTGCAGATGCCGACAACCCTGCTCGCTCAGGTCGATAGCTCCCTTGGCGGAAAAACGGCGGTAAACACGGTTGCAGGGAAAAACATGATCGGGGCGTGGCATCATCCCATACTGGTAATCGCCGATGTGGAAACCCTGACCACCCTGCCACCACGAGAGTGGAACCAGGGATTCGCGGAGATCATCAAGCACGCCATCGTCCGCGACGCCGGGATGTTTGAAATGCTGCAACAGTTTGATCGCAGCGACCTCGCCGCCCTCATTTGCCGAAATATCGAAATCAAGGGGAGGATCGTGGCGACGGATGAGCGCGAAACCAGAGGCGAGAGGGCCTTGCTCAACTTCGGCCATACCGTGGGGCATGCGATTGAGCGGGCGGGGGAGTTCTGTAAATTCCCGCACGGCGAGGCCGTCAGTCTCGGGATCGCCACGGCGTGCGAAATCTCGGTACGAAAGGCCGGCTTGGCCGAAAGGGACCGGGGGCGAATTCTCAGCACGCTTCGGGCGTTTGATCTCCCGACGTTGTTGCCGAAGGATTTTCCTCGAAGAAAGATTTTCGAAGCGATTCGATCCGATAAGAAATTCGAGCGCCGGGAAGTGCGCTTCGTTGTCACGCCCGCGCTTGGTTCCGCGCGCCTGGCCACGGATGTGACCATGGAAGACATCGAGGCGGCGATCGGAACGTTGTAGCCGCGGTCGTTGACCGCGGGATTGGGGTTGAGCGGCGCTCTCTGAGCGTCGAGTCCCAATGTAGCGCTCTCCGGAGACCGTCGGACTTTGGATGTTTATGGTTAAGGGGGATGGCTGCAACGCGAAACGGGTCATCCCGAGGCCGGCCTCGGGACGACCCGCGTGCGCGGTGTCCCAACATTCGGCCGTCGGAGACTCCGAAAGCTTTCACGAGGAAGCTCGTCGCTACAAAAATCGTCGCTGCGCTCCGGGCCGGGGTCGACGACCCCGGCTACAGCTGCTGAAATCACCGCCGCGCTGCTTGATAATATTCGACCAAACCCGCGACTACGCTGTCGACGTATTCCCGATAGATGCTCGGTCGTTCGACGCCGTTGATGAGGCGAGTTCCCTCATAGTCTCCGGCCTGGACGCGCGCGAAGATTTCGGTGCTGTTCATGACGTAGGGCTCGAAGTAGACCACCGGACACTGATAGAGCCTCGTCGCGACCAGGTTCCGCGCGTAAACGTAACCAGTCGTGCCAACCCTGGTGACGTTGCCGGTCGTATATTGGTACGCAGGCAACTGCATCTGCTTTGCCATCGTCGTCGCGACTTCCTCGGCGATCTTTAGCTCTTCGTCGTAGACGCGGCTCAGGAGGCGGCGCAGCATTTCGAAGCGCTCGTCATCGAACGCGAGTTCAGGTTCGAGGTAGGCGCCGTTCACGAGAAGATGAAGATGATTCTTGCCGACGAACGTGGGATTGCGTTCGTCGCCCCACGCTTCCGCGTTGAAATGCAGACAGAGCACGAGATCGGGATGCAAGAGCGTATTAACCCGTTTCGCGCGGTGCCGGATTTCGCTATTGCGGTAAAAGAGAATTTCGCTTTGCCACCGAACCGTTTGCTCCCTGGACGGGTCGTCGGGTCCATCGAAATCCTCGCGCGGACTTTCCGTTCCACTTGCTCTCAAGACTGCGCGCGCGACTTCCTTAAAGTCCTCCGGGCGAAATGGTGTCACCGGTTCCGTTTTGTCGCGCACGAACGAAACGCGCGCGCCCAGGGCCCGAAGTTTCGGTGCCAGCATCTTCGCCACCCGAAGCGTCATCTCGCCCTCTTCCACCGGCGGGGTCTCCCCGACTTTGAACCAGCGTTCCTCCATCCTGGCCCATTCACCGCCGATGTGACCTGGATCGAGCGCAATCTTCAGTCCGGAAAGAATGCTGGCTCGTTGGTGATGTGGCCAGGGCTTCGCGCGACGCCAGCTTTGCTTTTCTGCTTCGCGTTTCTGGTCACCTTTGGCGAAGTGAAGTGTGAACCAGGTCTGCGCATCCCGATCCATCAGGATACACGCGAAGTCTTGATCGACGCGGATCAATTCATCGCTGAGGCCCTGGGTGGCATAGACGTCGCGCAGCAACCGCTCGAATTCATCGTGCGTGATCGTTCTTTGATATCTCTTCAGCACCTTCCACGACGGTGGATCGGCCAGGGGGTTACTAAGATGATCGGCCGCGATCGCGGAGCGAGAGAGGAAGGAGAAAAGGGAGAGGAAGAGGAGGATGGAGGATAAGGGACGCAAGATCACGGTTTGGATTTCCGTCTGTTCAATACGATGCTCGTCCGATGCTGACGATTCTTTTTCTGGGTGACGTGGTGGGCGAGCCGGGCCGTAGTGCCGTCATCGCCCATTTGCCACGCTTGAAGGAAGCGCATGCGCTCGATTTTATCATCGTCAATGGTGAGAATGCCGCGGGCGGTCGAGGAATAACCCCAAAAATCACCATTGATCTTTTACGAGCTGGCGTCTCGGTGATTACCACCGGCGATCACGTTTGGGACCAGAAGGAGATCATTGGTTTCATCGACACCGAGCCGCGTTTATTGCGTCCACTGAATTATCCAGATGGCGCGCCCGGCTGCGGCTCGATCGTCCTCGAAACGGCCAAAGGACCCGTGGGGGTAATTAACGTGCAGGCGCGGACGTTCATGCGGCCAATTCTCGAAAACCCTTTTCCGGCGCTCGAGCTGGCGGTCGCAAAAATGCGCCAGCACACGCCGATTATTTTCGTCGACGCTCACGGCGAGACGACGAGTGAGAAAATCGCGATCGGACGTTTTCTCGATGGAAGAGTTTCGGCGGTCATCGGCACTCACACGCACGTCCAGACAGCGGACGAGCAGATTTTCCCCGGAGGCACGGCCTTTCTTTGCGATGCCGGAATGTGTGGTCCGGCAAATTCTGTCCTCGGCCGGACGGTCGACTCGATTGTGAACCGCTTCATCACCAGCCTGCCGGCGCCTTTTCCCATCGCGCGTGGCGACGTTCGCTTGTGCGGCGTGATTGTCTCAATCGATGAGGCAACGGGCCGCGCTCTTCATATTGAACGTGTGAATGAACTGATCCCTGAGACGCCGGGTCAAACAGGGATGTAACCGTGGCTCTGTCTGCTCGCTTCTGTCGTCCCTGCACGGGACTTTCTTAATTTAGGTGGCCAAACCCAGCGTCAAAACCGCTGGGCTAGTGTCAGCGGGAAAAAGACAGGCAGATACAGAAGGCACTTCTGTAGCGGCGGCAGAATCGTCCACTACTCCGGAGTCGCCGCGGCGGATTTTTCCGCCGCGTGTTCCTCGGCATCGTCGGCCTGCACGGAAAAGCGACGCTTCCGGCGGGCGGCAGGCAGTGGCGAAAGCGTCATGGTCACGTTGCGACCGGCGATTTTCGGTTCCATTTCCACTTGGGACATTCCGGCCAGATCGTCCCGCACCTTTTCCATGAGTTGCATCCCGAATTCCTGGTGGGCCATCTCACGTCCGCGGAATTGCAATTGCACGCGCACTTTGTTCCCCTTGTCGAGAAACGCTTCGCCGTGCCGGATCTTGGTCAGATAATCGTGGTCGTCGATGTTTACCCGGAACTTGATTTCCTTCAGCTTCGTTCCGGAAGTTTTCTTGTCCTTCTCCTGTTTGGAGATGTCGTAGCGGAATTTTCCGAAATCGACGATTTTACAAACCGGCGGGTTGGCCGTGGGCGCGACTTCGACCAAATCCAGGCCGAGACTTTGAGCTTTGCGCAAGGCGTCAGAAAGCTTCATGACGCCGAATTGTTCACTGGTGGATGCGAGGATGACCCGGACTTCTCGGGCGCGAATCCGACCGTTTACACGAATTTGTGGTTGCAGATTAAATCAAAGCTCCTGGCCGGCGAAACGGGAAGTGAACCGTGGCGCCGTATTTATTTACCGCATTTTTCGGACGCCATCGCTGACCCCCGAACACTTCTGCCTCACCGCGGCTGCGGACGTCACGGTGACGGGCCCGCGCTTTTTCGCAAGCCGACTGGAAGATGTAGGCAACATCCCATTGGTGGCAAGGTTAATCTGCATTGATCCTATGTCGGGGGGATGTGCTTCCGCACGTCCAGCGCGCGTTGTTTGCGCGAGAGATCCGTTTTCAACGGCTTAGAACGACGCGTCGGAGCCAGCGGTAGCGCGGATTGGCCAAATTGGCAATGTGCTGTGTCGCCAACTGGCAGTTGGTATGGGCGTTCAAACGCTAAGGGATTCAACGACCTACACGAAGACGTCATCAAAACAGGACCGGTCGTTCGGTAGGTGCAAGCGACACAGCAGACTGCCAGTTCTGCGCTACAACCGCGGGACGCGTTCGCGAGGTCTCCGGTTGCCGCTGCAGGAAAGAGGTGCCGGCTCGTCAGGCCTCAGGCGGCCCGCCGAAATGCGCGGCGTATGATTCATAGGCCGCGAGATCTTCGAGCATGGCCTCAACCGCGGCGACGAGTGGTGGCAGCGTCGCGATCCCGGAAAAAATTGCGCGATCTCCGATTTCGCTCTCGAGGACAAAGGTCGGGCGTTGGGTTACCTGCAAGGCGTGAAACGCTGCCGTGCTGGCGCGCGCGCGCTTTTCCACTTCGGGAGCCCGTGCTCGATCGAGCAATTTGACCTGGTCGAGATTAGCGGCCTGCGCGCCGATCGCCGCCGCTACCTCCCATTGGCCAACCTGTTGCCCCTCACGCAAGGCTGCACGAGCGATCGCGGTCCAGACCCGATCATCGCTTATCCAGAAATCACGCGCTGCTTCCGCCACCAGATTCGGCGCGAGATATTCGGTTAGCCCGGGCTCGAACCACCCCGAGTTCAGCATAAACGGCGATCGCATGATCGTGCCGCTTCGACGATAGAACCATTCTGTCTGCTCGCGTGTTGCCGGCAGCCCGGACGGATCCATCAGAGCGATCCTCCAGTGGAAATCAACTTGGCCGGCGTAGCGCCGTTGCAGTTCCGACCAGGCAGGCTGCGCCCATGAACACCAGGAGGATATCACCTCGAGATAAAGAGTCATGGTCAGGCGCATCGATTGGGTTCCTTGCTGCTCGTTAAAGTTCTTGTCTTGGGGTCTTGAACGTCCAACGTCCAACTTTCAACGTTCTACTTCAAGGTGAACGAGATGATCGATCTCAATCATATCTTTCTTTTTATCGCGTGCGCCTGGTCGCTAATTCTGCTGGCGCAGACCTGGAGAAGAGGCGGACTGGATCGCGGCTGGAGGCTTGCGGCCATCGCGGTGCTCGTTGTCACGTGTCTTTCCTGGATGTGGAGGCCGGAGATTGCCGGATTTGTTGGGGGAGGCGCCTGGTTTGCTTTGTTGCTTCTCCCGGCCATGGGATGGCGAAAGGCGACCGAGCTGGCCGAACAGCAACGTTATCTCTCGGCTCGGAGACTGGTTTCCGCGCTTCGTCTCCTGCATCCCACCGGCGATTTGCGCGCGCAATCCGATCTGCTGCGCGCACTGGAATTTGCCCAACGAGGCGACTTCGCTTCCGCGACCGCCCTTCTTGAGACGCTGAAAAACAATCACACGAGCATCGGCCGTCAGGCGATCGCCCAATCTTTTCGAATTCACGGAGATTGGAGTGGTCTCCTCAGGTGGATCCGCGGCGAATTCTCTCCCGGAATCAAGCAAGCGGATCCTGCCTTGCAGCCCCTTTATCTGCGCGCGCTCGGCGAAACCGGTGCCCGGGATGACCTTCTCCTGGAATTCGCGACGAGTGCCAGGAGCCTGACCTCCGCACCCCAACATAATTGGGTTTATGATACCAGCTTGCTGGTGGTGCTGGCTTTTGGCGGTCGCCTGCCAGCACTCTTGAATCTCCTCCAAACACGACTTCATAAGCTTTCGAGCGACACGAAAGAGTTCTGGATTGGAACCGGGGAACTTGCGGCCGGCGAAACAATGACCGGCCGCGCGCGACTGGATAAACTGTGCGCCACCACTGGGGACGCCCTCGTCCGAGCTGAAGCTGCGCATCGTCTTGAGCGTGGCAACGAAACCGCGCCCGCGCCGCTTTCGCAGGCCGCGGACGCATTCCTTCGGCGCATCAAGCAGGGTGATCAGCCTTCGATGGGTGTCTTTGGAGCGCGAACGGCACGTCCCACCGCAGCCGTGCTGGTCTTCATTGCCTTGAATATCGCGATGTTCGTGGCTGAGCTGGTGCTGGGCGGATCGACCAACCCATCTACCCTGCATCGTTTGGGAGCGCTCGATCTTTATTCCGTCCGCTTCGAAGGCGAATACTGGCGGCTCCTTAGTTCGCTCTTCCTGCACTACGGAGCGTTACATCTCGCCTTCAATTTGTATGCCCTCTCCATTATCGGACCGGGATTGGAGCAGGCGATCGGTGCGATTCGTTTTGGGATTTGTTATCTCCTCTCTGGATTGGGCTCGGGCCTCGGTGTTCTCGCCTTGCACGCGCTTGGTTGGAACAAGGCGGATCAACTGGTCGGTGCCTCTGGTTGCGTCATGGGCTTGGTCGGTGTCTGGGCGGGGTTGCTTTTGCGGCACCGGCACGCGCCTCTGGCCGGACGCCGCTTGAAAAGCATTCTGGTGATTATTGCCATCCAAACAGCATTCGACCTTTCCACGCCTCAAATCAGCATGGCTGCGCACCTGAGCGGATTGGTCACCGGCGTGGCCCTGGGGTTGCTTATCTCGCCCCGAACGCTTCCCGCGTGAGACAGCTGGAGCGGCGGTCTCTGACCGTCGACGTTGTAGCAGCTGTAGCGGCGGTCTCTGACCGTCGGCGTTGTAGCAA
>Ga0209048_10001087_pt1 | contig 28515 bp, 27 predicted proteins | sample FrelakmetCRP12CR_FD_187146 | JGI IMG/M metagenome (GOLD analysis project Ga0209048, IMG submission 187146) | Freshwater lake sediment microbial communities from the University of Notre Dame, USA, for methane emissions studies - CRP12 CR (SPAdes)... | ecosystem: Environmental > Aquatic >... | reverse complement strand
GTATTTTTATGAGCGTTGGCACTATCCCCCTTTAGATCCCCAAAACGGGATCAGGAACAGGCAATCGGAGCCCGTATCGGGCTCTGAATAGATCATCTTTTAGTTATTTTCGATCGATTTTCGATTCTGTTTTGTACTATGCCCGGATGGTGCTCCACTGTCCCATTTTCTCCGACGTGATCAATTTGGTAGGTCATTAATGGCATTTGCCGGGCGATTGTAACCTCCTATGACCAATTATGAGGTGGCAGAAATGGCAACGAAAATAACCCTGCTAATTACGCATGCCAGAATCCTGTTAATTGGGGGTATTTTGGCAAAATAGCCGATTTAAACAGTATTTATTAGGAGCGTGGACACCACCTGCCATTAGATCGCCAAAACGGGATCAGATATGAACAATCAGAGCCCAAATTGAACCCCGATGAGATCATCTTTCGGGATAGTTCTGAGAATAGTATGGAGTTGTTTGGAACTGTATCTCACTCCGACTGATGGGGTGCTGATAAACAAGGAATTGGCATTTGAAAAGAGCACATGGTTCCTGCAACGGAAACATTGGTCGACACATCAGCGATTCAAAAAAAATGAGAAAAGGGGAACGGTATTCCGCAATTTTACGACAATCTTTATTTTAGCAGGTGTATATTATTGTACAACTGTATAAGTTTGTAATGGTGTGCAAGTTATGCAGGAAAACAATGAGATAACCAGGAATTCTTTTTTTAAGAAAGAGAGGTCAGGACATGGCAGAAGCAAAAGGCAAAGTGGTGGAAATCGCGAATAAGCGAGTAGCTCTCACCCCTAGTACATGGGAAGCACTTTCGAATATAAAGCCTCCGGGAAAGTCCCTCGGCGATACCGTTGCGGATCTCATTACCGAGCACCAGAAGCGGAGGCTGGAACGGGACCTTGACGAGATTGATGAAAACGGGCAGTTCATACCGTGGGATGAAGCAAAAAAAGAACTCGGGCTCTGAAACGGGGGAACTGTGAAGATAAACATCGAAGATCGTGTAAAAGAGTTCATCCGGGATCTCCCGGAGAAAGATCGCCATGTGATCGGAGAACATATCGAACGACTATCAGAGCATCCGAATGCGACAGGGAATATCAAGAGACTCCATAACCGCAAACCCCGTTGGCGGATGCATATATCGTTGAAATATACCCTGTTCTACTATATCGATTCCGACATGATATGGATTGATAAGATCATGACGATTGAACAGGCTCATAAGAAGTATGGAAAGATCTGACCCTCAGACGCTATTTAACACGGGGGCGCTCCCCTTTTCTCCGACGTGATCGATGTGGTGGGCCACAGAGGGCATTTGCCGGGCGATTGTTACCTCCTATGACCAATTATGAGGTGGCAGAACCGGTGACGAAAATAACCCTGCTAATCACGCATGCCAGAATCCTGTTAATTGGGGGTATTTTGGCAAAATAGCCGATTTAAACAGTATTTTTTATGAACGTGGACATCATATCCCCTTAGATCCCCAAAACGGGATCAGATATGAACAATCAGAGCTCAATTTGAACCCCGATGAGATCATCTTTTTGATACCATCTGGTCCTTCTTGGGAACCTGGATTTGCCTAAAATGACCGTTTTTGAGGTTTTTACCCTGTGGGCGATTTACCTAATTGGTGTGAGATACAAAACCGCATTTGACAAAAATCGAAAAATCTTCCAAAGCTGATATAAACTCCCCCGGACAAATGTGACATCAATAGCGGAACGTTTAACGCAAGTGCCTGTTCAAAAAAAGAGAGCTCAACGGATGGTAGAAAATCAGGAAATGCTGACCGAACTCAATCAACTTGTCGCACGGCTCTACCAGCAGGGCGAATGCAAGGTGGCATTGCAAATCGCGCACCACGCAGTTCTCAAGACAAAGGAAACCTACGGAATCAACCATCCCGAATATGCCAAAAGCCTCAACAACCTCGCACTGTTGTATGATTCATTGGGGGAACATGACAAGGCCGAACCGCTTTACCTCGAAGCATTACAGATAACAAAAAATGTGCAGGGCGAGAACCATGCCGATTTTGCCTCCTTCCTCAACAATCTTTCGCAGATATATGATTCCTTCGGGGCAAACGAAGAGGTGGATCTGCATGGTGAGATGTCGTCGGATCTACCAAATGATCTGCAGGATGAAGACGATGCCGATTACGCAGAAAGTGTTGAGAACATGGCGGAATTGTGCAGTTTTCTGGCAGAATACCAGAAAGCCGAACCGCTCTGCACACAGGCGCTCAGCAAAAGAAAAGAGGAACTGGGCGAGGATCATCCCGATTATGCCGAAAGCCTCAGCAACATCATGCTGTTGTATGCTTCCATAGGGGCATACGAAAAGGCTCTACCGCTCTGCATCCAGGCCTTGCAGATACGAAAGGAAATGCTGGGTACCGAACATCCCGAGTATATCAAAAGCCTCACCAGCCTTGCGGGTTTGTATGCATCCATGGGGAACTATGATAAAGCCGAACCACTCTACCGTGAGGCAATGGAAACAACATGGAAGGTTACCGGTGAGAATAATCCGGAATATATCCAGACCCTCAGCAACCTGGCGGGATTATATTATTCGATGAAAGCATACGGGAAGGCCGAACCACTCTACCTTGAAGCCGTTGAGCTGACAAGAAGGGTAATCGGTGAGAATAATCCGGAATATATCCAGAGCCTCAACGACCTTGCGGGATTGTATTATACCATGCAAGAGTATGAGAAGGCCGCACCACTCTACCTTGAAGCCGTTGAGCTGACAAGAAGGGTAATCGGTGAGAATAATCCGGAATATATCCGGAGCCTCAGCAACCTTGCAGGCTTGTATTTTTCGATGGAAGCATACGAAAAGGCCGAACCACTCTACCTCGAAGCACTGCAGGTAACAAAGAAGGTACGGGGAGAAGACCATCCCGATTATGCCCATAGCCTCAATGACCTTGCGGGATTGTATTTCTCCATGCAGGAGTATGAGAAGGCCGAACCACTCTACCTCGAAGCGTTGCAGGTCACAAAGAAGGTACTGGGTGAAGAGAATCCCGATTATGTCACCAGCCTCAACAGCCTTGCAGGCTTGTATTACTCCATGGAAGCGTATGAGAAGGCCGAACCGCTTTACCTTGAAGCCCTGCGGATACAAGAGCACAGGCAGGAGGAATGACATTCCCTGAAAGGTTTTTTTCTTTCCTGTTCGTGACCACGAAGGAACCGAAGGGTCCTGGTTATTGGTGAGTAACGAAATATAAAAAAAACTCACCCGATATCATGGTCTTTATGGCTGTTTTTTTAACAGTGAAATAACTGATTCAGGTCTTGCAGGTTTCTTTTCGGGACTTTTTACTCCCGTACCCGACATAAGGTGGGGAGCCCATGACGGGTGCATCCCGATAATAAAAAAGACAATTGCGAGCATGATAAACCCGAACTGGGCGAGATCGATATACAAACCCTGGTTTATCGTAAAGAAAAAGGTAGTTACCACTTCGATGATCGCATACAGGAGAAGGCAGATCAGTCCTGCCAGGAATTCGAATTTATCCCATTTCACGGCAAGAATGACAGCAATACATGCGATCATTACCTGGATAATCCCGTATAGGATCATGCCGGATTCAAAAAGTGCAGGGATCATACAATCCACTCATCGGAAGTACTGTACCTGAAGTGCTACTTAATAGTTGGCTAATAATTAAACTTTTTTTATACAATTCATAAAATCCCTACGTGCTGGTTACATCCCGGAACAGGAGTATCATCTGCGACCGGCAACCGGTACTCTGGAATCGGGGAAAAAACTAAAAATCACTTTTTAATTAAAAAATATTGTCACAATACTATTCCATCTTATTATCCGTTATGAGCTGCATCCCCAAATATTTTTAAGTCTTTACGCCGAATAACGTGCACTTACCTGCAGTAGTGGTGAATTTCTGTTTTTTTTTGAAATTCACGGTGAAGAGGGACTTAAGTTCAGCACAATGTAACTATCCGGCAAGAGGAGGCATTTTATCATGGACCTTGGATCAACATTTTTTTACAAATATCGCAGGTTTATAAAAACGCTCAAGATATACCTCCTGCTCGCCGGCCCCGGTCTCATCGTGATGCTTGCCGATAACGATGCAGGCGGGATCACCACCTATACTGTGACCGGTGCCAAGTACGGGTACGGGCTTATCTGGTTCTTACTGCTCCTCTTACCGGTTGCCTATGTTGTCCAGGAGATGACCGTGCGGCTCGGTGCGGTCACAAAACGGGGGCACGCAGAAGCAATCTTTGACGCGTTTGGATCGTTCTGGGGCTGGTTCTCCTTTATCGATCTTGCTTTCGTCAACTGGCTTACCCTCATCACCGAGTTTATCGGCATGACCGCAGCGCTTGCCATTTTCCATGTCCCCCCGGTTGTCACGGTGGTGATCGTATCGATCGTCATGATGCTCATGGTCTTGCAGGGCAAGTACTGGACCTGGGAAAAGATTGCAATCCTGTTTGCTGCTCTCAACGTCATCTATATACCAGCAGCCTTCCTTGTCCATCCATCCGTAGTCGATGTCCTGACCATCGGCCTTGTACCCCATTTCCCGGGCGGGTTTAACGGGACATTGTTCTTTTTTTTGATGGCAAACATCGGGACTACCATTGCCCCGTGGATGATCTTCTTCCAGCAGAGTGCGGTCGTGGACAAAGGAATGAAGGAAAAAGACATCCCGTGGGGCCAGGTCGACACCCTGATCGGTTCGGCGTTCACGGTGCTGGTCGCGATTTTCCTGGTTGTCGTGACCGGTACCGTTCTTTACGGTGTTGAAGTCGAGAGTGCAGCACAGGCAGCCACCATCATGATGACCACGAGCCCGTATCTTGGCACGTTCATTGCGATCGGCCTGTTCAATGCAGGATTTCTGGGAGCGATCTGCATATCGCTGGCCAGCTCATGGGCGTTTGGCGAAGTTTTCGGGTGGGCACATTCCCTCAATTTAAAAGTCCGTGAAGCCCCGTGGTTCTATGCCTGCTACCTGTTTGCGCTGGTCACCGCCGGGGCAGTAGTGCTGATACCAAACGCCCCGCTTGTCCTGATCACGCTCTTTGTGCAAGTGATTGCAGTCACACTGCTGCCGGCGGCACTGGTATTTCTCATCCTGCTCCTCAACAACGAAGAGATCATGGGTAAATACAAGAATACCACACTCCAGAATATAGCCGGAACGGCAATTGTGGCGGCAATTATCATCCTGTCCACATTGTATGGTATAACGACCCTCTTTCCGGAGTGGCTGATGTAACAAGAGAGATGAACCGGTCATGAACGCAAAAACACTATTCGGTGAACGGGTTGGACGTGTGCTCAGCGGGTGGGCAGATACCATCCGCGCTATCAATAAAAAATATGAAAAGCCCCGGATCACGATGTCCCCGGCGGTAAAAATTGCCCTCATGTTCCTCCGGATCTACTTAATTCTTCTCGTCGTGCTCCTTGGCTACAAATTCTGGACAATGATACAGTGAGGAATTACCCATGAATACACCAAACGATATCCATCCTGCAAAACCCCAGAAGAGTGACAGGAAATTCCTGTTGAGCGAGCTGCTCGGGGCAAAGGTGTTCCTGCGCGAAAAAAAGATCGGGTCGCTCTCGGACCTGATGATTGTCGAAACCGGTAAACTGCCCGAAGTGCGTAATTTTATTATCACCCGACCGTTTGGTGACCCGTCGCTGCTCATCCCCTGGGAGCAGATGGTATCTCTGGAACCACAAAAGCTCGTGATCGATCTTGACGACTTAAAAAAATATGAAAAGTCACCGCCGGAAGATGCAATCCTGCTCCGCGATCATATCCTTGATAAAAAAGTGCTTGACACTGAAGACGCCGAAGTAGAAGTGGTCTATGACATCCATCTCGTTGAACGCAATGCCCGCCTCTATGTGACAGAAGTAGACACGAGCAAACCGGCACGCCTGCGCCGTCTTGGGTTCGGTTTCCTTTCCGGTGTCCTCGCCCCCCCGGAAGATCCCAAGGACAGTGGTGTCATCTCCTGGATGTATATTCAGCCCCTTCCGTCGCACATCAGCAGTTTCAAAGGAGATGTCAAGCTCAAAGTCCTCAAAGAGACCCTTGCCGAGATCCACCCGGTTGACCTTGCAGATATCCTCGAAGAGCTCGATCACGACCAGCGTGTGATGGTATTCTCATCGCTTGACAACGAACAGGCATCTGATACCTTAGAAGAGATCGAACCCCAGGTTCAGCGGGATATTATTGCGTCCTTAAGCAAGGAAAAAGTGGTCCAGCTTATCAGTGACATGACACCGGGACAGGCTGCTGATATCCTTGCAGTCCTGCCCTCCTCAGAAGCCCAGGTGATCCTCGATGCGCTGAATGCAGACACAGCAAAAAAAATCCAGTCAATCGTCAGCAAGCAGGAAGAAAAAGTCATCCACTACACAACGCAGAAGATCTTACAGTTCTCTCCTGAAACTACGGTTGAGTATGTCCAGAACAATTACCCGCGTCATGCCCGGGACAAGGATGTCATCATGTACATCTATGTCGTGGACAACGAGAGCACCCTTCTCGGGGTTATTGATTTGAAGGAATTGCTGCAGGCCGATGACAAGGCACTGCTGAAAGATATCATGGTCGAGAACGTGATCGCGTTAAACACCGAAAGCACCCTTAAAGAAGCCTCACAAAGTTTTGCCCGGTATGATTTCCGTGCGCTCCCCGTCACGGATGACAAAAACCGGATTGTCGGGGTTATTCCCTACCGGGATGTCATGAACCTCACCCATCACTTCCTGGAATGATAGTTACCCGGTGGTTACTCATAGAACCCGGCTGCTGATCAGGGAGAACCAGCGACACTTTTTAAAAAAACCTCGTAACGTGTCAAAAAGAAACAAATTATAGCTGTTATATCATGCTCTTTCTGACGTGACCACCTCTGTTAGATAAAAAGACTCGCTTGGAAAAGTAACCAAAGGATGCCCTATCTGCCACCAGAACGTAAACAGGTGTTTTATAAAAATGAAGACAGATTCAAACGGCATATTTAAAATAATATTTTAAACAAAAAATTAAGATTATGAACATGATGATTATCAGAATCATGCCTTGATCAGATTTCCACACCTCTGAATTGCTCCCAGCCATAGTTAATAGTCATATTCACTAATTATTAAATTTTGTATGGTCTTTTTCTCTCCAGAAAAGAAAACATCACCGCCTTTGTGAGATGATCACACCTGCCCCAACCTTTTCATTCTTTCCACCTTGGACACTTTTCTTTAATGCAGGTGACCAGGGTTTGCAACGCCTTTATATCAGAAATGATAGAAAGTTTATTGCCTGCTTTTTTTAAAATCGTAATATGCCTGCCGAACATTGTTTATTATGTGTGATATATTTCTTACAAGAATCTGGAAGTGTTCAACAAAAATCTTCAGTAATATATACCGTATAATCGGAACCGACACCCACTCCAATCCCTTCACGATCATACGTTGAAGTTAGAATATTTTTCCGGTGTCCGGGGCTGCTCATCCAGCCATCTACAGTTTTCTGGGCTATAATCTCTGAAGATTCCAAATCATTCGCTCGAATTCCATTATAAGTAGTCCAATGACTAGTTTCGAATATGTTCTCGGCAATGCCATATGTATAATATGAACTATAGTCCTTGCGACATGGATATCCTTGCTGATTACCCCGTGCCGCCGGGTCCAATCCTTGAAGATTAACATGAGAGAAATAATTATTTTTTGCCATATCCTGACTATGTCCTCTAGCTATTGCTGCTAATGAGGGATCGAAACTTAATGACGAAAGACCATTACTGTTTCTTTGTTGATTGATGAGTGTATGAATACGTTTTTCCAATGCAGCGCTGTCAAGTGATGGCGAAGAAATGTTTCCGGAATTAGTGGTGGTCTGAACAATACGAGCCTTTTCTGTTGGCATTGTAGTCAGGGTTGCTCTTTGTAATGTTGGATGCAGAATTGAAGTGATAATTGGTGTAGGTGTGGGTGCAAGAGTTATTCTGGGCTGTGCATCTGTAATTGTCGGCGTAAGAATTCCAGAAGTTATCGCTTTAAATGAGGGAGTGAATTGTATTATCGCAACAAAACATACTCCAAGGAATAACAAGAATATCAATAAATAAATGTAATTTTTTTGCCGGTGGGATGAACGCTTCAACGGAATATTGAGAGCGTCTAGTGCACTCATCGATCTCCAATAATTGATACGTAATTTTCCGTGAACGACCGAATATTCAACTTTATAATCGTAGGGTTTTCCGTAGAAAATTTTTGTGTATGTATTGTTAACCCATTGTTTTGGTTTTGAGACCCGTTTCATCCAGTGAGGCAAATTATGATAATTGACTGGTTCCCAGTCGTCAGATTGTGTCATTTTTTCAATTTTCCTCAACCGAGTCTTACAATCCTATTCAGATTGGTTAGTTAATTTGCATCGAAATAAGATATGATGTTTATGTAATCAGGACTGCATTAAAAAAATGATACTTTTATGAAATTTGACCAGAAAAGGATTGTTTAAAATCCGATACCGGTAATATCTTGCTATATGCATGCGATCGAGGTCGATCACCTGTCAAAACACTTCGGGGCACTCGTCGCATTAAACGAGATCAGTTTTACCGTTGCACAGGGAGAGACATTTGGTTTTCTGGGTCCCAACGGTGCAGGAAAGACAACCACCATCCGCCTCCTGACCGGTATCAGCCCGCCCACCGGCGGGAAAGCAACCATCTTTGGACACGATATCACCACAGAAACGACAGAAGCCCGGAAAACCATGGGTATCGTTCATGAAACGTCCAATATCTACGATGATCTTTCCGCATGGCAGAACCTGATGTTTTCCGCCGAGCTCTACACCATCGGGAAAAAAGAACGCGAACAGCGGGGAAAAGAACTCCTTGAACTGTTCGGGCTGTACGAGCGACGGGCTGACAAGGTCCACGGGTTTTCAAAGGGGATGAAACGCCGCCTTACGCTGGCGATGGGCCTCATCAACAACCCCCGCCTTCTTTTCCTCGACGAGCCGACATCAGGACTCGATGTCCAGAGCAACCTGATTATCCGGGATGTCATCCGTGACCTCACGTCCCGCGGGGTGACCGTCTTTCTCACCACCCACAATATCGAAGAGGCAAACCTGACCTGCGACCGTGTGGCCATTATCAACAAGGGAAGTATCGCGGCGATAGATTCTCCCGAACGACTGAAATCAACCATCCAGAGCGTCCAGTCAGTTGAAGTCGCATTCAGTACCATTTCAGCTAACAGGGAAGAAGATTTACGGCAGCTGCCCGGTGTAAGCGAAGTTCGGAAAGAAGGGGACAAGTTCCGGCTGTACACCCGTGATCCATCCGTTGTCATTGCAGCAGTCATGGAGTACGCACAGGAACACAACACGAGGGTGCTGAGCATCAACACTGTCGGCCCCAGCCTTGAAGATGTTTTCATCAAGCTCACCGGGTTGAAGATTCACACCAAAGGGGTGAGTACCGTTGACTGAAGTACCAGACAGCCACAGCCAGCTCTATGCCGAGCTGAACGGTGCATGGGCAATCGCAAAAAAAGATATCGCCATCTATTATTTCAAGCCAAACATCATCGTCTCCGGAGCACTCTTCCCGCTGTTCATGTTCCTTGCGTTTGCGGCAGGAAATTCTGCGGGGCCTTTGGTCATGATCCCCGGGCTCATCGCGATCACGATCCTCTTCTCCGCATCCTCGATCGAACCGGTCTCCATCCCTATCGAACGGCGCATGAAGACGTTTGACCGCCTCATATCAGCCCCCATATCCCTGCATGCAGTCGTCCTTGGTGAAAGCCTGAGTGGGTTTCTTTACAGTATCGGCATCGCCATTGTCCCGCTGATCGCCGGCCTGCTCATCTTCGGCACACCGATTACCAGTGTTGCACCCCTCATAATGGGGATACTGCTGACGTCGTTTTGCTTTGCAACCATGGGGACCCTGTTTGCCGCATATCCCACCGAGAGCCCCGGGGACATCATGTCCATGCTGAACCTCGTCCGCCTCCCCCTCATATTTATCTCCGGTGTCTTCATCCCGCTCGAAACGCTCCCGGTATTAGGCCAGGCAGCAGCGTATTTTTCACCGCTTACCTATGGCAATGATCTCATCCAGGCAGCGTACCATGGCCACACCCATTTCAACCCGCTCCTGGATATCGTCATGCTTTGCATCTTTATTTTAATCTTCCAGGTCTGTGCAAACCAGTTATACAAGCGATGGAATGAGTGATCGTTTGCTGGATGAATCCGGGGACTAACCCTTCTTTTAGGTATCCGGAAGTCCGGTAAGGAAAATACCCGTTAATAAAAACCATTGTCGTTATCAGGAACGTCGTTGTTTTCCAGAACCACGTATCGTATTATTGAGTAAAATCTCTATGGATGTATTTCACAATTTTTATCAACTATTCTCTCACCAGAAAGATTAACGTGATTGCATGATTCAAAAATCCCGTCCTGTTCATTATCACGCCCGTTTTCTTATGATGGGCGTGCTCCTTGCGTTGCTGGTGCTGACCAGCAGTATTGTATCTGCAGCTGCAGTCTCCGGTGCAGGCCTGACCCCAACCCTTATTGTAGCCAGGACAACCGTGGCACCAACACCTGTTTCGACGGTGACCTGTACCGCACCCTGCGAGTGCCTTGCCAGGACAGAAGCAGTCTCAAAATGGGGTGAGACAGGGTTCGTCCAGTGCCTGGAAACGGCATGTGGCTACACATATGGTACCGTAGCTGCAGGTACTACGAAGTACTGTTTCAGGCCTTCGACCTCGTATTCGGTGACCTTGAATTGCCTGTCAGGCCAGACCGCATGCCAGAACAGCTACTGTGCAAACACCAACACTGACAACAACAACTGCGGGTCATGCGGGATGGTCTGCCCGACAGACAAGGCATGCTCGAACGGGCAGTGCATCTTTAAAATTATCCCTGCTGCCGTAGTGCAGTTTCCCAATGACGGTGATGGCATACCGGTTGCCAACGACAACTGCCCGTATGTATCCAATCCTGACCAGTATGATTTTGACAAGGACGGGGTTGGCGATGCCTGTGATAACTGTGAGATGGCTGCAAACCCCGACCAGAAAGATTCTGACGGTGACAAGATAGGAGATGCCTGTGACCTCTGCCCATTAAGCCCGGATCCGGCAGTTAACGGGAACACTGATAACAAGGATGCCCCTGGTTATGTGGATACCGATGGTGACGGTGTTAGTGACCGGTGCGATAGTTGCCCCAAGACAAAAAATCCCGAACAGAAAGATTGTGACGGTGATGGGATCGGCGATGCCTGTGACCTCTGCGTAAACGACAAGGCAGAAGGGGCGGAGAAAACCTGGGAGAGCAAAGATGCACAGTATGTTGACGATTTAGACAAGGACGGTATTGGTGACCGGTGCGATAATTGCTGGGACATAGCAAACCCCGACCAGAAGGACTCTGATATAGGTGGCAAGGTTTGCACTCAAGGGGCCAGTCCTTCGGATGTTCATTGCGGCCCGGGGCCGATGCCTGACGGGATTGGAGATGCCTGCGACAACTGCCTGTCAGTATATAACCCTGACCAGAAGGATTCTGATGGTGACAAGACAGGTGATGCGTGTGATAACTGTCCGTTTTTGGCCAATGCTGACCAGAAGGATTCCGATAAGGATGGAGTCGGCGATGCCTGTGACTGCAACGACGGGATACAGGGACCGTACGAATCTGGAATAGATGACGGGATAGCCTGCCCACCGAAGTCAGCGTGCATATATTGCGGACAGTATGTCAAACCCCTGTACCTTGCACGATCACCGGAAAAAGCCATTGATATTGTGTTTGTACCTTCTTCCACGTCATGGAATGCAGTAACAAAAAAGGCTGAATCCACTACCGATTATACCGCAAGTGAAGAGACCTTCAAATCCATTGCCCAGAACCAGATCATCAACGGCTACTGGAAACTCGACTCACTCTCCACCAATGCAATACCTGCCGATTACCGCCACCGCATGAACTTCTATTATTACTGGAGGCCGGGATATACCGGCGATGCCTGGTCTGCGAACTGTGCCGGTGACCTGCCTTCAACCTTCTGGACAGATGCCTATTTTGCCGATGTCGGGGCTATCCTGTACCCGGAAAACTTTAAAGGGGGATGGACAACTCTTGCCGGTTGTGCAGACATGCTTGGTCCCACAAAGAGCCATTACAAAGCCTGCGGGCTTGCAGGACATGAAACAATTCCGGTGCACGAGACCGGGCATGCGGTCTTTGGGACGGTTGACACCTACTGTGGTGATACCTCCTATAGCCAGAACGACCCGTTTGCAAATGTCTGGAGTTCCCAGACTGCCTGCATCAATGACCTCAAGAGCAAGGGGGGAGATACCAGCAAGTGCCGCCAGATCCTCTGGGACGATCCGGCGACCGCAGCAAACCCTGACTGCACAAAATCATTCTGGAGATGGGATCCGGATCCGGATATGATGCGGGAACCGGACAATGGCGGGAAGTTTGGCCCACGGAGTGTTGCCAAGATCAATACAATCTTCCAGACGTGGACGTGAGAAAGCATGACAATGAAGATACAAACATTATCCAAAATTGCCCTTTCCGCAATCTTTCTTATGGCAATTACTGCTGTCACCGTGAGTGCAGCGGATACCGCCACAACAGGATGCACACAGTCATACCTGATCCAGCTCGGGCTCTCAAAATCCGGCGTGGTTGAAAAAGCAGTCCAGATCGTGTATGGGTTCTCGCCCCTCCCGGAAGGTGCTGACGGGACCCTGAAAGGTGCGATTATCGATGCAGGGAACCAAAAAATATCAGAGTTTAATCTCCATGATCCCCGTATCCAGTTCGGTGACGATCTGCGGGTTTCAAAGGATGGGAAAAATACAACAGCGTTGGCAGGTATCCAGCAGACAGCTGATTATGCAGATGTAGTCATCATGTTCCCGGTGACACCGGCAGCAAAAATATTCAATCTCTACGACAGCCAGGGGACGCTCCTGAAATCCGTGGACCTGTCAAAGGCCGAGAATAAAGCGACCTGGAACTGCACACCGGATTATGGCATTACCCCCCCAAAAGAGTCCGGAACCAGGCCAGCGAGCTCGTCAGTCCCGATTGATCTTTCCATCGTGGTCCTTGCACTATCAACAGGAGCCGGAGGATATCTCCTCAGGAAACGGAAATTGCACTGATATCCCCCCTCTTTTTTTTTTAATTCACGTTTGACCTTGCAATTACGGGAATTCGATACCGTTGTTTCCGGCGGTGCTTATGGGAAATGTCATGGAACTCCCTGTGGGGAAAGATTTGATATCGTTCATCGCGATATTGATGAATTGAGATAGGTATGGCAGGGACTGCAGAGATATTCATCGCCGACGCATCTGATCGTTCCATCGGAGTGCAAACTGTCTGCGAACAGTACGATCTCTCGGGCTTTTCCGGGGCAGATATCGCTCTCAAGGCAAATTACAACAGTGCTGAACCACCGCCGGCATGTACCCATATCGATACACTCGATGCACTCTCTACGGCAATCCTAGCAGAAAAACCAAAAAAACTCACTCTTTCGGAACGCAGCGGCATGGGAATTACCCGCAATGTTCTGGAAGATCGGGGAGTAATCGCGCTTGCTAAGGAGAAGGGATTTTCTGTCGTCGTGCTCGATGAACTTGACCGCACCGGCTGGACAGAGATCCAGGATGCCGGCCTGCACTGGTCGCGGGGTTTTTTCCTCGCCAGCGTATTTAACCGGGCTGACCGCGTGGTCCAGACCTGCTGCCTCAAGACCCACCGCTTCGGGGGGCATTTCACCCTCTCGCTGAAAAATTCAGTCGGGTGTATTGCCAAGAGGGTACCGGGGGTCAATTATGACTTCATGGGGGAGCTCCACAGTTCACCATACCAGCGGCTGATGATTGCTGAGATTAACAAATTCTACCGCATGGATCTGGTTGTCATGGATGCAGCCGAAGGGTTCACAACCGGCGGGCCGGACAAGGGAAAACTCATCCGCCCGAATGTTATCATCGCCGGCACAGACCGGGTCGCAATCGATGCAGTTGGTGTCGCCCTCCTCCGTTCCTATGGCACCATGCGGGACGTAACCGAAGGGAGGATCTTTGAGCTGGAACAGATCGCCAGGGCTGCTGAACTGGGAATCGGTGTCTCGTCCGCCGCAGAAATACACCTCGTTCCGCTCGATCCCGCATCAGAAGCAATCGCGTCAAAGATCCAGGCACAGCTGGATACAGACCAGTGAACACCGGCCGGCATACCGGCACCTTTTTGCCCTTACACATTCCAGCCTCTGACTATGAAACCAGTGCAGAATGACTGCAAAGAAGAGCTCAGGGACGCGGCGAAGAACTGGATCGCCATGGACGGTCTCTGGTTCCAGGCTGTCGAACAGCACTATGGCATGGAGGCAGCGGTCTTACTGGATCAGAACGTCTGGAAACAGTTCGCAGTTATAGAAGCCCGGCGGATCAAAGAACGCATGAACCTTCCCGAACAGGGCGGCCTTGACGCACTGGCAATCGCTGTTACCAACCGCCTCTTTTCCCATGTCAACGAGACAGAGATCCTTCGCCCGGACAAAAAGACCCTCGTGGTAACCACAAAGACCTGCCGGGTGCAGGCTGCACGGGAACAAAAGGGGATGCCGCTGTTTCCCTGCCGGAATGTTGGATTAGTCGAATTTTCCGTCTTTGCCCGGACCATTGACCCCCGCGTGAGAACCGAATGCCTGTCCTGTCCTCCCGAGGTCAAAGAAGGAACACCCTACTGTTCATGGAAATTTACTCTTGAAAACGAAGGAAGATAACCCGGAGATATTCATCCTGGCCGGACTCCAGTTCCGATAAGTCCCACTCTGACAATGAAAAAAATATCCGGTAATACCGTTACTTTCGCGGAGTTTTCCGGTAGACCATACCTTCAAAAAGGGCTATCTTTTCGCCGTTGTCATCAGTGACAATGACAGAGTATGTCGCAATTTTCGGGCTTAACGAGGATTCTGTAGCTTCTGCATACAGTGTTCCGGCAGTCGCTGATTTGACATACGAGATATGGGCATTGATTGCAGCTGCGGGAATACCGTAGGAGTTGGAGGCAAGAGCAAACGCCGTGTCTGCAAGCGTGAAAATTGCCCCGCCGTGGACTGTCGCATGGCCGTTCATATGCTTTTTTTCAATCTTCATCCGGACCTTTGATCTGCCGATCGAGACTTCCATCAGCTCGATGCCGCTTTCTTTTGCCCAGGCATCGCTGGCAAAGAACGCTTTATTGGGATCCATAACAAGGTTTCACGAACGATTATTGGGCAGCTATCAGGAAAAAAGGTTACTGGGCAATTTGCATGGGAGGTGCGATAATTGCCCAGGCTTCCTGATTTTTTTAAAACCCCTGGTTTTCCGGTGTATGATCCAAAAAAAGCATAAATCGGGTTGTCAGAGAGTTGGATCTGACAGTTTTACCCTCCAGGAGGTCTAGTAGAAATCTTTGAGGCTATTACCAGAAATAAAAGTATACCAATGCGGGAGCATTCTGTAAATATAACTGCCGGTAAAAAAGAAGGATCTCACATCAGGTTTCTTTATCATTCCCGCGAGATCATATCCCAATTTTTATAATCCAGTTTAGCATAAAATGAATATTGCTATGGCGAAATTTGAGTGCAACTGGTGTGGGAGATGCTGTACGAGCTTTGGGGATTTCATTAAAGTTGAACGACAGGTTTCCGAGCATGATTACTTCTGCCGGTACGGTATCACCAACGAACTCTTCCAGGTGCACATATTACCGGAATTTGCGGATGAATTTGCCGATAAATTCGAAGAAATGGAGAACAACGGTAAGGACGCCCCACCAAAAGGGTGCATATTTTCATTCCGGAATCCAAATGGTCCGGGATTCAGTTGTGCAATCTACCCATCCCGCCCAACCATCTGCAAGGAATTTCTCTGCTACCGCATGATAATCAACCACCACCAGTCGGGTGAGATGCGGGGCAGGGTTATCGGGCTCAATGAGCTCAGGACCCATGATGAGATCCTTGAAGCGATCTGGAAAGAGAAGATCGCTCACCTGCCGCACCCGTTTGAAGAAGAACACCACAAGATCGATCATTCCCACGCTCCGGGTCGTGAGAAAGCCCACGGGCATGATCCCCACATCCTTGCCCATATTTACGGACTGGCACATGCCGATGACCGCGAGTGGGTTGAAAATGTCATAACCGTTCTTGCGGCACATGGTTACCACGGCGACCCGGTCAAGTGAGCCGGTACCCATGATCCCGTTCATTTTTTTAAAAGACAACTACCAGAAAAACCCGTTCTATTGGTGTTATAATAACTATTACTGGGGGGATTGAAATTCCTCCTGCTCCTGATCACGCACCTGCTTTTTCCGGCACCATGAAAATCCCCTGCCCGCTGACAGTCTGTAATTTGTCAAAACATGTGCCTGGTGCAGGTAGTGTTGCTTCTTGTACAGGCAAAGAATTACCCCCTCGCAGACGACACGTTTACTATACCCCTGGGGTGTGACAATCACCGCTGCTCCCACATTAAAAGAGAGAGTATACCAGGTACTGGAAGCGCCACCTGAAGTTGACGGATTCGCCCGAAATTTTAACTATTTCATGGTCTTTTTGATCCTGCTGAACGTGACCGTGGTTATTCTTGAAACGGTAGTCTGGATTCATGTCATGTTCGTGTGGGAATTTTTCATTATTGACCTGGTTTCTGTCATCATCTTTACCGTGGAGTACGTCCTGCGTATCTGGGTCTGCACCCTGAACCCGGCATATTCACACCCCATAAAAGGTCGCCTCCGCTTCATGGTCACCCCATTTGCGATCATTGATCTCCTTGCGATCCTGCCGTTCTTCCTCCCGTTCCTCATCCATGTAGACCTCAGGTTCCTGAGGATCCTGCGGCTCTTCAGGATCTTAAGAATCCTGAAGCTCGGGCGGTATTCCGATGCCGTAACCACGTTCAGCAGCATCATTTCACGGAAAAAAGAAGAACTGCTCGTTGCCTTATCCCTCCTTTTCATCGCCCTTATAATGGTAAGCTCCATCATGTATTACGCGGAACACGAAGCGCAGCCGGAAGTCTTTTCCAGCATCCCGGCATCAATGTGGTGGGCGCTTGTCACGCTTGCCACCGTGGGATACGGCGATGTGTACCCAGTAACACTCCTGGGAAAAATGATGAGTGGCGTTGCTATTATCATTGGAGTTTGCATTTTTGCCCTCCCGACTGCCATATTTGCTGCAGGATTTGTCGAAGAGATCGAAAAGGACAAGGAACATTACTGCCCCCATTGCGGAAAAAGGGTCCATAAAGACTCACTCAGGGTTCACCGGCACCCAAAGGACCATGAAATTCACGGGGGGCACGACCCTTCCGGAGGACATGAAGTTCATCATGAACATGAACCTGCCGGAGAGCCTGAATCTACCGAAGAGCATGGACCCTCAAAAGAGCACGAAAACCCCCCGGTATAACACTGGACAAAACCGGGAGAATCCACCGGTAATCACCCTGAACACCAAAAAAGGAAGGTATATATTTCCTGATCAAGAGAGAACCTATCAGGATTAATGATGGACCAAAATCAGGGGAATCACGATACGCGGCACGTTTTTTCGCGCTGCATACCCCTTTTGGTTCTTGCATCATTCCTTATCGGCGTACTCTTCGCCCTTCCTTTACCTGCTGCTGCAAGTTCTCTCTCTTCTGGTACTCCTCCAGTGTCTTTCGGATGGCAGCGAACCTTCGATCTGGGTACTGCAAATGATACCTTTGCCATTGTTGCCACGGACGATGGTGGAGTTATAGCTGCCACAACGATTGGATCTTTCCCGGAGGCAGGCCAGATCATCGTCATAAAAACGGATGCAGCTGGTAATGAATCCTGGAATAAAACCCTGCAACACAATTCGTATTCGGTGACATCCATTGTCAAATCAAACGATCATGGGTTTGTCATGGCAACCGCTTCCCGGGATGTTATCACAAGAGGATTTCTGGTAATAAAACTCGACCAGTCCGGTAACGAAGTGTGGACACGGCTTTTTAAAAACGGGGAACTGGTCAGAAACACCATGATCGATACAACGAGTGATGATGGTTTTATTATCGCCGGCTCGGTGTACAGGAATATATCGCTCTCACCACCTCTTTGGAACGGATTTGTCACAAAAACCAGTGCAGACGGCGTAGAGCAGTGGACTCGTGTTTTTAAGGGAGATAATAATGATTTTACTGCTTTTGCAGCACAGACTGCCGATGATGGGTATATTACTGCCGGTACGACCGGTAGTTATGGGATTAACGGGGGAAGTCCCTACCTGCTCCGGCTCAATGAATTCGGGAATGAGGACTGGTTTGTCCCGTATAAGATCGGGCCGGAAAATACAGGGACATCCGTTGTCCAGACGCCAGACGGGGGATATATCCTTGCGGGAACCATCAGTTCAGTCAATAATCCAACGCCGGATAGTGATCTGTTCTTAGTCAGGACTGACAGTTACGGCAGGGAACAATGGAGGAGACTTATTCAGGGATGGGGAAGAAATGCATCAACCCCCCTCATCATTGCCGCTGATGGCACCAGTATCATTGCACGATCCTCTGCCAGCACGGATAGCGTCCAGCCCGGGGAGATGTCCCTGCTTGGGTTCGACCTGAACGGTACTGAACAAATTAACCAGACGTTCATGCTCAGGGTTCCTTTTGATGTCAGCGGGGCAGTGGTTATCAGTCAGCAAGGATACCTGTTCACGGGTTCTGTGGGAGATCCCGTCAAACCGGGAAAGAAAGAAGCGGCAATTCTTAAAATAAACCAGCCCCTGCCGGTACAGGAAGTCACCAATACAACGTCATTTAATCTCACTATCCGAACATGGGATGCAAAAAACGGTACTCCCCTTGTTGGAGCTCATATTTATCTTGATGGGGAATCTGTTGGCACAAGTTCTGATGACAAAGGGATAATGGAACTCCGTACCGTTGCCCCTGGCAATCACTCCATCCGTGTAGCCAAAACGGGATACGAGGAAGTCACCCGGAAGATCACTGTTGATAAAACGGAGCGCATGATCATCCAGCTCAACGATTCAAAACTCATACCGCTTGTGGTCAACGGGCCGGTTGAATCAAAGATAGATATTGTGTTTATTCCCTCAACAACGACGTATGACTGCAACCTGAAGAAAAAAATCCCTGTCGATACCTATACCGGCGACCGGCTACGGTTTGTTAATGATGTAACTACAAAAATTATCCCCCTGTTTTCCCGGCTGGATACCCTGACATCAGCACAGGTGGGACTGCCATCGGATTACGCTGACCGTTTCAATTTTTATTATTACTGGGACCCTGAAGACAAGGCGGATGCATTTGACGGGTGTGCGGGAAAACTTCCGGAACAATTCCGGAAAAACGCCCCGGCAACTGATGTCGCAATTATTTTGTATCCCTCGTACCTGGGGATGTATTCCGGCAGTCCCTGTGAACCCAATGCCTGTGCCAACGGGCTCGGCCCCGGTTCAGGGTCACAGTTAAAGGCGCCTGCGGATTCGTCAATGATCTTCCTTCACGAGAGCGGCCATGTGGTCTTTGGCCTGATCGACACGTATTGCGGCCCGACCTATTACCGGGAAAATTCACCCTCCCCCAATGTCTGGAGCACACTGGACTCATGCATGATCTCCGCTGCACAGGAACACTGGGATACCAGCGAATGCCGCCAGATCACAAAACCTTCAACCAGCTTTCTCGGCGAGGCCTGTGAAAAAAATTTCTGGAAACTGGATCCTGATCCCGATATCATGGGCAGCGGAGCATATTCCGGCAGATTCGGGAATGCATCAACCCGCCATATCAGGTACATGCTGGATACGATAAACCGGTGGAATGTATGAAAAAAATCTTCCTTATTACCCTGATCTTTCTCGTGCTCCTGCAGGGTGTCGGGCTGACCGGTGCGGCCGAGCCTGCTGATTATTCCAAGATTATCATCATGAACGTAAATATCAGCCAGGGAAAAGTCACGGAGAAGTCTGTTGAGATAGCGTATGGCCATGCCCCGAATCCCGGGCGCCAGAGCGGGGACTTTAAGGGGATGGTAAAGACCTCATCGGGGTCAACCATCAGAGAGTTTGATATCTGGGATGCCCGGTACCAGTTGGGAGACGTCTTTGAATACGCCAACGATTCGTCCGGGTACCTGGCAGGCTGCCTGACCTATACCGACAATGCCGATTTTACTCTTATCCTGCCCTACCAGGAAGAGCAGACAAACTTTGAGCTCTACGACAAAAAGAGCGGAGCGTTGCTGAAAAGTATTAACCTGTCGCCGGCAATTTCGCAGTTCCAGTCCTCGTACCCAAAAGAACCAAAAGGAATTTCCTTTTCCCTGCCTCCCATGGATCGGCCACGCATCTACCTGATCACCGGCATTGTCCTTTCCCTCCTCCTGGCCGTGATGATCCTGTTTATGATAAAGAAGAAATAATTGAAATGCTGGAGCAATCCTATCACCCTTCATTTTTATAAAAAAGGTATGAGGATGACCCCCTCCCTAAATTTCTTCTTTCCCTAAAGATAATTCCCGTCAACCACAAGGGGTACTGCATTTTTTAGACTCCTCAATGACGGTGAAAACAAAGGTTGACGCAGCCAAAAAAGAGCGTCAGAACAATTTTTCCATGATTTCTACAAAGTTATAAAAGAATCTCTTTTTTCCATGCTTACTGTTACAACGCCAAAACCATCCACGATAAAAACTTGTGCAAGGAAAAATTCTCTGTATTTTATTGGACTCTTTCACTTCGGAGAGCCAATCGTGATACGTATCGTTATTGGTGCAGCAGCGATTTCTGTACAATACCTTGATGTGAGTTCGTAGCTAAAAGTTCTCCTGCATTTATGAGTACTCCGCCAATAGACAAAGCATCGCTCGATAAACTGAAAGAAAGCACTGCACGCTTATCGGTCCTCTCAAACACCAGTCTTGTCGTGATGAAATTTGTCGTCGGTATAGCGATAGGTTCAGTCAGTATCATATCAGAAGCGATCCATTCCTCCATGGACCTTATTGCAGCCTTGATTGCTTTTTTCTCGGTCCGGAAATCTGCCGAACCTCCTGATGCCCAGCACGAGTTCGGGCATGGCAAATTCGAGGATATTTCCGGGCTCATTGAAGCGCTGCTTATATTTATCGCGGCTGTCCTGATCATCTGGGAAGCTGGACAAAAACTACTCGGAGAATCATCAGAGCTAGTAAACCCGGAACTCCTCATATGGGGTATTGCTGTCATGGGCATCTCGGCGCTGGTGAACTGGTATGTCTCAAACCGCCTCTTTAAGGTGGCGAAACAATCCGAGTCCATAGCGCTCGAAAGTGATGCATGGCACCTGCGGACTGATGTCTATACCTCGCTTGGAGTCTTTACCGGGTTGATCCTCATACGCCTGACAGGCATCGCGATCCTTGACCCTCTCATAGCCATCGGTGTTGCCATCGTGATTATGAAAGCCGCCTATGATCTCACCCGGCGATCATTATCAGATCTCATCGACCACAGCATCCCTCCAGCCGATGAGAAAAGAATACAGGAAATCATCTGTGACCATGCGAGCATTTATGCAGGATTCCATGACTTAAAGACCCGCCGTTCAGGACCAGAGATCTTTATCGAGTTTCACCTCGTCCTGCCCGGTGACATTTCCGTTTTGCAGAGTCATGATCTTGCCGATCACCTTGAATCCGACCTGAAGACCGAGTTCCCCCGGGCAAATATTACCATTCATGCTGAGCCCTGTAACGAAGGATGCACCCGCTGCGGTTCATTCTGTACCTATTACAACAAGAATAAAGAATGTGATAAAACAGAAATCTAGGGCCATTGCCTTATCGAAAGGATCAATAAGAATCAGATTCTGTTTATTCGATATTCTGGATTAGATTAAACTGTTTTGAGGAATTCATTTATCGCTTCCTGCATCCAAAATATCAGGAGATGGACTTTCCGTTCAACCTTATCGATCTTGTTCTTCATTTTGATACTTACCTCCCGGGAATAATCGCGACGTACGGGTTCTGGACGTACTTTATCCTGTTTGCCATCATCTTCTGTGAAACGGGTCTTGTTGTATTTCCCTACCTTCCCGGTGACTCGCTGCTCTTTGTTGCAGGAGCATTATCGGGTGCCGGTTTTCTCAGGGGGGAGATCCTGATACCTGTTCTGATCGCTGCGGCGGTTATCGGCGACTCGGTCAATTACTGGATTGGTCATACTACGGGAATGAAAGTCTTTGAAAAAAATTATTCCCTGGTAAAAAAGGAGCAGCTGGAAAAAACCAGGGAATATTTTGCACGGTATGGCGGTCTTACCATCATCATTGCTCGTTTTGTTCCCTTCATCCGCACATTTGCACCGTTCCTTGCCGGTGTCGGAAAGATGAGCTACCGCTGGTTCCTGATGTATAATATACTCGGTGCGATTTTGTGGATATCAGGATTTGTCCTGGCAGGATATTTCTTCGGGAGCCTGCCTGTCGTTAAAGAGAACTTCAGTTTAATCGTCTATGCAATCATCGGGTTATCCCTGTTTGCCGTAGGATCCATTATTGTCGGCATGGTCAGGTCACCCAAACCTGATGCGGAAAACAATCCCGCAGAACCCGAAAACAAGGAATGATTTATTCAGGAAAAATCCTGTCACGGTCTATTCTTTTTCTATATTTTTAACAGAGTGCATGAATGTGACCCCCTCCATTTCCCGAAAGGGGAGGCAGTCCAAGAGGTGCATCCACCTGACCCCCCCCTCGGTAGTTTTTTGTTTCGTGGAAAAAGTGGTGGTTTAGAAGTGGAGTATATTTGAAATCTTGCATTTCCCTATCGTTCACACCATCATGAATGTATAGAAGTAAAACGCGATCATGGGCAGGAACAGTGCCAGGTATATCACGCGGTTCCATTTCCAGATCGCCCTGCCATCCATTGTTTCAATCGGCATCAGGCTGTAGACTGCCGTGATAAGATTGATGGTAAACCCAACTCCGCCGGCTACAGCATACATTCCTCCCAATGAAACGAGAGCTAAGAACAGAATCATCAGGATGATACTGACACAGGGTCCCGCCACCATCTCAATGCCCAGTTCTCGGGGTTCATCCTCGCCCTCCCGCTGAACAAGGCTCCGGTATGACTGGGCAAACGCGTTCCCGTACAACCATGCGGTGAGGAACATAATGATCGTTCCAAGTCCCCAGAATTGGGTGTCAGCATCATGTCCATGCCGTGTTGCAAAATAACGGTGGGCAAAATCGTGAAGTACAACGGAGATCGCTCCCACAAGAATGTAGATGAGCACGTTTTCAAGCGTAAGGCCAGCACGATCCGCCAGGAGAAACGCGAGGGCAACCATGATCACGGCCACTTCAATAACGAGAACTTCAGAAGGTGAGAACCCGAAGAAATGCTTCTCCTGCTTCCGAACGGCAATTCCCCGTTTCTCGATCTCTTTGGCACTTACCTCTTCAACGGCACGACCTCCTGCAAGATCGACAAAGAATTTGAGAATTTTTGGCCCTATCTGGGAGAGCATGCTGATATTGCTGACTAGGATATTGATGAGCAGGATACCAAAACTGGTCAGGACGGCAGCGAGTGCCATGAACTCCGGGGGGATAAACCCGCTGGTCGGGAGGTTCTTCTCCGTTGTCCCTAACGCTTCATGGATCAGGGCATTGATGCCTCCCGGCTGCTCTTCAGGAGCTGGAGGGGTCTCATTTGTCGGTTGCTCCGGCACTACGGAAGATACGGGGTTACCGACCGTTACATGATTTGGGCGGGTAATCGAATCATTGCCAAATGCATTTGCAACATATAACCGCGTAGTATACGAGCCCTCTTTTGTATAGATGTGCATAGGATCTTTTTCGGTGCTTGTTGTTCCATCCCCAAAACTCCATAACCAGGTAAGGGGATGACCAGAGGAGAAATCACGGAAACGCACAGTAAGCGGGGGATCTCCCTGCCGTGCCTCCGCAATGTACTCGGCATCCGGGGCAACACCGGTATTAATGAGGGATGATTTTGTGATCTGCCCATTGCCAAATTCATTCGATGCTTCAAGGGTGACTGAATAGATTCCTGGTTTTGAATACGTATGCGCCGGGTTCTGGACGGTCGCAGATGTGCCATCCCCAAAATCCCATTTCCACGCTGTCACTCCTCCGCCCGTCATATCGGTAAAGACTACGGACAGTGGTGCAATTCCTTCTGGCAGGGATACAGAAAACTGCGGGACAGGCTGATCACCAACGGCGATATAACCCGCCTTGGACAGGGTATTTTTGCCAAACGAGTTGGTGACCGTGAGACTCACGGTATAGTTCCCATTTGCAGCATAGGCATGGGTCGGGTTTTGTTCAGAGGAGGTAGAGCCATCCCCAAAGTCCCATAGATATCGTAAGGGAAGCGTTCCTTCGGATCGGTCAAAGAAACTCACCAGCAAGGGGGTGTTACCGGACTGGGTGGAAGTATAAAAATCAGCGGCCGGCGCTGAAGCCACGACAATAAACCCGGAATCCTGTGAAACATCAGGTGCGGCACACACGCCCGCCGGTATGCATGCCCACACAAGAAGGAAAAGAACGGGAAGGAACCGGAGTATTTTTTGCATGCTACACCGTGAATGACCTGTTTGAGGCCTTACCTCTGTTAAGGAGGAAATGGTTTTCACAAATATGTCTCTCATTTTCGTTTGTTGATATTATAGAGATTGTTATTGTTCACCGGATGTCATGCACAGCAATTGTTTGCCTGAGGAAAATACTCCAAAGGAACTATTAGTTAAAAAATTCTGATGCCTTCAGACCTGAACCTCTCTATAATCCGGGTGTTCAAGTAGTCCTGGATACTATTGTTATGCAAAAATCCGCTGGCATAGACACTGACCAAAAACATCATGGATGTTTTGTCCATTTTGGTGAGAAATACAGTGGGTTTTGGATGATTGGCAAGCATATCTGGTCTTGTCTTCACCGCTTCGTCGCAAACTTCGGTCAGGACACGCTTCACCTGGTCAATATCGGATTCAGCATAGACTGCAACCGGTATCTGGATGCGGACCTGCGGGTTTGGCATGGAATAGTTATGGACAACACTGGTGGCAATCTTGGTGTTGGGAATGGTCACTACATCTGAATCGAGCGTGATTATCCTGGTACTTCGCGGCCCGATATGCGTCACATCCCCCAGCACTTCGTTGATCAGCACCCTGTCGCCTATCTTGAATGGCTGGTCGGTGACGATCACCGCTCCCCCGAAGAAATTGGAAAAAAGATCCTGGGCTGCAAGGGCAATCGCAATACCAACGATCCCCAGACCTGCAATCAGGGGAGTGATGTTGATATCAAACAACGCCAGGATATACATCAGCCCGGTGAACCAGATAAGATATTTGGCAATTTTCTGGAGAATTGCGATAATCCGGTCATCGAGGTCCGTTTCTGTTTTTTCTGCAAGAGCAATCCCATAGATTCTTAATATACCATCCACAAAAGTCGCAATTATCCACGTACCCACAATGATATATGCAGACATCAGGATTTTTGAATCAGCGAGCCACTGGTACTGGGGATACAGGTAGAGCACTTGCCGGAGGGCTAAAAAAAACGGGATGAAAAAAGCCAGCATCACCAGGGGTGCTCCCAACGAGTGCACGAGTAGGTCATCCATTTTTGTTTTTGTACGTTCAGCCCGCTTACTCAACCAGGCAAAGAAATAGTGAAGTACTACAGCGGCAACAATGCCAACTATGATCAAGAGAATTGATTCAACAAGTGCCGGGTCCATGTCTTTATTACTGGAACCTTATAGCAGATCAATATTTCTTTTGAGAAAAAACGGCAGGTGGGTGGTTTACCTCTCATAAAAAATGCGGAATCTCTCAGGGAACTGTATTATTCTAAAGGACCCCTTTCAATATCATTTTTAATTTTTATGAATTGAATATGAAATCCTTGTAACACTCCTCAATCCGGAGATAACATTTTTTAGAATAAATTACCGCTGGAATGATAACGACAGAAATTGTACACGGCTGAAAGTTTTTTAACAATTAATAAAAAAAGATGGTTAGACCTTTTTTGATGTATCCCCTTTCATCATATATTTGACAACGAGGAATACGACCAGGGCGATAATAACAAAATCGATGATTGCCCCTACAAAATCACCAACAAGGAATGCTATAGGACCGGCGTTGATAACTGCGGTTCTCCAGCTTCCGCCGGGAATGATTGCCCCGATAATGGGCATAATGATATCAGTTACTGTTGCCGTCACCATCTTGGTTGCTGCAGCACCGATAACCACCGCTACTGCCAGGCCAATGACCTGGTATTTCAACAGGAATTCCATGAATTCATTCATAAATCCCTTCTTTTCTTCCTTTTTTTCTTCTGCCATGATTGTTTACCTCAGTTCACAGTTTAGAAAAACAAATATCTCGGTTTTTCTCTAATGAGCAATTCTCCTGTTTTTATATAAGCGTTTCGAGATAGAAAGCATAGTATTGCAAGGGAATATTGGTTGCAAGGGTCATCCAACGAGCACAAACATGATATAACTCAGGCTCGCACGTTCAGATATGCAGTTCAGAATATGGGCAATTTTGATAATTATCCTGTGCGGTGCGATGATCACTGCCGGGTGCACCGGGATCAAGACATCCCCGTCTTCAACAACCCCGGGTTCGGGAATACCAGGTTCACCTTCTGGATCCGGAGCACCTTCAGGAACTCTTACTACGGTACCAACTGATGCGTTGCCTCCTGAAAACTTTGTAACGGTGGACGTAGGGGAAAAAGACTATCTTGGTATCATTCCGGTCACGTTCCAGGGTGGTATGGGAATGAACAGCATAAAAAAGGTTGATGTAAAACTCACCCGTGCTGATGGATCGACCCAAACGGCGACGGTAGGGACCAAAAAAGGGGATGAAGTGGAACTCCAGGGAACGAGGGGATCAGGATCCGAACGAGGTCCTGTGGATCGTGTCGAAGTATGGGTCACTACAAACCAGGTCCAGACCTACAAGATTGCCGATGTTTTACGCGATTACCGATCGCGTGGCTGATACAACAACCCGGAAAAATAATCCCTCCTCCATTTTTAAGAGTCGGTATTCCCTATGAACGTGAACTGGCGGAAGATCCATCCAGCCCGGAACTCCTTTGCCGCCCTCTCTGCGGCATGCGAACAGGAAGGCTTCCTGCTTTTTCCTGTTGATCAACCTGCATCGGATGTGACCTGTTACAGTCTTAACTCACTCAACGAACCGTTCTTCAAAGATGAAATAACCGGTGCGGAATGCATCACGATTGTCGGGGGCCCTCACGCGACAGCATGCCCGGGTGAGGTGGCAGAATATGCAGATTATGTCATTACCGGTGAAGGGGAATTCACGTTACCCCGGCTCCTCACCGATATAGAACAAGGTGGAAACGGAACTATCCCCGGTGTGACAACCGCTCAGTTTTCCCGGCCGGCTCTATCCACCGTACGACTCGATGCCTTCCCGGCATTTTCTGAAAAACAGGGATATGTGGAGATCTCAAGGGGCTGTCCGTTTGCCTGCGGGTATTGCCAGACCCCCCAGATCTTCGGGTATTGCATGCGACACCGTTCGATCGATGCAATAGCCCGGTATGCAAACCGGTATGAACATGCCCGTTTTGTCTCTCCCAACGCATTTGCCTATGGTTCCGATGGTATTCACCTCCGCTGGGAAAAGATCGAGGCACTTTTTAAACAACTCCATAACCAGGTCTTCTTTGGCACGTTTCCCAGTGAAGTCCGCCCGGAATTTGTCTGCGAGGAGTCTTTATCCCTGGTAACCAGGTACTGCACCAATACAAAACTCCATTTTGGTGTACAATCGGGCAGTGATTCGGTGCTTGCGAGACTTCACCGGGGACATACCGTTGATGACGGTATTTCAGCTATTGAACTTTGCAGGGAGCATTCGATAATCCCGATCGTCGATTTTATCGTGGGATTCCCGTTTGAGACCGATGAAGATCAGCTGGCGACATTAGACCTCATCCAATGGGTTGCACGGTATGGAAAAGTCCACGTCCACCGTTTTATGCCCCTGCCAGGCACCCCGCTCGGCGGAACAAACGCGCGATCACTCCTGCCGGAAACGGAAAAAATCTGCGGAAAACTCGCATTATCCGGTAAATTAACCGGTTCATGGAATGATCCTGCGATAAGGTTTTTTAAAACACCTCCCAATGATATACCATGAAAGATGTGCTATTGATAGCAGATCTCCATGGTCAATTCGGTAAAATTGATTCATTTCTGGATTTGAATCCGGAAGCGGTATTTA
>Ga0209048_10001086_pt1 | contig 28543 bp, 28 predicted proteins | sample FrelakmetCRP12CR_FD_187146 | JGI IMG/M metagenome (GOLD analysis project Ga0209048, IMG submission 187146) | Freshwater lake sediment microbial communities from the University of Notre Dame, USA, for methane emissions studies - CRP12 CR (SPAdes)... | ecosystem: Environmental > Aquatic >... | reverse complement strand
GTAGGTGTAACAAATACCGTCCTTTTTATCTCGTTATTCCTTTAACAAAGCATCTGGCGATTTTAATGGTCCTACTTTGTTACAAACGGTATTCAATGTGCGTTGTGAAAAAGAGGCATGACAGAGATGTCTGCCTGAATGACTCTTAGAATGGCCTTCGTGACTTAACAGAGGGATGGACTATAAAACGAGAGATCCGCCATCAACAGATTATCAAAGGGAGTCTTTGCTTGGCTCATGTTGGCAATTTTTCAACATCCGCTGTTTTTTTCTGAAGCTTTCATTCATTCTAATCTTTTTACTTTGTTTTTATATCCATTGTAGCGCCCCTACCATATCAATTTCAATCTATCTCCAATAATCCTAAAGATTAAACAAGCAAAGACCCCGCTGTCTGTGTCCGATTAAGCATCCACAATTATGCACTTGACCGGACTTTCTCACTAACGTAAATATTTGTATAATCATATTCATAAGGAGGAAAAAGATGAAGCCGACAGGATTGTTCTTGATTATCATTCTGTTTTTGGTGTCAATGTTATCAGTACCAACTATTGCCAATACTTTGCCTTCCGCGCAAAGTAGTGGAGCAAAATCCGCTATCGTTCAAAATCCGGGTATCATCAAATACACGCCCCATATGACTGTGGATTCCCTGGCCAGTCGGGCGGGTACCGATCTTGTCGTTTTTCCCAATGGCAAGAGTGTGAAAGTCGGGACGATACGCAACTTTCAGGCCGCGGCAAACATAATGCGGTCACCCAGGGTTGACCGAACGCCGGTGGAGCTCAAAACCTTGCCGGACAAAAAGATATTTAAACCCGTAAAAACGGCGTATGACCTCTCTGCTGCTCTCAAACTCCCTAACAGCACTACGATAAGGCTGCCATCGGGTAATTTCGCCACCGTAGGACAAATAAAATTCGCGCAGACCATGATCGATAAAAAGACGGGAAATAAGCTTTCAGCTCTTTCTCAACGGCCGAGTCTTCAAGGTTCGGCTATTAAAATTCCGAGTGGTATGACGAAGTCAATGACGAAGGACCAACAGCAGGCATTCTGGGAAAATATTCTGCAGCAGAAGGATAATACAATACTGGAGTCCCCTAACGGAATACGAATTACTGTAGGCGATCTCAGAAAGGGGTTGGCGAAAAATATCAAGACGATGCCCCAACAAATACCTGAAAGGAGGCCGCAATGAAGACTACACGTTTTCTCAATAAATTGCTTGCCGTCGGCCTCGTTATTTTCGTTTTCGGTTGTCTCTTGGCTACGCCAGGGCCGGCGCATGCCGAAACGTTGGGCACTCTGGGAGACATCCTGGATCTGATACATCCATTTGACCCGCAAGTAATACCATCCGGCAGCGACCTGACAACATTAATGCCGCTGTTGATGGACGTAGTCAATGATCCGGAGCATGCGCCGGACTACATCGTGAAGTACTCGGATGCACTGCAGGGTAATGAGTACGGCGAGACCATCGTGATGGTGGCTCAAATATATGTCGACGTTGAAAACAAGGACGTTTGGGGCATTGTAGGAGTCGTTGCAAAATGGCTGGGGGACGATGCACCGTGCATCATCGCAGGTATCGTCCTTCCGGGGGTAGGCGGTGAGCTCTGTGCGCTGGTTAAAGCCGTGGTTGAGTTTTTAGCGGACGTCGGTGAAGCGATCGTGGAGTTTTTCAAAGACCTCGGTCATGCAATAGTCTGCGCGTTCAAGAAGTGTTGTATCGGCGGCTTGACAGTCTATAACGGAACAGACGGTTATAAGAATTATGAGAACGACGGCCTGAAGTGGCGCGAGGACCCGTCCCAGGATATGTTCTGGCCCAAAGAAGTTCAATTGAGCAATTGGGTATGCGATGCAAATCCCGATGCATGTCTGATGGATCTCCAAGAAGCACAGGATGCTTTTATAACGATAGTCAATAAAAAATGGGATGCAGATATGTCGACGAGAGTACTTCCGAACATCGTCGCACCCGCACGCAACTCGTACAACACCCCCTCAAAAGTCGCGAATCTTGCAGCCCAGGCAGCAGCGGCAACCGCGTCTGCAGGCGGTGACGCGGGGAAGTGGATCATTGATCGGTGTAAAAGTGATTTCAGTCAATACGCATATTTCGATCGCTGGGTTAAAGATACCAGCAATAAATTTCAGGCTGGTACAAATGTTTCCTGGTGTGCAAATACTTTTTGGGGCAAAAACAAGGCTGTCTTTGCTGAGAAATTCGGTGATTATGTGAATCAAAACTTATGTCCGGGTTATCTCTGCAAAACAGTTGCAAACTTCCGTGCTTGTGCCAATTTGGAGAGCAGCGTATATGGATCAACAAAGTGGCATTGCCAGATCGACACCATTAGCATGGGCAAAGACTTGGCACCTGTCATTAATACAATGCTCCACCAACCCATCCCTAATGGCGATGGATCATTAATCCCCTGCACCGTTGATAAAAACTCCGTCATCTGTCAGCGGGGAACTCAGAAATATTTCTGCGAAAAACATTACGAGTCGCTTGTTCTAGGCAATCTCAACTTTATAGCTGCTGATTTACAGAAACAGCCTCTCGTAAACTGCATGTTTGTCGAACAGGGGAATTACAAAGCAACCCATGACAAACTAACTGCCCTTGTTACAAACCCAGGTTCTGCCTTCTTCGGCATAGTCCCCGACAAAATAGATCCCTTCCGCGTAGTCTATATACATATGCCGATTCCAGGGGGGAATACAAATGTAGCAGATCTGCAGTTACTCGGAAAGCTGCAAAAAGATCCAGCTTATCAGGCGTTGGGTTTCAAGACGAAGAATTGTACACTTGGAAATTATAGCGTTGATGGCGAGCCTACTCCGACGATTTGCCAGTCCCAATCAAAACCCTACGTCACGACGCCGGGCGGATCTCCTAAAGATAAACTTAAGCAAGAATATGAAAAGCTAAAGCATCCAGGTCCCGATCCAAGGCTAATTAATCCCGATCCCGGCAATGAATTGCCGGTCAGCAAATATGACGGTAAGCTCCTTAAGAGCGGTGATGCGTTAAAAGTGATCAATGGCCAGTTATTCATCCAGACGAAAGCGGGCGCCCGGACAGCTGTGGGGAACCAAATCATGGAATTAATGGATGGGACAAGTATCTCGGTAAAGGGCGGAAAAACTGCGCAGGTGCTAAAGCCCGGAACAAATTTAAAGCGTTAAATGCAAGTGCACCGGCAAAATATCGGGCTGAAGGAACCGAAAAGGTCAGTCTAAATCCCATATGAATGACCGATGTCATAAATTGAGGCGCGCCAGCCCCGGATAATCTTCACTGGAGCAGGACGCCGCTTCTTTCGAGGTCCTTCCGCAGGCAGGAGATTTGAACCGCATGGCGTTGTAGACTTGGTTGATGCAATCATTTGTATTTCATTTTTTCATTGCTCGCTCATGAGCATAACGGAATGAAAGCTGCTACAAACGCATCGGTCGCAAACCTCGCCTTCAATAAATGATTGGCAATCTCTCGGTAAAGTCATGGGCGTTGATAAGTAGATAAAACAAATAGTGAGCCTGTTTCTGGACTATTCATTTGACGTCCTGCCGTGAAAATGCAAATCTGCGTCTCATAGTCTTGTAGCTCTTGTCCTCACGTTACAAGGACAGGGGTAACTCTAGATTACTCTGCTTTTAGATCAAGGTGATAGTTATGAAGGCAGCCTTTATACAGTTCGATCCGGTTTTCGGTGAAATAGAAGTTAATATCAATAAAGCCGTAGGGCTGGTTGAAAGAACCGGCGCTGAGATTATCGTTCTTCCGGAGCTATTCAATACAGGCTATCTGATAGTGTCAAAGGACGAGGCGTTTGATCTATCGGAACCAATACCCGGTGGTAAGACTACGGAGGCACTGAGTGCTGCAGCCCGCGAAAAAAACGCGCACATCGTTGCGGGTCTGATTGAAAGAGAGAATGACAATCTTTTCAATTCGGCAGTCGTCATATCCCCCTCGGGGTATTTGGGGAAGTACAGGAAGATCCACCTTTTCAGCGAAGAGAAGCGCTGGTTTCAGCCGGGTGATCTGGGCTTTAATGTCTTCGATATAGGGATATGCAAGATAGGGGTTATGGTTTGTTTCGACTGGTTCTTCCCTGAATCCATGCGCACCCTCGCGCTCAAAGGGGCTGATTTAATCTGCCATAGTGCTAATCTGGTGCTCCCCTTCTGCCAGGATGCGATGATTACCAGGTGTTTGGAAAATCGTGTATTTGCCGTTACCGCCAACAGGACAGGCGTGGAGAACAGAAAGGGGAAGACATTACATTATACAGGTAGAAGCCAGATTACAGGCCCGGATGCAAAAATTTTGTGTCAGGCAGGCGCTGAAACTGAGGAAATCGGCATTGCTGAGATAGACGTTAATCTCTCAAGGGACAAGAACTTGAATCTTTATAATCATATCCTTCTCGACAGGAGGAAAGATTTTTATAGTTGACCTGCCCGATATAGCCGCCGTTTTTATACTAGCTATTCAAGAGTTATCGATGATGCCGTGGACCAGCCTCTGTGCAGAAGCAGAGGGGCTTTTCAACCCCTCTGCTCGGTGAGAACTTTATGTTGAACTAAATTCATCATACCCCTTCACGATACTTAAACGAAAGGTTAAGCCTCACCCTGAAAGATGTGACCTTTCCCTTCTCAACAGTAACATCCTGCCTTACGACTTCTGCCACTCTTAGATCTTCGAGAGACTTTGAAGCAGTCGCCAAGGCACTGCGTGCGGCATCTTCCCAAGATTTTGGACTTGTTCCTACAATTTCGACAATCTTGTATACTGTCATAGCAATCCCTCCCTTTCTCTAAATTGTTCTGTGTCTTAAGATATATGTTAAAGGTCCCTCCGCAAACCTTGCCGCCTTTCTTTTGGAATTCAGGATTTCCCGACTGTTTAAATCCTCTCTACAGGCGATCCCTTTAGGATAGTTCAGGGGTGAGAATTTTTCAGTGCATATGGGCCATCTCTGACGAGCGCCATGAAGACCGGGCGGTCGAAGAATTCAAGTGCCCGCTCGCTGGCGCCAGCCTGACAGGCGCACCGTTCAGAACCCAAAATGCACCGATCATCTCTTCCGACGCATTTGATAATCCCAGTCTTCGGCTGATCTCCGGACATGCCGCATCGGGAATCAACCGGAAATCACGGTTGGGACAGAAACTCGCATCATAGATCTCAAAAGATTCTTCATTCATCAGGAGAGCTGCAACGACACGAGTGTGCTCAAGATAAGCGTCGCAATCAGCGTCCGTTCCGCCGAAGGAGAAAGGGTATAGCCGGCAGACTTCGGGACGCAGGGGATGGCTGTAGATACTGCAGAGCATTCGATCGGTCAGGAAAATGCAGGGCTCCGGCCTGCCTCGCAGTCTCTCCAGGTAAGCCTCCGCGTGACGGCTGATCAAATCTTCCGTTGGTAATTTCAAATACCCGGAGATGCTCGTCAGATCCTCCGCCGAGACCCTCGGGATATAAGTCATGCAGCAGGTCCCGCATCTCCGGCAAATAAAGGGAACGACGATGTCATTTCCGGGAAGCTCAATTTTGGTGAAGAGCATGCCTTTTGTGTTCATATCTCACTTCATGGGTTTTTAAGAGAATTGCAGCAATCGCCGACATATTTCTTTTTCGCGCCGAATATCCTGAAACTAGTTACAGTAGGCCTCTATGAAAAATGCTGAAAGTCGAGAATGTTTAGGAGAAAACCGCTGTTAACGTACCGTATGAATTCAGGAGAGAAGCGCGATTGCACTTACTGACTCTGCATCTGGAAGATATACTAATATAGTAAGAAATTAAGCCAGTTTCGCTACAAAGTCAATACCAATTATTTCTAAGGATTGTATGAGGATAATCCTGATATTTTAAGAAAGATAAGCCTTGAAGTTTGTTTCTTGTCCCGTCGCGCAAGTATCTTTGTCTTATTCACCTTCTTGAATTCAACAGTCTTTTCATGCACATGTAGAGTTTTCTTCTGTCTTCATTGACGGTGGTAATCAACTCCAAATATTTACAGAGATAAAAGCTTTTGAGTGGAAATAAACAATATTATCTGCTAAAAATTTTACATTGAACTTGACTTTCCCTGTTGACCGCTTTCTATAACAGTGACAATTGCTTGCAACTTGTTAGCAAAGATATAAACTGATCTACCATGTCCAAGGGACGTTGCCGTGTTATCAGCGGCAATTTCAGATAAACAATCTAATATAACAAGAAGGGGGTGAAAGTATGTCAAAAACAGTTGTTCTTGTGGGATCGCTGGACACGAAAGGCAAGGAATACGCCTTTATAAAGGAGTTGATTGAGAAGCAGAACCTGGAAACCCTGATGGTCGATTTCGGCGTCCAGGGGAAACCGGCCTTCAAGCCCGATATAGACCGCAAGAAAGTTGCCAAAGCCGGAGGCGGGGACCTCTCTTACCTGGCCTCAGGGGATCACAAAGATGAGGCAATGAAAGCCATGGCAACCGGTCTGGCTGTCATTGTACGCAAACTCTACGACAAGGGCAAGCTCGATGGAATCATCGGAATGGGCGGTACAGGCGGCACATCCATCATCACGGCTGCCATGCGGACACTGCCTGTTGGAGTGCCCAAGGTCATGGTCTCTACTGTGGGCGGAGGCGACGTCAGTGCCTATGCCGGCACAAAGGATATCACATTCATTCCATCAATCGTGGATGTGGCAGGCATAAACAGGATTAGCAGAGCCATATATGCCAACGCGGCTGGCGCCATCGCCGGAATGGTGAAAGTCAAGAGACCCAAGGCAGTCGAGGAGAAACAATTGGTCGTAGCATCAATGTTCGGCAACACAACGAAGAGCGTCGACCACGCCCGTGAAATCCTGGAGAAGAACGGCTACGAAGTACTTGTTTTTCATGCAACAGGCACCGGGGGAAGGACAATGGAAAGCCTTGTCACTGATGGCTATATAACAGCTTCAATGGACATCACCACTACTGAACTAGCCGATGAAGTGTGCGGCGGTGTGTTCAGTGCCGGACCTGAACGCTGCCTGAGCGCATCACGTGCCGGCATTCCCGCGGTGCTCGTCCCGGGCTGCGTCGATATGGCCAATTTCTGGGGTATAGAAACCATTCCTGAAAAATATAAGGGTCGTAACCTCTATAAGTGGAATCCCAACGTTACCCTCCTCCGCACAAATGTCGAAGAAAATATCCTCATGGGTAAGATGTTAGCCACCGCGGCCAACGCAGCCTCTGCACCTGTAGCTGTCATTATTCCGCTTAAGGGCGTATCCATGCTGGACAGCGAGGGAGGGGCATTCTGGGACCCCTTGGCAGACCGGGCCTGCTTCAATACCATAAAAGAAAATCTCAAGCCGGGTATCCCTTACATTGAAATGAACAATAACATCAATGACCCTGAATTCTCTGAAAAAGTGGCCGCTGTGCTCCTGCAAATGCTCAAGAAGTGATAATGTTTTGAAGAAAGGAGGCAATTATTATGGCAATCCCCCGTAAAGAAATTTTAAAACGCCTGAATGCTCAGATTAAGGCCGGTAAACCTATTGTCGGTTGTGGCGCCGGCACCGGCATCTCGGCCAAATTCGCTGAGGCTGGCGGAGCCGATATCATCATTATTTACAACTCCGGACGCTATCGCATGGCTGGACGGGGCTCTCTGGCTGGTTTAATGCCTTATGGCGATGCAAACGCCATCGTCGTTGAGATGGCCTCGGAGGTTCTGCCAGTAATCAAGAACACCCCTGTCCTCGCCGGAGTCTGCGGCACCGACCCGTTTCGTCTGATGCCAGTATTCCTCAAGCAGCTGAAAGAGATGGGCTTCTCCGGGGTGCAGAACTTTCCCACCGTCGGCCTCATTGACGGAAATTTCCGCGCCAACCTGGAAGCGACCGGTATGGGCTACGACAAAGAAGTAGAAACTGTAAGACTGGCACACGAGCTGGATATGTTCACGTCACCTTACGTTTTCGACATCGACCAGGCTGCAGCAATGGCTAAGGCCGGTGCTGATCAGCTCGTAGCTCACGTCGGGCTTACAACATCGGGCAGCATTGGAGCGGCCGTCGCCCTGACCCTGGATGATGCAATCGCTAAAGTCATGGACATAGCGGCAGCCGGGCGCAAGGTTCGCAAAGACATGATCGTGATCTGCCATGGCGGTCCTTTTGACGAACCTGACAGCGTGGGAAAAGCGCTAAAACGCATGCCGGGCATTGCCGGCTTCTTTGGCGCATCGAGTATCGAGCGCCTACCCACGGAGAGAGGCATCCGTGGTCAGGTAGAATCTTTCAAGAAACTGAAATTGGCGACATAAACATCTAACCATCTCATAGAGATCACGACCATAAAGGAAGTAAAACGTAACGAGTGATCACAGCTCTTACGTTTTACTTTCCTTTTCCAGGACCTTAAACATTTCTTTCTTCTCGAAGATCTTAACGCAGCATTGCAGCTCAAAGTCCAACTTTCACATAGACGAGATGAAATATTTAATGTAAAACCAATGCACCTTACGAAGAATAACCAATTAACTTAAGAAGGAGGTCATTCCATGAAAATGAGAAGTATTCTTCACTGGGCAATTTTTGCATGTTTGGTATTATCATTTGTAGCCGCTGCTCCTGCAAAGGCTGCAAGCGCCCCAGAACAGATTCTAACCCAGATAGACGATATTCTTAAAGCAAACCCATTGAAGGCAACTGATAAGGTCCAGATGATCAATGTAGTTCAGGACGATACAGTTACCATCAATGTCGCAAGACTCGTTGAAGGGGCAGAGGTAAAACCTCATTTGCATAAAACTCATGATGAAATGGTCTATGTACTTCAGGGATCAGGGCAGGAGCTTATCAATGGTAAGTGGATTGATATGAAAACCGGGACTTTTCATTTCAACCCTATGAATAAAGTCCACGCAACCAAGAATACCGGCAAAGATCATCTGGTAATATTTTCAATATTCACCCCGTCCATGAAAGAAACAGATCGGTATTTTGTGGACGTGAAATAAGGAGATATCTCTATGATTAGGAATAAGACACTTGCCATCCTTGTCCTCAGCATCGTCATATTTGTCCTTGCGACTGCCGGTGCATTTGCATTTAGACCGGGGACTATCTTACAACTCAAGAATCTGAAGAAATGCCAGAACTGCGACCTGAGCAGCGCGGATCTCACTGCTATGGATCTCAGCGAAGCAGAACTGCAAGGTGCAAACATGAGCGGTGCAAACTTTTCCACTGCAAATCTTGGCGGTGCAAACATGACTAATGCGGACCTCGCAAGCGCGAAACTTTCAAATGTAAACCTGGCAGGTGCGAAACTTACCAATGCGAACTTGACCGGTGCAACCCTGATTAAGGCAAGCCTGACAGGCGCGGACTTGACTGACGCAAATCTCACTAATGCAAAGCTGAATGGCGCAAGGCTAAGTAATGCCAACCTGACCAATGCCAACCTGACCGGCGCAAGGATGATCAATGCAGTGTTAAGAGACGCAAACCTTACCGGTGCAAACCTGACCGGCGCAAGGATGGAAGGTGTTACATGGTTGGATGGCACAACGTGCAAGGAGGGATCTGTCGGGGAGTGCAGGCAGTAACTTCGTCAAAAGCGGGAGATTCGTATACGTGTTCTTTCCTGAATTACACATTGCGGGTAATTCGTCAGACACCGTACCTAATTCGAAGGTTTGTTCTTTTTTGCGTTTGAGACACATATATCCCTTAGTTCTGAACGGCGGCGGTTTTAGCTTTTTTCAGCCGCTTGTTTTGAAATATCCATGAGCAGATAACACCGCCGATTATTTCTCGATTTTTGCTGCCGTTATTCACGGACTAACTCTTTCTCTGTGAGCCTCGACAGGATAATCATGCTCCCGCCAACCGTTGAATCCACCGGCCAACGGCCGCACGTGCATAAATCCCTTCTTCCTCAGTATTAATGCCGCCCGGGCACCCGATACGTCGTTCGGTCAGGCGCAATAAGTTACTATTTCCCTTTCCACAGGAAAGGCGGAAAACCGCTCCATATTCTCCAGTGGAACGTAACGGGCGCCGGGAATCACGTACGGATCACCCTCAAACTCCAGGGGATGCCTTACATCTAGAATGGCGATCTCATCACCGGCATCCAGCTTCCCTTTCAGTTCCTCAGGAGTAATGCGATTTGAAAACAATTTTCTGAGCAGATACTGCTTGCGCAGATACTTCCATACGATATACAGAGCGAGCAGCAAGAGAATGGCGATGACAACACGTCCCTGCCCCCAGTCGGGGAGGGCAATCTTTTCGAGCTGTATTTCACGGCTAAAAAGATAACCGGCGCCCATGAAGAATCCCACCCAGAGAAGCGAACCGGCGCTATCGAAGATGAGAAAAGTCCGGAGCGGTAATCCTGCCATACCAGCCAGAGGGACCGTCAAACTGCTGAGTCCCGGAATGAACTTCGCGAACAGCAGAGAAGTAGGCCCATGTTTTGCGAACAAATTTTGTGTTTTCCTGACGCACGCATCCGGTTCCAGGGTGATGCGGCAGAGAAGAGAAAGAACACGAATGCCGCGAATACGACCCAGAAAAAACCATCCAATATCCCCGAGCATGACTGCAGCGAGAGCCAAACCCATAGCGTAAGCAAATCGCATGTATTCCATTTCGGCAAGGATGCCGGCAGCAATCAGAGGGATGGTTGCGGGGATAGGGATGCCGAGTCTTTCTATAAACAGCCAGAGAAAGAGAAGCGCATAGCCATGGTGAATTAGATTCTGGAGTATCTCATGCATCGGTGAGATGGTGCCTTCTACTTCCCTGCATTGACGGAGAACACGTCTACAAATGCTTGTTGACTGTGAAAAATATAGAGAAGAGTTATAATAGCATCAGGATCGAATACTGCGCACGGTTTGCAGTCGCTTTTTTAATATAGGCGAGAGATGCTTTTGAGTCAAGGGTGTTTCGACGGATTCTTGTTCCATCCGGATATCTCAAAGAATAAAAATGACGGAACTCTAAATTGATATGTGGTACAATATTACTAAACACTGAACAGGTCGATAGCCAGTTTGTGGATCACTGCAAACCCCTATATTGGAGATCACTGTGCGGTATTCAATATTCGTCATAACCGCTCTGTCTTCTGAAATGTCAAAGAAAATATGACTAAGTCCAAGGGAAGTGGAATCTACAGAAACCACGTGAAGTATATTGTATTTGCTTTAATTCTGGTCATATTTCCATTTTTTCTCCCTATCATCGGCAGCACCGGAACTACTGCCAAGCCCTTCCCTTTTCATCCTGGCGAAAAATTGACGTACCGGGCAAAGTGGGGGCCGATAACGGCCGGGGAGCTTAAGATGGAAGTTCTTCCCATAGAAACCATCGAAGGTGTAAAGGCATACCACTTCGCAATGATCATGAAAACGAGTGCAACTATCGATCATATATATAAAGTGCGGGAAAGGCAGGATTCCTATTGTGACATCGGTATGACCCATAGCATCTTGTATAAAAAGGTTAGTGAAGGAGAACACCCGCGCGATGTCATCATAAATTATTGCTGGGAAAAACTTGAAGCCACCCGTTCTAATTTCGGCGAGAAGATGGCGCCCGTTCATATCGTACCGGGGACATTCGACACAGTATCCCTCTATTACGTCATTCGTCTTAAAAACATAAATGAGAACAGCTTAATTGAAATACCTATCTCTGAAGGCCATAATAATATAATGGTGAAAGCAAGCGTCGCCAAAAGAGAAATGATCAAGATTGATGAAAAAATGTATGATCCCTTCGAGGTCATACCCGACATGGAGAAGCTGGAATCACAAAATGTGGTAAAAAAAGGCGATGTGCCACAGCTCAAAATCTGGTTCACCGCCGATCACAAAAGAATCCCCGTAAAAATCGAGAGCAAGGTAAAGGTGGGATATTTCATTTTTGAACTTATTGCGATAGAATAACGAAACAATTTCGTACAGTGATGTGAACTTCTTCAGTGCTCTCAATTCAGCCGCACATACTTGCCTTAAAGCTCTGCCAGAATCATACTGGCAGTTATTACAGGTCTTCTATTGTGCAACTCAAGTATTCTGAAAGTAGCCACGGATCTCTGAAGGGAGTTTAGGCGTGCGAAGAAAAATGGTGTTGCTGCCTAGCTTGATCCTGTTGCTGTGCTTGATTACCGGCTGTGCGGCGAAGGCCCGTTCTCAGGTGGCTAGAGTCTATAAGGAAACGGGTTTTGCAAACCCGGGGAGTTACCATCTCAAATTCCTTTTAGATGGCCAGGGTACGTTGGCTGAATATTTGTTAAATGAGAAATCTCAGAATCCCGACCTGAAGGACTTTGATGTTTATGGGCTGATAAAACTGTTTCGTATTTCATATCCGCAGCTTTACCTTCCGGTCCAACCCGGCATACCTCTCTGTAATCTGGAAACCAACTTCAAGCACTGCAAAGGCATCGAGTTGCTGGCTGATTTTGATATATTTGCTGACGATACGGTCGTCTTGCATAGTCGCGTGCTCTATCATGTGAAGATTCGCTTACAAAGATACGAGTCCAACTTTTTTAGGACTGCCAAGGCACAGCGCGACCGCGGTGAATTTGCCTTACCAAGGCATTATTACACAGGAGCTCTCGTAGAAGCGATCCAGCAGGCTCTGCCTATTCTGCAAGAAATCGCTACAGACTATCCGAAATATATAAAGGATGATAACCAGGAACTAGAGATTGAACTCATTCTGGAAGAGGCTCGCGAAAGATCAGCAGCTAAAAAAGCCGATCAGGACATCAAAGATGCTGCGGGATTAAGCAGCGGTGTTATTCTTTCCGCCCTTCCTAATATCTCTTTTCTTGCGGGGCTCACTGTTTCCGCCTTAAATTCTGGAGGAAGGACTTTTTGGCAAGTTCTAAAAGAGGAAGAGGAATTTGATCTTTATAAGGGTTCCTTGGATCTCAAGGAGGTTAATTTTTCCTATGCCGAAAGTTCTGCCAGAAACTTCTCAGGTGCATTTCGGCGATTATTCGAACCACCCCCAGATATAGTCATCCGAAAAATAACCGTCAGGTTATGCCAGAAAGATGAGAAGTTACCAAGCCCCCAGGGCAGTTCCGAGGGCGAACGGCTCGATGAAAGCTAGGAATAAGTTGATTTCTCATTGAATTAAAAACTGCGGAACTCTGATATAAAATGTGTTATATAGACGAACAGTGGAGTCCGTAGAATTGAGGCAATATCTTTATTAACAGGCCCTTCAATTAACCCGATAATGCAGTCATGGAGAGTATGTCAAATGAGAATGATACCCAAAGAAGAGAAGTTCTTTGATCTTTTCGATGAGCTGGCAAATAAAATCGAAGAGGGGGGAGCCCTCTTTCTCGACATGGTCGAGCACTACGAATATTCAGAACGGAAGATTGTAAAACTAAAAGAGTTGGAAAATGAGGCCGACGTCATCACCCACAAGACCTATGAAAAGATGCACAAGACTTTTCTCACTCCCATCGATCGCGAAGACATATATCATCTGGTCAATAAAATGGACAGCATCCTGGATATGATCGAGGCCTCAGCAGCCAGGATGTCTCTTTACAAGGTCAAAGTTCCCGCCAAGGAAATCATTGAGCAGGCTAAGATTTTAAATAAGTCAATCAAGAAGGTAAAGTATATCGTTCATGCCATGAGAAATATGAAAAACGCCAAGATGATCATCGATTCCTGCGTGGAAATCAACACCCTGGAGAACGAAGGTGATATTATAATGAGGATGACGATGACCCGCCTGTTCGAGCAGGAAAAAGATCCAATAGAGCTCATCAAGTGGAAAGAAATATTTGAGAGGATAGAAGAGGCCATAGATGTCTGTGAGGATGTCGCTAACATAGTTGAAGGTATCGTCCTGAAACATGCCTGATTCCTTTGGATTCATTATTTTTCTCATCCTAGTGGCCCTGGTCTTTGATTTTCTCAACGGCTTTCATGATTCTGCTAACGCCATATCGACTGTCGTTTCTACAAGGGCTCTCCCACCCAGATATGCGGTCATCTGGGCGGCGTTCTTCGAGTTCTCGGCCTTTTTTTTTGTAGGTGTCCAAGTGGCCAATACTATAGGCACTGGCATCATTGATCCAGCCATTGTCGACAATCTTCTCATCCTCTCAGCCTTAAGCAGTGCCATCATTTGGAATATAATCACTTGGTATTTTGGACTGCCCAGCAGTTCCTCTCATGCCCTAATTGGTGGGCTTATCGGTGCAGGCATGATGGACGGAGGCACCAGCGTCCTCGTCTGGAGCGGTATCACAAAAACAGCTATCTTTATCGTTCTTTCCCCTGCTATCGGATTGGTACTCGGCCTTTCTCTAATGATTCTTGTCCTGCACTTAAGCCAATTTTCTACCCTCAGCAGAATAAATGGTCTTTTTCGAAGATTACAGCTCATCTCATCGGCTATTTATTGCATGGGACATGGTGCCAATGACGCACAAAAAACGATGGGCATAATTGCCATGGTTCTTTTCAGCCAGGGATTGCTTGGTCCTGTATTCTACGTTCCAACCTGGGTCGTAATTACCTGTTATGCCGTCATTTCTCTGGGGGTCATGTCCGGTGGATGGCGAATCGTTAAGACAATGGGCACAAAGATTACAAAACTTCAACCATCGGGTGGGTTTTGTGCGGAATGCGCGGCGGCGATTTCTATTATAGGGGCGTCCATCGCCGGTATACCCGTGAGCACAACCCACACAGTTACGGGCGCTATCGTCGGGGTCGGCGCAACAAGACGTATGACTGCAGTTCGTTGGGGCGTTGCCGGAAATATCATCTGGGCATGGATATTGACCATCCCGGTATCAGCCCTTATTTCTGCCTTGATCCATATCATAACACACAGCATATGGCATTAAGAAGCCGGCAAGTAAGTTCGTACCTGGCCTTTTCCGGGTGAAGAAAAAGGGCAGACCAATAATTGAAAACATGATGGCCTTGGCAAAGGCAATTAACAATGGCTAAAATTATTACATTAAAGGTTGGACAAAAAATAAGCAGAAAAGAATTAGTAAAGAAGCGTTGGACTTTGTTTATGACTTTGCCTAACGGTAATGAAGTGTTCAGCCGTAATTACATAAAAATAATGTGGGATCCGCAAAAAGAAGAGGTCGTCCACCTATTCACAGCCGCAGATACTTACAGGCGGTTCTAAATATTCGCATTTAAAAAATCTCGTTTGAAGCTCTCCGCAGCAAGCTGCGGAGAATCTTCGATTCTTAAGGAACAGCATTGTTCGGCATTCGCTCGCTACCGAATTCAGGAATTCCTTTTATCTCACCATAATCTTCCAGTTTATCGGAGACCTCTGCAAAATTGCATAAAACCAGCATTTATCTCATTCCGGCCCCCTTTCATAAAGGGGGTGAGAAGGAGAAAGGATTTCTCGTTGCCCCTTCGCACTGCTCAGGGCTTCGGCTCACCGAAATGACAATAAAGACAATTACGACACAGTCTCCAATCCCGGAATGACGAATAGAGGAGTTATGCAAAGTTTTTCGGAGGAATGGCGGGTTCTACACTCTCCAAATAAACGATAATGTTACCTGATCGCCATGTGTCCCATAAAGATTTTCGATTGACATTTATTATTTGGTATGCCAAATAAATACCCGGACGGAGACATTCCGTTGAGGTCATCCAGATGCCCCCTGACGACAGACTCATTTATCTGCTTTTTACAGCCCAGCAGAAACTCCGCACTCACTTGAAAAAAATGATGACCAAGGAGAACGTCAGGGTGACCACGGCCCAGGCCGGCATCCTCTTCCTCCTGAAGCAGAAGGACGGCCGGACCATGAGCGAACTAAGCCAGATCCTGTCTATCGACAATTCTACAATCACCGGCCTCGTGGATCGTCTTGAGAAAACGGGATTGGTCCGGAGAAATGCCAGTACCCATGATCGCAGGGCGTCACACGTCTTTATCAATCCCCAGGGGATAGAAGAAATGGACAAGGCAAAAAGGGTTATCAGGATGGTTAACCAGAAAATAAAGAATGGGTTTTCATCGGAAGAGCTGGATTCGTTCAACAGGATCCTGAGAAGTATTTTTCACAAATTCGATTCCGGGTCGACCTAAGGGTTTGGAGATGCATACGATCGCTAAGAAAGAGGCTCCCTCCCTGATAGAGAAGGTAGCCGTATTTGCCGGGAAAGAAATTGCCACCAGGCATGATCTGCATAATATTGATGATTTCCCCTAAGGCAGAAAAAAATAGGTGAGAAGATTATAGTAAGGAAGGAGTCAAATGAGCACACTAAACACTAAGTTTACAACAGTGGATGTAGTTCGCGGGGGCCTCAAGGACGTGGGCTACATCGCCACCACCCAGATTGCGCATACGTTATATCTGGCTTACCATCTGGGAAAGCCCGTACTCGTGGAGGGGCCCGCAGGTGTGGGAAAGACGGAACTCGCCAAGGCGGCCGCTCTATTCATGGGAGTTCCCCTTATCCGTCTTCAATGCTACGAAGGGCTCGACGAGTCAAAGGCCCTATACGAATGGAAATACGGGAAGCAACTCCTCTATACCCAGCTCTTGAAAGATAAGCTCGACCGCGTCATCGAGGGAGAGACGAGTCTCGCCGAATCCATCGAGAAACTTCACCAGTATGATGACATCTTTTTTTCCCCCCAGTTCCTCGAACCGAGGCCTTTGCTCAAGGCGCTTCAGCAAAAGGACGGTGCAGTCCTCCTCGTCGATGAGGTGGACAAGTCTGATGACGAGTTCGAGGCCTTTCTTCTTGAAATCCTCTCGGACTTCCAGGTCTCCATCCCTGAGATAGGCACCATAGAGGCCACGTCGAAGCCTTTCGTTTTTCTAACCAGCAACAGCACGAGGGAATTGGGAGAGGCGTTAAGAAGGCGCTGCCTTCATCTGTACATCTCGTTTCCCGAGCAGGGACTCGAAAGGGAGATTGTCATGACCCGCGTCCCGGGCATATCGGAGAGGCTGACCAGGCAGCTGGTCTCCTTCATACACCAGGTCAGAAAACTTGATATTAAGAAACTGCCATCCGTAAGTGAAACCATCGACTGGGCGAAGACACTGGTCATACTCCATGCCGAAACCCTGGATAAAGAAATGGTCAGGGAGACGCTTAACACGTTTCTCAAGGCCCAGGAAGACATCCGGGTTACGGAAGAAAAACTTTACACTTTAACGGACCATGCCCTCCGGGAGGCAACCTGATTGGATCGTACTCTGCAGAATTTTATCACTGCATTGCGCCGCTCCGGTGTGAGGATATCCGTCGCGGAAACGATGGATGCCCTGCGCGCGGTGGAACTGTCGGGCTACGGAGACAGATGGATGTTGAAAGATTTTCTGTCTGCCTCTCTCGCCAAGTCCATGCCTGAGAAGGAGATATTTGAGGTCTGTTTCAGCCGCTTTTTCGCTCTCGATTACATTATCGGAGATGATTCCCTCCTGGAGAATGAAAGCCTCTCCCCGATCCTGCAGGGGGAAGCGCCCCTGACGCACATGTTCATTTCAGGCGACGTAGGTGGGCTTGCCATGGCGCTCAGGGCTGCCGGAGAGAGCGCAAACATCCGCAGTATTCAGTCATGGACGCAGAAAGGCCTTTACATGCAAAGGCTTTTTCAGGAGCTCGGCATGGAGGGCCTAAATAGGGACATCCGGAGGCTTGCAGAAGTTGGGGGTGAGGATGCCCTCAATCAGGCAAAAATCCTGGAATCCATGCGTGACAACCTCATGGAAAGGGTAAGAAGTCTGATCGAGAGACAGCTCGAGCTTTACGCCGCGAGGCGATCATACGAGCTGTCAGAGGGCTATATGAGAAACGCAAGGCTCTCAGCGCTGGATGAGCGAGATCTTGCCCGGATCCATAAGATCATACAGCAAATGGTAAAGCACCTGAAGGACCGCTATTCGAGGAGGCCAAGGGCTGCCCGCAGGGGACACCTGGACTTCAGGAAGACATTCCGTAAGAGCATCACCTATGGCGGACTGCCGTTCGATACCCGCTGGAAATCGAAGAAGATCAATCGCCCGGAAATCGTCGTCATCTGTGACGTGAGTCGTTCTGTTTCGAACGTAGTACGTTTCTTTCTTCTTATTTTACACAGTTTGAACGAGGTTATCTCCAGAATCAGGTCGTTCGTATTCTGTTCAAACTTGGCTGAAGTAAGCTCTCTCTTTGAGAAATACCCGTTGCCAGAGGCTCTGGACAGGCTTCGGTCGGGGACCGGTGTTCCGATTCTCCTGGGCCGCACTGATTACGGAGGCTCCTTTCTTGATTTCAAGGATCAATACTCAGATTGCCTGACGAAGAGAACGACGGTGATCATCCTGGGTGACGCCCGCAACAACTATTCAGATCCGCAGACCGAAATGCTCCGGTTCATTTCCGAAAGGTGCAAACGCCTGATATGGCTTAACCCCGAGACGCCTTCTCTCTGGGGATCGGGGGACTCGGAAATGAAAAAATATCTCCCTTACTGCAGCATCGCACGGGAATGCAGCACCCTTCACCATCTTGAGAGGGTAGTCGATTATCTGCTCCGCGTCCATAACCGGTAACAAGCAAGAATTTCGGATACGATGAATTCAAATCTCAAACAGATGAAAAGTCTCACCGGAGGCCGGCAAAGCCGTGAATGCGCGACATGTCTGTACCTGGCCTGCGAGGAAGGCGCCATGGAAAAAGAGAAATGTTTGCGCTTTGCCCGCTTCGTCGATCACTTGTTAAATGAGAACTCGAGGGATTGCGAATACTGGCAGCCTGCCCATGGCAATTGACGCCGCTGCAAATCGGATGCGTCAGTCCCGAAGGAAATACCAAGATTAAAAAGGCAGAATCGCTATCTATCAAAAGGTGAAGTTTGGATAAGGAACTTGAGGAAGCGAAAAGAATCGCCAGGAAGATCGCCCGCTCCACAGGGTCTCCGCGGTTTTACACGGAAAAGAGAAGAGAGGTGGAGGGTTCTCGACGGCTGTTTGGATCTTCTCCTCTTGTCAGGCAGTGCCTCGATCTTTTGAGAGAACGGGAAGACGGTATCGGCCACGGTATCCGCCACAGCAGGAAGGTCGCTATCGATGCCGGCGCTATTTCCCTGGTAGAGTATGCTCCTTTCCGACAGAGGTCGGAAGTCCGGCGGATAGTTCTTCTGTCCCATGTGGCAGGTGTACTTCATGACATGAGGCGGCTGGAAAAGGATCACGCCCAGGCAAGCGCCGGCGAAGCGGGGATGCTCCTTACACGCTTTGATCTGGCAGAGAGAGAGTTGCAGGCCATTACCGGCGCCATCAGGAATCACGAGGCTTTTCGTGCCGCCGAGATACTCGAAGATCCGCTGGCCCAGTTTCTTTCCGATGCCCTCTACGACGCCGACAAATTCCGCTGGGGACCGGACAACTTCACGGAGATGCTGTGGGACATGGTAGAATACAGAAAGGCCACATTGGATGCCCTCCTCAAGCGGTTCCTGAGAGGCATGGAAGGGATAAAACGCATCCGGGAAACTTTTCGTACCCACACAGGCAAGATATACGGTCCCGATTTTATTGACCGCGGCATCGAGATCGGCATGAAATTCTATACGGACATCCTCAAATCAAAATCCTGACCACAAACTCTTATTACTCCGGCAATTAAGCACGTCAATTGTCATGCCGGACTTGATAAGCCTGCCCCGTACTTGATACGGGGGCATCCAGTATCTCAGATAGATTCCCGATTTCTCGGGAATGACAGAATTGATATAATCAATTGCCGAAGTAATAAATCATTAGCCCTAAAATCATATTGACATACAAGACTGCTTCACATATACTTCTCGCACTGAAAAGGAAGTTCTATCAAAAAAGATTAACATACTTTATAGCAGTCACGAAATACGAAAGAAAGCCTTCCTGAGATAGTAATGCCGGAAGGCTTTTTTATGTGACGGTTCGCAAAAAAAGGCCGGCCATTAAATATAGAATATGGAAAATATCCGTAACTTCAGCATTATCGCCCACATTGACCACGGGAAGTCGACCCTTGCCGATCGGCTTATCCAGTATACCGGTGTGAGCAACGAGCGAACCTTCAAAAACCAGATACTGGATAATATGGATATTGAACGTGAGCGGGGAATTACGATCAAGAGCCAGGCAATTTCCCTCCCGTATCAGGCCAGTGACGGCAAGACATACAGCCTCAATCTGATCGACACACCGGGCCACGTCGACTTCTCCTATGAAGTCTCCCGCGCCTTGGTCTCATGCGAAGGTGTCCTTCTCCTGATCGATGCCGCCCAGGGCGTGCAAGCCCAGACTTTAGCCAATCTCTATCTTGCCATGGAGCTCGGTCTGGAAGTCATCCCCATCATCAACAAGATTGACCTGCCTTCCGCGGATGTTGAAAAAATCATCGAACAGATCGACTCGGAGCTGGGATTGGACCCTGACAGCCATCTGAAGTGCTCCGCAAAAGAAGGCACTGGTATCGAAGAGATTTTGGAAGCCATCGTGGAGAGGATTCCACCCCCAAAGGGCAACCTGCATGCGCCCCTTGCCGCCCTCATTTTTGATGCCCAGTACGACCCTTTCCGCGGCACGGTCATTCACTGCCGCGTTTTTGACGGTGCAGTGAAAAGCGGGGACATCATACGTCTCATGTTCAATAACGCAACTTACAAGGTTGAAGAAGTCGGCCATTTTCTCCTCACCCGCCAAGCGCGCGATAATCTCAGCGCAGGCGAGGTAGGTTATATCATAGCCGGCGTGAAGACGGTTTCGGATGTCCGTTCCGGTGACACAATCACACTCCACAACCGGCCCTGCGAGAAACCGCTTCCCGGTTTCAAGGAGATCAAGCCTGTCGTCTTTGCCTCCATTTACCCGATTGCCTCGGATGACTATGAGGAGCTGGCTGTCTCCCTTGAAAAATACAAACTCAACGATGCATCGTTCATCTATCAAAAAGATTCATCTGTGGCCCTCGGCCAGGGATTCAGGTGCGGCTTTCTCGGCCTTCTTCACCTGGAGATCGTTCAGGAACGGCTGGAGAGGGAATATGATCTTTCCATCATTTTGTCCGTTCCCAGTGTCCGTTACCGGTTTACCTTGAAAGATGGGACGGTGATAGACGTGGACAACCCGGCGCATTATCCAGATCCATCTACCATTATCAAATCCGACGAACCGTATATCCGCGCAACCATGATGATGCCGGAGAAATACCTCGGCGCGGTAATGAAGCTTTGCATGGAAAAACGGGGGGTGAATTCAACCCTCAACTACACTGGTCCCGGGCGGGCGGAACTCATCTATGAAATACCCCTCGCCGAGGTTATCTATGATTATTATGACCGTTTCAAGTCCGTCACCCAGGGCTATGGCTCCTTTGACTATGACGTGATCGATTACCGGGAAGGAAGCCTTGTCCTCCTGGATATCCTGGTTAACGGGGAGAAAGTGGATGCCCTGTCGCAGATCGTGCACCGGGATCGCGCACGCGCCAGGGGGCTCTTGGCCTGCGAACGCCTCAAGGATGAAATACCCCGGCAAATGTTCAAAATCGCAATTCAGGGAGCAATCGGCGGGGAAATTGTTGCCCGAACGACGATCTCGGCTTTCCGCAAAGACGTAACGGCGAAATGCTACGGCGGAGACATTACCCGGAAGCGAAAGCTTCTCGAAAAACAGAGGAAGGGGAAGAAACGCATGAAGATGATAGGCTCGGTCAGCATCCCGCAGAGCGCCTTTCTCGCCGTCCTGAAGTCCGGCACTGAATGAAGATGCACCATGATAAAATTTTTGATTCACCCTTCACGAAATCAATTTTCACTTTTTTAAACCTCTTGATATGGAATCCAGCATAGACATCTCAACAACAGATACAACTCCCGGCCTGTACATTCACATACCCTTCTGCAAAAGCAAATGTCCTTACTGTAACTTCTATTCGGTTACCTCTTTCACCATGATCGACGAATTCTTGAATGCACTCTTCAGGGAAATGGAAATGTACCGGGAGGCGTTCACCCGCTTTGACACTGTCTATATCGGCGGCGGCACTCCCTCTCTCCTTGCCATAGAGCACTTCGACAGCATTCTGTCGAATATTCGAAATACCTTCATCCTCTCACCAACCCCGGAGATCACCGTCGAGATCAATCCGGCAGATAGTCCACAGGAATATCTTGAATCACTTCGCCACCTGGGATTCAATCGCCTCAACATCGGCGTCCAGTCATTTGACGATAAGGTTCTGACATTCCTCAAGCGCAGGCACTCCGTCCGTGAGGCCCTGGATACTATAGAAGTTGCCGGGAACGCCGGATTTGAAAACATTGGAATCGATCTGATTTATGGCGTACCCGGACAGAATATGACATCATGGCTGGACACTCTATCGCAGGCGCTATCTCTTAGCTTGGCACATCTCTCCTGTTACCAGTTGACCATCGAAGCCGGCACACCCCTTGGCCTCCGGCATCAACGGGGAGAAATTGTCTTGCACGACGAAGAGCTGCAGCATGCATTCTTCATAAAAACTTCAGAAATCCTTGAGAATGCCGGATACGTCCACTATGAGGTATCCAACTTCGCAAGAGACATTTCCCTCGCATCAAAGCATAATCAGAAATACTGGAACCATGCATCTTACCTCGGTCTGGGACCGGCTGCGCATTCTTTTATGGGACATAAGCGCTGGTGGAATCATAGTTCTCTCGATGAATATATCATGGATATCGGGGCGGGAAAGCTGCCTCTGGATTCCTCAGAGATACTGACGAGAGAACAATTGCATCTGGAAGCATTCTTCCTCGGTCTCCGCACGAAGAGGGGCATCCACCTGCACAATTATTCCTGCAGGTATGGTTATGATCTCATATCAGAAAAAGCTGATACCCTGGCAAAACTTGTTAAGGCAGGATTCATTGAAATAAATGAAGGTCATCTGCAGCCTACCCGTACCGGTCTCGCAGTAGCTGACAGCCTGGTGTCCATATTGGCATTCGAGTAAACGGCAGCCTTTTAAGTTTTCATGTGGAGGATGGGCAGTCCCAGGTGTTTGCGCGTCGTCTCACCGTACGTGCGGGTCCGTTCCCTGACCGCTGGCGCTCAAAGCCTCCGGCATCCGGGGCTGCTCAAGCTGCTGATCATGTAAGGCAGGTTGCTTTCGTTCAGCGTTGCGCCTAATCGGGCAAGGATTTTGTCAAACATGAATTCAGTATCCCCGCAATCCGGACATCAACGTCGATGCCTTCCCATGGGTCTGAAGGAGGCAGTACGCCAAGGATAACCCCTTCCTTCCACATCGCTGTTAAAAGCTCAAAAGACTGCTCTGCAGGTCTCTTCGTTTCGTTTCTGATGAGATCATCTTCGAATTTTCTCAATATGGATGCGTTCTTTATCATTGTTACTTTATACCACAGTTCTTCAGGCTTTGCCACCGATGGGTACTTTTCTATTTTTTAGGTTACTATCTCTCTCGGTGCGGTCAATTAGCCACCCGGCTGGCAATACTATATAGAGACGGCCAGCCAGTTCAGGAAAATTCCGAATTCCCCGTAACTCTTGCGGTCATACAGGGCGCTGCCGATGTGTCGGTCGGATGTGTGCAGAAGCTTCATGACTTTCCTTTTTGTATGGTTGTGTCTGTCAAGCCTGTCCGCACCCTATGCCTCGCATTTTCAAATACTACTTATTCTTCTTATCCCGCTTTTCCTGCTTCTTTTCCTTTGCTGATTTGCTTGGCTTCTTTTTAGTATTTTTCTGAGCGTCCCTTGATTTTGCCATTACAATCCTCCACCATAAAGTATCTGATAAGACTAAATCTTTTCTGAATAGATAGAGATATCAGAGCATGGGGCCAAGTCTCTTCTTGGCTCATATGAGCAGTTTTTCGGCTGCTGTTATCCTATGCCGCAACGAACTCGATTTTAACCCGCATCCCAGTTGCTTCGGCGATCTTTTCCAGTCCCCTTTTCCATTCTAAACCGTCTGCTCGCCTCTTTTGGGGATATGGGAGGACAGGTTGGCCAGCCATTGGGAGGTCTACCTGCCATTGACGCAAGAGTACTTCTTTATGATGGCTCGCGCCTCCTCACTGCCCCTCCATCCCTCAACGCTACTCTCCTTGCGCTCAAGCATCTTGTAGGTATTGAAGAAGTTCTCAATCTCCGCGAGCCAGTGCTTTGAAAGATCGCTGATGTCTTTTATTTCATCGAACTTGGGATCACTGACGGGAACAGCCAGAATCTTCTCGTCGATACCCTTCTCATCCCGCATCCGCAAGACACCGATTGGCCTGATCTCAATATGGCAGCCAGGGAAGGTCGGCTCTTCAATGATGATCAAAACGTCTAGTGGATCTCCGTCAGCCGACTTTGTGCCTGGTATGAATCCATAGTCCGTGGGGTAGTGAACCGATGAGAACAGCACTCGGTCAAGCCGAATAGCTCCCGTCTTTTGGTCTACTTCGTACTTGTTCCGGCTGCCCCGGGGAATCTCCACAATAGCCTCAGTCATCCGATAGCCTCCAACTATGCACCAATGTGCCACGGAGCCGGGTCCTATCCCAGCATCTTTCGAGCAAACCCCTTGGCATTCTTCTCATCTTCAGCGCTGGGGTACCACAATATATCAACCATGTATCGATTGATTCCAGATCCTCACAGAATCTGCTATATTTATCACATATTTTGGATAGAACATCAATGATTATGACTCGAAATCCAGCATGTTTGTCGAGGTTTACGATTTGCTGATAACAGGAAGACATGAAGCCCCCTTTATTCGTCGGAAAATTGTTTCTCCAATAAACATATTTCCACCCGTATTGAAGCTCTCCGTAGCAAGCTGCGGAGAGTCTTCGATTCTTAAGGAGCAGCAGAGAGTTTCAGAAATATTATGGTGCAGCTTATCGAATCCTTCCCATAATTCTATGTGCTTCTCCGTTTCTCCTTCTGGAGGAGCCTGTATGTTTCATCGTAAATCCTGATACGCGGACCAACGGCGACAATTGCGATCTCTTTTTTCGAGACGCGATAGATTATCCTCAATTTGCTAACCCGCATACTGCGTAATCCAGCCAATTCATCCCGCAGTATCTTGCCTGTGTGCGGCGCTTCCATGATTGCCTTGAGCCCCGCCTTGATTTTTTTCTTTAATTCCGGATGCATCCCACGAATCAAAGAGGCCATCTCTTCCGGCATCCTCAGTGTATGAAGGATTGGTTTCATAATTCGTCAAGGGTGAAGACACGTGCCCGTTTTGCCTTCAATGATTTAAGTCCCTGGCGGATTTCCTTCATCAATGCTGCGTCTGAGAGTATATTGGCTGTTTCCTTGATGCTTTCATACTCATCAGGACTGATGATAATGGCCGCGGGCCGTCCGTTTTTTGTGATAACGATTTCCTCGTCCGTGGAACTTACCATGTCCACGATGGAACTGAATTTCATTTTCGCCTCGGATAATGATAGTATTTTCATAATCTGACTCCAATTTTAGTTAACCATAATTATGGTCATAATTACCCACATTGATATGAATTTGTCAAGGGAAAAGAACGCAAAGTGTGCATCTTCCGGTGTAGTAATTATAATCATCGGAAGATTGAAGGTTCCGTGGATGATAAGCGGCGGTTGCGCGTTTGGTACGTCGCGCTTGTGAAAACATTTTCCGCTTCTACGTCTTTATGTGCAGGATGGGGAGTCCCAGGTGTTTGCGCTTTGTTTCACCGTACATGCGGGTTTGTTCCCTCACCGTTGGCGTTCCCCGCCTGCCTTTGCCGAAAACCTCGATTGCGTGCGAGCCGCCCAGGTGGAGGGTGTGCTTGCCGTACTTCCCGCTCAGGATATCGGCCGCCCCATAGAGCTGCCTGATCTTCTCCGCTTTCAGCGGATCTTCAAAGAGGGAGTACTGAACGGGGGTGTCGGGTACGAGGTCGACAAGGACGATGCCTGTGGCCCGGTATATTTCCTTTTCCTCGTAGAGCTGGTCAAAAAGCTCCTGCAGAAGGGGGGATAGTTCCAGGGGATACACGGAGGGACGTGTCAGCTTTGCTTCGCATCCCGCCGTATCGAAATTATTTTTCTTCAGGAAGGGGATGATCTTCCGGGGAGCCAGGGTGTAACGCCTCGCCTTGATACAGGCGGATTCCAGGTTTCTTAAGAGATGGGCGAAGAGGTATTCCCGGTCGGATGTCGGGGGTGAAAAGGTCTTCGTCTTGCTGATAGAGGCATAGGTGCTCTTCTCTTCCGGTGAAACAGGGTATACGGATTCACCCCGCAGTTCTCTCCATGTCTCCACCCCGGGCTTCGTGAAGCGTTCTTCCATGATGCGCTCCGGGAGCCTGGCAAACTCGAGGGCGGTCCTGACCTTCATTTTCTCCAGATAACTGGCTGTGGCGTGGCCTATGCCCCATATCTTCTCCACCGGCAGGTCCTTGAGATACCGGGCAATCAATCTTCCGGGAATGGCGGTAAAGCCGTCCGGCTTCTTATGCTTGGAAGCCACCTTGGCGAGCACCTTGGTGAGGCTCAGCCCCGCCGATACGGTAATACCCAGCTCCCGTTGAATCTCGCTTTTTATACGGAGGGTGATGGTATCGTATGAGGCATGGTGGGCCCTGCGCATGCCCGTGATGTCTGCAAAGGCCTCGTCGATGGAGTATTCTTCCACCTGGGGGGTGAAGCGCCTTATGATGTTGAACATCCGCCGGGAAAAGAGGCTGTAGGTCTCATAGTCGGATGGGAGGATAACAAGCTCCGGGCAGAAGGCTCTTGCCTCATGGAGGGGGACGCCACGCTTGATCCCCAACCTTTTTGCGGGATAGCTGGCGCAGGCTACAATACCCCGCTCTCCCCCTGTGATGATGGGCTTGCCTTTAAGCTCCGGGTGAATGGCCTCCTCGCAGGATGTAAAGAAGGCGTCGCCATCGATATGGATAATGGCCCGGGGCCATGAATAAAGGCTGAAGAGGATTTCGCTCACAGGATGACCTCCGCGTTTCTTTTACCTCAAAATACCAACACAATTTATTCTTTACATTGAGGGCTCTGAAAAATTGCACAAAAGCATTCGTCTTGTCATTTTTGCGGAAGAATGAACGCTATAGTACAGGACTTTAGTCCTGCCAATAAGAGCAGACCTGAAGGTCTGCACTACGTTTTCTAACCGTATAGAGATTAATAGAACTATCGTTCTATTGTCAAGAAGATTTTTTCAAAAGGAAGGAATGTACGAAGCATGCAGATCGTCAATTTGTCGTTCCTGCGAAACTTGTCCCAGCAGGCTTTAAGCAGGGAATAGGAACACATAATAGAACTGGATTCCGTGTCGCGCTTCGCTTGCACGGAATGACATTGGAGATAATTGTGTCCCCACGAAGGCGGGATCAGAAAATTGTTTTCTCTGGAGAACCTTCAATTTCGATGATGGATATGTCTCTGGCGTTGATCCTGAAATTATGTAAACCACTGACAACATCATCAAGATAGGACTCATCGGCAAGGATGGTTGTGGAAGAGGTCGCCCATTTTTCAATGTCTCTGGATAGAAAATCAAAACATCCGCGAATCATTGATTCTGTTATTGCAGATACAGGCAAATGACACCGACCGGCGGCGGGAAGATTAAAAGCAAAATCATTACAGAGAATGCCTTCCATTGTCTCTGACAGGTGATACCCCGCCTGATAAAGCTTATCTTCAGTAAGTTCAGCCAATAAACCCATACCCAGAAGCAGGATCTTTGAGGCGGCAATACGCGGGGGGGAGGCAATCATAATTTTCTCCATGAATGCTGCGGAGATATGACCACGGACGAGATCTCTGGAAATCATGCCGTTGAGGCGCCAGTCCACGAAACCACAGTGACCTTTCGGGGGCCTGTCATCTATAAAGAAACTCAGGGCCAAGCCTTCACGACTTAAGGTATCCAGTGATTCTGTTGTTATCTTGATTCTCATCTCTTTCGAATAAACCTTATAGTGGCCAAGTATACGGGAAAATTATCCTTTGTGTCAAGGCAAAGGATGCCAACAGGCTTTTCAATGCCGTTGACAGGGTCATGAAAAGAAGGTATTGTTGCTGCCAAAAAGATAAACCTGTCAAATATCTAATCCAAGAAGAGGTGCCTTTCTGTTTGACCGATTAATCAAGTTTGTTGCCACCGGTTTCGGCAGCGGGCTTGTCCCTTTTGCTCCGGGGACTGCCGGCACGATCGTCGGCATACCGATATATCTGGCCTTTTCCCGGTTGTCCTGGATCATGTATTTTGTATTTGTAGTGGCCTTCACCTCACTCGCGTGTTATGTGTCCAATAAAGCCGAGAGGATGTTTGGCGAAAAGGACACATCGCTTATTGTTATCGACGAGATGGTCGGTTTTCAATGGACAATGTTCCTGGTTGCTCCCACAGTGTTGCATGTGTTTATCGGGTTTATACTCTTTAGGTTATTCGATATTTTTAAGATATTTCCCGCAGGTTATTTTCAAAGGAGAC